>Ga0209342_10007696_pt1 | contig 10835 bp, 10 predicted proteins | sample RifCSP16_2_FD_184023 | JGI IMG/M metagenome (GOLD analysis project Ga0209342, IMG submission 184023) | Soil microbial communities from Rifle, Colorado - Rifle CSP2_sed 16_2 (SPAdes) (version 2) | ecosystem: Environmental > Terrestrial > Deep subsurface > Rock core/Sediment | place: Rifle... | reverse complement strand
GCAGGCGCCCGCCACGTCGCAGAGGTAGACGTGGGCGAAGCCGTCGCGCTCGGAAAGCCAGAGGAAGCGCCGGCCGTCCTTCAGGAAACGGGGAGGGCCGAAGGTGTTGACCCAGGCCTTGGAGCGCTCGGAGAGGACCGTGCGCGGCGCCCCGAGCGGCTCACGGGGCGATACGGGCACCGGCAGCAGGCGCAGCTCCAGCTCGCTCTGCGCGCGGTTCATGTGCTGGAACGCCACGCTGCGGGAGTCGGGGGTCCAGCCGAGCTGGGGGAGGACGTAGACGTCGTCGGGGTCGAACGACAAGAGCCGCTCCGGACCGGGGCGGCCGTCCTTCTCGAGGCCGACGACGCCGAGGCGGACGATCGCGTTCGGCGCGCCCGCCTTGGGGTAGCGCTGCCACTCGACCTCGCTGCGCACCGGCAGGAAGTCCACGATCGGGAAGCGCAGGACGCGCGCCTGATCCAGCTGGAGGTAGGCGATCGCCTTCGAGTCGGGCGACCAGAGGTACGCCCGGCCGGAGCGCGAGGCGAGCTCCTCCTCGTAGACCCAGTCGAGCTTGCCGTTGAGCAGCGTGTCGGATCCACCCTGGGTCAGGCGCGTCTCCCTGCCGCTCGCCACGTCGACCACGAAGATGTCGCTGCCGCGGACGAAGGCGACCGAGCGGCCGTCGGGGGAGGCCTCGGCGTACTCCTCCTTCTCCTTCGTCTGCACCAGGGGCCTCACGGAGCCGGTGCGCACGTCGACGGTGAAGACGTCGCCGTCGGTCGGGACGAGCAGCGTCTGGCCGTCGGGCAGCCAGGTCGCTGTCGCGAGCGGGAGCGGACGCGGCTTTTCGCCCGGCAGCGCGAGCTTGGCGCCGTCCAGGAGCAGGGCCTCGGATCCCTTCGCCACGTCGATTGCGAAGAGACTGGTGGTCTCGGCGCCGGCGCGGCGCAGGAACGTGAGGCGCTTCCCGTCGGGATGCCACTGGAAGCGCGAAGGCAATGCCCCCGACAGCGGGGGCTCGGAGTTGATGCGCTCGATGGTGAGCTTCTCGAGCGGGGCGGCTCCAAGCAGGGAGGGGACGAGGGCGAGGGCGAGGACGGCCATCACAAAGCGCGATCCGGGGTGGAAGGGGGCCATAGGACCTCTCGCCAGAACCGCCCGCACGCCCCCCGCGGCCAGCATGGGGGGGCGTCCGGGCGGGGCTAGAACAGCGTGTAGATGAACGGAGCGACCGCCGAGCCCTGCGTGAACACCACCAGCAGGCCGAGCAGCGCGAGCATCAGCACGATCGGGCCGAGCCACCACTTCTTGCGGACCCGCATGAAGGCCCACAGCTCGGCGAAGATCCCGAACTTCTCCCGCGATCCTTCAAACGCCATTCGTGTCTTTGTCTCCGGTAGCCAGTTTACAGCAACGAGGTTACTGCAACGAAGCCCGTCATCCAGCCGCTCAGTCCAGCTCGTAGAGCGAGCGCCAGTCCACGTCCTCGCGCAGCGGCGGCTGCTGCCGCTTGTCGAGCACGTGATGGCCGAGCACGAGCCTGTCCATGTTCGTGCGCATGAAGCACAAGTAGGCGTCCCGGGGAGTGCAGACGATCGGCTCGCCGCGCACGTTGAACGAGGTGTTGATCACGATCGGGACGCCGGTGAGGCGCTCGAACTCCCGGATCAGGTCGTAGTAGAGCGGCGCCTCGTCGCGTGTGACCGTTTGCAGCCGCGCCGAGTTGTCGACGTGGGTGACCGACGGGATCGTGCGGCGCCCCTCGCGCACCTGCGCCACGAGCAGCATGTACGGGCTGTCGCAGTCGATCTCGAACCAGTCCTTGGCCTTGTCCATCAGCACCGAGGGGGCGAACGGCCGGAAGCCCTCGCGGAACTTGATCTTCATGTTGAGCGTGTCGCGCATCTTCGGGTCGCGCGGATCGGCGAGGATGCTGCGGCCGCCGAGCGCGCGCGGGCCGAACTCCATGCGTCCCTGGAACCAGCCGATCACGTGGTTCTCCGAGATCAGCTTTGCCGTGCGCTTGACGAGCTCGGCGTCGGTGAGCGTCTCATACTTCGCCCCCGCCTCGTCCAGGAAGCGGGCGATCTCGGCGTCGCTGAATTCCGGCCCCAGGTAGGCGTGCGTCCAGGCCGCGGCGCGCGGGCGCTTGTGGATCGTGTTGTAGATGTAGTGCGCGACACCCACGGCGCCGCCGGCGTCGCCCGCCGCCGGCTGGACCCAGAGCTGCTTCATCGGCGTCTCGCGGATCACCCGGCCGTTCGCCACGCAGTTGAGCGCGACGCCTCCCGCCATGCACAGCCGATCGAGCCCCGTCTCCTGGTGCAGGTGGCGCACCATGCGCAGCACGACCTCCTCGCACACCTTCTGGACCGAGGCCGCGATGTCGAACTCGCGCTCGGTCATCCAGGTCTCGGGCTTGCGCGGCGGGCCGCCGAAGAAGTCGTCGAAGGCGCCGTTCGTCATGCGCAGCCCGTAGTCGTACGAGAAGTACTTCATGTTGAGCTTGAAGGAGCCGTCCTGGTTGAGGTGGACCATCTGCTTCATGATCCGCTCGAAGTGGACCGGCTTGCCGTAGGGTGCGAGCCCCATCACCTTGTACTCGGCGCTGTTGACCTTGAAGCCGAGGTAGTAGGTGAAAGCCGAGTAGAGCAGGCCCAGGCTGTGGGGGAAGCGGATCTCCTTGAACATCGTGATGTCGGTGCCGCGGCCGACACCGAAGGACGCAGTGGCCCACTCGCCGACGCCGTCCACGGTCAGGATCGCCGCCTCCTCGAACGGCGAGGGCAGAAAGCAGGAGGCCGCGTGGCTCATGTGGTGCTCGGCGAACAGGATCGGCCCGGAGTAGGGCTTGAGCTCCTTGCGGATGATGGACGGCACCCACAGCTTCTCGTGCAGCCAGATCGGGATCGCCTTGCGGAAGGAGGCGAACGAGCGCGGGAAGGTGGCGACGTAGGTCGACAGCATGCGCTCGAACTTGAGCAGCGGCTTGTCGTAGAAGCCCACGGCGTCGAGGTCTTCCGCCTTGATGCCGGCCTGGTGCAGCACGTACTGGATCGCCAGGTGGGGAAAACCCGAGTCGTGGCGCTTGCGCGAGAAGCGCTCCTCCTGACCCGCCGCGATCACGACGCCGTCCTTCAGCAGGGCGGCCGCCGAGTCGTGGTAGAAGCAGGAGATCCCGAGGACGTGGGTCGAAGTCGCGCTCATCAGAACTGGTGGCGGGCGGCGCGCTCGGGGCCGAGCGGGTTGGGCTCGTGCGCGCGCCAGAACGAGGGCTCGGGGGTGATCGCGCGGTCGAGCGGGTCCTTGCCGAAAAGCCGCATCCCGAGGCCGATCGGGCCGACGGACAGGAGGTACACGATCGACAGCAGCACGGCCGTCCAGACGGTCCCCAGCCCCTCGAAGAAGCGAGTCCAGCGCCGGTAGGCCTGGGACTTCGGCGCGAAACGCCGGAAGCCGAGCTCGACCAGGACCACCGCCGTCGCGAAGGCCAGGACCTTGTAGCGCAGGGCGAGGCCCGCGAACCAGTCGTATGCGTCCAAGAGGCTCAAGTAGCTGAAACTCCGTCAGATAATAGCCTTTCATCTTAGCGGCGCACGTGCGGGCGGTCAACGGTCGAGCGGCTATAATCCCCTGCGGATGGGGAGAGACGGCGGGGAGGAACCGCGGACGGGTCCCGAGGCGCGCTCCGAGCTGTTGCGCGGACAGCTGAAGCGCTTCACCGAGCAGGTGGCGTCCGCCGGCAAGGCCACGGAGCTGTTCGAGCTCGAGATGTGGCTGCGCTCCTTCGAGCGCTTCTTTCGCATCGGCTCGCAGCCCCTGTCGGAGCGCGAGACCCGGGCGCTCGCAGCACGCAACTGGTCGGAGGAGCTGCGGCTCGTCGACAACGTCCTGCTGCGGGTGGTGCAGCTTTCCGGCTCGATCCTGAGCGAGGAGCAGGTTTCGCTGTCGCGCTTCGACCGCTACGTGGAGTCCAACTTGACCGTGGAGGAGGGCCAGGGGCTCGATCCTTACATCGAGAAGCTCGTCCGCCACACGCTGCCCGAGACGGCTCTCGCGCTGCTGCGGGAGTCGTTCGAGGACCTGCACCTGCTGATGCTCGACCTCGTGAAGCTCTCGCGCCTGCCGTACTCCACCTTCAACGCGGTGGGCAAGATCGTCTACCGCGAGGTGCGCCGCAGCGACCTGCTGGCGCTCCTGATCGACAAGAAGTTCAAGCCGGTGCACGACCGCATCGGGAACCGGATGGTGAGCCGGATCATCCGTGGCATCCCCGACACGAGCGAGAGACGCCAGGCCGCGCGAGTGTTCCTCGAGCTGTTCCGGCTGCTGCACTACCTCGAGTACACCGACCCCGCGCGGCTGCCGGAGGAGGAGCTGCGCGACACGATCCTGGTGTTCGCCCTGGTGGTCTCGGAGACGCGCCTGCTGCTCTCCTACATCGAGAAGCGCGTGCTGAAGGGGAAGGACGTGACGCAGCCGCTCTACCAGGTCTACGACTCGTTCGTGTACTGCCTCCCGCTCGAGCTCAAGAAGGTGGTGAACACCGAGCTCACCGATATCTCGGTGACGCGCCAGTCCGAGAGCGTCAGGACCCGCGTCGAGAACAGCCACGGCATCCTGAAGGACTGCTTCCAGCAGTCGGTCGTCCAGCTCGGCCAGGCGCTCGACCCGGCGGTCGACGGCAGCCGGATCTTCCCGGACTTCAGCGCCCGCCGCGACCAGTCGGTGGAGCTGCGCGACGGGCTCGTGACGGTGGTGCGGGCGCTGCGCGAGTTCCAGGACCAGAAGGACCAGGCCTCGGCGACGCGGATGAAGGAGCGCATCTCGGAGTTCTACGACCACCACATCAAGTACCTGATGTACCGCGACTGGTCGGGGTTCGAGCTGTTCTACATCGAGATCCTGAAGTGCGGCAGCATCTCCGGCCTGCAGCAGATCGCCCACCGCTTCGAGACGTTCCTGGTGACGCTGCTGCGCGAGGTCCAGAAACGCTCGCTGCTGCAGGGAGCCCCCGCCCGCGACGACCTGAAGGACTTGCTCACGTAAGCGGGGGGCGGGGGGCGCTCATTCTAGCGGGGGCACGGGGGGCGCTCAGCCCCCCGAAGGGCCGGTCCCGAACCTCCTGGCTCTTCTCGTTCCCGTTTCTTCGTTCTTCCGTTTGTCCGGTTGCTCCGGCTCCGCCCCGGAACCCCGCCCCAAACAGCAATCCGCTCGGTTTCTGCTAAACTCCCGGCCGGCACGATGAGCGCCGAGAAGGATTCCTTCGCCCGGTTCCTGAAGCACTTCAGCAAGGGGACCGTCCTCTTCAACGAAGGGGACGAGGGCGAGGAGATGTACATCATCCGGTCGGGCAAGGTCGCGATCAAGAAGCGCGTGGCCCACGGCGAGATCGTGGTGGCCGTGCTGGAGAAGGGCGACTTCTTCGGCGAGATGGCCATGCTCGAGCACATCCCGCGCACGGCCGGGGCCGAGGTGGTCGAGGACGGCGACCTGATCGTGATCGGCAGCGACATCTTCGGGGACATGGTCAAGTCGAACCCCGAGATCGGCGTGCGCATGCTGCGCAAGTACTCGCTGCGGCTGCGCGAGACCACCAAGCAGATCGAAGAGCTCGCGGCGCGCGCCGAGGGCGTCCCGCCGCCGGCCAAGCCGACGCTGCCCGAGGTGACCGCCAAGCCGAGCGCCCCGCAGCAGGCCGAGGCGATGGCGTACTTCATCTCCAAGGCCAGCGGCAACGTCTTCCCGGTGTTCAAGGCCGAGTCGCTGATCGGGCGCTACGACTCGGTGACGGGCCAGTCGCCCGAGGTGGATCTCACCAACGAGGACTCGGCGCGCAACATCTCGCGCCGGCACGCGCGCTTCGTGATGAAGGACGGCAAGCCGTACGTGGCCGAGGAGATCGGGACCATGAACGGCACCTTCCTCAACAACCAGAAGATCCCGACCGGTGTCCTCACGCCGATCAAGGACGGCGACGAGTTCACGCTCTGCCGCCTGGCGCTGACCTTCCGGCTCCCCTCGCCGAAGTAGCCTACGGCCGGCTGTCGCGGATGGCTTCGTCGAGATCGCGGGGCTCCCAGCCCAGCTCGCGGCGGGCGCGACTCGAGTCGAGCGAGACGTCGGGGGCGCGCGAGTCGGGCCCCTGGTGATCCGCCTGCACGGAAGCCACGATGCCGCCTGCGGCGAGCCCGAAGGCCCGTGCGACCCGCAGGCCCAGCTCGTGGCGGCTGACCCGTTCGATTCCGCCCAGGTGATAGAGCCCCGCCCCCGTGCCTTCGACGAGGCGCGCGACCGCGCGCTCCACGGATTCGGGGTCGATCGGCGTCCGGTACTCGTCCGTGAAGAGCTTCAGCGGCCGCCCCGCGCGCAGTGCCCGTGCCACCGACTCGCTGGAGGTGGCCCGAGACCCGTGGCCCCTGCCGAGCACGAGGGCCACGCGCGCCACTGCCGCCTGCGGGCAGGCCAGCAGTACGGCCTGCTCGCCCGCGCGTTTGGTGCGGCCGTAGAGGCTCAGCGGACCCGGTGGATCGCTCTCGCTGACGAAAGGGCGGTCGCCCGCAAAGACCAGGTCCGTCGAGAGGGCGACGAGGCGGATACGCCGCTGACGGCAACCCTCCGCCACCAGGCCCGGCAGCCGCGCGTTGACTCGCTCGGCCTCGTCCGGACGGTTCTCGCAGTCTTCCGCGCGGCTCAGCACCGCGGCGTGGACGACCGCGTCGGGACGGACCTCGTCGAGGAGGCGGGAGACGGCCGCGGCATCCGTCAGGTCGGCCGCGAGCGCCCGCGGGCCAGCAGGAGGCGCGCCGCGGCGATGAGCGGCGGTCACGTCGAAGCCCCGCTCGTGGAGCAGGGCGGCGAGGCGCCCGCCCAGCAGCCCGCCCGCGCCGGTGACGAGAACGCGCAGCTGCTTGCTCAGCCGGTCATCACGGCGCCGCCGTTGACCGACAGCACCTGGCCATGGAGGTAGCTCGCCAGGTCGGACGCCAGGAACGCGATCGGGCCGGCGATCTCCTCGGGTGTCCCGGGCCGCCCCAGCGGGATGGCGCGCTTGATCGAGTCGCCCGCGGTGCTCTCGAGCGCGCCACGGCTCATGTCGGTCATCACCCAGCCCGGGGCCACGCAGTTGACGCGGACGCCGCGAGGGCCGAGCTCGGCGCCGAGCGACTTCGTGAGCGCCATGATCGCGCCCTTGGTCGCCGCGTAGTGGCTGTGGAACGGCTCGCCACGCTGGCCCGCCGTGGACGCGACCAGCACGATCGAGCCGCCGCCGCGCGCGAGCATGCGCCGGGCCGCCTCGGTGCACAGGGCGCGCACCGAGCTCAGGTTGGTCAGCAGCATCTCGTTCCACTGCGCCGCCGTCATCGACTCGATCGGGGCGCGCTTCCAGATGCCGTGGTTCGCCACCAGGATGTCGAGCGGCCCGAGCGCTTCCTCGGCGCGTGCCACCAGCCGCTCGGCCTCGCCGTCGACGCCGAGGTCCGCGCCCAGCACGACGCCCGCGCCGCCCGTCTCGGCGAGCGTCGCGCGCGCGGCCGCTTCGTCGCGCCCGTAGGCGATCGCGACTCTCGCGCCGAGCCGGGCCATCAGGATCGCGGTGTGCTTGCCGATGCCGCGGCTCGCGCCGGTGACGAGGGCTGTGCGCCCGCTGAGTGTCAGCACGGCTTCGAAGCTATCCGCCGCTGGGGCACGCGTCAAGGCGGGCGTTCTCCCGCTAGAATCGCCCCATGCCGTTCATCACGTTCGAGGGGATCGAGGGCTGCGGCAAGAGCACGCAGGCGCAGCGGCTCGCCGAGCGGCTGGGCAGCCGTGCCCTGCTGACCCGTGAGCCCGGGGGCACCGCGATCGGCCTCGCCGTGCGCGAAGTGCTGCTCGACCCCGCGAGCCGGGGCATGGCGCCCGTGACCGAGCTGCTGCTCTACTTCGCCGACCGCGCGCAGCACATGGCCGAGGTGGTGCGGCCCGCGCTCGCCAAGGGGCTCGTCGTGCTGTGCGACCGTCACGTCGAGTCGAGCCTCGCTTACCAGGGCTACGGGAGACGGCTGTCGCTGGACGCGATCCGCGGGCTGGCCGAGCTGGCCACGGGCGGGCTGCGGCCGGACGCGATCGTCCTCGTCGACGTGCCCGTGGCGCTCGGGCTCACGCGAGCCAGGAAGCGCGGGGCACAGGACCGGCTCGAGGCCGAGGTGATCGAGTTCCACGAGCGGGTGCGCTCCGGCTACGACGCGCTCCTCGCGGAGGAACCCGAACGCTGGCTGCGCGTCGACGGCCGCGGGCCGGCCGACGCCGTCTTCGAGACGCTCTGGCGCGGCCTCGCCGGCCGGGGCCTCGTCTCCGGAGAAGCGGCGTGAGGCTCGCGGAAGTCAGAGGTCACGACCGCCTTCGCTCGGTGCTCGCCCGCGCGCTCGAGCGTGATCGCCTGCCGCCCGCGCTGCTGTTCGACGGGCCGGAGGGGGTCGGGAAGAAGACGCTGGCGCTCGCCGTGGCGCAGGCCATGCTGTGCGAAAGGGCGCCCGCGCCGGAGCCCTGCGAGGAGTGCCGGGCGTGCCGGCGGGTGGCCCCCGCGATCCGCCCCGCGCGGCTCGCGGAGCTTCGGCAGGAGGCCGACCGCCACCCGGACGAGGACGTGTGGCGCAACTTCCGCCTGCACCCCGACCTGGTGCTGGCCGAGGGCTGGTGGCTGACGCGCACGGGCCGGCCGAGGAGCGAGCCCGAGATCCGCGTCGACCAGGTGCGCGACCTGGTGAGCGAGATCGCCGGGGCGCCCTTCGAGGCGCGCCGCCGCGTGTTCGTGATCGACGACGCCCACACCATGAACGACGCGGCCCAGAACGCGCTGCTCAAGAGCCTGGAGGAGCCGCCGCCGCGCTCGCACGTGATTCTCGTGTCGTCGGCCGCCTCCGGGCTGCGCTCTACGATCCGCTCGCGCTGCCAGCGGCTGCGCTTCGGGCCGCTGTCGCGGGCCGTCATCGGCGAGAGCCTGCAGCAGGAGCGTGGGCTCGGGCCGGAGCAGGCGGCGCTGCGGGCCGCTCTGGCCGGGGGCAGCCTTGGGGCGGCGCTGTCGGACGAGGCGGGCGGGGAGCCGCGTTTGCGCGACGAGCTGCTGACCTTGCTCGAGGAGGCCTCGGGGAGGGACGCCCTCGGCCGCATGGAAGCCGCCGAGGCGCTGGAGCAGGTCGAGGACCCGGCGCTCCTGCTCACGACCTTGCGCTCGCTGCTGCGCGACCTCGCGGCCCTGCGGGCTGGGGCGCCGTCCGAGACGCTGCTCAACCCGGACCTCGGGCCGCGGCTCGCGGCCCTCGCCTCCGGACGGCTTGGCGAGCGGGCGGCGAGCCTGGCGGAGGAGGCCGGAGCGGCTCGCTGGGCGCTTCGGGGCTTCGCCAGCAAGCTCCTGACGTTCGACCGGCTCGTGGAAGCCCTCGCCGGCGACTGAGTCTGGGCCCCTTCGTTTCGGCCCCGTTGGCGCGTCTGGTGCATTCGCTCCTTGCGTGCCTGCGAAAGCGTGTGCTACTTAGTGAGCAGAAACTGCCGCGTTCCGCGCAGCGCTGGTCCGCTGCCCGACTGCGACCCAGGACCTGGAGGCCGGAGACATGAACCGCAAGCTGATCCGTCCGGACCTCACGGAGCTCAGTGAGCACCGTCACACCATGGTGACGACGCCGAAGTACTTCCAGAAGCGCCGCGGGATAGCTCCAGACCAGACGAACGCCGAGTGCAACTACTACCTGAAGCAGATGGCCAACCACACGCCGATGGTCATCGTGCTCAAGGACGGCGACCGGATCCACGGCACGATCGAGTGGTACGACCGCGCGGCGCTCAAGGTGAATCGGGCCGACGCTCCGAACATCCTCCTGATGAAGGACACCGTGAAGTACATGTACAAGGAGGACGACGACCACTACCGGGAGGACGCGCCAGAAGGCGCGTGAGCGGGAGGCCGCGGCTCGCGCTCACGGTAGGCGACCCGGCCGGGATCGGGCCGGAGATCGTGCTCCGGGCGCTCGCATCGCCTGCGTGTCCGTCGGCCGACTGGGTGGTCTACGGGCCGCTCGCGGCCCTCGAGGAGCGCTCGCGTCGGTTCGGCCTTCCCGGCCTGGCCGCGCTCGCGGCCGGAGCCGTCGACGTGCCGGGCCCTCCCGTGCCACTCGGGGCGATCTCTGCCGAGGGCGGGCGAGCTGCGGCGGGCGCGGTGCTTGCGGCAGTCGCGGATGCTCGCTCCGGCGCCGTCGCGGGAATCGTGACGGCGCCGCTCAACAAGGAGTCGCTCCGGGCGGCCGGCCATCCCTGGCCGGGTCACACCGAGATGCTGGCCGAGGCCGCGGGCGTCTCCGACGTGGCGATGCTGTTCGTGGGCGGCGGTCTGCGGGTCGCGCTGCTGACGATCCACCGCTCGCTGCGCTCCGTGCCGGACGCGATCACGCGCGAGGAGACGCTGCGGATCGTCCGCCTCGTCGACCGCGAGCTGCCGCGGCTCGGCGCCGAGCGGCGGCGCATCGCGGTCTGCGGCGTGAACCCGCACGCGGGCGAGCACGGCCTCTTCGGCCGCGAGGACGAGGACGTGCTTCGACCCGCCGTCGCGGCGCTCGCGCAGGAGGGGATCGAGGTCACGGGCCCGCTCCCGGCCGACACCGTCTTCGTGCGGGCGGTGCAGGGCGAGTTCGACGCGGTCGTGGCGGCGTACCACGACCAGGGCCTGGTGCCGGTGAAGCTCCTGGCCTTCGGCCACGCCGTCAACGTGACCTTGGGCCTGCCGTTCGTGCGCACCTCGGTCGATCACGGCACGGCCTTCGACATCGCCGCGGCCGGCACCGCGGACCCGGGCAGCTTGCTGGCGGCGATGGCACTCG
>Ga0209342_10007695_pt1 | contig 10835 bp, 8 predicted proteins | sample RifCSP16_2_FD_184023 | JGI IMG/M metagenome (GOLD analysis project Ga0209342, IMG submission 184023) | Soil microbial communities from Rifle, Colorado - Rifle CSP2_sed 16_2 (SPAdes) (version 2) | ecosystem: Environmental > Terrestrial > Deep subsurface > Rock core/Sediment | place: Rifle... | reverse complement strand
CGCCCGGCCGCACCCGCCCCTCCAGAGTCGAGCGCCTCCCGGCCCCTGCCCGGGCTGGCCTGCCCCCAGTGCCACGCCGCCGCCAGCCCCGACGACGACTTCTGTCGGAAGTGCGGGACGCGTCTTCCGCGGCCGGGCCCCTGCGCGAACTGCGGTGCCCCGGTGAAGGCCGACGACGCGTTCTGCCGGAAGTGCGGCGCGAAGGCCCCCTGAGCCCAAAGCCTGATACCGGCACCCCCGCTTCTAGGGGTGGATGCGACTCCTGGCGCGGGGGAAGGTCAAGGAGGTCTACGAGGTCTCGGACCGGGAGCTCGAGTTCCACTTCACGGACGCAATCTCCGTCTTCGACAAGGTGATCCCCTCCCAGGTGCCCCACAAGGGCGAGACGCTGTGCCGCACGAGCGCCCACTGGTTCCGGCTGCTCGAGCGCCTCGGCGTGAAGACGCACTTCCTCACGACCGTCGGGGGCAGCCGGATGCGCGTCCAGCGCGTCGAGGTCATCCGCGACTCCAAGAAGATCGACCGGACGACGAAGAACTACCTGATCCCCCTCGAGGTGATCGCCCGGCACTACGTCGCGGGCTCCCTCCACGACCGCCTCAAGGCGGGCACCCTCGCCCCGGAGGCCCTCGGGCTCCCCGCCGGGAGGGTCCCGGAGTACGGGACGCCGCTCCCGCAGATGTTCTTCGAGGTCACGACGAAGCTGGAGAAGGTGGACCGCCTCCTCGAGCTGGAGGAGGCCCTCCGGATTTCCGGCCTATCCAAGGCGGACTACGAGGACCTCAAGGAGGTCACCCTGCGCATCGACGAGCACCTCGGCGCCGATGTCCGGCAGCGCGGGCTCCTCCATGTGGACGGCAAGAAGGAGTTCGCCTTCGATGCGGAGCGCGAGCTCATCGTCATCGACACCTTCGGGACTGCAGATGAGGACCGCTTCTGGGACCTCAAGGAGTACGAGGCGGGGAACTGCGTAGAGCTGTCCAAAGAGTATGTCCGCCAGTACTACCGGGAGACCGGGTATCATGGGCGCCTGATGGAGGCGCGCGCCAAGGGCCTGGCCGAGCCGGACATCCCCGCACTCCCCGCGGACGTCCTCCAGCGGGTGAGCGACCTCTACATCGACCTCTTCCAGCGCCTCACGGGGGAGGCGTTCCGGGCTCGGCGGTGACAGTGATGCAGAGAACATCAAGCATAGGCATAAATGCGCGGCGGACGATGAGACAGACGGAAGGTGGGCCCTCCATGGAATCCCAGGTGTACGTCGACGGCGAGTTCTATCCTCAGAGCGAGGCGAAGATCTCCGTGTTCGACCACGGGCTGCTCTACGGCGATGGCGTGTTCGAGGGGATCCGCGCGTACAACAAGCGGATCTTCAAGCTGGAGCGCCATGTCGACCGCCTCTTCCGGTCCGCCCACGCGATCCACCTGCAGATCCCCCAGAGCCGCGCGGAGTTCGCCGTCCTCATCAAGGAGGCCTGTCGGAAGAACGGCATTGTGAACGGGTACATCCGCCCCGTCGTGACCCGGGGACCGGGGGACCTCGGGCTCGACCCGCGGAAGTGCAAGAAGGGGCCCTCCGTGATCATCATCACCGCCAACTGGGACACCCTGTACGACAAGGGCGTCTACGATCGCGGGCTCCGCCTCGTCACCGCCGCGGTGCGCCGCGTCCCGCCCCAGGCCCTCAGCCCGAGCATCAAGTCCCTGAACTACCTCAACCAGATCCTCGCGCGCATCCACGGGAACGAGGCCGGTGCCGACGAGGTGCTGATGCTGGATGCCCAGGGCTACGTCAGCGAGGCGAGCGCGGACAACGTGTTCCTCGTGCGCGACGGACGCGTCATCACGCCGCCGACGAGCACGAACCTTCCAGGGATCACCCGGGAGACCGTCCTCGAGCTCTGCGCGGCGCTGGGGTACCCCTCGGCGGAGCATCTGTTCACGCTCTTCGAGGTGTACACCGCCGACGAATGCTTCATCACCGGCACGGCCGCCGAGATCGGCCCCGTCGTCGACGTGGACGGGCGGAAGATCGGCGACGGCCGGCCGGGCAAGATCACCACCCACCTGATGAAGGCCTACAAGGATCTCGTGACGAGCACGGGCACCCCGATCTACGAGTGAGACCGGCGCCGCCGCTTCCCGAAGTGGACCTGGACCTTCCCGCCGTTGAACTCGAAGCGGGGCACGTCCCGCCACTTCTCCGCGCGCGACTCGGTCAGCCCGCTCACCAGGAAGGGCAGGGCGATCGTGGCGTCGGTGTAGCAGGTGACCATCTCGGCGTCCGGGTGGTATTTGCCCCAGCTCACGCTCTCCTCGAGGGTGCAGCCGGAGAGCCCGCCCCACTGCGGGGAGTCCGTGGTGATCTGGAGCGCGAGGCGGTGCATGCGGTCGTGCCGCGTCTGGTACCCGGCGATCACCGCCGTCTGCTGCACGTAGTTCTTCGGGACTCCGCCGCCGATGATCACGACGGAGGACTGCGGGGACGCCTCGGCGATGCGCGTGATCTCGTCCACGTCCTTCATCATGTCCACGACGACCTTCTTGCCGGACCGGCGATTCCCGAACATGATGGAGAATCCGAGGCTGGAGTCGCCGAGCGCGGGGACGAAGACGGGGACGCCCGACTCGTAGGCCGCGACGAGGATGGAGTTCTTCGCCTTTTCCTTCCCCAGGAGCGCCTTTCCGACCCCCGCCACGATCTCCCTCGAGGAGTAGGGGGTGCGGTCCTCCAACGTGTCGCGCATCCACCGCATGACCCACCGGTCTGCCTCGTAGAACCGGTCCTCGTCGGCGTAGACGTCGTAGACGCGGTCGATGCGGTGCTTCTGGAGGGCGCCGTCGTCCACCATGTGCGTCCCGAGGAAGTGCCGGCCGCCCAGGGCCTCGTAGAGGTCGTGGGACAGTGTCGCCCCGGTACAGACGAGGACATCGATGTACCGTCGGCGGAGGAGGTGCGCGAGGAGGGTGCCCATCCCGGCGGGGACCATCGCCCCTGCCAGGGACATGAAGATCACGTTCTTCCGCTCCACGAGCATCCGCTTCCAGACCTCGAACGCCTCGCCGAGCTTCCTCCCCTGGAAGCCCGTGCCGCTCATCTCGTCGAGGAGCTCCGCCACGGAGTGCGTGTCCGGCCGCAACGGGATCCGCGCGTGCTTCAGGTACTGCTTCTTGCCCGCCGCCATCGCGCGCAGGAACGCAGGCCCCTTCAAAGCCTTTCCCCGACCCCACCAAAGCATCATATCCGGGCCGGTCATGCCCGCGATGGGGACGCACCGTGAAGCTCCTGGAGCACAAGGGGAAGGAGATCCTCGCGGCATATGGGATCCCGGTCCCGCGGGGGGTCCTGGTGGCCTCGCACGAGCAGCTGCGCTCCCTAACCTACCCCGTCGCCCTCAAGGCCCAGGTGCTGGCCGGGGGCCGCGGAAAGGCGGGCGGGATTCGCGTCGTGAACAACCCCGCCGAGGCGGAGGCCGCCCTGGACGCGATCCTCCAGCTCACCATCGGCGGCTACGCCGTGAAGCAGGTCTACGCGGAGGAGCGGCTGGACATCGCGCGGGAGCTGTACCTCTCCTACACCATCGACCGGTCCGCGCGCGCCCCGCTCCTCATGGCGAGCCGCGCCGGCGGCGTCGAGGTCGAGTCCCTCCCGGAGTCGGAGATGTTCACCGCCCACGTCCCGCCGACGCTGGGCGTCCTCCCGTACCTGTTCCGCGCGATGCGCGCGAAGCTCGGCCTCGCGAAGGAGGTCTCCGCCCAGCTCGAGGACATCGCCGCCAAGGCGTACGAGCTGTTCCGGAAGGAGGACGCGGAGCTCGTCGAGATCAACCCGCTGGCGGTGCTGGGCGACGGGCGTGTCGTGGCCGGGGACGCCAAGGTCACGATCGACGACAGCGGGCTGTTCCGCCAGCCGGAGCACGCCGGGGTGGACCAAGATCGGACCCCGCTGGAGCAGGAGGCGCACGACAAGGGCATCACCTTCCTCCAGCTCGAGGGCGACGTCGGCGTGATCGCGAACGGGGCCGGACTCACCATGGCAACGCTCGATGTCCTCGGCCTGAAGGGCGGGCGAGGCGGCACGTTCCTCGACCTCGGCGGCACGGACGACCCGGAGAAGGTGCGCCAGGCCTTCCACATCCTCGTGAAGGCGAAGCCCCGCGTCATCTTGATGAACATCTTCGGCGGGATCACGAAGTGCGACACGGTGGCCCACGGAGTGCGCCAGGCCATGGAGGAACAGCCCACGGCGGTCCCCGTCGTCGCACGGATCAAGGGCGTGAACGAGGGCGAGGCGAAGCGGATCCTGCGGGACGCCGGCATGCATCCCGCGGACTCGCTCGAGGAGGCCGCCGAATTGGCGGTGAAGCTGCGGGGGAGCCCATGAGCGTCCTCCTGAATCGCCAGACGAAGGTGCTCGTCCAGGGGATCACGGGGCACCAGGGGCAGTTCCACGCGGGCCAGATGCGGGCGTTCGGCACGGAGGTGGTCGGCGGCGTGACCCCCGGGAAGGGAGGCACGGAGGTGGACGGGTTCCCCGTCTTCGGGAGCGTCCGGGAAGCCGTCGACCGCACCGCCGCCACGGCCAGCACAATCTTCGTCCCCGCCCCATACGTGAAGGACGCCGCCGTCGAGGCGATCGAAGCCGGCATCCGCCTGCTCGCCATCGTCACGGAGCGCGTCCCCGTCCATGACTGCCTGGACCTCATGGGCTACACGCGCGCGAAGGGCTGCACGATCATCGGGCCGAACTGCCCCGGGCTCGCCACCGCCGGCGAGGCGAAGATGGGGATCATGCCGAACCAGCTGTTCAAGCCGGGCCGCGTCGGGGTGATCTCCCGCAGCGGCACGCTCACCTACGAGATCGTGAACGAGCTCACGATGGCGGGGGTCGGGCAGAGCACCTGCATCGGGATCGGCGGCGACCCGATCATCGGCACGAACATGGTCGAGGCGCTCGACCTCTTCGACAAGGACCCGGGCACCGACGCTGTGGTCCTCGTCGGCGAGATTGGCGGGACGGCGGAGGAGGAGGCGGCGGAGAAGGCGAGGACGATGCGGAAGCCGGTGGTCGCCTATGTGGCGGGGCGGACCGCGCCGCCGGGCAAGAAGATGGGTCACGCCGGGGCCATCGTGCTGCGCGGGCGCGGTACGGCGGAATCGAAGATGCGCGCGTTCGAGGCGGCGGGCGTGAAGGTGGCCGCGTACCCCCGCGAGGTCCCGGGGCTCCTGTCGCGCTAGTCCCCCGGCTCCGTCACTCTTCAGCAAGAAGTACTCGCGCGCGCGTACGCGCGCGTGCGTGCGCGCGGGCGCCCGCGCGCCCTCGACCTGTTTCGCGGATCCGGCCTGTACGGGAAATCGTTAAGTAGGACCCCCCTCGTGGGAACGTACCCCGCATGCGACGCCTCGTGATTACGGAGAAGAACAACACCGCGGTCCGCATCGCGGTCATCCTGAGCGGCGGGAGCATGCAGCGCTCCTATCCGAACCGCGTCCCCGTCTTCGACTTCAGCCGGGAGGGGATGGACTACCGCGTCGTTGGCCTCCGGGGCCACATCCTGAACCTGGACTACCCGGAGGCCCTGAATGACTGGGAGAAGACGGACCTGAAGGTCCTCGTCCGCGCCGAGCCGGTGAAGCGTGTCATCGCCACGAACATCGTGGCCACCCTCCGGGAGGTCTGCCAGGGCGTCGACGAGCTCGTCGTCGCCACGGACTTCGACCGCGAGGGGTAGCTCATCGGGACCGAGGCGCTTGAGGTCATCGGGGAGGTCCGCCCAGGACTCCCGGTGAAGCGCGCCCGGTACTCCGCGCTCACCCGATCCGAGATCGAGGACGCCTTCGCCCATCTCGTCGAGGTTGACTTCCCGCTGGCCCAGGCCGCCGCCTCGCGCCAAGTGATCGACCTCGGCTGGGGGGCCGCGCTCACGCGGTTCATCTCCCTGGCGGCGAACCAACGCGGCCATGGCTTCCTCTCGGTCGGTCGCGTCCAATCCCCGACCCTCGCAATCCTCGTGGACCGCGAGCGGGAGATCGTCGAGTTCGTGCCCAAAGACTACTGGACAGTCCGCGCCACCTTCGAGAAGGCGGGCGTGAGCTTCGCAGGGAGCCACGCCCACGGCCCGTTCTGGGTCGAGGCCGAGGCCAAGACGGCCCGGGACCGGGCCAAGGCGGCGGCCACCGCCACGGTGGCGGCGTATTCCGCCGAGGTCAAGGAGGAGCGCCCACCGGTCCCCTACAGCACGACCCTCTTCCTCGGCGACGCCACGCGGATCGGCTTCGCCGCCGCGCACGCGATGAGCGTCGCAGAGTCTCTCTACCAATCCGGATTGATCTCCTACCCGAGGACGGACAACACGGTCTACCCGGGGAGCGTCAACCTTCGCACGATTCTCGAGAAGCTGAAAGAATCCGAGCTGGGAAGGGAGGCCGCCGAGGTCCTCGCGCAGCCCTCGATTCGCCCGACGCGCGGGCGCACCGAGACGACAGACCATCCGCCGATCTACCCTGTGGGGGCGGCGGTGAAGGCGAAGCTGCGACCCGACCACTGGCGTATCTACGAGCTCGTCACCCGTCGGTTCCTCGCGACCCTCGCCCCGAACGCGAAGGCCCATGTCAGCGGCGCGACGCTCCACGCCAACGCGGAGGTGTTCGAGGCGAAGGGTTACCGCGTCGTCGAGATGGGCTGGCGGAAGTACTTCTCCCTCTACGAAGCCCGAGAATCCACGCTCCCGGAGCTCGTCCAGGGGGACTCCGTGGCGGTGAAGGATGTCCCGCCGGCGAGTCACGAGAAGACGAAGCCGCCGTCGCGCTACTCCCAGGGCGCCCTCATCCAGGAGATGGAGCGGCTCCAGCTCGGGACGAAGTCCACGCGCCACGAGATCATCCAGAAGCTCTACGACCGGAAGTACGTCGAGGGCAAGGTCCTCCGGCCCACGGAGACGGGGATCGCGGTGACGGAGGCCCTGGAGATCCACGCGGAGAAGATCACGAAGCCGGAGATGACGGCACACCTCGAGAAGGACATGGACGAAATCGCGCGCGGTGTCAAGACGCAGGCGCTGGTGATCCAGGAGTCGCAGGACATGCTCGAGGAGATCGTCGAGGTCCTCGTCGCCAAGCGCGTCGAGATCGGCAAGGAGATCCAGACCGCCCTCAATGAGCAGAACTACATCGGGGAGTGCCGGCGGTGCGCCGACGCGGGGCGGGCGAACGGCCAGATCATGATCCGCCACACCGCGCGCGGGCGGAAGTTCCTCGGCTGCACGAACTATCCGGTCTGCCAGGTCTTCCACACGGTGCCGCCGTTCGGCCTGCTCGTGGGGGCGGACCAGAAGTGCCCCACTTGCGCCTCCCCCATGGTGAAGCTCCTCGACCGCCAACGGCAGGAGGCCTTCTGCGTCGACCCGGAGTGCCCGAGCGTGGTGAAGCGTGACCGGTTGGGAGTCTGCCCCAAGGATGGCGGGGACATCATGATGCGCACCTCCGCGCGAGGGAAGCGGTTTGGCGGGTGCGCGAACTACCCGAAGTGCGACCAGACCTACCCGCTGCCGCAGCGGGGCAAGGTCGAACCCTTGGGGGTGGCGTGCGAACACTGCCGGAGCCCGCGGATTCAGGTCCTCACGATGGGTCGGCCTCCGTGGCTCCTCTGTATCAACATGGAGTGCCCGGGCCGAGCGCTCAAGGCCGCCGCGAAGGCGGAGAAGGCCGCGGAGAAGGAGAAGGTGAAGAAGGCGGTGAAGAGGGCCGCCGCGGCGGCCAAGCGGGCCGAGGCGAAGAAGGGGACGAAGACGCGGGTGCCGAAGGCGAAGAAGGCTCCTCCGGAGACGCCTGCCGCCGCTCCCGAGGCCGCACCGAGCCCCGCCACCTCCCTGCCGCCCCCGCCGTGAGCCTCCTGCCGCCGCGCCTCCGGGGGCGATTGTGGACCCGGTCTGGGGTTCCCGAGGAAACAAGAGGGCGCCCCGGGAGCCTCCACAACGTCCCGGGCGCCGGTGAGTTGCCTCGACCTTGCAGATTCGCTCCGCCCTAGGCGGGGCGTCGGGTTCGAGGTCTCGGTTGCCCCATCACGGTCCCGGCTCAAGTAGGGCTACTGACAGCAAGAGCGCCTCTTCGCGTTCCGGCGTACTCGGCGAGGGGACCTTCCTGGGTTGCCGGAGACGGTTGTACTTTCCCGTACGGTCCCGACCGGCTCGCGGGTCGGATTCCCATTCCACCCCCGGGCCGCTGACACGGGGAGGGCCTGGTCTGTCCTTCGTGTTACTTATCTCGGGAACGCGGTAGAGAGAGGCGTGGAAGGCGAAACGACCCTGAACCCGGCCGACGAACGCTGCCTCGAGATGCTCCGGCGCTGGCTCTCCGGCGAGGAGGACTCCTTGTCCGACTGGCTCGACGAGCCCCTCGGCTCCGAGACCACCTACGTCCCCCTGCTCCTCGAGCAGAAGGAGCGACTCCTCACAGAGCGGGAGAGCGAGCTCCGGGTCAAGGAGGCGGAGTGCGAGTCCCTGCGGCTCCGGCTCGCCGCGCTGGAACGGGGCGTGGTCCGCGTGCCCTCCTGCACCACCCGATCCCCCACGACGCCCCCGCGTCCGTAGGATTGGTCCTCCTCCTCGAGGGGGGCGCACGGAGATCCGCCTTCCACCCTCCGGCGCGGACGGGGGCGAGAAGCCGCCGGCCGGGCGAGGACGGTGTCAGGGGCTCTTTATGATGGCTCATCTCTATCCTGCCTCCGCAGAGGCGGAACCATGTCGACCCTTTCGCCGCTCGTCGATCGACAGGAGGAGTTCGCGCTCATCGCGGAGGCCGTCGGGGCCGCGGAGCGCGGTCAGGGCCAGCTGCTGCTCCTTCGCGGGGAAGCTGGTTGCGGGAAGACCCGGCTCGCGCAGGAGGCCGCCGCCGAGGCGGTGCGCCGGGGTTTCGCGACGGGGTACGGAACGGCGCTCGCGGAATCCATCGTCCCCTATCATCCATGGAAGGAGATCCTCGAAGGTCTGGGGCTTGCCTACATCCTGGAGGAGCATCCCCCACCGAAGGTGCGTGGCCTCTACATCTTCACCGCCGAAGGGGAGATTGCCATTCGGGAGGAGAGGGCGGACCCGGACGCGGTTCCGCCCACCCTTGTGGAGGACCTGCGCTCGGTCGCCCGAGGCGACCCTCCGGAGCGCATCGACACGATTCGGGAAGGGGCGCTCTCGATCCTGTCTCATGAAGGCCTGCGGGGCCTCGTAATCCGGGAGGGCGGCCTGAGCGTCGGTGCGGTCATCGAGGGTCGAGAGAACGAATCGTTTCTCGCGGGCCTGGCGCGCGCCCTCGAAACGAACCTTCTCCGGGCCGGATCGCCGACGGCCGCAGGGGGCGAGGGTGCCACGGCGGATAGTCCGTGGAAACTCCTCCCCGAGGAAGGCAAGACCTTCGTGTACACCAGGAAGGATCCCCGGCTCCGCCAGTCGTACCTCTTTGAGCAGGTCGCGCTGGGCATTTCCCGCAAGGCGCGGATCCGCCCGCAATTCCTCGCTGTCGATGATCTCCAGTGGGCGGATCCCTCGACGCTCGCGCTCTTGCACTACGTCGCCCGCAACATCCGCAAGGACCGGGCCATCCTCGTGGGCACCTATCGCGTCGAGGAGGCGGGGGTCCGCCCTCATCTCCGGGATGCCCTGGCGAGAATGGAGCAGGAACGCCTGCCCGCCGGACTGCTCGTCTCTGGACTGCCTCGGGGGGAGATGCGTCGTCTGGCCGAGGTGTTCCTGGGACCGCACGCGCTGCCCGGCGAGTTCCTCGACGTGCTCTGGCGGGAGACGCAGGGCTATCCGCTTTTCATCCGCGAGGTGCTTCGCGGTCTCGAGACGGAGGGCCGGATCGCCGTCCGCGGATCCGTGAGGCGCCTGGAGCGGGATGTCGACCAGCTGGGTCTCCCGCGTCGCGTGCGGGAGGCGATTCGGGTCCGCCTGGAGAAGCTCCCCCGGGAGGACCGCAGGCTGCTCGATGCCGCAGCCACCTGCGGCACGCGATTCACGACCGCCCTCCTCGCAAAGATCCTCGGGGAGGAGGACGCTGCCATCCTGCCGGGGTTGAACAACCTCGTGCGTGTACACGGCCTCCTTCGGCCCATGAAGGATGGCTTCACGTTCGACCACCCGGTGGTGCGGGAGGTCGCCTATGAAGGCGTCCCGGCCGATGCCCGCCGGGACTACCATCTCGAAGCGGCCCAGTGGCTCGAGCTCGTCGGCGGACCTGTGGAAGATGTCGCGGAGCACTACTATCTGGCGCAGGACGTCCGGGCGATCGTGAAACTGACGGAGGCGGCGAAGTCGGCCCGGGCCCGATACGCGAATTCGGAGGGGCTCCGTTACCTGGACGAGGTCCTGACGCTCATGGAGGGAAGGGCCCTGGATCGAGAGCGATTGGAGGTTCTGGAGGCGAAGACGGATGTGCTCCGCGTCTTGGGCGACTGGGAGGCCGGACAGAGGGCCGCCGTCGCCCTCCTCTCGGTGTCCCAGGAGCTCCACGACCTGGAGTTCGAAGCCAAGGCCCATCTGGTCATCGGCTCCTTCGCGTTCCGCCGCGGAAAGTGGCGGGAGGCGATTGCGGCCCAGCGGGCCGCCTTCGAGCGAGCGAAGGGCCTCGGGAATCCCGCCCTGGAAGCGGAAATCCTCTTGGAGGAGGGCTTCGCTCATGAGCGCCTTGGAGCGTATTCGGACGCAGACACCTGCTTCAACGAAGCCCTCGCGCGGGGCATGACGTCCGGAGATGCGGGAGTTCTCGCCCGAGCGAACCGCGCCCTTGGGATCCTGTCCGAGGTCCGCGGTCGACCGACCGAGGGGCTGGCTCACTACGAGAAG
>Ga0209342_10007691_pt1 | contig 10837 bp, 8 predicted proteins | sample RifCSP16_2_FD_184023 | JGI IMG/M metagenome (GOLD analysis project Ga0209342, IMG submission 184023) | Soil microbial communities from Rifle, Colorado - Rifle CSP2_sed 16_2 (SPAdes) (version 2) | ecosystem: Environmental > Terrestrial > Deep subsurface > Rock core/Sediment | place: Rifle... | reverse complement strand
ACCGCGATTCCGTAGTCGTCGGCGCGGCGGACGAATTCTTCGCGGTCGAAGACGAGCGTGCGCCCGGCGTCGAGCGCCAGCGCCGTGGCGTTCGCGCCCTTCATCACCTCGAGCGTCTGCAAGCCCACCACCGGCACGTCGAAGCGCATGTCCTGCTTCGGCTTCGAGACCTTGACGACCACCAGGCGCCGGCCCTGGGCCAGCCCGGCGGCGCGCTGGATGGCGGCGTCCGTGCCCTCCATCGCCTCGATGGCCACGCAGGCGCGCTGGCTCACGACCACCGTCTGGCCCAGGTCGAGCCGGGCGATCTCGCGCCCGATGCGCCGGCCGTAAGCGATGTCGGCCGATTCGTCGGCGTCCGGGGCCCGCCGCGTGAGCGGCCCGGGCGCGGGCAGCAACCGCTGGAGGAACACGGTCGAGTCCACCACCTCGATTCCCACCGCCTGCAAGGCGGCGGCGATGCCGCCGATCAAGGCGTCGGTGTTTTTCTGCGGCAGGCGCGCCAGCAGCTGCGCCAGGAAGGTGTCCGGCGGAATGTCGCTGAAGATCTGGTCGTGCCGGACTTGGCCGGCCAGCACCGCCTTGCGCACCGCTTCCTGGCGCAGGATGCCGAGCGCCTTCTGCAACTCGCCCAGGCTGACCCAGTGGACGCGCGCGCCGAGCTGCTCGATCTCGGGGAAAGCTTCCTCGCGGATGGCGAGCACCACCATGTCCACGCCCTGGCGGCGCGCTTCCTTCAGCACCAGCAGGGGAAACTGCCCGTTGCCGGCAATCAGCGCGTAGCGTTCGCCGCTCACTTGATGACCCCGCGCTCGGCGGATTCGACGAACTTCACCAGCGCGCGCACATCCTCGTCCTGGTCGAAGGTGGCGCGGATCTTTTCGAGCGCCTGGGAGGTGTTGAGCTTCGACTGCGTAAGCAGGCGCATGGCCTGGTGCAGGCGCTCGATGCGCTCCTCGGAAAAGCCGCGCCGGCGCAGCCCGACCACGTTCACGCCGTAGACCTTGGCTTCGCGCTCGTGCACGGTGCGCGAGTAGGGCAACACGTCCTGGGTGATGACCGAGTAGCCGCCGATGAAGGCGTGGCGGCCGAGACGGCAGAACTGGTGCACGCCGCAGAAGGCCCCCACGGTGACGTAGTCCTCGATGACCACGTGCCCGGCCAGCGTGGCGGCGTTGCCGAGGATGAGGTGGTCGCCCAGAATACAGTCGTGGGCGATGTGCACGTAGGCCATGAGCAGATTGTCGTTGCCGATCTTAGTGAGCGCCCCGCCGCCCGTGGTGCCGCGGTGGATGGTGACGAACTCGCGGATGCGGTTGTCGTCGCCGATGATGACCTCGCTGCGCTCGCCGCGGAACTTCAGGTCCTGCGGGATGAGCCCGAGGCTGGCGAAGGGGAAGACGCGGTTGCGGCGGCCGAGGCGGATGGGGCCTTCGATCACCGTGTGCGCCCCGACTTCGGTCTCGTCGCCGATCTCGACTTCGGCGCCGATCACGGCGTACGGCCCGACGCGCACGCTGGCGGCCAGGCGCGCTTTCGGGTCAACGATCGCAGTGGGATGAACGCTCATTCGGTCGGGGTCCCGCTTTTCCCCGCACGGGCGCGGTCGCGTTCCACCACCGTTGCCAGCAGCTCGGCTTCGGCCACCAGGCGCTCGCCCACGTAGGCTTTGCCGCTCATCTTGCTGCGGGTGGTGCGCCAGGAAAGGACTTCGATCTCGAGCCGCAGCGTGTCACCCGGAAACACCGGATGGCGGAAGCGCGCCTGGTTGATGCCGGCGAAGAAAACCAGCTTGGAGTCCCGGTCGGGGATTTCGCGGAGGAGCATGATCGCGCCCGCTTGCGCCAGCGCTTCGATGATCAAGACGCCCGGCATCACCGGCGCGCCCGGGAAGTGCCCGGCGAAGTAGGGCTCGCTCGCGCGCACATGCTTCAGCGCCACCAGACGCTTGGCCGGCTCCAGCTCCACCACTTCGTCCACCAGCAGGAACGGCTCGCGGTGGGGCAGGATCTTTCGAATGTCGTCCGGGCCGAGTTTCACGCGCGCCTCCGGCTCGTGTGCAGTCGTCCGATTATAGACGAAGCGCGGCGCACGCGCCTACGCTGAACGCGATTGACTTTCTCCCACGCGGGCTCGCCCCGTTCCAACCCCGGAAACTAGCCCCGTACCGCCATAACGTCCAACATTGCCAAGGGGTTGGAACGGGGCTAGGATGACCGCGCGACGATGGCTTCTCCGACCCTGCTCCGTTCCCTGCACCGCCACCTGCGCCGGCGGCAGGCGGCCATGGTGGACCTGCTCGGCGCGCTGGTGCTGCTCGAGTCTCCCACCACCGAAAAGGCGGCCGTGACCCGGCTGGCGCGCTTCCTCGCGCGGTTGTGGCGGCAGCGCAGCGCCCGGGCGCGGCTGCTGCACCCGCGGAACGCCGGCGCCATCCTCCGCGCCGAGGTCTTCCTCGGCCGCGGTCGCCCGCAGAGACAGTTGCTCGTGCTCGGGCATCTCGACACCGTGTACCCGCGGGGCACGCTCGGCCGCATGCCCTTCCGCGTGCGCGGCGGCCGCGCTCGCGGGCCGGGGACGGTGGACATGAAGAGCGGTCTGGTGCAGGCGCTCTTCGCCGTCGAAGCCCTGCAAGCGCTGCGCGTGGCGCCCGCGCGCAAGCTCGTGTTCCTCTTTACGAGCGATGAAGAAGTCGGCAGCGCCGCCGGGCGGCCCGTGGTCGAGCGGGAAGCCCGCCGCAGCCGCGCCGTGCTGGTGCTCGAGCCGGCGAGCGGCCTCGACGGAGCGCTCAAGACGGCGCGCAAAGGCGTGGGCGAGTTCACGCTCACCGTGGAAGGCCGCGCCGCGCACGCCGGCATCGAGCCGGAAAAGGGCGTGAACGCCATCGAGGAATTGGCCGCGCAGATCCTGCGCGTGAAGCGGTTCGCCCGGCCGGCGCGCGGGCTCACGCTCAACGTAGGTGTCATCGAAGGCGGCACGCGCACGAACGTGGTTCCCGAGCGCGCCCGGGCTCTCGTGGACGTCCGCATCGCCCGGCGCGCCGACGGCCCCTGGATCGAGCGCCGGATGCGCGCCCTCCGGCCGGTGAATCCCCGTGCGCGGCTGCGCGTCACCGGCGACCTCAACCGCCCGCCGCTCGAGCGCACCCGTGAGGGGGCGCAACTCTTCCGGCACGCTCAACAACTGGCGCGCGCGCTGGGCGCGCGGCTGGACGAATCCTCAACCGGCGGCGCCTCGGACGGCAACTTCACCGCCGCCCTCGGCGTCCCGACGCTCGACGGCCTGGGCGGCGTCGGCGCCGGGGCACACTCGCCCGGCGAGTTTGTGGTGGTCCGCCGGATGCCCGAGCGCGCCGCGTTGCTCGCCGCCTTGTTGCTCACGCTCTAGCGGAGAGAGTCGTAGACGAGGCGGTCGAGGTCCACGAGCGTCAGGCGGAAGGCGGAGCGCAGAGCCTGCTCGGTGGACTCGCCCCGCTCCAGAGCGTCGAGCAGCCGCTCCATGTCGCCGCGGCCGTAGCGCCGCATCAGCACATCCACCACCAGCCACGAGGCCGCGTAGGCGGCGAAGATCGAGCCGGCGTTGCCGAAGGCCGCTTCGATGCGCGGCAGCGCCGAGCCGTCCCGCGGCTCAAACAGCGGCCGGAAGACGTCGCCGGAAACTTGCGGCCGCTGGCCGGCGTAGTACTGGGCCAGGCCTTCCTGCAGCCAGTGCCGCGCGCGGCCGCGGGTCTTGTGGAAGACGAAGGCGTGCACGAGCTCGTGGCGCAGCACCTGTTCGAGGCTCGGCGTGAGCGAGCTCAAGCCCGCGACCGGCACGCGGATCTTGCCGTCATAGAGCCCGTGCACTTCGGGCGGCATCCCCGTGAGCTCGTAGAAGCGCTCATCCGGGTAGAGCAGCACGATGATGGGCTCGCGCGGCAGGTAGTTGAAAGCGCTGCCGAACTGGTCGTACATCCCGTCGAGCGCGCGCAGGATGCCGCCGGCCAGGCGCTCGGAGCCGCGCTCGCTTCCCTCATAGCGGAGCACGAAGCGCCCGCTGGCGCGCTGCGCGAGGTCTTCGGCGGCGCGGGCTTCCTGCTCGATGGCTTTGAGCTCGGCCGCAAGCGCCGGGTCGGGCTTGAGCGCCAGGGCCTGCTTCCAGGCGGCCAGGGCGCGGTCCATTTCTTCGGTCGCATAGTAGAGGAAGCCTTGCAGGCGGTAGGCGTGGAAGGCGTAGTCCTTGTTGCTGAAGAGCGGCCGCAAGGCCTCCTGCGCGGCCGCGTAGCGCTGGCGCTCGATTTCAGCGACGGCGAGCATCAGCAGCAGGCCGGGATGGTTGGGGGCGAAAGTGAGGGCGCGGCGGAAGCTCTCGGCGGCCGGGTCGCGCCGGCCCTGCTCGAGGTGGAGGCGTCCGACCAGGGCCAGCGCAGCGGCAGCGCGCAGCCGCGCCGCCTCGTCGCCCCGCGCCGCTTCCCCTTCGAGTTTCGCCAGCAGCGCCGAATCCACCTGTCCGCCGGCGACCACGCGCAGCACATCGGCGTCGTCGAGCGCCGGCAGGTCGGCCAGGGAGACGGCGGCGCGGCCCCAGTCGGGCCGGGCGTCGTCGCGCTCGATGCGCTCCACCTGGTCCTTGCGGAGGGAGACTTCGCCTTCGGGAGTTTCGTAGTAGTAGCGCTCGCCGCGCTCCTGGACGTTCCAGGCCTGGAGGCGGCGGCCGCTCTTGAGAACAATGGTATCGGCGGCCGCCGGCAGAGCGGCGAGCAGAAGGATCACGACCAAGCGGACCAGAGAGTTCATAGCGGTTGCCAACCCGGTTTGCGCCCGCGCATCCAAGGATTCTAGCAGACGCAGCGGGGAGGTTGCCTTGCACCGCGCGGCGCGGTGGTCTAGAGTCGAAGCCGTGAGAGACGGCTGCCGAATTCTCGCCCTGCTGCTTCTGCTGGCCGGCCCGCTCGCCGGGCGGGCGCAGCAGGCCGCGGCGCTGCTCGACGAGCTCCACCGCATCGGCCTGGACGCGCCGCAGACCTTCAAGGTGACCGACCTTTACCTCCAGCGCGACGCCCTGCGCCTGCACTTGCAGCACGGCACTCTGGTCTTCCTCACGCCCGTCGCCGGGCGCGTGACCGGCGCGCTCTTCGAGGGCGCGGGCGAAGTCCTGGTCGTCCCGCCCCAACCCGCCGAGCGGCAGCAGCTCGTCAAGTTCACCGGCTCGCCCCTGCTCACCGAATCCTTCGCCAGCCTCTACCTCCGCTTCACCGACCGCACTTTCGAAGAGCTGCGCGCGCAGATTGCCAGCGGGCACGGCGAGCCGGCCCACGACCCCGAGCTCCTCGAGCGCTGGGAGCCGCTGCTGGCGCCGCTGAACCGCGCTCACTCGCTGCGGCTGCTGCTCGACTACCTGGACGATCCCGTTCCCTACTTCTACGCCGGCGTCGAAGGCCGCCGCCTGGGCACCTTCAACGTGGTGGTGGACGACCGCCGGCCCGAACAACTCCTCGTCGGCCAGGTGCGCCGGCGGGACGACCGCGCCTTCTACGACGTCTGGAGCTCCTTCTCCCGCCGCCAGGGCCCGGCGACGGCGCCGCCCGTGCGCGCCCTGGCCTATCGCCTCCGCGGCACCCTCCTGCCCACCACTGAGCTGGAGGCCGACTGCGAAGTGGACCTGGAGCTCGGCGCCGCACGGCCGCGCGTGCTGCTGTTCGAGCTCTCGCGCTTCCTGAGCGTGGCGGAGGTTTCCGAGGTCGGGGCCACCGGCGAGACCCCTCGGCTGGGCTCGGGGCAGGCGCCGGTGCCACTGGAGTATTTCCAGAACGCCACCTTGACCCCCGAGGAAGCCCGCTACCGCGGCACCGACGTGGTGGCGGTGGTGCTGCCGCCCGGCCGCGCCGCCGGGTCCGCCAAGCGCACGCTGCGCTTCCGCTATCGCGGCCGGGTGATCACCGACCTGGGGCAACGGCGTTTCTTCGTGGGCGCGCGCGGCAACTGGTATCCCAACATCAACGTGTTTTATCCCGCCCGCTTCGAGCTGCGCTTCCGCTTCCCGCGCGCGCTGCAACTGGTGGCGACGGGCACGCTGCAGGAGGCCCGCGAGGACGGCGAGTGGAGGGAAACCCTGTGGGTGAGCGACATCCCGTTGCCCGTGGCCGGCTTCAACGTGGGCGACTACGAGACGCGCCTCGTAGAGCGCAATGGGGTGCGCGTCACCGCCTACGCCAACCGCCAGCTCGAGCCGCGCCTGGCGCAGGCGGCGCGCCAGCGCTCGCTGCCGCCGCCGCTCATCCCGCACGGCGACCCCTGGGCGCGCCTGCGCCAGGAGGCGCCCCCGCCCGCGCCCGCCCCGCCCACCCTGCTGCTCGACCGCGTGGCCCACGACGTGGCCAACTCGCTCGCCACTTACACCGAGCTCTTCGGGACCTTTCCCTACTCGCAGTTGCACGTCTCGCAAATCCCGGGCGGCTTCGGCCAGGGCTATCCAGGACTGATCTATCTTTCCACGCTCAGCTTTCTGCCGGCGGCCGAGCAGGCGCGGCTGGGGCTGAGCGAGCGCGTGCAGCAAACCTTCTCTCTGCTCACGCCCGCCCACGAGGTGGCCCACCAGTGGTGGGGCAACTGGGTGCGGCTGCCGCACTACCGCGATCAGTGGCTCGCCGAAAGCCTGGCCGCCTACTCCGCCCTGCTCTATCTCGAGCGGCAGCCCGGCGGCGACGCCGTCGTGCGCGAGTGGCTCGAGCGCTACCGCGCCGACCTGCTCGAAACCGACGAGGCCGGAGACCTGGTCGACGCCACCGGCGCGCTCACCCTCGGCGTGCGCCTGGACTCCTCGCGCAGCCCCGAAGGCTACGTCCGCCTGATCTACAGCAAAGGCCCGTGGGTCCTGCACATGCTGCGCGAGATGTTCCGCGACCCCGTTACCGGCTCCGACGCCGTCTTCTTCGGCCTGCTGCGGCGACTGGCCGAGCACGGCGGCTCGCAGGCGCTCACCACCGCGGCCTTCCAGGAAGAGCTCGAAGCCGCGCTGCCGCCGCACGCCGACGCGGAGAAAACCGGCCGGCTCGACTGGTTCTTCCAGCAGTGGGTCTACGACACCGGCTTGCCGCGCTACCAGCTGCGTTGGAAGCTCGCCGGCGGCGGGCCGGCCGGACGGCGCGTCGAAGGGACCATCACGCAGTCGGAGGTGTCCGAGCTCTTCACCATGCCCGTGCCCGTCTACGCGCGCTTTGGAGCCGAGCTGAAGCGGCTGGGCACGGTAGTGGTCACAGGCCGCCAAGTCGCCTTCGCCTTTCCGGTCAGCGCCCTGCCCGACGCGGTTGTGCTCGACCCGAATCACACCGTCCTGCGCCGCGCCGAGTGAGGCGCGGCGATTGCGCCCACCTGCCCTGTGTGAGAAACTTCCGCTTCGCCCCGGTCCCGACCTTCCATGTGCGGCATCTGCGGCTTCGCGGGCTTCGACGATCCGGCGCTGTTGCGGCGGATGACCGCCGCGCTCTGCCACCGCGGCCCGGATAGCGACGGCTTCTTCTCGAGCCCCGACGCCAGCCTGGGCTTTCGCCGCTTGAGCATCATCGACCTCGCAGGCGGCCAGCAACCGCTCACGAACGAGGACGGCACGCTCCAGCTCGTCCTGAACGGCGAGATCTACAACTACCGCGAGCTGCGCGAAGCGCTGGCGCGCCGCGGCCACCGCTTCGCGACCGGGAGCGACGCCGAAGTCATCCTGCACCTCTACGAAGACGAAGGCGAAAGTCCCGAAGCTTCGGGACTCGGGCGGCTGCAAGGCATGTTCGCCTTTGCGCTCTGGGACGCGCCGCGCCGGCGCCTGCTGCTCGCCCGCGACCGCCTCGGCATCAAGCCGCTCTACTATGCCCAGCGCGGCGAGCGCTTCTTCTTTGCCTCCGAGGCCAAGGCCATCCTGCTCAATCCCGAGTTCCCGCGGCGGCTGCATCGGCCCGCGGTCGAGCGCCTGCTCCACTATCTTTATGTGCCCGGCGCGGAGACGCTGCTGGAAGGATTGCGGCGCTTGCCGCCCGGCTGCTGGCTGCGCTGGGAGCGCGGCCGCTTCGAGGTTCAGTCCTACTGGCAGCCGCAGGTGAATCCGACGCGGCGGCTGTCGGAAGGCGACGCCGTCGCCGAGTTCCGCCGGCGCTTCGAAGAAGCGGTCGGCAGTCATCTCGTGAGCGACGTTCCCGTGGGCGCGCTGCTGTCCGGCGGGCTGGACTCGGCGGGCGTGGTGGCGCAGATGGCGCGGCTGCTCGACCGCAAGCCCAAGACCTTCACCGTCGGCTTCGCGGGCGCCGACGACGAGCGGCCCATCGCCCGGCGCCTCGCCGAGCGCTTCGGCACCGACCACCACGAGTTCGAGCTCGACCCGGCGCGCTTCGTCGAAGATCTGCCGCGGATGCTCTGGCAGCTCGAAGAGCCGACGCCGATTTCCTTCCTGCCGCTCTTTTATCTCGCCGAGTTCGCCCGGCGCGAGGTGAAAGCGGTGCTCATCGGCGAAGGGGCTGACGAGCTCTTCGCCGGCTATCGCCGCCTGCTGCCGTTTTCGCCGGCGCTGCCCCTCGTGCCGCGCAGCGCGCGGCGGCGGCTCTATGAATTCGGCCTGCACTCGCTGGCCGCCAACCAGCGCGGCGGCGACGACCCGCTGCGCGCCGCGCTCGGCGAAAACGGCCGCTCACCGCTCGCCGCCATCCTCGACTTCGAGCAGCGCTATCCGCTGCCTGATTATCAGCTCCACCGCGTCGACCGCATGACAATGGCCTGGAGCCTGGAAGCGCGCGTTCCGTACCTGGATCATCGGCTGGTCGAGTTCGTGAACTCGCTGCCTGACTCGCTGAAGCTGCGCGGCTTCCGGCGGAAGTATCTGCTGCGGCGCGCGCTCGCAGGACTCGTGCCGGAAGAAGTGCTGGAAGGGACGAAGCGCGGCTTGGGCGCGCCGTTTCGGCTGTGGTACAGCGGCGGCTTCCGCGAAGCGGCGAGCCGCTACCTCAACGAGCAGACGCTCGCCGCGCGCGGCTGGTTGCCGCTCGACGCGGTGAGGTCGCTGCTGCGCTCGTCGGGCGGCCGCGGCTGGCTGGCGCGCCGCCGCGGCAGCCAGCTCTTCCTGCTGCTGACGCTCGAGCTGTATTGCCGCTTGTTCATCGATCCGGCCCAGATCAGCGGCGCGCCGCCGCCGCTCGGAACAATTTCCGCCGCCGCGATGCTCTTGCCGCAGCCTCTCTATCGCTAGTTCCGAGAGTAACCGCGCTTAGCCGGGGGGCCAGCGCAGGCCGCGCCCGCCCAATAGATGCAGGTGGAGGTGGAAGATGGACTGGCCGGCGCCGCGGCCGGTGTTGAGCACGGTGCGGTAGCCGCTCTCGGCGATGCCGCGCTGGCGGGCGATTTGCGCCGCCACCAGTTGCAGGTGGCCGAGGAGCGCCGCGTCTTCCGCCGCGACGTCGTTCAAGCCGGCGATGTGCCGGCGGGGCACGATCAGCACGTGGGTGGGCGCCTGCGGGTTGATGTCCTCGAAGGCGATGGCGCGGTCATCCTCGTGGACCATCTTCGCCGAGATTTCCTTGGCGAGGATGCGGCAGAAGAGGCAGTCCTTGTCCATGGCGTTCTAGTCGAGCCGGACGACGAGCGCGACGGCGATTTCCGGCTGGCGGCGCAACTCGTTGGCGAGCGCCAGGGCCTCATCGAGCGTAGTGAGCCGCCCGACGCGCACGCGGTAGTAGAGCCCGTCGGGCGCCTGAAAGGTCTGGAGGAAGACGTCGCCGTAGCGCGGCGCCAGGCGCGCTTGCAGGCGCAGGGCGTTCTCTTCGACGAGGAAGGCGCCCACCTGCACGGCATACATCCCCGGCGGCGGCGCGGTCCCGCCCGCATACTGCACCACCTCCAGTCGCACCAGGGCCGTGCCCGGCCCCACCATGTCGATGGCTTCGGCGCCGGCGCGCGATAGATCAATGATGCGTCCCTCGATGAAAGGCCCGCGGTCGTTGATGCGCACGGTGGTGACCATTTGGTTTTCGAGGTTCGTCACCCGCACCCAGGTCTGGAACGGCAGGGTGCGGTGCGCGGCGGTCATCTGGTTCATGTCGTAGATTTCACCGCTCGCCGTCTGGCGCCCGTGGTAGGGGTGGCCGTACCAGGAAGCGAGGCCGGTCTCGGGCGCGCCGATGGGTGGGGGTCCGGGCGGCGCGGCGGCGACTTTCGGCTTGCGGCGACACCCGCTACCGCCGAGGAGAAGACCGGCAAGAAGCACAGCCAGGGCCAGCCACCGTCCGATGTCGCGCGTGCCGCTCAAGTCGCTCCGTCGGGAAAAAACCTTCCTGCCCGGCTTGGGTCGGCGGGTATTATAGGAAGCGCTTGCCCCGCTGGCAAGCAAGACAATCATCTCATGCTCTCGCCCCGTTTGCGCTGGAAGCTGGCCCGCGCCCGCGAACGCCTGCGGGACGCCCTGCAGGCGTTTTTCCGTCCGCAGCCCAAGCCGCGCGTGTGCTTCGCCTGCGGGCGGCTGGTGGGGGCGGCCGAAAAAGCCTGCTCGCACTGCGGAGCAAGCCAGGCGGCGCTCTCGATTTCCGCCTTCAAACGCGTGGCCCTGGCGGTGATCCCGGCGGAGAACCCGGTCACCTACGCGCTGCTCTTCGCCAACCTGGCATTCTTTGCGGCGGCCTGGCTGGCCAGCGTGCGCGCCGGCGGCAGCAGTCCCGGGCTGTGGGGCGGAATGAGCTCGCAAGTCCTGCTGATGCTCGGCGCCCTGAACGGCGGCCACGTTCTGCTGTTGCATGAATACTGGCGGCTGGTGATGCCGATTTTCCTGCACGCTGGCGTCATCCATTTCGCCTTCAACTCCTTCGTGCTCTGGCAGGTGGGGCCGCAGG
>Ga0209342_10007687_pt1 | contig 10840 bp, 9 predicted proteins | sample RifCSP16_2_FD_184023 | JGI IMG/M metagenome (GOLD analysis project Ga0209342, IMG submission 184023) | Soil microbial communities from Rifle, Colorado - Rifle CSP2_sed 16_2 (SPAdes) (version 2) | ecosystem: Environmental > Terrestrial > Deep subsurface > Rock core/Sediment | place: Rifle... | reverse complement strand
CGTGAAGGTGATCAGCGACCCGGCGACCCACGTGGTGCTTGGGGGCACGATCGTCGGCCACCATGCCTCGGAGCTGATCGGGACGCTGGCGCTCGCCGCCCAGGGCGGCATCCGGGTCGACGTCCTGGTCGAAACTCTCATGGTGCATCCTTCGCTGGCGGAGAGCCTGCAGGATGCCGCCGACTGAGCCACCAGCCGCCGGCCGCCGGCACTCGGCGAGAGCCGACCTGGCGCCTCTTGCGGGAAGCCGGATGCTGGAGACCGGAGGCTGATTGCCCCTTCTTCTCGCTGCTCTGTCCTCGGTGATCTTCGGTGTCGGCGACTTCGCCGGCGGCATGGCTGCACGGCGCGTCCCTGCGGTCACCGTGGTGGTCGGGGCCCATCTGACCGGCCTCCTCGGTCTGGCCGTTGTCGCCCCGTTCTTCGGAAGCGGTGGCCCGGCGGCGAGCGATCTGGGGTGGGGAGTTCTCGCCGGTCTCGGTGGCTCCATCGGCGTGGCCCTGCTGTATCACGCCCTGGCCAGGACCCCGATGAGCGTCACCGCGACCGTGGCTGCGTTGGTGGGCACCGCCGTTCCCGTCCTGTACGGAATCCTCACCGGCGAGCGGCCGGCATCCCTGGCAGGGGTGGGCATGGCGCTCGCCCTGCCGGCGCTGTTGCTCATTCCGGCCCGCGGTGACGCCGCTGGTGGGCGGTCGCTGGCCGGCCTCGGATACGGGGTCGCCGTCGGCGTGTTCTTCGGCCTGTTCGGGATCCTGATCTCCCGGACCGGCTCGTCCTCGGGTGTGTGGCCCCTGTTCGCCGCTCGGGCGGCCTCGGTGCTGCTCATGTCGATCGTGGCGTTGGGATCACGCCGGCCCCTGTTGGCGTCCCGGGGCGCTCGGGGTCTGGTCGCCATCACCGGGGTGTTCGACACCGCAGCCAACGTCCTGTTCCTGCTCGCCGTCCGCGTCGAGCTGCTGTCACTCGTCGCCGTGATCACGTCGCTCTACCCGGCGTCGACCGTGGGCCTCGCCAGGGTTGTGCTCGGCGAGCGGGTGGGGCGGATCCAAGCGATGGGCATGGTCCTGGCCGTGGGGGCGGTGTCTCTCATCGCGGTGGCGTGAGGCAGTTGTTCGTTGTTCGTTGTTCGTTGTTCGTTGTTCGTCCGCCCGTCACCTGTCGCCCGTCGCGAGTTGCGAGTTGCGAGTTGCGAGTTGCGAGTTGCGAATTGCGAATTGCGAATTGCTATCTGACGATCGCCAGCACGGCTCCGCCGGCGACCCGGTCGCCGGTCCGGACCCGTAGGTCGACGATCTCGCCCGCGGTCGGCGCCTTCACTTCGTTCTCCATCTTCATGGCCTCGAGGATGAAGAGAGGCTCGCCCGCCTCCACCCGGTCGCCCGCCTTGTGATGCACCTTGACGATCGTTCCCTGCATCGGGGCCGTCACCGCGCCGGCACCGTCTCCGACCGGTGCCGCCTGCGTGAGCTTGGGAGGACGACGCCGCGGTGCCTGGCGACGACCGGCGGTCGCCGGGGCGGCCACCTCGGGCGCCCAGAGCCGCACCACGAATCGCCGGCCGCCCACCTCGACGGTCATCTGCCGCTCGGCGAGCTCCTCGTCTCCGGGCAGAATCGGCGCCTTCGGGTGGGCGAGTGCGCTCAGGTCCATCTCCTCTTCGACGGTGCGGGTGTGATGCGTGCCCTCGCGGAACGAGGCGTCGTCGAGGGCGAGCAGGTGGAAGGGGATGGTGGTGGCGATGCCCGTGATGGTGTATTCGTTGAGCGCTCGCCGCGCCCGTGCCATCGCCTCGTCGCGGTCACGGCCCCAGACGACGAGTTTCGACACGAGGTTGTCGTAGTACTGGCTGACCGCGGATCCGGGCCCGTACCCACTGTCGACCCGAACGCCGAAACCACCCGGTTCGCGGTAGTCCACGATGCGGCCGGGGCTGGGGAGGAAGTTCCGTGCCGGATCCTCGGCGTTGATGCGGAACTCCATGGCGTGGCCTCGCGACTCGACCGCGGTCACCGAGAGTTCTTCGCCCATCGCCACCCTGAGCTGCTCCTGGACGAGGTCGACGCCGGTGACCATCTCGGTGACGGTGTGTTCGACCTGGAGCCGGGTGTTCATCTCGAGGAAGTAGAAGTCGCCCGAGCGGTCGAGGAGGAATTCCACCGTGCCGGCATTGACGTATCCGGCGGCCTTGGCCACCGCCAGCGCGGCCTTGCCGAGGGCCTTGCGCTGCTTGTCGCTCATCGCCGGCGACGGCGTCTCCTCGATCAGCTTCTGATGCCGACGTTGCAGTGAGCAATCTCGCTCGCCGAGGAAGAGCCCGTTGCCGTGGGTGTCGAGGATGATCTGCGCCTCGACGTGGCGCGGCGTATCGAGGTACTTCTCCACGTATACCTCGGGGTTCTTGAAATACGCATCGGCCTCGCGACGGGCCGCCTCGAATCCATTTGCCACCTCCTCGGCGGCGCGCACCACCCGCAGGCCCTTGCCGCCGCCGCCGTGGGCGGCCTTGATGGCGATCGGATATCCGAGCTTGGCGGCAATCGCGATCACCTCGTCCACGGTGGCGATCGGCTCCATGGTCCCGGGCACCCCGGACACACCGGCTTTCTCCGCCACGATGCGAGACGAGATCTTGTCGCCCATCGCCGTGATCGCGGCAGGAGGCGGTCCGACCCAGACGAGGCCGGCATCGATGACCCGCGCGGCAAAGGCGGCATTCTCCGCCAGGAAGCCGTATCCGGGATGGACGGCATCGGCATTCGACTCGGCGGCGACCGCCATGATGCTGTCGATGTCGAGGTAGGACTCCTGCGCCGGCGCCGGTCCGATGTTCCACGCCTCGTCGGCCAGCTGGACGTGGACGGCGTCGCGATCCAGCTCGGAGTAGACCGCGATCGCCCGCAGTCCCATCTCCTTGACCCCGCGAATGACCCTGACCGCGATCTCTGCGCGATTGGCGACGAGGACGGAGCGCATGGGCGCCATCCTAGAGAGGGATGTTTCCGTGCTTCTTTGGCGGGAGATTCACTCGCTTGTGGCGCAGCATCTCCAACGCCTGGATCAGGCGGTGCCGCGTCTCTCGCGGCTCGATCACCTCGTCGACCAACCCGCGTTCGGCAGCGACGTATGGGTTGGAGAACGCCTCTTCGTAGTCCCGGATCAGCTCGGCCCGCCGGTCGTCGGGATCGGACGCCTCGGCGATGTCGCGGCGATGGATGACGTTCACCGCTCCCTGGGCGCCCATCACCGCGATCTCCGCCGTCGGCCACGCGAAGGCGATGTCGGCGCCGACGCCGCGGGAGTTCATCACCACGTAGGCGCCGCCGTATGCCTTGCGGGTGATCACGGTCACCCGGGGGACGGTCGCCTCGCAGTAGGCGTAGAGCAACTTGGCTCCGTGGCGGATGATGCCGCCGTGCTCTTGGTCGACGCCGGGGAGGAACCCCGGCACGTCGACGAAGGTGACGATGGGGATGTTGAACGCGTCGCAGAACCTGACGAAGCGGGCTGCCTTCACCGATGCGTCGATGTCGAGGGTTCCGGCGAGGGCCGACGGGTTGTTGCCGACGATGCCCACGCTGTAGCCGTCGAGGCGAGCGAAGCCCACGATGATGTTGCGAGCGAAGTGCTGGTGCACTTCGTAGAACTCGCCGCCGTCCACCACCATCTCGACCAGCTCGACCATGTCGTACGGCTGATTGGGGGAGTCGGGCACGATCGTGGTCAGGCCCTCCTCCATCCGGTCGGGGAGGTCCGCCGGCGTGAAGAACGGCGGCGCCTCCATGTTGTTCTGCGGCAGGAAGGACAGGAGGTAGCGCACCTCCTCCATCGCCTGGCGTCCGTCGGCGGAGACGAAGTGGGTGACGCCCGACACCTCACTGTGCGGGTGGGCGCCTCCGAGGGTGTCGAAGGTGACGTCCTCTCCGGTCACCGCCTTGATCACGTCGGGGCCTGTGATGAACAGGTGTGACGTCGCCTCGACCTGGTACACGAAGTCGGTGATCGCCGGTGAGTACACGGCACCGCCGGCACACGGTCCCATGATCACCGAGATCTGAGGGATCACCCCGGATGCCATGACGTTTCGGCGGAAGATCTTGCCGTAGCCGTCGAGCGCGAACACGCCCTCCTGGATTCGGGCGCCGCCGGAGTCCTTCAGCCCGACGAGGGGTGCTCCGTTCTCCATCGACAGGTCCATCACCTTGCAGATCTTCTCGCTCACCACCTCACCGAGAGAGCCTCCGAACACCGTGAAGTCCTCGGCGAACACGAACACCGTTCTGCCGTCGACGGTGCCCCATCCGGTGATGACCGCGTCGCCCGGCGGGCGGTTGTCCTCGATCCCGAAGCCGCGAGAACGATGGCGGACGAACATGTCGAGCTCGACGAACGATCCCTTGTCGAGCAGGGCGTCGATGCGCTCGCGAGCGGTCATCTTGCCCGCCTCGTGCTGCTTGTCGACGGCGCGCTGGCTCCCGGCGTTGGCGTGCTCTTCACGGAGCCTGCGGAGTCGCTCTATGCGCTTTTCTGTGCTCATCCCGGGGGAGTATGGTCGGCTAGAAGGTTCGACTCGCGCCCTCACCCCATGGCTACACCCCCGACCCCCGTCCATCTCGAGGTCGTCTCGTCCACCCAGGACGAGGCGCGGAGCCGCTTCGCGGGCGATCCGCTGCTGGTCACCGCCGCCCGTCAGACCGCCGGCAGAGGGCGCACCGGGACCGTGTGGGAGGCCGCCGATCGAGCCGTCGCCGCCTCGCTGGCATTTACGCCCCGCTGGCCCGAGGGTTCATGGCCGGTGATCGCCGCGGTCGCCGGCCTGGCTGTCGCCGGCGTCGTCGGCGACGGTGCCCAGCTCAAGTGGCCCAACGACGTGGTGGTGGATGGGGCCAAGGTGGCCGGGATACTCGTCGAGTCCGATCGGCGAGGGGTGGTGGTGGGGATCGGGATCAACCTGTGGTGGCCCGAGCCGATCCCCGGTGCCGGGGCGCTGTACCGAAGCGACCCCGGTCCCCATGCCGGCGAGCGCCTCGCGGTGGCATGGGCCGCCGACCTGCTCGACCGGTTGGAGCGGCCCGCCGACGATTGGGGGAGAGACGAATTCGAGCGACGTTCCGCCACCGTCGGGTGTCATGTGACCTGGGAGCCGGGCGGTGCCGGCCGCGCCGTCGGAATCGCCGCCAATGGGGGCCTGATGGTCGACACCGCCGCCGGAAGGGTCGTCCTCGATTCGGGGGTGGTCCGGACGGTTCGGGCCACGGGCCACCGGGCCGACGCCGGGTAGCCTGGACCCCAGCGAACCGGGGAGATGCGTTGAGCCTCATCGACGGCGAGGGTCGGGTGGCGATCCTGTACGGGACGTCGCCGCTGCCGATCCCGCCGGACCGCAACGTGTACCTGTCGCGACCCGACTACGCCGGGGCACATCCACTCGTGGTCGTCGTGCCCGGCGACGGCGGGGTGACGCCGAGCGTCAAGGCGCTGTGCCGGCGTCTCTCCAGGTTCGGATACGCCGCGCTCGCTCCCGACCTCTTCCGGGGCAAGACTGCGGGAGCCCTCTCAGATGCCCCTGGGGGACGCGTCGACACCGATCTCGCCGACCTGGTGTCGGTGACCCGAGACGAGTGGTCGCATTGGTGTGGGTCGCAGCGTTTCGTCGCGCTCGGGCTCGGCACCGGCGTGCCCGCCGCCGTCCGCCTTGGTTCGGGCGATGGCGGGGGGGTGGCGATCAGCCCGGCGTCGTTCGACGGTCTCGTCGATGCCCTGGTGGCGTCCCCGGCACCGCTTCTGGCGTTGGTCGGCGGCATGACCGGACCCGAGGTCCACGCAGCCCGCGACGCGGTCGGACGGGGGGAGTGGGTGGTCTACGGGTCGGCTGCCCCCGATTTCTTCGACGACGGGGCCGATGGATACGACCGTCCCTCGGCTGAGGATGCCTTCCGCCGACTCGTCTCGTTCCTCGACGGCCGGCTGACACGAGTGGAGGCGTGATGGCTCGCGGCCGACGCCCCTCCATCGAATTGCCGGTTGCCGACTGCGAATCGCCCCTCCCGAGGGAGCGAAAGACCCCCGATCGCTCGGGCCGCGCTCTGCAATGATCTCGGCCGACCGGATCGCCGCCGAGATCGATCAGGACCTGCAGGCGGTCGGCACCCCGGAGCGGGCCGAGAAGGAGCGGGCATACCTCAAGTCCCCGCTGCGGTTCTATGGGGCCACGCTGCCCCAGATCCACGCCATCGTCACTGCGTCGTGGCGGAGGCACGGTGGGCTGGATCACGACACGATGGTGGCGACGGTCGACCTCCTGTGGGCGTGTGCCGTCTTCGAGTGCCGGATGGCGGCCGAGGACCTGTTGGAGATGGGCTCGTCGATGCTGACCACGGCCGACCTTCCGCTTCTGGAGAGGATGCTCCGAGGGGCCGGGACGTGGGCCCTGGTCGACGGACTGGCCGCAGGCCCCCTCGGCGACCTCGACCGCCGGCCGCCGGGGATCGGTCCCACGATCGAGCGATGGGCCACGGACGACGACGTGTGGATCAGGCGTTCGGCTCTGCTTGCCCATCTCAAGGCGCTGCGTCGCGGTGAGGGCGACATCGATCGCTTCCTGCGACTCGCCGACGCGATGCTCGAGGAGCGCGAGTTCTTCATCCGCAAGGCCATCGGATGGGTGTTGCGCGATGCCGGCAAGAAACGACCGGCAGACGTGACCGCATGGCTCGAGCCGCGCATCGGCCGGGTCTCGGGTGTCACGATACGTGAAGCCGTCAAGCACCTGCCCACCGGCGACCGGGACCGCTTGTTGGACGACTACCGTCGGCGCTGAGCGGGAACCTCGCTCGCTGAGGGTGCGTCACAGCACTGCGACTCTCCTAAACCGTCACCTCTGGTAGAAACTCGGGCCAATGACACTTCCCCTTCCGCGGCCGCCGGCCGCGCCCGCATCCACTCCGGTCGCGCCCAAGCGCACCTGGGCGAAGCGCGGCATCATCACCTTCCTCGTCGTCGCCAACCTGGCGGTGTTCGGGACCCTCGGCGGCATCTGGCTGGCGGCGCACAAGGTGAGCGCGTCGGTTTCGACGATTCCCTCGACCGACCTCTCTCTTGCTCAGCAGCCGGCGACCCTGCAGGATGCGCGCACCTTCCTGCTGATCGGAAGTGACAGCCGGGCGAACCTGACCGACCTGGAGGGCTTTGGCGACTTCGGTGGGCAGCGCGCCGACGTGATCATGCTGGTCAAGGCCGATCCGCGTGGGGGGACCGTGCAGATGTTGTCGCTGCCCCGCGACTTGAAGGTGCCCTACGACGGCTCGTCGACCAAGATCAACGCGACCTTCGGAGGTGGGCCGGGGAGCATCGTCGCTGCGGTGTCGGCGTACACCGGCTTGCCGATCCATCATTACCTCCAGGTCGAGTTCTCCGGGTTCACCGGGATCGTCGACGCCATCGGGGGCATCGAGATGACCTTCCCATTCGAGGCCCGCGACCTGAAGTCGGGCTTCGCGATCGGCGCAGGCACCCAGGTGCTCGACGGGAAGACGGCCCTGGCACTGTCGCGTAGTCGGCACTACGAGGAGAACAGGGATGGCACCTGGGTATCGGTCGAGGCGAACGACATCGGGCGGACCCGCCGTCAGCAGGACGTGTTGATGTCCATCCTGACCCAGATCCAGCGGCCGTCGTCGATCGATGGCTTCTCCACGTTGCTCGACGCCCTCGGGGGTTTCGTCACCACCGACGACTCGCTCGGTGAGGACGAGATCATTCAACTGGCCTGGGCGATGCGCGATCTGTCGCCCGCCGACCTCGATGCGGCGACGTTGCCGGTCGTCGACCTCAACGAGAACGGGATCTCTTACGTGGTCGCACAGGAGCCCAACGCCACCGACACGATCGCCGCGTTCGCCGCCGGCGATCCGATGAGTCCGGCCCTCGGCGTGGATGCCCGCGTCGCCGTGCAGAACGGGAACGGGCGGGAGGGTACCGCCGCCGCGATCACCGAAGCGCTCACCGCCGGTGGTTTCGACGTCGTGTCCTCCGGCAACTCGGGGCGCTCGGACTATGAGACCACCATGGTGGTTGCCAGACCCAACCACCTGCCCGCGGCGCAGGCGATCGTCGACTTCCTCGGGTACGGCCGGGCTGCGGTGGGGCGTACCCCGTCGGGAGCCGACGTGGTGGTTATCGTCGGACTCGATGCACCCGCCGGCTGAGACCACCACACCCAGACCTCACCAAGCCGTGCTCCTCGTCGGCGGCAGGGGCACCCGCATGTGGCCGCTCACGGCGGAGATCCCCAAGGGCCTGCTGCCCCTCGCCGGCCTGCCGTTCGTCGAGTACCAGATCCGCCAGTTGACTGCGATCGGCATCGACGAGGTGGTGCTCGCCGTGGGCAGGCATCTCGTGTCGGTGTGGGAGGCGTACGCAGCCACTTCGCCTGACGGGGTCCACGTTCGGCTGGCGATCGAGGACGAGCCTCTCGACACCGCCGGTCCCGTCCGAGCCGTGCTCGACTCGCTCGATGACCGGTTCTTCGTCCTCAACGGCGACGTCGTGCTCGAAGCCGACCTGTCCGCAGTGGCGGCGGGGATGGGGCGCCTCGGGAACCTCGGACTGGTCGAGGTGGACGACACGAGCGCTTACGGCGTGGTGGTCGTTGGAGACGACGGCCTTGTCGAACGCTTCGTGGAGAAGCCGCCGCGGGAGTCGGCGCCGGCTCGGACGGTGAGCGCCGGTGCCTATGTGCTGACTCGCGAGACATTGGCCGGATATCCGGAGGGCAGGCTCTCGTTCGAACGAGTGGTGTTCCCCGATCTCGTCGCCCGGGGCGGCCTCGGGGGAGTGGTCCTCGACGGCCGGTGGATGGACATCGGCACCCCCACGCGGTATCTCGACACCCATTCCGTCGTGATGACCGGGGGGAGCAGCGTCTACCGGCCGACTTCGGCGCACGTCGCTCCCGCCGGAGCCGACGTCGGCGGCACGTGGGCGTGGGTCGGCGACGGGGCGTCGATCGCCGCCGGTGCCGTCGTGGAGGATTCGGTCGTGTTCGCCGGAGCCGTTGTCGAGGCCGGTGCCACGGTGCGTCGTGCCGTCATCGGCCGCGGTGCTCGCGTCGGCGAGGGGGCGGTGGTGACGGGCGACACGCTGGTCGGGGCCGGAGCGGTGGTCGGGGCCGGATGCGAGATCGACCACGGTGCCAGGGTCTCCCCCGGCGCCGTGCTGCCGCCCGGGGCCATCACGTTCAGCCCACCGGAATGAAAGCGGCGTCCGCGTCGGACGGCGTGGGAGCATGGGCCGGTTCACGCACCGTGAGGAGATCATGACCAGAAAGGGAATCGTCACCGGCGGCGCCGGTTTCATCGGGAGCCAACTCGTGGATCTGCTCGTGGATCGAGAGTGGGAGGTGCTCGTACTCGACGACCTGTCGTCGGGATCGATCGACAACGTCGCCGCAGCACGCACCCGCGGTCCCGTGTCGATCCACGTGACCGACGTGAACGCCCCCGAACTGGCTGAGGTCGTCGGCCGCTTCGGCCCCGAGGTGATGTTCCACCTGGCGGCGCAATCCAAGGTGCGGCCATCGGTCGAAGACCCGCGTCACGATGCCGAGGTCAACGTGCTCGGCACGATCAACGTGCTCGACGCCGCTCGCAGGGGCGGGGTGCGCAAGGTCTGCTTTGCGTCATCGGGGGGGGCCATCTACGGCGGCGGCGTCAAGCTCCCGGCCACCGAGACGTCCGACAAGCATCCCGAATCGCCGTACGGGATCTCCAAGAAGATCGTCGAGGACTACTTCCGCTGGTACCGCGACCTGTACGGGCTCGGCTACACGCTGTGTGCGCTCGCCAACGTGTACGGCCCCCGTCAAGACCCGGGACTCGAAGGGGGCGTCACCGCGATCTTCTCGTTGGCGATGCTCGAGGGCCGCCGCCCCACGATCTTCGGCGACGGCCGACAGACTCGTGACTTCGTCTACGTCGAGGACGTGTGTGACGCCTTCCTGCGCGCCGCCGACACCGGCGACGGCGAACTGGTCAACATCGGCACCGGGCGGGAGGTTTCGGTGCTCGACCTGTACGAAACCGTCGCCGAAGTCACCGGGTTCACCGGGTCGCCGATGTTCGTCGACCCCAAGCCGGGCGACATCGAGCGCGCCGTGGTGAACCCTTCCAAGGCGAAGAAGGTCCTCGGGTGGGAGGCGTGGACGTCGCTCCACGACGGCATCGCCGAGACGGTGCAGTGGTATCGGAGCAGGAGCAAGTAGCAATTCGCAATTCGCGATTCGCAGTTCGCAATGAGCAATGCGCAATGCGCAACCGGGACACCGGCTCATGCGGACGAATGACGCCGAGCGGCGTGACAGCCCAGACCACTGGCTCCTCCCAGTCACTCGGCGAGACGAGCCGCGGGACTGACGAATTGCGACGCCGGCCTTCGGCCGGCTACTCCAACTCCTCCAGGGTCCTCGGGAAGTCGTCTTTGAGGATCCGGCTGAGGGCTCGGTCGGCGAGGATCCTGCCTCCCGTCTGGCAGCCGGGGCAGTAGTTGGTCTCGTTCGACGAGTACACGATCCGCTGCACCGGCGATCCGCACACCGGGCAGGGCTGTCCGAATTTTCCGTGGACCGCCATCTCGGGATGGAACGCGGTCACCTTTTCCGGGAACCCGTCGCCGACCTCGGCGCGCAGGCGCTCCACCCACTCCGCCAACACGTCAGGGGTGGCGGCGTGGAGCCGGGTGATCTCCTCGTCGGTGAGGCGATCGGTGCGCGCCATCGGCGACACCTTGGCGCGGTGCATGATCTCGTCGGCGTAGGCGCCGCCCACCCCTGAGATGAGCCGGG
>Ga0209342_10007683_pt1 | contig 10848 bp, 9 predicted proteins | sample RifCSP16_2_FD_184023 | JGI IMG/M metagenome (GOLD analysis project Ga0209342, IMG submission 184023) | Soil microbial communities from Rifle, Colorado - Rifle CSP2_sed 16_2 (SPAdes) (version 2) | ecosystem: Environmental > Terrestrial > Deep subsurface > Rock core/Sediment | place: Rifle... | reverse complement strand
CCGTGTCCATCGAGGCGTCGATGCGCCAGATGCCGTAGTCGGCGTAGGAGCCGTCGGCGTTCTGCGTCGGCGCCTGGGAGATCGTCATCTTCACCTTGATGAGGTGGAGCGAGCCGTCGTCTCCCATCGGCATCATCATCCACACCTTGAGGACGTTCTCGCCGCCGACCATGTCGGACTGGACCACCCAGTTGACGATGCTCTTGCTGTTCGAGTCGCCCTTTTCCTCCTCCCACGTCACCATCGCGCCGTAGGGTTCCTGGCCGACGTTCGCGGCGTCGTCGTAGTGGGTCTGGCCGATGGCCTTGAAGATGGTGTTCAGGATGTTGAACTGGCTCAGCGCCCTCTCGTCGACGTACTTGAAGGTCCTGGCGGTGGCGTAGTCCGAGGTCGCGCTCAGTGCCTGGCCGAGGTACGCCAGGCCGTGCGCCGTCTCCGACCCTGTGGGGAGCGCCGAGATCTCCGTGGGGACCGCGATGCCGGCGGTCCCCGAGGCACCGCTGCCGCTGCCTGATGAGCCCTTGCTGCACCCCGCGGCGAGCAGAGCCGCCGGGAACAGCGCGAGAAGCGATCGTGCTCTTGTCATGTGTCGCACCCTTCCGCGGCGGGGAAGACCGCCAGTCGGTCGAGCAGCGAAGCACGCGCTGGGCCAGGGCCGCGACAAGCTGTCGCAGGCCGAAATCCAGCGGATCTCGGCTGGATGCGGGAGGGGGCGGCGTGGACCCCGGCCTGACCCGGGGTGATATCAGCCGCAGCGCGCTGTACCGCGTTCATGCGGCAGCGCGCGCAGCGACCTGGTTCACCCGCCGGTCAGCGTCTCGTAGACCCGGTAGAGCTTGGTCCGCGTGCAGCCGTTGGCCTCGATGGCGCGGTTGACGAGGTGGTTGTCCTCGAGCGTCCAGGAGATCTCGCCGCCCGAGTAGCCGAGCTCGTGGGCGCGACGGATGGTCTCCACTATCAGTACCGCATCGATGCCGCGGCGCCTCCAGCCGGCCTTGACCCCGAGCGCCATGAGGCGCACCCGGTCGATCTTGCGCTTGTACCAGAGGAACCTGGCGAGCCCGATGGGCAGGCCGAACGTGGTGAGCCGGCCCTTCACGTGGCGGAGGGCCTGGTTCACGTCGGGCACGGTGAGGGAGAAGGCGATGGGCTCGCCCCGGTGCTCGGCGATCATGGCCAGGTCGGGCTCGATGAGCCGCCTGAGGTCGGCGGCCTGCCTGTCGAACTCGGCGTCCGTCATCGGGACGAAGCCCCAGTTCTCCTCCCAGGCGGCGTTGTAGATCTCCTTGATCCGCGCGACCTCCGCCTCGAAGTGGCGCATGTTCACGCTGCGGACGGTGATGTCCTCGTGCTTCCGGATCTTCTCGGCGATGCGCGCGAAACGCTCCGGCGGCGGGGTCCGCGCCGAGCGCTCCCAGGCGAAGAGGTCCTTCGCCTTCCTGAGCCCGCACCGCTCGAACAGCTCGCCGTAGTAGCGCGGGTTGTAGGGCATGAGGACGTACGGGTCGGAGTCGAACCCATCCACGAGGAGGCCGACCTCGTAGTTGGTGGAGAGGTTCAGGGGACCGAGCAGGGTGTCGAGCCCCCGCCAGCGCGCCCAGTTGCGCGCGGCGGCGAAGAGCGCGGCGGCCACGCCCTCGTCGTCCACCGACTCGTAGAGCCCGAAGTACGCCGTCCTCGTCTTGTGGAAGGCGTTGAAGTTCCGGTCCTCGACGGCGGCGATGCGCCCCACGACCTCGCCGCCGCGCCGCGCCAGGAACAGCGCCACCTCGGCGTGGCGGAAGAACGGGTTCTTCGCCGGGTCGAGGAACTCGTGCCGCTCCATGATCAGGGGCGGGATGAAGTGCAGGTCGTCCAGGTAGATCTCGCGCTGGAACTTGATGAACCGGTCCTTCTCCAGCCCGCTCTGCACCTGCGTCACCTCGACGCCCCGGCCCGGCTGCGCCGGCGGGATGGCGGTGAGTGCGGCAGTGCTCTGCCCCGTCGTCATAGGTCCTATCCCTCCGCGCTGTCGTTCTGCGCCGCCCTCGCGCCGTTGCGCCGAGCGCCCCGGCGGCTCACCCACTCCATCCCCATGGCCGTGAGCCTGATCTTGATGCGCCCGCGCCTCGTCCACAGCCTCTCCGGAAGCTGGGCGAGCCTCGCCAGGTCGTCCGGGCCCGTGTTGAGCGCGCGCCAGGTGAGGATCTCTGCCGCGTCGGAGAGTCGCCGGCCGATGGGCTCTCCCCGGTTCATGAGGACCTCGCGCACCGCCAGGCGCCCATTGCGCAAGGCGCCGGCCGGCGCCGCCGCCTCGCCCGCCGACGAGACGAAGCCGGTCGCTCCCGGCCGCGCCATCCGAACCTCGACCCTGGTGTGCGGCCGCTCGTAGGGGATGATGCCGACGTCGCGTCCGCAGCGCTGGAAGATCTCGAGCGCCCGGTCGATCTGCTCGTCCTTGTGCGTGGCCATGAACACCGCGCGCACCGCGTCGCGCTCCACCGCCGGCGGGGTGAAGGGGGTCACGAACAGCCCGGCGTCGGTGAGCTTGCGCCAGAAGATGAAGTTCTGGGCCTGGGTCTCGACCGCGATGGGCACCACCGGCGTGACCGAGGGCCGGGTGTCGAACCCCATGAGCCTGAGCTCCCGGTGGACCCGCTCCGAGATGTCCCACAGCCGCTCGCGGCGCTCCGGCTCCTGCTCCAGGATGTCGAGCGCCTTCAGCGCCGCGGCCGCCGCGGGGGGCGTCATCGAGGCCTGGAAGATCATCGCCCGCGCCTTGTGCTTCACCCAGTTGATGACGTCCGCGCGGCCGGCGATCACCCCGCCGATCGAGCCGAGCGACTTGGAGAAGGTGGCCATCACCAGGTCCACGTCGTCGTTGACCCCGAAGTGCTCTCCGGTGCCTTGGCCCGTCGCGCCGAGGACCCCGAGGCCGTGCGCCTCGTCCACCATGAGTCGCGCCCCGTGCTTCTTCTTCAGCTCCACGATCCCTGGCAGGTTGGCGAGGTCGCCCTCCGCGGAGTACACCCCGTCCACCACGATGAGCATGCCCTTCTCCTTCGGCGTCGCCGCGAGGAGCCGCTCCAGGTCCTCCATGTCGTTGTGCCGGAATCGCTTCGCCTCGCCGTAGATGGCCTGGATCCCCTCCACGATCGAGCCGTGCACCCGACGGTCCGCGAACACCACGTCGTGGCGCTGAACGAGCGCGGAGATCGTGCCGAGGTTGGCCGTGAAGCCGGTGGTGAAGACCGCCGCCGCCTCCTTTCGGAAGAAGCGCGCCAGCCGCTGCTCGAGCTCGTCGTGCAAGGTGAAGGTGCCGTTGGCGAGCCGCGAGCCGCAGGCCGACGCGCCCCACGCCAGCGTCGCCTGGGCGGCGGCCTCGCGCACGCGCGGGTCCTGGGCCAGGCCCAGGTAGTTGTTGGAGCAGGCCATGATGAGCCGCTTGCCCCCGATCACCACCTCCGTCCCGTCGTTCTGCTCGATCACCCGGAAATAGGGGTAGTGGCCGGAGATCTTGGCCAGCTGAACCTCCTTCCAGACAGCGCACTTCTCGAAGAGATCGCTCATCGCTCCCCTTGCCGCGGCATGGCGCGCGGCGTCGCGCCGGGAACTTACGGCATGGAGCGGGCGCGCCCCAGTGCCGAAGGTCACAGCGGTTGCGGTGACTTTCGACACTGCCGGCCGCGGCTCCGTTATGCTCCACGGGAACAGGAGCTCTGGACGGGCGATCATGAATCGCGAACACGGGAGCGGAGCGAGCGCGCCGGGGGCGGACCCGGGAGTATCGGGGGCGGAGCCCCCGATGTCGAAGATGGCGAAGCCGGCGGCCTGTCTTGCGCCGGAGGCGCTGCCGCCGGCGAAGCCGCCGCCTGCTCGCGAAGCGAGCAAGTGCGCCGAAGGCGCTGGCGGCGGCGCCCGGACAGCGCCGCGTGAAGCGGGCGCTGCCCAGCGGGAAGGCCGTCCCGCCGCCATTCCCGAGCCGCGCGCGCGGCGGCGGCGCGCGTCGCTCGCCGTCTTCCGGGCGGCGGCCATCGCGGCCTGGGGCATCGTCGGCGGTCAGATGATCCTGGCGCCGGAGGCGCAGCTCTACCGGGCGTTCCTCGGGGGGCCGGCCATGATCGCCCTGCACGTCGCCTTCGGCGCGGCGTTCTGGGTCAACACGCGGCGGATCCAGGGCCTGTCGCCGACGCGCGCGAGCATCTCCCTGCTCGCGCTCCAGCTCGGGATCGCGCTCCTCGTGTCCCCCGACCTCCTCTTGCTCTTGGCCCTCGAGGCCCCCCTCGTCCTGCCCAGGCGCGCAAGCCTCCTTTGGATGGCCGTCCAGGTCCCGGCGTCGGTGGCGCGTCCGCTGGCCGCCGCCGCCGGCTACGGCGTGTTCGTCACGCCGGGATGGGCGCTGGCCCACCTGCCGTACGGGCTCGCCGTCGCCATCTCCATCCTGCACGTCACGGTCTGGGAGTGGCTCGCCTTCGCCGGGGGGTACCTCGCCGCGACGCAGTACCGGGCCGGGCAGGCGCTGTCCCGCGCCAACGCCGAGCTGCTCGCGACGCGCCACCTCCTCGCCGACAACAGCCGCCTCGCCGAGCGCCTCCGCATCTCCCGGGAGCTCCACGACGCGGTGGGCCACCACCTCGCGGGACTCAGCGTGAATCTGGAGCTCGCCCGCCTCCACGTCGACGGCGCGGCCGCGGAGGCGGTGCGCGAGGCCCAGGGCGTGGCCAAGGCGCTCCTCTCCGATGTGCGAGAGATGGTGAGCCGCCTCCGCCGAGACCGCCCGCTCGACCTGTGCCGGGCTCTCGAGACGCTGGCGGCCGGGACGAGCGACCCGGAGATCCACCTCGCCATGCCGGAGACGCTGGAGTTCGCCAACCCGGCCCACGCGCACGCGATCTTCCGCTGCGTGCAGGAGGCGATCACCAACGCCGTCCGGCACGCCGGGGCGCGCCACCTGTGGATCGACGTCACCCGCGAGCCGGAGCGAGTCGAGGTGCGCGTCCGCGACGACGGTCGCGGCGCCGCCCACCCGACGCCGGGGAACGGCATAACGGGGATGACCGAGCGCTTCGTGGACGCGGGCGGCGCCCTCGAGATCGAGTCGGCCCCCGGGCGCGGCTTCCAGCTCCGCGCCTGGCTGCCCGCGGGAGGAGAGACGGCGTGATCCGGGTGGCCCTCGTCGACGACCAGACGCTGGTGCGCAAGGGCATCCGCGGGCTGCTCGACGCGACCGACGACATCCGCGTGGTGGCCGAGGCGTCCGACGGCGAGGAGGCGCTGGGCGCGATCGCGGCCTCGCAGCCCGACGTCGTGCTGCTCGACGTGCGCATGCCCAAGCGCTCGGGCGTGGAGGTGCTCCAGGAGCTGCGGCTCGCCGGCGCGCAGCCGCCCACCATCCTGCTCACCACCTTCGACGACGCCGCCGTGCTCCTCCAGGGCGTGCGCGCCGGGGCGCGCGGCTACCTACTGAAGGACGTCTCCTTCGAGCAGCTCACGGAGGCGATCCGCGCCGTGGCCCGGGGGGAGAGCCTCATCCGCCCCGCGGTCACGGAGCGCGTGGTCCGGGGGCTCGAGCAGATCCCCCACGACTTCGAGAGCCTGGATCAGCCCGATCCGCTGACGCGCCGGGAGACGGAGATCCTGCGCCTCATGGCCGGCGGCTACAGCAACCGGGAGATCGCCGAGGTGCTGGGCACCACCGAGGGGACGGTGAAGAACTACGCCTCGAGCGTCTTCTCCAAACTGGGCGTGCGCGACCGGACGCGGGCCGTGCTGAGGGCGATCGAGCTCGGGTACATCTGAGGACGGCCTCCGTGGGGAGCGTCTCCGGGGGAAGCTCGGGTTCGTTCACTGCCAGCGCGAGGATGAGCAACGCGTGCGCCACGCGATCCTCACGATGCGTCCTGCCCCGCCCCCGGGCGAGGGCGCTGGCGCGCTACGGTGGTCTCGAGCCGGCCCACGGCGCGCCACCCTTCCCCTACGCCCCTCGCAGGTCTTGCCTGAGGGCGCTGGCACGATGAGACAGAAGCATCCCCGGGGCGCCTGCTGGGGGTATCGGGGGCGGAGCCCCCGATGTCGATGGCGGCGAAGCCGGCGGCTCGCTCGCGTAGCGAGCGACTTCGCCGGAGGCGCCGCCGCCGGGCGACCGATCGGAGGCTCGCATGCTGGAAGCGCACGCTTGGGACGAGAGGCTGGATCTGGGTGACGAGGCGATCGACCCCGATCACCACCTGCAGATCGCGCTCGTGAGCGCGCTCGCGGACGCCCTGGAGCAGCGGCGCCCCTGGATGGCGCGTCGCCTCGTCGATCAGCTCGCCGGGTACAGCGCGTTCCACTTCTCCGGGGAGGAGCTGCTCATGGACGACTCGGCCCACCCGCAGGCCGAGGTGCACGGGCGCGAGCACAAGGCGCTCCTCGGGCAGATCGAGGAGATCAGGGCCGCAGTGCAGGGCGAGGAGCTCGACCTGGCGCTGTCCCTGACGCTCGACCTCAGGACCGCGCTCGGGGCGCACATGGGCTCGTCCGACCGGCTCGTCGTCGAGAGCCGGCGCGCGGCGCGCCGGCCCGAGTGATCAGCGGTCCCCGCGATCAGTTCCCCGGATCCGAGCCCGGCTCGTCGGCCTCGCCCTCCTCCACGTCGGGTCCGGGCGGCAGCCGCGCCAGGCGCGCGCGCACGTACGACTGGTGCTGCAGCTCCTCGCCTTGCAGCTCCTGGAACAGCTCGCGCACCGTCGGGTCCTCGAGGTGCGGGATGGCGGACTCGAAGAAGTCGTAGGCCTTCTCCTCGCAGGCGAGGGCGACCTCCATGGCCTGGCGCGCCGACATGAACACCCGGGGTTGGCCGCGGTCGGGGGCCTCGAGATCCTCGAGCATGTCGGCCGGAATGCGCCGCGGCGCCTCGGCGAAGAGCGCCCGGCGCCGCTCCGCGAGCTCGGCTCCATGGCGCGCCTCGTACTTCGCCATGAGGCGGAACGCGTCGGCCGCGTCCCCGGCGTATCTGCCTCCCACCACGCGCGCGAACTCCTCGTAGCGCTCGCGCGCCTCGTCCTCCATCAGGATGGCGAGGTCGAGGGCATCCTGCAGAGAGAGGGTCGCGAAGTCGATCTCCGGCATGGTCGTCGTCCCTCCTGGCGAGGCTGCCCCGCGGCGCAGCCCCGCGGCGACAGTCGATGGTCGACATCTCCGCCGCCGCGAGCCGTTCGTACTACCCCGCGCGCCGCAACGCCGCGCTGGCCCAGCGGGGGAGGACTCCCAGGAGGTCTACAAGGGCTCCTGCTAGTCGGCCGACCGCCTGTGGCTTGCAGCGGCGAGGAGCGCTTTCGGCTCCTCGATCTCGTCCCTTCGGGGTTGCGATGGGGCGGCATCCGAACTCCAGGAGTCCGATCCGCAGGTTGGTGTTTCTACGAAGTACCGGCAGTTCTCAGGATACGATTCGAGCGTGATCCTCTACCACTACACGAGCGAGGCCGGGTATCGCGACATCCTGGCCTGCAAACGGCTACGACCGTCGCTGCGAGCCAGCAATCCCAGGGACGCACGCCACGGCGACGGGCAGTACCTGACGGACATCATGCCGGGGACCAAGCGCCCGGCACAGCTCTCCTACATCTTCCTGCGCATTCCCTACCAGGGCAGGAGGTTCACTCACTATGTCGGTATCAATACGAGCGACCTTCGCGTCGTGCCGGGCCGCCAGCATGTATTCGTCATCCTGAACCATGGAGATCTCGACATCTCCCAGCGCACACGTTACGAAGACATACTTCATGAGGCAGCCTCATGGAGTATGTCTTCGTAACGTGGACGCAGAACGATCCTTCCATGCCAAGGGAAGTGTACAGCGAGATCGACGCTTCGCGCCGCGAGGTGCGAAAGGTGGAAGTCTTCGCCGATGGTCGATACGGATTCGCGTCATCGTCCTTGTCTCGAGGATCTACACAACTCGGGCTAGAGCCCTTGCCACCGGTCGAGGAGATAGCTCGGGAGAAGGAGTTCAACCTCCGAAGAGGGACTGCAGTCGAGTTCGAGGAGATGTGGAAAAGAGCAGGCGGAGGCCGTTGAGCCATGGCTTTGAGCAAGCATGCGGGAACCCCGACGGGGCGCGTCGCGTTCCGGACCGGCGACGCGACTCGACCTGAGGGGCCGGGACCCAAGATCATTGCTCATGTGTGCAACGACGCCGGGAAGTGGGGGGCTGGATTCGTCGTGGCCGTGTCACGAAGATGGAAGTCCCCCGAGCAAGAATATCGCCGGGCATTCACGGCCCCGAGGGCTCTTGCTCTCGGGGACGTCCAGTTCGTGGCTGTGGAAGATGGCCTCACGGTGGCCAACATGATCGCGCAACACGGACTGCGCAGGACCGGGAGCGCCCCGCCGATCAGGTACGAGGCGCTCAGAGCGACTCTGGCCGAGGTTGCGCGTTTCGCTTCCGAGAACGGGGCGAGTGTACACATGCCCCGCATAGGAACCGGGCTCGCCGGTGGGAACTGGGATGTCGTCAGCGCCATCGTCGAGGAGACGCTGTGCGAAAGAGGGGTCCCGGTCGTGGTATACGATCTGCCGGGAAGTCGGAGACCGCGCCCACCTCGCCCAGGAGTGCGACGAGGTCGAGATGACCGGGCCAGCAGGGTAGCCTGAGGCCCGAGGGCTTTCGCTCGTCACGAGCGACGACACCTATTGGTGAGGACGTCTGTTAGCTCGGTTGCCGCGTCGCCCTCAGGAGACCTGCAGCACCGCCGCGCCCTCGATCGCCCCCCGCCGCAGCTTCTCCAGCGCCTCGTTCGCGCGCTCGAGCGGGAACGCCTCCGCCCTGACCTCGATCGGCATGCGCTCGACGAGCGCGAGGTACTCGACGCCGTCCTGGCGCGTGAGGTTGGCGACCGAGCGAAGCGTGCGTTCTTCCCAGAGGAGGCGATAGGGGAAGGACGGGATGTCCGACATGTGAATGCCGCCGCACACGACCGTCCCACCGGGCGCGACCGCGGCCAGCGCGCGCGGGACGAGGTCGCCCGCGGGCGCGAAGAGGATGGCGGCGTCGAGGGGGACCGGAGGGCGCTCCGTGGCATCTCCGGCCCACTCCGCCCCGAGGCGGAGCGCGAAGCGCTGGCCGGCCTCGTCGCCCGGTCGGGTGAAGGCGAAGACCCGGCGGCCCTGCTGGTACGCGAGCTGCGCGAGGAGATGTGCCGCCGCGCCGAAGCCGTAGAGCCCGAGGCGCTCGGCCTCGCCGGCGAGGCGGTACGAGCGGTAGCCGATGAGGCCCGCGCAGAGGAGCGGCGCGGCGTGGAGGTCGGAGTAGCGCGCCGGGATGGGGAAGCAGTAGCGCGCGTCGGCGACGGCGAGCTCCGCGAACCCTCCGTCGATGTGATAGCCGGTGAAGCGGGCTCGCTCGCAGAGGTTCTCGAGGCCACGGGAGCAGGGCCGGCAGGCGCCGCACGAGAAGCCGAGCCAGGGTACCCCGACGCGCTGGCCCGGCGGGATCTCTACCCCCGAGCCGCGCTCCACGACCTCTCCCACGATCTGGTGCCCGAGGATGAGCGGCAGCTTCGGGTCGGGAAGCTCGCCGTCGAGGACGTGCAGGTCCGTGCGGCACACTCCACACGTTCGGACGCGCAGGAGCACCTGGCCTGCCCCGGGCGCGGGGTCGGGGACCTCCGCGGCGACGAGCGGGTGGCCGGGTTGCTCCAACAGCATCGCCTTCATGCGTCTCCTTTACACCGGGCGGGTCGGGAGTGCTCGCGCATGCCGCGACGAAGGGGTCAGACGACGACGGAACGGGCTCCTACTGTCCCCGGGGACAGTGGCGACGCTTGTGCCGTACGCCGGCGCGCTCCGTTGCCGGCATCTGCTGCCGGCGGTTCCGGTTCTCGAACGAGAACTGCCACCCGGTGCCGGCCTGGTCGACCTCCTTCGGCCGCAGCATGGCCGAGAACGCACCGAAGTATCGGGCTGCACTTGTCGAACCAGGAGCTGATCGCCGCGCTCCCGCTGCTGGTGCGGCGCGAGAGCCATGCCATCGCCGAGCTGGTCGCCCACCTCGCCGAGGTGGACGCCCGCCGGCTCTACCGCGACCAGGCCCTTCCTTCGATGCACCAGTACTGCGTGGACGCGCTTCACCTGTGCGAGGGGCGGCGTACAAGCGAATCACCGCGGCACGGACGGCCCGCCGTTTTCCGATCGTCCTGGAGATGCTCGCCGACGGCAGACTGCACCTGTCGGCGGTCTGCCTGCTGGCGCCACACCTCACCGAGGAAGACCATCTCTCCTTGCTCGAGGCTGCTGTCCACCGCAGCAAGCGCGGGGTCGAGCTTCTGCTGGCAGAGCGCTTCCCCAAGCCCGATTTGCCACAGTCGATCCGCAAGCTGCCGACGCCGCAGCCGCAGCCCGAGCTGGCAGTTACTTCCCCGGTGCCTCCTTCACCGACGCCGATCTCGATCGCGGGGCGGCCTTCGGAGCCGTCGATCCCTCCAGGCCCCGTCCCAGATCTACCTGCTGCGGCACCGGCTCCACCGCCGAGGCCAGCGGTCGTGGCGCCGCTGGCACCGGAGCGCTTCAAGCTGCAGCTCACCATCTCCCGGAAGACGCGGGAGCGGCTCGAGGAGGCGCGCGACCTCCTGGCTCACCAGGTGCCGAATGGCGATCTAGCCGAGGTGGTCGAGCGCGCCCTCGACGCGCTGGTGCGCGCGGCCGACTTCGGCGCCGAGCTGGTGGCGCGGCGAATCGCCGAGGCGCGCCAGAAAGGGCGAGGTCTTGGCGCACGAGCACTCGCCCCGGGGACAGCGCGGGCGCCCGAGCTGTTCGATGCGCTGGAATTGCACAGCTGACGCTGCAGGGTGCGACGGGCAGCCGCGCCTCATCGAGCTTCGCCTCGCCCGC
>Ga0209342_10007680_pt1 | contig 10850 bp, 9 predicted proteins | sample RifCSP16_2_FD_184023 | JGI IMG/M metagenome (GOLD analysis project Ga0209342, IMG submission 184023) | Soil microbial communities from Rifle, Colorado - Rifle CSP2_sed 16_2 (SPAdes) (version 2) | ecosystem: Environmental > Terrestrial > Deep subsurface > Rock core/Sediment | place: Rifle... | reverse complement strand
CTTCGGACGCCTCGCCGTCACCGAAAACCTGGAGATGGGCGCCTACTCCCGCGCAAGCCGCCAGGAGATCGCGGACAGCATGGAGCGCGTGTTCAACCTTTTCCCGCGGCTCAAAGAGCGGCGCAGTCAACTCGCGGGCACGCTGAGCGGCGGTGAACAGCAGATGCTGGCCACCGGGCGGGCGCTGATGGCCCGGCCGAGGGTCCTGTTGATGGATGAGCCTTCGATGGGCCTCGCGCCACTCCTCGTCCAGAGCATCTTCGACACGATCCGCAAACTCCACGCCGAGGGCACGACGATTCTGGTGGTGGAGCAGAACGCGCGCATGGCTTTGCAGGTCGCCGACCGGGGTTATGTGATTCAAACCGGCCAGGTCATCCTGAGCGATACGGCCAAGAACCTGCGCCAGAATGAGATGGTGCAGAAGGCATATCTTGGCATCACCTGAGCGCACGCCGCGTCAGCGCGCGGCGCAATGCGCTTCGCCGAAGGTAAATCCCGCCCTGAGCGGATGGGATGGGCGGCCCCATGACTACGAATGCCATTCACCCCGCGCCACGCTGGCTTGTATGGGGAGCGGCCTTGTTGCCGCTCGTCCTGTGCCTGGGTTATGCCGCTTTGAGCGGGGCGACCCAAGACCTGCTCTATGACGTGGAGCGGTCGGCGATCAAGTTGGCCGGCATTTGTGTAGAATGGGGCACGAACTGGGCCGGACGACCACAGGTCGGGCTGTGGTGGGTGTCATCGCACGTCAATGTCGTGAGGCCCAGACTGCCGCCAACCAGCTCACTGCACGTGCATTGCGGCGCTATCCCCTGGTCGCCGCATCTTCCCACACGCCGCACCTTCATCTATACCTGGTAAACCTGGTGGATCTGTCTTGTCGAGATTCTCTGGAGGAGAGAACGAAGATGTCCAAAAGAACATCGGCCCTGTTTTCACTGCTCGTGATTGCCAGCCTGGCGCTGGCGGCCTGCGGCGGGGCGGCGCAGGGCGGCAAAGTCAAGATCGTGTCCGACCTCCCGATGACCGGCTCCTCGCTGGGCCAGACGCAGACCATCGTGAATGCCATTAAGATGGCCCTCGACGAGAAGGGCGGCAAGGCCTGCAGCGGCCAGTGGACGATGGAGTACGAGGCCAAGGACGACGCCTCCGCGGCCCTCGGCAAGTGGGACCCGGACGTGGTGACGGCCAACGCCAAGGAATACGCGGCGGACAAGAACATCGTCGCCGTCATCGGCACCTACAACTCCGATGCGGCCAAACTCATGATCCCGATCATCAACGCCGAGAATCTGGTCATGATCTCCCCGGCCAATACCTACACCGGCCTGACCAAGCCCGGCAAGGGCACGGCGGACGAGCCGGATAAGTATTATCCGAACGGCACGCGCAACTACTCCCGCGTCGTCCCGGCGGACGACCTGCAGGGCGTGGTAGCCGCGAATTGGGCCAAAGCCCTGGGCGCCGCGAGCGTGTACATCCTCGACGACCAGGAACTCTATGGCAAGGGCATCGCCGACGTGTTCGACAAGACGGCGAAGGAAATCGGCTTGAACGTGCTCGGCCACGAGGGCATTGACAGCAGGGCCGCCGACTACAAGGCGCTCGCCACCAAGATCAAGGACCTCAACCCCGACCTGATCTACTTCGGCGGCATCACGCAGAACAACGCCGGCCAACTTTGGAAGGACATCCGCAACGTGGGCTATGCCGGCATGCTCATGGGGCCCGACGGCATCCTGGAGGAGGCGTTCCTTGATGCTGCCGGCACCCAGGCCACGGAAGGCACATACCTCACCTTCGGCGGCGTTCCGGCGAGTGAGCTGACGGGCGACGCGGCCAAGTGGCGCGACGCGTACAAGTCCAAGTTCGGCTCTGACCCCGAAGTCTACACCGTGTACGGCTACGTGGCAGCCACCTTGCTGCTGGATGCCTTCGAGCGCGTGTGCGCGGTGGGCAAGCCGTTGACAGACCGCGCGGCCGTGCGCGATGCGGTGTTCGCGACCAAGGACTTCAACAGCGTCCTCGGCACGTTCTCGATTGACGCGAACGGCGACACCACCATCACCACCATGTCTGGCAATAGGGTGGTGAACGGCGAGTTCAAGTTCGTCACCCTGCTCGACGGCAAGTAAGCTCGTGCGTTAACGGAATGCTCCGTGAAGCGTAGTGCGTATTCCGTATGAAACTGACTCTCCTTTCTGCCAACGATCTCCGTCAGGCTCTGCCCATGCCCGCGGCCATCGCCGCGATGAAATCGGCCTTTGCCGAGCTCTCCACCGGCCAGGCGGCCGTCCCGCTCCGCGCCGCCCTGCCCGTCCCGCCCGCCGACCCGGCTGAGCCGGGCGCAAGCGGGGGCGTTTCGCTCTTCATGCCCGCCTACCTGCCCAAAGGCGGCCTTGGCTCATTAGGAGTGAAGATCGTCTCCGTGTTCCCCCGCAACGCTCGCCAGGGCAAGCCCATGATCCACGGGATTGTCGTCGTGCTGGATCCAAGCACCGGCGAGCCGCTGGCCTTGTGCGATGGGACCTTCCTGACCGCGTGGCGGACCGGCGCCGCCTCGGGGGCCGCGACCGACCTGCTCGCGCGGCCCGACGCGCAGACCGCCGCCCTCCTGGGGTGCGGCGCGCAGGCGCGCACCCAGGCCCTCGCGATTGACGAGGCGCGCCGGCTTAACTTCATCAAAGTCTATGCCCCTCACCCCGACCATGTACAGGCATTCATCGCCGAGATGCAGCCCCAACTCTCGGCGCGGCTCAGCGCGGCTTCCTCTCCCGACGAGGCCGTGCGCGACGCCGACGTCATCTGCGCGGCCACCACTTCTTCAACTCCCGTGTTTGACGGCAACCTGCTGAAACCAGGGGCGCACGTCAACGGCGTGGGCAGTTACACTCTGCAGATGCAGGAAGTGGACGCGATGACCGTCGCCCGCGCCTGCCTCTTCGTGGACTCGCGCGCATCCGCGCTGGCCGAAGCCGGAGACCTGGTTATCCCGATGAGCGAGGGGAAGACCCGCGCCGAAGACTGGACCGAACTCGGCGAGGTGGCCGCCGGCCTCAAGCCCGGACGCCAGTCGCCTGACGAGATCACCTTCTTCAAATCGGTGGGCGTGGCTGTGCAGGACGTGGCTGCCGCCGGGCAGGCGCTGGCCGAGGCGCAGCGCCAGGGATTGGGGCAGACGGTTGATTTCTAATCGTGACTGATTTCCCCTCTACAGCCGAGGTCCTCATCATCGGCGGGGGCGTGATGGGCGTGAGCACGGCGTACCATCTGGCCCTGCGCGGCGTGAAAGATATTGTCTTGCTGGAACGCGGCCCGTTCTTCGGGCAGGGTGCGACCGGCAAGTGCGCGGGCGGCATCCGCCACCAGTTCGCCACCGAGGTCAACATCCGCCTCTCGCTGGCGAGCCTGAAGATGCTGAGCAACTTCGAGGCCGAGACCGGGCAGGCGATTGATTTGCGCTGGTGCGGCTATTTGTTCCTGCTCACACGCGAAGAAGATGTAGCGGCATTCCACCGAAACGTGGCGCTGCAGCGCTCGCTGGGAGTGATGACCGAATGGCTCACGGGCGACGAGGTGCGCCGCCGCATCCCGCTCATCCATGCCCCCGACGCGCTCGCCGGGACGTTCCACGGGCGCGACGGGCTGGCCGACCCGAACGGCGTGGTGATGGGCTACGTCAACGCCGCCAAACGCCTGGGAGTCAAACTTCTCACCGAGGCTGAGGTCACAGGCGTCGCCGTGGAGGGCGGGACGGCGCGAGGCGTGCAGACCCATACGGGCGGGGTCTCCGCCCGGGTCGTCGTGAACTGCGCGGGGCCGTGGGCCGCCCGCGTCGGGCAGATGGCCGGGGTCACCCTCCCCATCCAACCGATCCGGCGGCAGATGCTCACGACCACTCCCCTGCCCGAAGTCCCCGCCGATTTTCCTTTCGTGATTGACTTCGCGCAGAGTCTGTACTTCCACCGCGAGGGCGAGGGTCTGCTCACGGGGATGTCGAACAACGGCGAGCCGCCCGGCTTCGACGAGGGCGTGGACGAGGCCTGGGAGGTGACGCACATGGAAGCCGCGGCGAAGCGGATGCCCTTGCTGGAGAAGGCCGGGCGCGCCGCGCACTGGGCCGGGCTGTACGAGGTGACGCCGGACGCCCACCCGATCATCGGCGCGACTCCCGTCGAGAATTTCTACGTGTGCGGGGGGTTCTCCGGCCACGGCTTCATGCACGGCCCGATCTGCGGGAAACTGATGGCCGAATTGATCTGCGATGGCCGCGCAAGCGCGGTGGACATCTCAGCGCTGGCCCTCAGCCGCTTTAATGAGGGAAAAGAGATTCGGGAATATAATGTGGTATGACTGGAGGCTTCGTTACAGGTGGAACACCGGCAATGATGATAGACAACATACGATCCAAAATTGAAGGTTCCCGGCGCGGCGAGAGTGCTAAAGCGCTTGGCGCTTTCTACACGGACGCCCAGGTAGCCGAGTTTCTGGTTTGGTGGGGAATACGGACAGGGCGAGACACTGTAATGGATCCAAGCTTTGGAGGGGGTGTTTTTCTGCGCTCTGCCTGCCAGCGCTTGCTTCGACTCGGGGGTGAGCCTGCCGCTCAAGTTTTTGGAGTGGAAATAGAGCCAGAGACTTATACTCGCATCACTGAGGAATTGTCAGACGAGCTTGGCGTAAAAAAACGAAACCTCTGGCAGACCGATTTCTTTGAGCTCAATAGCATCCCTGCCCGTCAAGTAGATGTAGTCGTCGGCAATCCGCCATTCATTCGATATCAGCGTTTCGCTGGCGAGGCGCGCAAGTTGGCGCTGGCGTGTGCGGCGAGCCAGGGAGTTAAACTCAACGAGTTGGCAAGTTCTTGGGCGCCTTTTCTCATCCATAGCATTGCGATGGTCAAACCCGGCGGCAGATTGGCAATGGTTGTGCCAATGGAAATCACACAGGCTGCCTATGCCCTTCCTGTTCTCGAGCATCTATCCAAGTCATTTGGGACTGTTACCTTCCTGACTTTCAAAGAAAAATTATTCCCCGATTTGAACGAAGAGGCGCTTCTATTGCTTGCTGAAAGCAAGGGGGAATGTGATGCCCGGTTTTACTGGCGAGGTTTGGGGCACGCGGGACTTTTGGCCCCAATGCAACAAACTGGCCGCCGTTCACTCTTTGGTTGCCGTCCTGTAAACGCGCAAGCCATATCTCAAAGGCGGGAGAAGTTAATTGAGCACTTCATTCCACAAAAGGCGCGCGACCTATATCGTGAACTAAAAAACTTGCCACTTACCCATCATCTCGGCGAGTTAGCCGATGTTGGGATAGGGTACGTTACTGGCGCAAATGATTTCTTTCACCTCGATCCGAAAGCAATCGAAACATGGGGCATTCCTCAAGCCTTTTTGAAGCCGGCCGTCCGCCGTGGTCGAGCGCTGGCAGGCCTGCGTTTTACTCAAGAGGACTGGCACAAAGCTTTAAAGACGGGGGAGGCTAGCTACTTGTTACGGATTAAAAACGGTGAGGCTTTGCCCAAGAGTGTTCGCAATTATCTGGAGCATGGCGAAGCGCAGGGCGTATCTCAAACTTATAAGTGCCGCACCAGGTCGCCATGGTTCTGTGTCCCCCATGTCCATCAGCCGGATGCTTTTTTGACCTACATGAGCGGCATGGCCTCCCGGCTGGTGACCAATAACGCCGGGGCTGTGGCTCCTAATAGTCTTCACATTCTGCGACTCCATCCTCATGTCTCTCTAACTATGCCAGCCATTACGGCCTTGTGGCAGACTTCACTGACACGCCTCAGTGCTGAAATAGAAGGCCACGCCCTCGGCGGAGGGATGTTGAAGCTCGAACCGACCGAGGCAGAAAATGTCGTCATCGCTTCAAGCCAACGCCACAATGGGCGATTGGTGGAGTTGGCTGAAGAGTTGAATGCATTAGCGCGAAACAGCGATGAGGCGACTATGCAGATTCGCGCCGATGCTGTTGTCTTGCAAGACGGACTTGGACTGAGCCAAAAGGATTGTGGCCTTCTGAGGAAGGCCGCTGACTCGCTACGTCAAAGGCGATATTCCCGAGGCACGACCGCATGAGTCTACTTGACGCTGTGATTGCTACGGGATCAATACCGTCAGACGATGTTCCTCAGGCGCAGAAAAAGCGCTATTCTGAAATACTTTCAAGCTACTAGCCGTGGAGGTTGCTGAGAGATTGCGCGGAGTGGGCTTTCCACATGTCAAGCCACTACGGGGAGGCCCAGGAGAGAAAGCGTTTCAGGGCGGCTTAGGGCCCAAGAAGGTGGATGTGAGTTATGCTGATGAGCAACAGGGCCTATTGCTGGCAGTGTCGATCAAAAGCATTAATTTTGCCCCCTTTGGCAAGAACCTGAAGAACCGTTTTGCTGACCTTTGTACCGAAGCTATTACACTCCATATGCGCTTCCCTTATTCGGTGATTTGTGCGTTGTTTGCTTTTCCGTCTGCTTCAGACGAAGATATAACTGAGGGCAGGATCGTTTCGACTTTCCAGCGAGCGAGACAACTTTTCGCAACGATCAGTGGGCGTGATGAATATACTGATCCCGGCGAGAAATTTGAAAACGTCACGATGATGCTCTTTCAACCGGTTGTTGAAGGTGGATCAGAGCCGTGGGTGAGGCTAGTCGACACTGAAACCCAAAGAGAGATGACTGAACAAGAGTACTTTCTATCGTTGCGAGAGATCTACAATAAGCGTAACCCACATGCAACTATCGGAGATGGGAGTGGCGACGATGAAGAGGAGTAACCGCCTCTATAACACTGGCTATAAAATTTCAAGTCCGTGAGGGTGGACGAATGGATCAGGACACACTCTACGCGCAGGCTGAAGCCGCAATCAAGGAAAAACGTATTGACGACGCCCGCAGGCTCCTCATGTCGCTGGTGCGCGTCAACCCGCGCCACGAGCAGGCCTGGCTGACGCTCGCCTCCGTGATGGACGACATGGACCGGGCGATTGACTGCCTGAAGCGGGTGCTCGCGCTGAACCCGAACAACGAGACGGCCAAGGAGTGGCTGACCTTCGCCGAGCAGGAGAAGGCCCGGCAGGCAGCCGTGGCCGAGATGAAGGCCGAGGATGCCGCGCTCCAGGTGATGATTGTCGAGCCGGGCGACGAGGCCCGCCCGGTGCCGCGCCTGGGCAAATATCTGTTGGATTACAAGTTCGTCACCGAGGAGCAATTGCGCGCTGCCCTGGTGGCGCAGAAGCAGGCCGCGAAACAGGGCGTGGCCAAGCGGCTGGGGGATATCCTGGTCGAGCAGCGCGCGATCTCGCGGGAGCGTTTGGAGTTCGCCATTGAGGAGCAGCAGAAGGACACCGACCGCCCGGTGCCGCGCCTGGGCAAGTACCTGCTGGATTACAAGTTCATCACCGAGGAGCAGCTCAAGAATGCGCTGGCGGCGCAGCACCAGGCAGCGGAGCGCGGCGTCTCCAAGCGGCTCGGCGACATTTTGCTCGAGCAGGGCGCGATCACCCAGGAGCGTTTGAACTTCGCCATCCGCGAGCAGAGCCGCAGTTTTTATAGCTTATTCAATGATTAAGCAGCGCAACTTGTCAGGGGGGAATGCGTAGTAGAAGGCGTCACTGGTTTCAGTGATCCGTCGTCCGTTGTCAGTCATCAGTGAAAGGCGGTTGCGATGGCAGAAGAAAAAAAGAACTGGTTGGGGCCTTACATCCCGGAGGGGAGTTGGATGCGCGAGATCGTCCAGCAGGTGAAGCTGGCCTATAGCCTGATGCTCGACCGGCGCGTGCATCCGGTGACCAAGCTCATCCCGCTGGCCGCGCTGGCCTACCTGTTCATGCCGGTGGACATCGCGCCCGACGTGATACCGCTGCTCGGGCAAGTGGACGACCTCGCCATTGTGATGCTGGGTCTGCGCTTCTTCTTCGAGTTTGCGCCCCCCGACGTGGTGCACGAACACCTCAAACACCTCGCCCAGTCCGCGCCGGGCAGTTGGAGCGTGGTGGACGACAAACCACCCCCCCCGCCCTCCTCGGGTTCGAGCGGGGAAGTCGTGGATGGGACATACCACGTGGAAGACGACAACGCTCCTCAGAATTGAGGAGCGTTTCATTTGTTCCACTTCTCTTCCCTGTTCCATCCGTCTCATCCGTTGACCAACCCCAACGGCGCAGTGACTGCCTGAGCCGAGGCCGTCTCCACCGTCCCCGACAAATCATACGCCAACGCGCCCGAAATGCGCACCGGGACCATCTCGCCCACCGGCGCTTCGCCGTCAATGACCACCACGCCGTCAATCTCCGGCGCGTCACGGTAAGTGCGTCCAATGCTCAGGCCATCCCCCTGCCCTTCCACCAACACGTTCAAGGTCTTGCCTACCAGCGCCTGGTTCTTCGCGAGCGAGAGGCGCTGTTGCAGCGCCATGAGCCTGTCTTTGCGTTCCTGCTTCACTGCTTCGGGGATGGGGTCGCCCAGCGCCGCCGACTCCGTGCCCGGCTCGTAGGAGAAGGTGAACGCGCCCAGGCGGTCAAATTTCAGTTCCTCCACGAAATCGAGCAGCGCCTGAAATTCCTCCTCCGTCTCACCCGGATACCCGACGATGAACGTCGAGCGCAGGGCGAGGTCGGGCATGGCGGCGCGCATCTTGGCAATGGATTGATGCACCCACGTGATGTTCGCCGGACGGCGCATCCGCCTCAGCGTCATGGGGTGGCCGTGCTGGAGCGGCATGTCGAGGTAATGCGTGATCTGCGGGCGCGCGGCCATTGTCTCGATCAGCCGGTCGGTGACGTAGCCGGGGTAGGCGTACATGACGCGGGTCCAGTCAATCCCCGGCGCGGCCTCGGCGATTCCTTCGAGCAGCGCCGCGAGGCCGTCTTTCATCCCGAGGTCGTGGCCGTAGTCGGTCGTGTCCTGCGCGATGAGGATCAGCTCGCGCACGCCCTGCGCTTCGAGCGCGCGCGCCTCGGCCAGGATGGATTCCATCGGGCGCGAAACGGCCGTACCTTTGATGAGCGGGATGGCGCAGAAGGCGCACGGGCGGCGGCAGCCGTCGGCGATCTTAAGATAGGCGCTCGCCCCCTGCACGGCGGCCCGCAACGCGCTGTGCTCGTCGGAACCGACGACTTTTGCGTCGTCCGGCAGGTGATAGAGCGGCTCAGGGCGCCGCCGCTCGCGCAGGCGCTGGACGAAATCTACGATGTCCATCCAGCGGCGCGTGCCGATGAGGCCGTCGAGACCGGGGACCCACTTCATCAGTTCAGCGCCGTAGCGCTGCGACAGACAGCCGGCGGCGATGAGCATCTGCCCGCGCTTCTTGCCGGAAGCCAGTTGGTTGAGCACGGCCACCGACTCCTGCTTGGCCGGGCCGATGAAGCCGCAAGTGTTGACGATGAGCACCTCTGCCTGGCGCGGATCGGTCGTGGCCTGATATCCGGCTTGCCCGAGCAGGTGGGCCATGCTCTCCGAATCAACCGTGTTTTTGGAGCAGCCGAGGCTGACGAGGTGGAAGCGTTTGGATTTGACTTTTGCCATAGGAATAGTGGAAGGTATTCTAACATGAGTGATCCGTGACACGTGACGAGCGAGCCTTCCATCACGGATCACGCCTCACGCCTCACGTTTCACGGCCTCGGCGTCCGCGTGGGCGGCGGGGTGACTGTCGGCGTTGGGGTGATCGTCGGCGTCGGGATCACCATTCCTTCGAGCGTCCACAGCCGGGCCACGACCTCCCCCACGTCGCCCAGCGTACCCTGGTCAATCCCATTCCAGATGACGTGCGTCCCTTTGCCGTTGCCCGTCACCAACTCAATCACCTGCCGCCCGATGAACTCCTTTGACTCGCCGGGTCGCATCAGCCCCGCGAAATCTTCGACGCCGTCAATCGTGACGCGCAGCCACAGGCGCTGTTCGGCGCGCACCAGCACGTGCACGCCGGTGTAATTGGGGAGCGGCGTCGGCAGAGGCTGGGTAGCAGGGAGAGCGGCTTCGACGATCGGCGCAGCGGCGGTCGCCGTGAGGCTGGGGGGGGCGGCTGTGCCTTCCGCAGTCGGCGTGCCCGTCGCCCCGGCGGCCACGCTGGTCAAGAGTTGCGAGCCGCCCCAGAGCAGCAACAGGCCGAGCGCGATGGTGAGCAGCGCGGCGACGAGCACATCGGCGGAGAGCAGGCGGCGCGGGCGGACCTGAATCCCCCCATCGGATGCCGGGGGCGCTGCTGTAGCCCGAGGCCGGGCTGCCGGCCGTGACGGCCGCGAGGTCAGCGGCAGCGCCAGGCCGGTTTTCTTAGATAACCTGGCGTGTTCGGCCAGCAGGGGGGAGACTTCCAGGCCCAGGAACTGGGCGTAATTGCGCAGAAAGCCGCGCGCCTGTATGGCGGAAGGCAGCGCACCGAAATCCTCGGCTTCCAGCGCCGCCAGATACTTGGCGCGGATGCGCGTGGCGCGCTCCGCCTCCTCCAGCGTGCAGCCTTTGGCTTCGCGCGCCTCGCGCAGCAACTGACCGATCATACAGGACTTCTAAAAAACAAAGCCACCGGCTTCCGGCGTGCGCCGGCCGTGGGCCGATGGCAAAAGTTTAGACAGGAATGCCAACCGTGCGGGCTTTACTGCGCAGGTGTGGCCTCGGCGGGCACGGCTTCGGTCGGCGCGGCCTGGGCCTCCGGGGCCGGGGCTTCGGCGGCGGTCTTGAGCACCTCGCCCTCGCGGTAGATGACGACCTTGACCGAGGGGATCAGGTCCGTCGTCAACCGCACCGGGACTTTGTACTCGCCCAGTTCGCGCAGCGGCTGGTTGCCCACGTTGCGGCGGTCTACCTCGAGGCCGGAGGCCTTCTTGATCTCCTCTGCGATCGTCGC
>Ga0209342_10007678_pt1 | contig 10856 bp, 13 predicted proteins | sample RifCSP16_2_FD_184023 | JGI IMG/M metagenome (GOLD analysis project Ga0209342, IMG submission 184023) | Soil microbial communities from Rifle, Colorado - Rifle CSP2_sed 16_2 (SPAdes) (version 2) | ecosystem: Environmental > Terrestrial > Deep subsurface > Rock core/Sediment | place: Rifle... | reverse complement strand
GTGCGAAACTACAAGAACCAGTTGCGCTTACTAAGTTGCTAGAGAGGGCTAATAAGGTAGACCCTGAGCTAGTCAGACTATCGACTAACGAGGAAGTACTCCACTACGCCGACCTACATAGGAGTGTCACACAACAGATTAGGAGGTATATAGGTAGTACTCCCCTCCGAGCAACCATCGAGAGGCTTAACCCTAACTTCTTCGATACTGATATAGGGATTGTATACCTAGAGAGCCGGCGGCTGCCTCAGATGGGTGCTAGCTTCGCCGCCGAGAACGTAGATAGTATCGCTCATGCCCGCGACGTGGCCTTTGTGACTGAAGGGCCAACCAAGCTAATTGCAATGCCAGATGTTAACCGACTCACCCGCGCCCAGCAGTCTGTACTCAAAGACTACCGAGACTTGGGCCAGTTACAGGAGGGTCTTAAGGACGCCTTCACTGTCAAGTATAATAAGTATAGGCCTGTGAGAAGGAAGGTAGCCGTTGGTGAGAAGATTCCCTTCGCGGACTTTCTAGAGTCTCAAGGGATTTATACACATAGGCAGCCTCTTAAGGTTCCAGTTGGCGTCCGGGACTCTCGTGCCCTAGAACTTCAATTCCTTGAGGAACAAGTGGCCGGCCCAGCAATACCGGCAGTCAAGGCGCGTCTAGGAGCCAAACAATCCTTCCAGAAGATGAGGACTATCGCCACTCAAGCTGAGGGGGAACTGGCCGGTATCGAGTATCTACCTTTCGACCAGGCCCAACAGGCCCACATCATGCAGACGTTCCAAAGTATGGGCGACAGCTACTTTAAGGCTGCGACTAGCGATATCAGTCGGACGGCTAGTGAACTGTTGGCACTACAGGCACCGGAGTTAAGGTACTTGAAGGCGGGTCTGAGACCTATTGGCTCCACGAGTAAGTTCGAGGGGGCAACAGATAAGCTGGTCTCTGCTCTTTCCTACCTACAGTCCTTCAAGAGGTTTGCCACGAGGACGACCAAGGGGATGGTGTTCAAACCCACAAGTACAGTCGCTGAGGCGTTCCCTGACTTGGCCGACTTTACCAGCCGTATTAATGAGTTAGCTGAGCTACCAGCGGCTCAGAGGCGGACTGGCCTCCGCCAGGCTGCCTCCGAGATCAGCGATCTAATTAAGCCGGTCAGGGCAGAAGTGAGAGTCCTCAAGTCCAGACGTACTACCCTACTGAAGTCCATACGCGAGGGCTCCACTACTGTCCCTGAGTTCCCTGTCAATGTGCCGTATATGAACAGGTTCTACCCCCAAGACATTGGCCAGAGAGTCCTTGAGTATACCCAACCAGCAGTAGCCAGCGGTCTCGTCAAGAAGATTACCGAGTTCAACAACTCTATCCGACCTGTCATGGCCACTGCTGACGCGAGCTTCTTAGGTATCCAAGGTCTCCTTGGCCTTGCTCGGAACCCAGTCGCCTATGCTCAAGCCGCTTGGATGGCCACCGTACACCCTGAGTCTTATTATGAGTTTATGCGGGTGTCCGGCGAGACAGGTTATCTTAAGGAGTTCCTGAAGATGGGTGGCTACATAGCTAGCCGCCACGACGTTGGTGAGTTTATGCTCCCGTCGTTCCTGAAGAAGGCACCGGGGGTTGGTGTTATAGTTGAAGGTGCCAATGCCTGGTTCACCCGCTTTGGTAACACCATGAGGCTGAAGTTGTACGAGGCCGGTCGCCCACTAGCATTATCTAAGGGGGGCGAAGGAGAGTTGAGGGACTTGGCTACCTTCGCCGGCAAAGCCACTGGTTATGTCTCTGGTAAGCCCACCGAAGTAGAAAAGCTGGCTACCTTCGCCCCGCGATTCTTCCGTAGTCAGTTTGGCCTTATTGCCGATGCTCTGACGAAAGGGTCTATAGGCGGTGCCGAGGCTCGGCGTACACTCACTCAGTTTATTACCCTTGGGGCAGTTCTGACCTATGGTGCTAATAAGGCTATGGGTAACCCCACCGACTTCAACCCAACCAGTTCTAACTTCATGCGCATACGGGCACTCGGTCTAGACATCAGTGTGTTTGGGCCGTGGGATACTCTAGTCAAAGGAGTTATTGCTTCGGCTATCAACCCGCAGGAAGGTGTAGCTTATATGGCCAGAGCCAAAGCTTCCCCTGCGCTCGCCCGTCTCTGGGACGTATTTGCTGGCGAGACTTGGATAGGCCAGAAGATAGACTTCAGTACACCTGAGAACGCAATTAAGAGTATGGCCACGCTAGTAAGTGAGTCTGGCCCAATCGGTGTCCAACAGGCCCTAGAAAAGGGAGTGCCTACTTCACCTGAAATGATTGCAGGCTCGGCCCTTCAGCTAGCCGGTACTAAGGCCACTCCCTTGACTGCTAACGAGCGCCTGCAACAGTCTCGTGACCAGTTGGCCAGCCAATACTTCAACAAGAGTTGGCGTGATCTAGCGCCAGCCGACCGTGTACTACTTCAGGAGAGGTTCACAGACAAGCTGACCAAACCCGATGCCACTACTGAAGTCGGCAAAGCCTTCCAGCAACGGCGTGAGATAGGCGACAGGTACAAGCAGATGGCGGCGGAACTCGATGCAGCTATACCACCAGGCCTCGATTGGCGTGAAGCCTATCAACAACTCCAGCAGCGTAAGGCTGGTGAGTATATGCAGTGGGAGGCAAGATATCCAGAACTAGCCGGCGGTATCGGGCGAGACCCTAGAGACCCCCAGGAGAAGGCCCTAACTGATTACTACCAGGCGTTCAAAGACTCCACCACATCTTGGGGGGCCCTCGACCCTGAGGTTCTATCTAGGAATCTAGATACTCTAGAGGGTAGTTGGAGTCCTGGTCAAGCCACCTATGTGGAGCGCAACACAGGTCTCTCGGCATCCAAGACTACCCAAGAGTACCGAGCCGCTCAGAAAACCCTTCGTGACTATTGGGGTATCCAAGACCTAGTGTGGGATAAGATGCGTAAGGTGTCTACCTACTCTAAGTACGAGAGTCTGGACGAGTATCTAGCCGCTAAGTCCGACGAGCTAAAGAGAATGGGGCTTACTGACCCCCAAATCCAAGATAGACTGCAAGGTCTGCCAATAGTCAAGGAGGTGACTCGCGCCATAGCCGAGTTGCGTGTACGCTACAGGCGCGTCCATCCCGACGTAGATGCAGCCTTAGTTAAGTGGTACGGCGCAACTCCGATTACTCAACAGTCAGGCGGAGGTCGTGGCCCAGCATCTCAATTCGCACCTAAACCTGCCACCGCCGAGTCATTCGTATCTAGTTATGGAGGTAGATAATGCCAGACGATACTACAGTTGCACCCACTCCGCCAGTCGATACATTACCAGTACCACCTGCTCCTCCACCTGAGCCCGAACCTATTACTGCTGAGGAGGTTCTGGCCGGTAAAGTCGAGAAGGACGAGACTGTACCTATCACGCCTGACCCCCTTTCTGAATTCGACCTCAGTAAGCTCCTCAGTCACCCTACCATAGGCCCGCAACTACAGAGCTGGGCTGACAGGAGCGCAAGAACACAGATAGACGCGACTCTCGCGTCTGAGCGCTCCCGTATCGCGTCTGACGCGCATCTAGACGCGCTCGAAACACACTTCGACGCGCTCACCCAAGACGAGCTAGCCGAGGAACTAGCCAGAGACCCAAAGGCCGTAGATGCCTACGCCGCTGTCAAACAGCATAAGGAGAACCGAGGCAAGGTCGGCCTTGAATCGCAAATTACATCCGCTGCCCAAGTCTACGCCTACGCGACTGAAATCCAGGTCTACAACGGTCTGTTGGAGGGCTCCGGCTTAGCCGCCGAGGAATTGGCCAAGCTAAAGGCAGAGAACTTCACACACCTAGGGCCTACTGGTATCACTGTTTGGGGCAAGGCGGTCCAGACCGCTCTAGTTGAGCATAGAGCTAAGGCTCTCCTCGACGAGCGTTGGGAAGCCTACAAGCAGGAACAGTTGGTCGGTCTGGACGGTAAGCCTCCGGAGTTGAATGGAGGGCAGCCGAGGCGGTCTATCAAACTATCACGTCCTGAGGAGATACTAAAGCTGCCTCAGGAGGATGTAGATAAGGTACTCTCCGGCAACTAACGAAAGGAGCTAGATAGTGACCATCAACAACTTTATCCCTACAGTCTGGTCTGCGCGTATTCTAGAGAACCTAAACAACGCCCATGTGTATGCGCCGCTGCTGAATAGGGACTACGAGGGCGAGATTAGGCAGGCTGGCGATACCGTCAAGATCAACTCGATTGGCCGTGTTGCCGTCTTCGACTACACCAAGAATGCTGACCTGGCTGACCCTGAAGTCCTTGACGACAGCCAATTGATTCTGGCGATCACTGAAGGTAAGGCGTTCAACTTCCAGATAGACGATGTAGACAAGGCACAGCAGAAGCCGCAGGTTATGTCTGAGGCTATGAGAGAGGCTGCCTGGGCACTTGCCGATGTGGAGGACTTGTATGTGGCGGCTCTCCTAGCAGCCGGTGTAGCTACTGCCTCCCCTGACAACACCCTCACAGCAGTCACACTTGGAACGGGCGCTGGCGACGCTGACGCCTATGAAACTCTTGTCAACCTTAGCGTCAAGCTAGACGAGAGCAACGTGCCGAAGAACGGTCGCTGGTGTGTGATTCCTCCGTGGGTACATGGTCTCCTTAGCAAGGACCCTCGATTCGTCTCCTTCAACACCGATGCCGCCCGCCGCCAGATTCGTGGAGAACCGATCACTGAGATTCAGTCCATGATGATCTCGGTGTCCAATAACGTACCAGTTAGCGGCTCTGCCTACACTATCCTAGCTGGTTACAAGGCGGCTGCTACCTTCGCCGACCAGCTAACCAAGACTGAGGCATTCAGAATGGAGAAACGGTTTGCCGATGGCATCAAAGGTCTCCATCTCTACGGTGCCAAGGTCACCCGCCCCTACGCCCTCGCCAGTGTTGCAGCAACCGCAGCCTAATGATTCTGAGTAGATAAGGAGGTAACAACAAATGGCCACAACTGCAATCACTCCAGAAGCCCTAGCAATTAATGTAGCTGGTGCGGACCTACCAGATGCCTCTGGTGTCGTCGCTACTACACCGGCTGACGGCTGGGTAATCGCAGCAGGGGCACGAGGTGGCGACCGCCTTCTCCTGAAGTTCCTAGCAGATGCTACAGGAGACACCGTGACTATCCTAGCCGGTGATAGGCCGCCGTCGCAAAGGACTGGTCTGGGTAACCTAGCCATTGTTCTTGCTGCCAGTGATGTCCGCCATGTTTGTGTGGAAGCCTCACGCTTCCTTCAGGATGACGGAAGTATCCACGCTACCTGTGTAGACGCTGGTACCATGTGCTGGGCGTTTATCCTTCCTAAGGTAGCATAATAGAGCATGGTTGGGGAGGGCTGGGATGTTCGTCCGCTTGGCAGCCCTCCCCGCCAGGAGGTTAATATGGCCTATACAGACCGAAGTGTGATACCGATGAGACACATAGGGCGTATGAAGCCGGCAGGTATTGGCATACGCGCCTATGTAGACCCTCAGGTAGCCATAGCTGGTACTGCTACTGTGACGCCAACTGAAGGCGAGGTTATCACAGGCACACAGACCATCACCTTGACTCTAGCAAATGGTAGATGGCCCTCCGGTGCTCCCTTCGACGCGATACGCCAGAGTCTAATCAATGGTCTAGACTCTAATAAGGCTGAGGCGACTGGCTGGGACACCAAGATCAAGGCAGCTCTCGCCGTCACAGATGTAGTTAGGACAAGCGCCACAATTGCCACCATAACCCTACCTGCTGCGCCGACCTACCAAATTACAGCAGACGAGGTGATCTCCTTCACTCTTCCACAGGGGGCTGTAGTTGGGGGTGCACCTGGTCGCGGTGATGTCACAGTAACTATTGTCAACGCCAGTCCAACCGTAACTGCTGCCCTAACCGGAACCTTCCTCACTACGCCAACTGAGGGCGAGGTTGTAACCGGCGGTCAAACCATTATCATCACTCTAACAGGCGGGATATGGGTTCCAACTGGTGCTTCTTTCAATGCCCAACGCCAGTCCATCATAGATGGGCTAGTTTCAGGTGGCGCTGAAGCGGGTGGTTGGAACCTCAAAGTCAAGGCTGTAATGGCGGTCACTACAGTTGTACGGACGAGTGATGTTGTGGCTACGGTTACTCTGCCTGCTACTGGCGACTATTCGATTACGGCTAACGAGACCGTCACAGTCACAGTACCTCGCCTCGCTATAGCCACCGCCGATGCTGCCGTTGTTGCAACGCCGACCATAGTGATTGTAGCGAGTTAGTTATGACCCAACGTTCTCGATATTACCAACCAGCAGTAGCCTCTATGGCCCTATTGGAGGATATAGCCGACGTACTTGGTCCAGGGGGGTTCCTATGGGTAGCAAGAGGAGCCTCTCCTGCCTTTAGTCCACACTTAGGTGGTATCAGCGAGGTAAGCAGTGTTGTAGAAGGGGGAATCCACCTACCATCTGGATTAATACTTCCCACCTTTAACTCTGCCACCGCTGTCGCCAGCTTTGGTGACAATGCTGCCTTTAGTCCTGGTTCTGCTACTGCCGATGCTCCATTCTCACTTGGTATCTTTGCAATCCCATTTGAGATAACTGCTGCAAGGAGCCTAGTCGCTAAGTACGACTCAGCAGGTACTCTACGTGAATATGACTTCCGTATAGCCAGCACAGGTAAACTTCAATTAGAACTATATGACGAGTCGGCAGATACTACTGAGATCGCCACTGGGAATACCGTACTTCCTCTATGGAAGATGAAGTTCCTCTGTGCTACTTATGATGGTGGGGAGACCTCGCCTATAGTCAACCTCTACATAGACAGCGTGCTGGACAATGACGGGTCAACGGTCGAGACTGGTGCCTATGTAGCTATGGAGAACACCACCGCGCCATTACTAGTAGGAGCGAGAGGTGTAGCAGCAACACCTCTACAGTTATGGAAAGGCCAGATTCCTTTAGCCTTTCTAACCAATATAGAATTAACTCCCGCTCAAGTCGCCCAAATCGACCGTGCTGGTAGCCAGCTAGTAGGTCTATAAGTCATGTGGAGGCCGGTTGCTATGTCCAAAGCTCTAGAGAAGTCGCCGCACCCCCATGCAGTGATAGACGGGGTCTTTAGTGCCGGTCTCCGCTCCACGCTCTAGGAGTTCCTGATGCCATATAAGATACTAAGGAACAAGGACGGGAGCTACCGTGTAGTCAACAAGGACAGTGGCCGTGTGCACGCTGCTCATGCGACTAAGGAGAATGCTAAGGCTCAGGTTAGACTACTAGGTGGTGTTGAGCATGGGATGGTTCCAAGGCGTACAAAGAGACAAGGACAGATGAGGCGGAGGCCATCGTACTAATGAGCGACTATCCTGCCGCGATCTGGTATCCGGCGCACCCATCGAACGTTCTAGGCCCGCCCAACAACAACCCGAAGGGCTGGGTGCTGCACACACCGGAGGAGCCAGCGGACGGCTACCCAAGTACCCCTGTGTGGTTCGCGCAGGAGCATCCTGGACAGGCTGGCTCTACTACCTACTTTGTCTCCTACCTGGGCTTCGTCTACCAGTGTGTCCCTGAGCCTGTAGGCGCTATCGCCAACGGCGTGATTGGGAAGCTCTATCCAGCCTGGGCCGACACCGGCATATCGCTCAACCGCCAGACCCTCTCGGTGGAAATCGAGGGCTACGCCGCCAGCATAGCCCAGACACTCTCAGAGGCTCAGGAAAAGGCCCTTGTTGATCTGCTGGCCTACGGCTGCCAGAAGTACAGAATCCCCGCTGACAGGGCGCACATCATCGGTCACTACGAAGTCGCCAGCAACCGGAGCGACCCTGGGACGCTGGACATCAATCGTATCGTGGCGAAGGTACAGGCAGCACTACAGGAGGACGACATGGCGTTGACCGAGGAAGACCTGGACAAGATCACCCAGAGGGTCTACATACTCCTAGGCGGAGGCAATGCTTATAACACTCCGATGAACCTTGCCCGCTGGATTGAGTCTGCCCTTAACGAGCGTGTGAAGACGCTACAAGAATCGCCTCCTGGCACCATCGCTGGTAAGTGGGAAATCAACCCCATTGACTGACGATCTGCCCAAGAGGGTGACCGACCTGGAACGGAGGTGTGCCATGATTGAGATACAAATCACTATTGCGAGATGGTTCATGGGACTCTGTCTTGCAGCCGCTACTACCACCGCTGTTACCCTGTTCGTATCAGGACTGGCGAAGTGAGCGAAACTCTGACCTGGCTGTCGGCCTCCATGATCGGCCTAGCGGGTTGGTGGCTGATCTGGGTGGCTCTATCGGGGGAGCGCATGGACAAATACGGTAGAGAGGCGCTGATCGCTGCTGGTGGCTTTTTCCAATTGCTGGCCCTGATAAATGTAGGCCGCACCTATTTTATAGATATTGACGTAGCCCGATGGCTGTTGCTGTTTGGGGCCGTCGGTGTGTGTATCCTTGTGGGGCAGGCGATGGTTCTGAGCCGAGCGAATAGGAGGGTCAATGGACGCTGACTACTTCGCCATGATCGCTATACCAATTTCTCTCCTACTTCTCATGTGGGGCACCGCTATTGTAGTAAAGTGGCTAGAGACTATAGAGGAACAAGATAGGCAAGAGATTAAACAAAGGAGGAAGAAATGACTGCAACAATCCATAGGCTTCTGATGACCATAGGTTCTATCGCCGCTGGTCTAGGAGGCATACTTGCTACACCTGACTTCGAGCCCTTGAATATCCCAGCCGAAGCTGGTGTGGTATGCACGCTGGTAGCTGCTCTGGTTATGCTAGTGGCTAACACTGTACGAGCTAACTGGCCGAGCTAATGGAACCTAAAGGGCCAGTGCTTATTCCTCATGGCGGTGTTACAACTAGGATTATCAAGAAGCCTAAGGAGGCTCCCAAATGACTGTACAGGTTCTCGATAGGCCAACCTCCTGGGCGACAGAGATATTCCATAGACCGTTCAATCCTAAGACAGACCTAGGGCGAATCATCAAGGACTGCTTAGGGTATCTCCCTATGGAATTAGCGGCGGAGGTCATAGAACAGGTCTCCCGTGTAGTAGTTCTTGAGTCTAGCCTATCCATCCGTATCTTCCGCCGATGCTCAGACTGTGGTGAACATCCAGGCCCTAATAACTTTGGTGTATACCTGCATAGCTGTAGGTGTCCAGGCTGGGCGCGACTCATCGAAGACTATGGTGTGGTCTCTCGTAAGGTAGTCACCGATGTAGGAGTAGCCTTCCTTGTAGACGCCTGGCAGAACCTTCTTGAACTAGAGACCATGAAGTTTCATGGGATAGGAACTGGTAGTACTGCTGAGGCAGTTGGTAACACTGCCCTAGCTACAGAATTAACTACTCAGTACAACCCCAACAGCACACGAGCTACAGGGTCTCTTACCGAGGGTGCCACTGCCAACATCTTCAAGACAATAGGCACCAACACTGTTGATGCCGGAGTGACTATTGAGGAGCACGGTCTATTCAGTAATGCTACAGTCGCCAGTGGTGTCCTTTGGGACCGCTCACTTACCGGCACCAAGGTACTCGCCAACGGTGAAGGACTAGAGTCTACATACTCAGCGACCTTCACTAGCGGAGGCTAACTTGGCAGTCGTAGCAACGCATCTACTGGCGCAGAGGTTCGGCACGTTAAGTGGCCTTGTGACCACCTGTGTAACTAACTCCTTTACACCAGTTGCTAATAGGCTAATACTGGTAGCTGTGGTGAATACTAGGGTGGAGTCTCCAGACTTACCCGTACTCACAGGCAATGGCCTCACCTATGCCTTAGTCGCCAGTATACTTTACGGAGCTAGTAAGTATAGGTTATCCCTGTTCCGTTCGATGGGTGCTGCACCGTCTCCAGGGTCACTGACAGTTACCTTTCCTCGTGGCCAGTACAACTGTGATGTGACCGTCGAGCAGGTCGCTACTACTAAGATAGGTAATAACGGCGCAGACGCGGTTGTGCAGAGTGCCAGTGAGATAACTGGAGGCGACATAGATGGTGCCCTAACTGTTGATCTGATAGCCTTTATCTCATCACTTAACGGGACCTTTGGCGCGTTTGGTTCACAAGGAAATGGTCCTACTGTCGGTGGCGGTTTCACTAAACTAGCTGGTGATGGCAGCAGTGTACAGCAGACCTTACCTCTGGGCTACATGACGGAGTGGAAGACCTCTAATGATATTACCGTCGATGCCGGTTCGGTAACGGCTGGTATTGCTATTGAGTTGGCAGGCGTAGCCAGTGTATCTGTGGGGGGCACTCTAACTCCAACTGGCGCCCTAGCAACTGTGCAGGTCGGCACACTATTCGCTGTCCTCTCAGGTGCCATACAGGCCAAAGGTGCCCTACTCACCAAGATACTCGCCAATATGTCTGGTGGCCTTACTCCTACTGGCACCTTAGTAGCCCAAGGAACTATACGTACTGCAGCTATAGGCGGGGGCCTAACACCATCTGGTGCCATATCTACCACCATAATCCAACCTAACATCCCACTATCAGGACTCTCCAAAGGTAGCGGCAGTACCGCTCAAGACTTACTCGGCGCTGCTAGGTCTAATATTCCGGAAAGGTAGCCATGTCCGCAACTATACGCCTAACCATCGAGAACATAGTTGAGGTTATTGCCTCCTACGATGAAATACAATTGCACAGAGGCGACACAGTTGAGGGTGTCTATAGTCAGGCAGAGGTTAAGGCTTTGGTCGCCAACCAGTTCTACTACACTATCATAGACCTTACTGGTGACATCAATCGCTGGTACAAATATCGTTTCCACAACACCGTCACTGCTGCCGTTTCTGACTTCTCGGACCCCTTCCGTGTCGATGGTGTG
>Ga0209342_10007677_pt1 | contig 10856 bp, 8 predicted proteins | sample RifCSP16_2_FD_184023 | JGI IMG/M metagenome (GOLD analysis project Ga0209342, IMG submission 184023) | Soil microbial communities from Rifle, Colorado - Rifle CSP2_sed 16_2 (SPAdes) (version 2) | ecosystem: Environmental > Terrestrial > Deep subsurface > Rock core/Sediment | place: Rifle... | reverse complement strand
TCTGGCTCACGCGAGAGCGAGCCATCGCCCTGGTCGCGGCCCCGCTGGTGGTGCTCCTGCTGGTCGCGGCGCTCAGCACGGGATTCGGCTCCACGCCGTCCCAGGCTCCCACCCGGGGCGCGTGGTTCGTGCTGCACGTGGGCGCCAGCCTCCTGGGCCTCGCGCTCATCGCGGTGGCGTTCGCCGCTTCGGCGCTGTACCTCTTGCAGCATCGGGAGCTCAAGGCCCGACGCTTCGGCGCCATCTTCCAGGTCTTCCCACCGCTCGAGCAGCTGGACCGGATCAATCACATTGCGCTGGTCCTGGGCTTCCCGACGCTCACCCTGGGCGTGGTGCTTGGCGCCGGGTACGTGGGGCTCGAGGTGGGGATGGAGCGGATTGGGCCGGCGCACCTGGGTGTGGGGTTGGGCGCGTGGGCGGTGCTCGGGGCGATGGCGGGCTTGCGGCTTACCGGGCTCCTGCGCGGGCGGAGGGCGGCGATGGGCTCCATCGCCGGGTTCGCGCTCATCGCGGCCTCCTACACCATGCTGGTGCTCCTGCAACACGGATTTCGCCGGTTCCTCTGACGGACGCATGGGACTCACACTCGTCGGCCTGAATCACCGCACGGCCCCCGTGGAGATACGGGAACGGCTCTACTGGCCCGTGGCCGAGGTGCCGGGCGTGCTGCAGAAGCTGGCCGGGGCCAGCGGGGCCCGCGCCGTGCTCCTGTCCACCTGCAACCGGACGGAGTTTTATCTGTCGGAAAGTCCCGCGCAGGCCCTGGAAGTGATCTCACGCCAGGCCAGCGCCCGGTTGGGCCAGCCGCTGGATCCGTACAGCTACGTGCTTCAGGAGCGGCAAGTGGCGGAACACCTCTTTCGCGTGGCTGCGGGCATGGACTCGCTGGTGCTGGGCGAATCGCAGGTGCAAGGCCAGGTGCGCGAGGCGTGGGAGGCGGCGCAGTCCAGCGCGGACCCGGTGTTGCACCGGTTGTTCCAGAGTGCGCTGCGGGCCGGCGGGCGGGTGCGGGCCGAAACCGCCCTCGGCGCCGGGGCGGCGTCGGTCCCGTCGGCCAGCGTGGAGCTGGCCCACAAGATTTTCGGGGACTTGTCCGGGCGGAAGGCGCTGGTGCTGGGCTCGGGGGAGATGGCCGAGCTGGCCATGGGGCTGCTGGTCTCGGAGGGGGTGCGGACGGTGATGGTGGCGCACCGCCACCTCGAGCACGCCGCGCAGATCGCTGAGAAGCTGGGGGGACGCGCGGTGGAGTACGACGAGGCCTGGCCGATGTTCGGCGAGGTGGACGTCGTGGTGACCTCCACGGCGGCGCCACATGCCATCGTGACGATGCCACACGTGGGTGAGGTGGTGGCGCGACGGGGCGGCCGGCCGCTCTGCATCCTCGACATCGCCGTACCGCGGGACGTGGATCCGGTGGTGGGCCGGCTGGACAACGTCTTCTTGTACGATATTGACGACCTGCAGGGGGTGGTGGCCGCCACCATCGGCATCCGCCGGCGCGAGATGCCGGCGGCGGAACGGATCGTGCAACAGGAGTTGCGGCATTTCTGGGACTGGTATGGCGGCCGGGGCGCGGTCGACGCGATCCGCCAGCTTCGGGACCACGCGGAGGGCCTCCGCGCGGCGGAGCTGGAGCGGGCGCTTCGGAGGTTGGCGCACCTGGGTCCGGCAGATCGAGAGCGGGTGGAGTACCTGACCAGGGCGCTGATGAACAAGTTCCTGCACGGTCCGACGCGGGCCCTGCGCACCGCCGCTGGCAACGGCGACGACCGGGAGCTGGCGGAGGCCGTACGCCGGCTGTTCGACCTGGGCGAGGCGCCCACGCACCCGGAAGCAGGGCCTCACCAACAGTGACCTCCGTGCTGGTAACCGGTGGTGCGGGCTTCATCGGCTCGCACGTGGCGGATGCCTACCTGGCGGCGGGCTTCAGCGTGACCGTGCTGGACGACCTGTCCAGCGGCCGGCGCGAGAACGTGTCGAAGGCGGCACGCTTCGTTCAGGCCGACGTCGGCAGCGCGGAAGCGCGGGACGTCCTGGCGGATGGCGGGTTCACCGTGTTGAACCACCATGCCGCCCAAATGGACGTGCGGGTCTCGGTGACGGACCCCGCCCGCGATGCCCGCATCAACCTGCTGGGCCTGCTCAACCTGCTGGAGGGGGCGCGTCGCGGCGGCGTGAAGCGCGTGGTGTTCGCCTCCTCCGGCGGGGTGGTGTACCACGAGGGCGGCACGCTTCCGCACCGGGAGGAGGCGCGCAAGCTGCCGGTGTCGCCCTACGGGGTGAGCAAGCTCGCCTCCGAGTACTACCTGGCGGTGTACGCCGGCCTGTACGGGCTGGAGGCCGCGTCGCTGCGCTACGCCAACGTGTACGGGCCCCGGCAGAACCCCCACGGCGAAGCCGGCGTGGTGGCCATCTTCGGCTCCCGGGTGCACGCGGGGAAGGCGCTGACCATCTATGGAGACGGGGAACAGACGCGGGATTACGTGTTCGTAGAGGACGTGGCGCGGGCGAACCTTGCGGCCACCCGCGCGCCGGTGAGCGCCATGGAGTCCATTGACACCACGGCCTTCAACGTGGGCACCGGCGTGGAGACCAGCGTCAACCAGCTGGTGCGGCTGATACTCGAGGCCGCGGGACGCCCGGTGTCCATCGGTCATGAGGCGGCGCGGCCCGGTGAGCTGATGCGCAGCGCGCTGGATTGCTCCAAAGCCGGGCGCACGTGGGACTGGCGCCCGGCCGTGTCGCTGGCCGAGGGTCTCAAGCGAACGTACGATTGGATTGGGGAGGTTGCCGGATGATGCTGCTGCTGCAGGTCCGGGGGGCGGTGCCCACGACCCCGTGGGAACTGATCATGGCCTCCAGCGCGGCGACCTGGGTCGTCCTGATCGTGCTGATGCTGTTCTCGCTGTTGAGCTGGTTTCTCATCGTGCTCAAATGGTGGCAGTTCCGCCGGGTCCGCAGACAGGGAAACCGCTTCTTCAATGAGCTGGAGCGAACCACGCGCCTCGATGAGGCGTATCACGCCGTCATGAAGCTTCCCCCGTCGCCGTACGGTCGGTTGCTGCGGGAGGGCGTCAATTTCTTTTCGGAGCTTCGGCCGGGGGTCCTCCGCGAGACCGACAGCACCACGCCGCCGCTGACCGTGACCCAGTTGGAAGCCCTGCGCATGGTACTGGCCAAGGAAGTGGGGGCGGAACGAGACGCCATGGCGCGGTTTATACCGTGGTTGGCGTCGATTGGCTCGTTGAGCCCATTGATGGGGCTGTTGGGCACGGTGCTCGGCGTCATGGACGCGTTCATCGGCATCGCCACGGGCGGCAGCGGCAACATCTCGGCGGTGGCCCCCGGCGTGGCCCAGGCGCTGATCACGACGGTGCTGGGCCTGGCGGTCGCCATTCCGGCCATCTTCGCCTACAACATCTTCGCCAACCGCCTGGGGCTGTTCGCGGGAGAGCTGGAAGGGTTCTCCCACGAGATCATCGGCACCATGGCGCGCGAAGGGAGGGTCTGACGCCGTGGCGGGAAACGGGGGACTGCGAGGCCATGGAGAGCTGCCCCTGTCGGCGGACATCAACGTCACGTCGTTGGTGGACGTGGCCTTCGTGCTGCTCATCATTTTCATGATCACGGCGCCCATCATGCAGGGGGGCGTGGACGTGGAGCTGCCCCGGGCCGCGGCCCGCCCGCTCACGGCCAAGGAGGGGCTGGTCGTCTCGGTGGACCGGCAGGGCCGGATCTATGTGGATGAGACCGGCCTGTCCTATGAGGATTTCCGGGCCACGTTCGGGGCCCTGGTGAACCGCCGCCGGCCCAGCGGCGTGTACCTGCGGGCGGATCGGCGGGTAGACTACGGACGAGTGGTTCAGGTGCTGGCGATCATGCGGGCGGCCGGCGTGAACGACGTCGGCCTGGTGGCAGAGACGGAGGAGATCGAGCGGTGACGGCGCTGGGGCGCCGCGCGATGGTCCGGCGGCAGCGGGCCCAGCAGGGCACCGGGCTGGCGCTGAGCGGGACGGTGGTGCTGCACGTGGTGTTCGCGGGCGTGCTGTTGATGCGGCCGGCGGGGAGGGCGTCGACGGTTCCGGTCTATGCGGTCCAACTGGTGGCCGCCCCGGCTCCGGCGCCGGAAACCCGGCGGGCGCCCGAGGTGGTGGAGCGGCCGGCGGCGCCGCCCGAGCCCACCATCGCCCGGCGGCCGCCACCGCGCCGGACCTCGCAGGCGAGAGAAGCGCCCCCGCCCGCCCCCACGCCGGCCCAGCGGGAGCCGGCGCCGCGGACCACTCCCGACGAACAGCCGGCGCCCGGCGTCCAGCCGTCCACCGGCACCGACGTGGCCACGGTGAGCCTGCCCGGCGTGGCGTTCCCGTATCCGGAATACCTCCGCAACATCGTCTCGGAAGTGTTCCGCCGCTGGCACCGCCCGCTGGCCGAGACGCCGCTCCAGGCGGAGGTCATGTTTTTCATTCACCGGGACGGGTCCATCAGCAACCTCCAGTTCATCCAGCGCTCGGGGAGCTTCGCGTTTGATCTGGAGGCGGAGGGGGCGGTCGAGGCCGCGGGGAGCGCCAAGGCGTTCGGGGCGCTACCGGATGGATATCCCGCCGATGTTCTGCCGGTGAGCTTCTTCTTCAACCCCGGCGCCATCCGGTGAGACGGGCTCGTCGGTTGCTCCTGGTATCGCTGCTGGCCGCGCCGCTCCTGGCGCAGGACACCACGCGCGTGGTGGAGGGCGTGCGGGTGGGGATCACCTACACGCCGGGGCTTCGGCCGGGCCTGCTGATGCTCGGCGTGCCCAGGCTGGCGCTGCTGGACTCGGTCCGCGCCATCGTGGAGCGGGATCTCGACTTCAGCGACCGCTTCGAGATGATCACGCTCCCGGGCAGCGACAGCCTGACGCTGGCCATCGGCGTGGGAGCGGCCACCCGGGGCGCCACCGGGCCCTTCGTGAACTACGCTCTGTATGAGGCGCTCGGCGCCGACTACGCGGTGAGCGTTACGGACCGCGCCGATTCCGGTCTTTCGGTGGTAGTCTATGACGTCAAAGGCCAGGGCGTGCGGCGGATCGTGCCCGTCACGGTCGCGAACCTCGCCGATCCCGGGTTCCGCATGGCGGTGCATCGGGCCACCGACGAAGTCGTGCGAGCCGCCGCGGGGACGCCGGGCATCGCCGCGACCCGGCTGCTGTTCGTGCAGAATGGCCGGGTGTATCGGGTGGATGCGGATGGCGGGGATGTGGTGCCCCTGTCGGAGGGCGGCGCAGGGGCCTTCTCGGCCACCTGGGCCCCGGATGGCTACCGGGCGGTGTACACCGAGTTCTCGCGCGGGCTGGGACGGTTGGTGGTCCACGACGTGGCGAGCGGGCGCCGGGACGTGGTCCCTCCCACTACCGAGTTCCTGAATTTCGCGCCGGCCTGGTCGCCGGACGGCAAGACGCTGGCGTTTTCCCGCTCGAACGAAGAGGGGACCCAGGTGTACGCATATAACCTCGCAGAGCACTGTTGCTTACAGCGCTTGACGGCCGGGCGTTTTTCGGATAACCTGTCACCGACATTCAGTCCGGACGGGCGGCGCATCGCGTTCGCCTCCACCCGGGCTGGTACGCCGCAGATTTACGCGATGTCCGTTGACGGGACCGAACAGGAGTTGTTCGCCCCGTTCGACTACGGCGTGACCGGCAGTTCCTATGCTCCCGAGTGGTCGCCGGACGGCCTGCACCTCGCCTTCCACCGGGATGTGGCCGGTTCGTTCCAGATTTTCGTGATGGACGTGGCATCGCGGACGGTGCGGCAGTTGACCAGCGCGGGGCGCAACGAGGACCCAACGTGGGCGCCCGACGGACGCCATCTGGCGTTCGTGTCCAGCCGGACCGGGACGCGGCAGTTGTGGGTGATGGACATGGATACCGGCCGCGTCCGCCAACTGACGAGATTGAACGGGACCCGTTTGCCGTCGTGGTCCCCGCGGATTTCCGGTCCCACGAACCACTGACCAGTGGAGTGAACATGCGACGCGCAACGCCGATCATCCTGGGGATTGTGGTGCTCGTCATCGCCGCGGCCTGCGGCGGTAATCCCCCACCCCCGCCCCCGGAGCCCAACGCCGACTCGCTCGCGGCCCTGGAACGAGAGCGCCTGGCTCGGGAGCAAGCCGTGCGCGACAGTATCGAGCGGGCCCGCCGGGAAGCGGAAGAGCGCATTCGCCGGGCGGCGGAGGATTCGCTCGCGGCGCTACGGCGCACCACCGAGGAAGTCCGCGGGATGCTGGCCGCCATGATCAACTTCGACTATGACCGGTCGGACATCCGGCCCGGGGACGCGCAGATCCTCGATCAGAAGCTGGCCATTCTGAACGCGAACCCCAACCTACAGGTCGAGATCGTGGGCCACTGCGACGAGCGCGGGTCCGACGAATACAACCTGGCGCTGGGGAACCGGCGCGCGCTGGCCGCCAAGCAGTACCTGGTGAGCCGCGGCATCGAGGCCGGCCGGATCGCCACCCGCTCCATGGGTGAAGAGCAGCCGCTCAACCCGGCCAGTGATGAGAGCGCCTGGGCGCAGAATCGCCGCGATGAGTTCAGCATCACCGCCGGCGGTGACATGCTGATGCGGCCGCCCGGGATGTGAGCATCCTTCGCCTCGCTCCCGCGCTGGCGGTTGCCCTCGGCGCCTGTGCGCTGAAAGGCGACGTGCGGCGCGTGGAGACGCAGGTGGCACAGTTGCGTCAGGAAACGGCCCGCGCCGACTCGGCACGGGCCGTTTCGCTGGGGCGCCGGCTGGACGACGTGCTGGCGCTTCAGCGTGCGGTCCTGGATTCCTTGAATGCCCAGCAACGGCGCCTGACCCTGGCCCAGGGCGAACTGCGGAACGATCTCACCGACGTGCAGCGGCAGCTGGTACAGATCCAGGAGCTGATGGGTCAGAGCCAGCAGCGGCTGTCGGAGCTTCGGGGCCAGTTCGAGCAACGGCGCCAGCAAGTGGCCGCGCCGCCCCCTGGTGGGGGCGCGACCACGCCGGGGCCGGCACCCGGTGAGCCGGGTCCGGAGCAGTTGTACGACCTCGCGGTCCGGCAGCTGCGCGGCGGGAGCCCCCAAACGGCGCGGCAGGCGCTCCAGAAGCTGTTGACGGACTACCCGCAACACGACCGGGTGCCGGACGCCCTGTTCCAGCTGGCCGAGAGCTGGGCCGGCACCAGCCCGGACTCGGCGGCCGGCGCCTACGAGCGTATCGCGAAAGAGCATCCCAATTCCACCCGTGCTCCGGCGGCCCTCTACAAGCTCGGCCTCCTGGCCGAACAGCGGGGCGACCCCCGGGCCGCCCGGGTGTACTACCAGCGAGTGGTGGCTGGGTACCCCCGCTCGGAAGAAGCCGCGCTCGCCCGCACCAAGCTCTCCGGGCCCGGCGGCTGAGCCGGGCGCACGGCCCGGCCTGGCGCCATGACCGCTCAGAAACTCCCCCGAGCCGAAATGCCGTTCCTCGACCATCTCGAGGAGCTGCGCTGGCGCATTCTGTGGAGTCTCGGGGCGTTGGTCCTGGCGTCGGTCATCGGCTTCTGGCTGGTGCAGCACTTCGACGTACTCGCCCTCCTCAAGCGGCCCATCGCCGAGCTGCTGCCGGAGGGCAAGCTGTTTGTGACCCGCCCCACCGACGCCTTTATCATCACGCTCAAGCTGGCCGTCTTGGTGGGCGCGGTGCTGGCGTCCCCCGTGGTGCTCTGGCAGGTCTGGGCGTTCCTCTCGCCGGCGCTCTACGAGCGGGAGAAACGGTTCGTCATTCCCATTCTCATCGCGGGCCTGTTCTTGTTCGTGGGCGGCGCCTTGATGGCGTATCTCTGGGTCCTGCCCACCGCGCTCAAGCTGCTGTTCAGCTTCCAGCGTCCGGACCTCGAGTTCATCATCACCGCCGACGCCTATTTCTCCTTCGCCAGCCTGTTCATGCTGGCCTTCGGCGTAGTGTTCGAGACGCCACTGGTGATCGTGCTGCTGGCCGCGTTCGGCGTGGTCCACCCCAACGTGTTCGCCAAGAACCGGCCCATCGCCCTGGTGCTGGGCGCCATCGTCGCGGCCCTGCTCACACCGCCCGACGCGGTGTCCATGATGCTGATGCTGGTGCCCCTGATGCTGCTGTACGAGCTCGGCATCCTGGTGGCGCGATTGCTGTGGCGCGCCCGCCGCCGCGAGCTGCATGCCGAGGCCAAAACGGCCGCCCTCGTCATGCTGCTGGCGCTGGGCGCCGGGGCGCGCGCCGAGGGGCAACAGCTCCCGCCCCCCCGGGCCGCGCAAGACAGCCTTGCGGCGGATAGCCTGCGGCGGGGCCAGCCGGTGGATACGGCAGCCGCGCGTAAGCTGGGGCTGCCAACCGCCCCCTCCCGGCAGTTCCCGCGGGCCGATTCGCTGATCCAGGAGATGCTGAAGCGCGCGGGATTCCACGCCACGCGCTACGCCGGGGACACGCTGACGCTGTTCGCGGATACCAAGGAGATTGTGCTCAACGGCTCGGGGCTGGTGGAGCGGGAAGGGAGCACGCTGGAGGCCGACAGCATCCGGTTCTTTCAGGCCGAGTGCCGGCTGCAGGCCATGGGCGACCCCAAGCTGTTCGACCAGGCCACGGTGCTGGTAGGCGAAGGGATGCGGTACAACACCTGCGAGCGCCGGGGGATCGTGGCGGACGCCTTCACCAGCTTCAAGCAATCCGGCGTCGAGTGGTTCCTGCGCGGCCAACTGGCCGTGGACTCCGCCTCCACCCGGCTTTACGCCGGGGGCAGCAAGATCACCAGCTCGGACCTGCCGCTGCCGGATTATCACTTCGCGGCCGGCGAGATCAAGTGGGTGAGCAACACCATCATGGTGGCGCGGCCCGCCATCCTGTACGTGCGCGACGTGCCGGTGCTGTGGCTGCCGTTCATTTTTCAGGACATGCGGCAGGGGCGCCGCTCCGGGCTGCTGGTGCCGGGCTTTGGACTCAACGACCTGGTGCGTCCCAACCGGGGCTACCGGCGGCAGCTCACCAACCTCGGCTACTACTTCGCGTTCAGTGATTATGTGGATGCGCAGGCGTCCATGGACTGGTACTCGGGCAACTCGGTGCAGTTCAACGGCCGGCTGCGCTACCACTGGCTTGACCGCTTCGTGAGGGGTGATCTGGCCGTGTCACGGATCTACGAATCCGGCCAGGGCGGGGGCTCCCGCTCGCTCCAGCTGATCCTGAACCACAACCAGCAGTTCAACCTCCGCACCCGCCTCAACGCCAACATCAACTACGTGACCAGCGCCCGGGTGCTGGAACGGAACTCGGTAGACCCCAACCTGGCCACGGCCAGCCTGGTGAGCGCCGCCAACTTCAGCAAGCAGTTCCATTGGGGGTCCCTCCAGCTGGGCGGAAACCGCCGCCAGGACCTCTCGAGCGGCGTGATTCAGCAGACGCTGCCGGCCATGGGGCTGTCGCCGCAGCCGATCAATCTGGCGCCGAGCGTCACCTGGTCGCCCACGTTCAGCCTCAACAGCACGCAGACCCAGAATCAAAAGGGGAGCGTCCTGGCGCTGCCGCCGGTGGATGGGGTGGCGCAGTTCGAGACGCTGCGCTTCAGCACGCGCAGCACGTCGATGCGCCTCGGCACGCCGCTCCGGATCGGGTCCTGGAACCTGCCTCTGGACGTCACCATGGACGATCAGCGGGACGACCAGCGCCGGGCCCCATTGCGCTTGCCGGACCCGGACAATCCCGGCGACACCCTCACCCGCTTCTACGCCGAGAACTTCTCCACGGGCGTGGACTGGAACACCGGGATCAGTCTCCCGGTCCTGTTCGCGTCCACCTGGAGGCTGGCGCCGCGGGTCGGGATTCGGAACGCCACTAGCGGAGCGTTCGTGGTTCGCAACCAGTACACCGGCGGGCGCTGGGTATCGCAGGGCAAGCGGCTGGACTTCGGCGCCGGGATCTCGCCCAGCTTGTTCGGCTTCTTCCCCGGCGTGGGGCCGCTGGAGCGCATCCGCCACTCGATCTCGCCCTCGGTCTCGTGGCAGTACGCGCCGGCAGCGTCGGTGCCCGAGGATTACTCGCGGGCCACCGATCCGGCGGGCACGCGCCCGGCGCGCCGGAGCGACCCGGTCCACAGCATGACGTTTGGCCTGTCACAGATCTTCGAAGCGAAGCTCAAGCCACCCCCGGGCGACACGCTCGCGGCCCAGAACCCGCGCAAGATCAAGCTCCTCGCCATCCAAACCAGCGGCGTCTCGTATGACTTCGAGCGGGCCAAGAAAGACTCGCTCACTGGCTGGACGACGCAGACCCTCAGCAACACGTTCACCAGTGACCTGCTTCCGGGTTTCACGCTGGCGACCTCCCACGATCTTTGGGACGGCCCGGTGGGCACGGACGGAGCGCGCTTCTCGCCTTTCTTGACCAGCGTCTCCACGCGGTTCAGCCTGTCGGCGGCCACGTTCAGCCGGTTGCTGGCGATGCTCACCGGTGGAGCGGCCCCCCCCATGGGTCCGGGGCCGGCCGCCGCGCCGCCCCCGCCGAGCCCGGGGCTGCCCAGTCCCGGCGGCTCGATCCTGCCGGGCGTGCGAACCACGCAGGACATCGCCGGAGGCTTCGGCGGTGGGCGCGGCCTGACCATGTCCCTGGGCTACGACGAGCAGCGCCAACGCGGCGACACGGCCACCGCGCCGGCCGAAACGCTGGCCTCGGGAGCCAACCGCACGCTGTCGGTGACCACCAGTTTCTCGCCCACCCGCAACTGGAACTTGTCCTGGCAGACCCAATACAACTTCACCACCAATGAATTCGGCCAGCACACGCTGCGGCTGGAGCGCGACCTGCGCCGGTGGCGCGCAACCTTCGATTTCCAGCCGCAGCGTG
>Ga0209342_10007676_pt1 | contig 10857 bp, 8 predicted proteins | sample RifCSP16_2_FD_184023 | JGI IMG/M metagenome (GOLD analysis project Ga0209342, IMG submission 184023) | Soil microbial communities from Rifle, Colorado - Rifle CSP2_sed 16_2 (SPAdes) (version 2) | ecosystem: Environmental > Terrestrial > Deep subsurface > Rock core/Sediment | place: Rifle... | reverse complement strand
CCGCCGGATCGCCCTCCCCATAAGGCAGACGTGCTTCGACGGTGAAGTCCTCCCGTGTGCGTCCCGATTCGGCCAACCCGCGATCCAACGCCTCCAAAGCAGCCTGCGCCTGCTCGGGTTCATTGAAGTTCATGATCCAGCCGTCCCCAATCCGACCAGCACGGCGGACAGCCGGCTCGGCTCTTGCGCCGAAATAGACCGGGATAGGCCGCCGGGTCGGCATAGGATTGAGGCCTGCATCCTCTACCCGATCCCAGCGCCCGGAAAACTCGACCAGCGGCTCGGTCCACAGCCTCCGAAGTAGCTGGATTTGCTCCTCGATCCTGCGGCCACGAGTGTGGAAGTCTTGACCGAGGGCAATGTACTCGACCTCGTTCCATCCCAACCCGACACCCAGACGAAAGCGCCCCTTGCTCAAGACATCCAATGTGGCAGCCTGCTTGGCAACCAGCGCGGTCTGGCGCTGGGGCAAGATGAGGATTCCAGACATGAATCCTAGTGTCTGGGTGAGCCCGCTCAAGAAAGCAAAAAGGACAAAGACCTCCTGGAAGGGCGTCTCGTACGTATAGCGACCTTTCCACCCACCCGGCCTCTCGGGGTTGGCTCCCAGGACGTGATCGTAAGCTTCCAGGTGGGTGAATCGAAGCGCCTCGGCGAGTTGGGCGTAGTCGCGTATCGCCGCAGGATCGTTCCCGTATTCGTATTGCGGGTAGATCACACCTACCTTCATCGTCGAAACCTCCTTCAAGAGTGAGGCAGGGATAATGCGAAGCCGACAAGAGTGTATCACCGAGGCTGGTCGATCAAGCAAGATGAGCCCGGGGTCATCTTGCTTCAGGACCACCGAGGTGGCCGAGACGCCGATCGCAACGAGTTGTTACTACCCAGAGGTGGTTGGACGTGAGGCAGGAAGAAGGTCGAAGCGGGGAGGCATTTTGAGTGATCGGAAGGACGAGCCGATCAGGTCAACGTGAAGTATGTGTAGTGATACTGGATCTTGCCGTCCCTCAGGCTCAGGGTATCGTTGCCATCCAGCACACTGCCCCTGTCGCTTGTGGCAGTCCAGGTAAAATGGACGGTCCGGCCGGCCGCGTTCTTCCCCGTGAGCTGGAATGTCGCCCCGGGCAACAGCTGGCCGAAGAGCTGAGCATACCAGGCCTGAACCGCCTCAACCCCGATGGCAGTCCTGGCCCCGGTGACATGGGCCGCGTCCGGGGTGTAGATGCTCGGGACAAACCCGACGTCGTGCGCGTTCAGAAGACTGATGAGCTTGTCGGGGACGGCGTCTCCCGGCGGTTTTGGCGACCAATCGAAATCGGCCACCGCATTCCATAAGTCCAGCTGATTGGAGCGCGTGGCGTAGTCCCAACTCCATGCATTCATCCCCAACAACCCCAGGTCGAGCGCCTTCCGTGCGAAACGCGCAATCTCATCGATCGTTGGTCGCCAACCGCCAATCGAATACGTCGGCGCCGTCGGGATAACCGGGCGCGAGGGTTGGAGCGCCGCAAATTGATCGAAGCTCATCTGAAGTTGCTCTTCGGGGTTGTGGGCACCTTCGAAGTACACCTGAGGCATGGCGTAATCACAGCTCTGGAGGAACTCGGCGTACGGCAGTTGGTGGTGACGAGCCGGGTAGCGGAACGTGCTGAGCGCCATCGGCAGGTTTGGGAGCGCAGCCCGCAGCTCCGACATGTATCGCCTGGCTGCGAGGCGTTTCCCGGGATTCTTGTATTCGATCTCGGCGTCGATCACATAGCCGTCGACCCCCAACTCACGCACACGGTCGATCCCCATTCTGGCCTCGCCGACGGGATCATCGCCTCTGACGTAATGCCAGCCCCACACGTCGATCTCCGCCTCGTGGAACGCCTGCAGGACCGGCGGGATCATGTCGACCTTCGTCTTATAGTCGTAGTTATAGGCCCAGTTGGCGCCGTCGGCGATCTTGATCAGTACGTGAGTCAGACCGGCCGTCCTGGCGCGCTCGACCATCGCCACCGGGTTCCCGCGGTCGCAGTATGGGATCTTCCAGATGAAGAAGCCCTTGCCTTCGAGAGAGTCCATCATGCGGCCGCACCAAAGACGCGTCCAATCCCATGCGGTTCCAGCAGGCTTCGGCCTGCGTCACTTGCCCTTGGTCGGAGGCTTCTCACGATCTCCGGGTTTCGGGTCTGCCTGTCCGGTCTGCCCACTCCCTCTCCTGTGGCCCAACGATCCGGCTCGGCGGACCGCTTCCGGTCCATACCTGGCACGGATCGCATCGATCGCTGACAATAGACGCTCATCATGCTCCCACGAGCGATCGAACAAACCAAGCTGGCGCTGTCGCGGGCCGAGTTCGCTAACGCCCACTCCCAACAAGCGAACCGGCCGACCCCGACGCCAGGCCTCCTCAAACAGCTTTGAGGCCGCGTCATAGATCTCGCCGTCCTGATCGGTTGGTTGGACGAGCCTCACCTGCTTGGTAAGCGTCTCAAAATCCGGCCAGCGTAACTTGATCCGAACCGTATGGCCTGCAAGCGAAGCTTGGCGCAATCTCCCGCCGACCTCGTCGCTCAGCGATCTTAATGTCCGCTTCAGGCTCTCTTCGTCGGCGACATCCCGGGCGAAGGTTGTCTCATTCGACATCGATCGAGGATCGCGCTCAGCCACGACCAGGCTGTCATCCAACCCACTCGCCCGTGCTGCAAGTTCCGGGCCACGCTCCCCGAAGAGCTCCTGCAGACGCCCCATCTCCATCGCAGCCAGATCACCAATCCGCGTTATCTCCAGGTCGGCCAGTCGCGCCTGGGTCTTCGGCCCCACCCCCCAGAGCATGATGACAGGCAAGGGCGCCAGGAACTCCGCCTCGCCGCCGGCCGGGACAGCGATCAGCCCGTGAGGTTTGCCGATCTCGGTGGCGATCTTTGCGACAAGCTTGTTCGAGGCCACCCCCCACGAGGTTGGCAGCCCGTGCAATGACAGTATTTCGGTTTGCAGCCGTCGAGCGAGATCTACGCCCGGAGTCGGATCATCGCTGACGTCAAGAAAAGCTTCGTCTATAGATATTTGCTCCACTACGGGCGCGGCTCCCAAAAGGATCTTCATGACAAGCCGTGAGTATTTGCCATACGTTCCATGTCGGGACTTAACGATGACCAGACCCGGGCAGCGTCGCAGGGCCTGCGCGGTCGGCATCGCCGATCGCACACCGAACTCGCGCGCCGCATACGAAGCCGAGGCGACTACTCCTCGTCCCTGTGGTGTTCCACCGACGACAAAAGGACGGCCCCGAAGGTCGGGGTTGAGTATCTCCTCGACCGAACAGAAAAATGCGTCCAGATCAACGTGAAGGATTTTGCGGACCACGGACACGCTCCGGCCTGTCCTCGTCAGAGATTCCTCCCGACGCGGAAGGGACCATATCCCCCCCTCGAACGCATTAGTCCGCGGCTTGCTTCCGGCGGGGCGCTGTGCCTGTGTCCGCTTCCGCGAGCGTTCAGTTCTCAGGCGAGGGGAATTCCTCGTCTTCAGAGGTCAAAGGGCGGACGGACCCATCTCGCAGGTCTCTCGCCAGGGCGATGGCCTGCGTGCGCGTATGCACCTCACCAGCAGCCTGGGCTTCCCTAATGGTTGCAAGCAGCCGGCCCAACTCCGGGCCCGGCTCGACATCGAGGATTTCGGCCAGCTCATCGCCGTGCAGCAGTCGAGGCGGATTGAGCCAATCACCCTCGAAATGCGCCTCGAGCAGGGCGCGGGCAACATCCATGCGCCGTTTCCAAGTTTCCTGCGGGATCGGAGGTACGTCCATCCCCAGGCGGTCTGCAAGCGAAAGAAGCCCGATGTCGATCCCGGCCTCACTCGTTTTGTCGAAGTAGCGATAGATCGCCCGCCGGGTCACCTCACCGGCTCGGTCGAGCACGGCGGGCAAGTGGTGGTATCGTACGATTGTCGCCAGCCTGTCGGTCTCATGAGTGCTGAGTCTGAGATGGCGCGCACGCGTTTGGATCAGGCTGGCAGCCGATTCCTCGTGCCCGGGGAAGCGGATCCGGCCGTCTTCGCCGATCGAGCTTGTCTGAGCCTTCCCGATATCGTGGCAAAGCGCGGCCAGGAATAGGAGCTGCCGCACTTGCCGGCCCGGGGTCAGGCTGGCGTTGAGATGATCGCTTACCCCTGCCCGAAAGCGGCCCAATTTCAGGCTCACCTCGGCCATGGTCATCCTCGAAGCGGCTTCAGGATCATGGGACGGACCGAGAATGGCTGTCAATCGCGTCAAGTTCTCGAGCACTGCCAGGCTGTGCTCGAAGGCATCGAACGCGTGCGGTGGTGACTGCAGCACACCCCGCAAGGCCGCCACCTCCGGGAGAACCGGGTCCAGCAATCCGACATGGTCGAGCGTACGCACGGCACTTGCCGGATTCGCCCCCCCCAGGATCCGGAAGATCTCGTCCCGGATACGTTCCGCCGAGGCTGCGGCAAGTGCCGGGGCCGCGTCGTGGACCTGGCGAAGGGTCTCAGTCTCGATGTGGAAACCCAGGTCGACGGCGAGGCGCACGGCGCGCAGGCCGCGAACGGGGTCATCAGCGACGGCTCGGTCGCTACACGCTCGCAGTAGCCCGGCCTTGAGGTCCGGCAGGCCTCCGGTCGGATCGAGAAGCCGGTCAGGCTCGGCCAGGTCCATTCCAAGCGCATTCACTGTGAAATCCCGCGCGCGCAGGTCCTGTTCGATAGTCTCGCCGCGCCTGACGCTGAAGTCCAGGATCCACGCCCCGGAACCCGCCTGGTCGAGCAGAACCCGGCCGGAGCCTCTCTCCCGGTCCAGATCATAGTAGTCGGCGCCGAACTCATCGGCCATTCTGCGCGCCAGGCGGCGCGCATCCCCGTCCACGGCAAAATCGGCGTCAAGAGTCGTGCGCTGGAGCAGGTGGTCTCTGAGCGCCCCCCCAACGAGCCATACCTGGCAATCCTCCGCCAAGCGGACCAATGCCTGCCAGATCGAATCGGGAAGCGGTTTGGGGGATGTCATGGATGCGAGGCTTAGTCCGTCTGGAGGTACTTGTCCGGCTGGACAACGCCAATGAAAGGCAGGTTCCGGTAGTAGTCATCCAGGTCGAGGCCGTAGCCGAATACGAACTTGTTGGGGATGGTGAAGCCCCGATAGTCAATCGGGACGACGGCCTCCCGCCGCTCGGCTTTGTCGAGCAGTGCACACACACGCATGCTCTTCGGATGGCGGGTCTTCAGCAGTTCAAGGACTGAAGCGATGGTATTGCCGCTATCGATGATGTCCTCGACGAGAAGTAGATTGCGCCCTTCGACCGCTGTGGTCAGATCCAGTGTGATGCGCACCTCACTGCCCGAGCTCCGCGCTCCGGCGCCGTAAGAAGAAACGGCCATGAAATCAATGGCATGCGGGATGCTCAACGCCCGCATCAAGTCGGTCAGGAACATCACGCCGCCGCGCAGAATGCAGATCAGAAGCAGATCTTGTCCGACATAGTCCCGACTGATCTCGGCTCCAAGCTCAAGAACGCGCGCCTGGAGCTCCTCTTCTGGAATCAGAATCTCTTGTAGAAAGTCCGTGTAGTCTTGCATCGTCAATCTCTGAGGACTTCATGATGGGTGCGGCAACGCGCTTCATAGAGTTCGCTCGCGCCGACGACAACTACGGGATCGTCGTAGCGAGCCGGTCGGCCGTCGATCAAACGCTGGGTGCGCGAGGCCGGCTCGCCGCAGACCATACAGATCGCCTGCAGCTTGTCGACGCGCTCGGCCTCGGCCATGAGCTGGGGCATGGGACCGAAGGGTTCCCCGCGAAAATCCGTGTCGAGTCCGGCGACGATCACACGCAGCCCTTGCCCGGCCAATTCTTGTGTGACCTGAATCACGTCCTGAGTAAAGAACTGCGCCTCATCGATTGCGACCACCGTCGTGTCGATGACAAGGCGATCGAGGATCGAGCGAGCAGATTCGACAGGCGCGGCCTCGAACTCGCTCCCGGCGTGCGAGGTGAGCTTGCTTAAACCGTAGCGTGTGTCAAGACTGGGCTTGAATACCTGAACCGCTTGTCTGGCGATCCGCGCTCTGCGCAGCCGGCGGATTAGCTCATCGGTTTTACCGCTGAACATCGATCCAGTGATGACTTCAACGCTGCCTGTGGTGTGGCGCATGGGCCTCCTTCCGGTCGAGGGACGAGGGAGTGGGAAGGCGACTCCAGTCTACACCAGCCTCCCCATCCGGGGAACTGCGGGCCGAGGACCACTCTCTTCACCGAGGTGAACGTGCGTCGGCAGGACGTGATGGGGTGCGCGGGGTGCCCGGCTGGCGGGCACAGACGGGCGATTTGAACCACGCCGGGCCGTGGGGCGGAGGGAAGCGCGGGACACATCCCGCGGCCGATCATCGACTTGAGAGAGTCCCGAATTGACTGGGGATCTAAGAGGCTTCGACCGGCTCAGGGAGCTGGAAACCGCGCTGGCGAAGACGGCGCTTCAAGTCGACCAGGCTCTTCCGTCCGAACCCTTCGACCGCCAGCAGGGCCGCATCACCATCCGCCATACGTTCGATCGCCTGGCCTACTACCGTGATCCCGGCGTTGGTCAGGGCCGCCTCAGCGCGTGCGCCTAGCTCCAGGGCTGCGATCGGCAACTCCGGCGAGGTGCGGGCATCGTCGCGAGCTTGTTGCACCTCGATGTACTCCTGTCGGGCTTGGAGCTTCTTGTAGAAGCGATCGACCTGACCCTCGGTGTCGACAATCCGCTGCTCGCCGGTGTAGAACGGGTGACAATCGGAGCAAACATCGGTGTGGATCTCTTCGACCGTCGACCCCGTGTGCCATGTGTTCCCGCAGGCGCAAATGACCGTCGCGTTGGGAAAATACTTCGGATGAATGCCTTGCCTCATGATCGCGCATCCTCTCCCCGACAGGCTGGCGCCTCGCCCTGCAGCGGCTGATCCCCGGGGACGGGACTCAGCCGGCCTGATGACCAGGCGCCTTGAAGACCTGCTTAGGCCGAGACGACGTTGATTCTCTTGCGGCCGCCTCTGGCATAGTCGAACAAAACGACCCCGTCCTTCGTCGCGAAGAGGGTGTCGTCGCTCCCCTTACCGACATTCAGGCCGGGATGAATCGCAGTCCCGCGCTGACGGACGAGGATAGAGCCCGACCGCACGGCCTCGCCGCCGTACTTCTTGACGCCCAATCGCTTCGATTGGCTGTCGCGTCCATTGCGGCTCGAACCGCCGCCCTTTTTGTGAGCCATGTCGACCCTCTCCGTTATTCTTTCTCAACCGACTTCTTGCTTGCGGTCTTCTTGCCGGTTGACTTCTTGGTTGTCGACTTGGATGTCGACTTCGCCTTCTTGACGCTTGTCTTCTTTGCCGTCTTGCTTTTCGAAGCGGGCTGGCGCACTGCAGGTTCTTTTTCAGCAACTGCGCCGGCGGGAGCGTCGTCGATTCGTTCAGCTTTGGTCGGTTCTTCGCCAGGGAAAAGGACATCCTGGATCTCGACCCGGGTGTATTGCTGCCTGTGGCCCTTCTTCCGTCGGTAGCGCTCTTTCGGGATGTACTTGAAGACGATCACCTTGGGCGCTCGAACCTGCCCGACGACCTTTGCGGATACCGAGGCCCCTTCGACGAACGGGGTGCCTATCTTTACCGTGGAGCCGTCGCTAACGAGGAGAATAGTCTTGAATTCAGCTTTTACACCGACGTTTAGCGGTAGGTGGTCGACTTCAACCGTCTCGCCCTGGCGGGCGATGTACTGCTTGCCGCCCGACTCGAACATGGCGTATTTCATGAGACTCTCTCCAGCTTCGCTTCGCCGGCGCTCCGGCCGATTCTCTCTAGGCCGGGCGGCGGGGAAGTTGGCGATTCATGCGCCCGCCCCAACCTGGATCGGTGGGGCAGGCTCGAGAATTATAAAGGCCGGGCTGCCCCTTGTCAACGGTCGAAGTCTGGAGTCCTTGGCCCCAAGCATTGCGAGCGGGCAACCGAAGATCCGTCAGCTGAGTGTGCCCTTGAATTGGCCGGAGCCGGCAAAAAAGCTGCCGCTTGAATGCCGGCGACTCCTCAGCTCAGCAAAGGCAGAGCCTGCGGGCTCCCGAGCCTCACTCCGGACTTCTCAGGCTCGTTGGAGGCTTCGCCCCCCCTCGTGCCGCTCCGTCAGCTTGTCCCAGCCCAGCTGCCCTTGTCGCCTCCCGGAGCAGCAGGTATCGACCGTTCGATATCCTTCCGCAACTATGTGCCTGCCTTCCGTTCAGGGGTGGCCAGATGGATCCTGCACCAAAGCGGACCAAAGTCAAAAACTGCGCCGGACGTGTTCGTCCGGCGCAGTTGCTTCTGACTTCTCGACGTGCCGATCGCGGCTAGTCGGCGGCGACCGACTCCGGCCCGACCATCTGGGTTTCAACAAGCGCCGTGGCTTCGCCGTCGAGGCGCTCATCTCGCAGTACGGCCTCTTCACCGGGGAAACCGGTCCCAGCGGGGATCAGGTTCCCGATGATGACGTTCTCCTTCAAACCTCTCAGATAGTCGATCTTTCCCTCGATGGCTGCGCCCGCCAACACCTTGATCGTGTGTTGGAAGGAAGAAGCCGAGAGGAATGACTCAGTATTGAGCGAGGCCTTTGTTACACCTAGTAGCACTTGGGTCGCCCGGGCCGGCTGCATGCCATCCTTGAGCATCCGCTCGTTCAGCTCCTGCAAGATCAGTCGGTCGATCAGGTCGCCCGGTAGTAGATCCGTTTCGCCGGGCACGGTCACCTGAACCTTCGAGAGCATCTTGCGGATGATCACCTCGAAGTGTTTGTCGTTGATGTTCTGGCCCTGCGAACGGTAGACCTTCTGGACCTCGGTCAGCAGATAGAGCTCGCAGGCTTCGCGCCCGAGGATGCGCAAGATACGGTGTGGGTTGAGTGAACCTTCTGTCAGCTGATCGCCAGCTTCGACCTTCTCGCCTTCCTTCACCAACAGGCGTGCGCTGGGCGGGACCTCATACTCGGCCTCGTCCACCTGATCGTATGATACAGTGACCTTCCGATCCTCGACTTTCACCCGCCCCTCATGATCGGCGAGTATTTGAGAATCGCCGCGGCTGGCGATCAATTCGCCCATCTTGATTTGACTTCCGTCTTCAACCTTCAATGCCCAGTTGCCGGGGACGCTGTACTCATCCCTCAGAAGGCGACTCTCGCGCACTTGAACCAACCGCTGTCCATCGGGCACGTTCGACTGCACGACATGTACCGTTCCGGCGATCTCGGAGGTGATCGCCTCGCCCTTGGGCTTCTTACGCGCCTCGAAGAGTTCCTCCACGCGTGGCAGACCGGTGGTGATGTCACCGCCTGCGGCCACACCGCCCGTGTGGAAGGTTCGCAGGGTCAGCTGCGTGCCTGGTTCACCGATCGATTGCGCGGCGACGATCCCGACCGCCGCACCCAATTCGACCATCTCTCCCCGTCCCAGATCCATGCCAAAGCACATGGCGCACATTCCAAAGCGCAGCTCGCATGTCAGAGGCGATCGGGCGAAGACCTCGGTGACCCCGAGATCTTCAAGCTGTTTGGCGATCTCGATGGTGATTACTTTATCCCGATCAAGCAGGATTTCGCCCGTGTTTGGATCGGCGACCTTGGCCGCGGTCACACGACCAAGGACGCGTGGAGCGAAGTCCTGACCGGCGACGTCATCCGAGCGCCGGATAGTGATCCCGTGATCAGTTCCGCAGTCGTCGGCATTGATAATCACGTCCTGGGCCACGTCGACCAGTCGGCGCGTGAGATAACCGGCGTCGGCCGTCCGGAGCGCGGTATCCGTCAGACCCTTGCGTGCGCCATGGGTCGAAATGAAGTATTCGAGGGTGCTAAGTCCGTCACGGAAGCTCGATCGAATCGGCAGAGGGATGATGCGGCCGGCCGGATCTGCCATCAGGCCCCGCATCCCGGCCAACTGCGAGATCGGGCCGAAGCCACCCTTCGTGGCGCCGGAGATGGCCATCGTGCTCAGATTGCCGGACGGGTCCATAGCTTGGCGGACGGCCTTCGCCACTTCTGCGGTGGTCTCTTGCCACAGCTCGATGATCCGCTCCTTCTGTTCCTGCTCGGTAAGCAGCCCGCGTAAGTAATCGCGCCTCACCGTCTCGGCTTCGTCCAGAGTCCGGGCGATGATGCTCTCCTTCTCCGGGGGCACCGTGATGTCGGAGACGGCGATCGTGGTTCCTGAGCGGGTGGCGTATTCGAACCCGATGTCCTTGATCGCGTCGACCACGGCCGGCGTGCCTTCCTCGCGCAGAAGCTGGTAGATCTCGCCGACGAGCGCTTGCATAGCTCCCTTGTCCAGCACCCGGTTGACGAAACGCAATTCAGGCGGCAGGACGCGGTTGAAGAGCACCCTGCCGACCGTCGTGTCAATCACCTTTCGGATCGGCTTCGCCAGACGAATGCCTTCCTCGTCGAGCCAGGTCACAACCTGAAGCTTGATTGGCGAATGAACTTTCACCTGACCCAGGGCATAAGCCATCTCGACCTCATCGAGGTCAGAGAACGCCCGGCCAGCGCCGTGATGCTTCTTGCTTTCGACGGCCATGGTCAGGTAGTACACACCCAGAACCATGTCTTTGGACGGAGCGACGATCGGCTCGCCGTCTGCCGGCTTGAGCAAATTCCTGGTTGAAAGCATTAAACGGCGCGCTTCGTTAACGGCCTTCTCTGACAGCGGCAAATGGACGGACATCTGGTCCCCGTCGAAGTCGGCGTTGAACGCCGCGCACACAAGCGGGTGGAGGTGGATCGCCTTGCCTTCGACGAGAACCGGTTCAAAGGCCTGGATGCCGAGCCTGTGGAGGGTCGGAGCCCGGTTGAGAAGCACCGGTCGATCC
>Ga0209342_10007672_pt1 | contig 10861 bp, 14 predicted proteins | sample RifCSP16_2_FD_184023 | JGI IMG/M metagenome (GOLD analysis project Ga0209342, IMG submission 184023) | Soil microbial communities from Rifle, Colorado - Rifle CSP2_sed 16_2 (SPAdes) (version 2) | ecosystem: Environmental > Terrestrial > Deep subsurface > Rock core/Sediment | place: Rifle... | reverse complement strand
TGGGGCTCGTCGCCCACCGCGAGGGTCAGCGCCGCCGAGCCCAGCAGCGCGGCCGTGGCGAGCGCGCCCACCTGGAGCGGCGAGAAGCCGAGGGCCGAGAGGTAGGCTGCCAGGAAGACGCTCACGAAGCCGTCGGCGAAGCCGCGCAGTGCGCGGGCCAGCACCAGCCGCGCAGCCACCGGGGTGGCGCTCGGCGGGAGGAGCCTGCGCGTCGCCCTCAACTCTTGCCGTACACGCGCTCCGCGATGGCGGAGATGCGCTCCACGTTCTCCCGCGTCACGAGCTCGAAGGGGATCAGGATCTCGGCGGGCAGGGGCTTGCCCGCCAGGTGGTCCACGCAGGCCTGCACCGCCCCCGCCCCCGCCACGTATCCCGCTTGATGATGATCCGCCCGCCGCAATAACGACATATTCAACATCAAAAATAGAAGGCACGTACCCTTTCAAAGAAATTAAATGATGAGAGATTGCCGGAGTCATTATGTTAACCCTGGCCCAGAACAAATCCATTCCGTTGCATTTATCTTCAACCAGGTTCCAATGCCATTCGCGGCTAATGTTCTATTGCCGGTTGTTCCAGCCCCTGCAAGGCGTTGCGTGTCTGTAGTAATTGCAACGGTTAAAACACCCGCCGCATTTTGATTCACGAAGGTAATTACAGTCCCTATTGGGAACGGCACAGACGCATTCGATGGAATAGTAAAAGTTCTGGCAGTGGTATCTGCCGATGGGTGCAATACGTGTTTGCCGCTGTCTGTTAATACCAACGTATAATTGGCACTCTTTGAATTCTGCGGCAGATTACTGAATAACTGCGCATCATAAGCTTGGACATTAATTCCGATCACAAGCCCAAGTAAAGTTCGAACGGTTGCAGCACTCAATTCCTCGGGCACACCGGATCCCGCAGTGTTTCTTCCGAGCAGTGACGCAGTGGCCATATTTGCCATCTTGGCCAATGTGACGGTCGCGTTATCGATTATCCAGGTTGCGCCGCTGCCTGAAACGGTAATATCTCCCTTGTCGCCATCAGTGATACCTGCGCCTCCACTTGAAGACGGCAAATACTCTCCATTACCATCGGGTAGGAATAAGCCGGCCGAGCCCTGGGTAATGGTTCCCAGCGTATCCACTGCATCATTACTCTTGACGGTGATCGTGTATGCGCCGCCGCTCGAATTCACAATCCAGAATGGATGATTCTCGACCGCATCCCCCACAGGCACTTTCACCACACGGTTCGCCCCGTTGCAATCCAAACGCTGAATGACGAAATCGTAGTCCGTCAGTGTCTTGTCTGCGCTCAAAACTTGAACATTCTTGAAGTGATTGCTGAGTGCATTCTTAAGCACTACATTTTCAATGTCAATGATTGCATCCTGGTACTTATTTAGATATTCAGCCAGGGGATAATGTATCCCATTCACCAAACTGGTAAATGTATCAACTACTCCTGTAAGAAATGAACTAAGCGACATAATTCTCCTATCGGACGCCGAACAAACCCGAGATCAAGCCAAAATATGCAATGCTGCACAAGCATGCAAATTCAATCAACAAAATCAACCATGCAAATTTTTTCATTTTCCGATTGCCATCCATCCGCATGTATACGTTCCAGGGGCGGAAGAAACGAACTTCAAATCCAAACGAAAACCATTCAGGGTGTCATTTGAATGACCTAGAGACCAATTAGGTGATAAGATAGTCATTTCTGCTGTAAGGAATATTGCTGGCCTTTGCGAAAGAAACGGGGTCGGATAGGTAATTGTCGTACTTCCGCTGGTCGAAGCAACCGTGATCTGACAATAACCAATCTGTATGAATGCGTCTGTTATGTCGTAGTTTGTTGTACCTGGGTTTATCCAAACCGTGGGGCTCCCTCCTTGTCGTTTAGCCACCAATGGCGCCCATTCAAATCCTGTGCCTGCCGCATTTTTTCTAAGGAATTGCAGAGGACTGCCGCCAGTCGGCAGACTATCCGCCCATTCAAATGCGGTATTGGCGGCATTCTTTCTCAACACCTGAAGTGCAGCGCCGCCCGTAAAATATGATGGCACACCTGCGGCGTCATTCATTAGTAAACCCAAACTTGCCGGCTTTGGTAATCTGCCGAAGACATTGGCATCAGATGCGTAAGGAATATCACCGGCTACCATGCTTGCCAAAATGCTCGCCCATTCCAATGCGGTATTGGCGGCGTTTTTTCTCAACACTTGAAAGGCGCTTCCCCCGGTCAACCAGGATGGAACACCTCCCGCATTATTCTGAAGCAATCCAATGCTGGCAGGCTTCGCCAAACGCGCTTTTTCCACGCTTGATGCGTAATAATCCATATCTCCAGCCGTTGTCCCGACCCACCCCGCCGCGAAATTACCGCCAATATAAGTATTCACCCAGCCCGGTGTGATCCAATCGGCTGTTGCCATTGTGGGAACAACATTATAGAAATTAGGCACGGCTCGCTTCCTTTACATTCCGAATTCGCATCTTGAGTTCATTGGCCGATTCTCCAAACTTCGATACACGTATGGACTGCTGCACAACAGGATTCTCGCTGAGTTCTTTTGGTGCCCAATCTCTGCGCAAGTCGGGGGTTTTGGGTCGGGCATTAAAGGCATTCACGACCTGTTCGGCTATTCCACCGCTTACCCGGCCGGGTAAGCGAATTGGGTTATTGCCCGGTACCACCATCTCCACATGAAGCAGCGCAATTTCGATCTCTTTCCAATCCTTTGGGAATTTAACCGGCCGCGCGGAGCCGCTTTTTTCATTACTACACTTCATGCAGAATAATATCTTATTGATCGGGTCCACATATTCGCAATTTCCACAGGACTCACAAACCGCCAGCCAACGGCCATTGCTGATGAACGCAAACACTGTCCTGCCTTCAGTCTTGCCATTGAAAAGTACCGGTGTAAACCCTTTCATCTTCATCTGCGTGGCAGTGATGCGGATCCAATCTTTTACAGATGGCGCGTTGTCCCTTTCAGCAATATCAATGGCGCAGATGATCCTATCTTCATCCATATAAAACTCCTAAGGCAACCTTGCCGGCAGTTGGAAAGGCAATTGGGTCAAATTGGAAACAGCCAGGTCAAGGGTCGGCTCCAGCCACCAGGTCGTTCTTACGACACGGCGTTTCAAGGCTCGATGATGGATTTTCGTGATTCGAAATAGATCGCTGATTCCCTTGCTCGGAATGCTGAGATCCACCCATCGAAACAACTCGGCGAATTGCGTATCTGGTAGGTCCTCCATTGAAACAGTCAGATAATATTTGGTTGGGTCGGATAAAAGCGTGTGCAAATAGTCGGCATTCTCCTGTCCTGAGGCAGTCTTCTGCTGCCAGGAGAGGTCGATCTCGATTGCGTTTTGACCGCTGCCGGTTCGCACTCCCACCGGGTACGGTGAATCCAAGGCGTCACCACTCATAATGGTTGCAATGATCCATGCGTCGTCCCCGTTATTGGTAACAGCTAATTTTCCGCCGTCACCGAATGGCGTAAAGACCAGGGTAAAGTTTGCGGAGTAGTCAGTCCCGCTTCCATTCGACAAGCTATTCGCAGTAAAAGTATCCACTGTGGGGTTCTGTACCGGCACATCGCGATTTTCATACTTGAATTCAGGCCAGAACTCTCTTGTCTCGCCGGCCGCGATGAACGTTGGCACGTCCTGTAATGTCCATACATCTACGCCCGCTCGCAATATTAATGGATGTACCCGAATGATGACCCGGTCTCTGAATGTTTCAGATGGCTGGCTTTCGCCGATTTCGGGCGAGATCTCTGCGCTCGATAAAGAGATGGGACTGGGATCCGAATAAAAGCGCGTGTACAGGGTCGCATCCCCATTGGCTGCAATAAAGAAGGTAGCCAATTCGCTCTCGGCCAGGTTCATGATCGTGGTATAAGGGGAACGGTTATAGACCCACCAATAAGGGATCGTATCGACGCCGTTCTCCAGATTCCTACCCCAAAGCCAGCCCACATCATCCAGTACCAGGCCAATGGCCGTATCTGTGCCGATCCCGGTTTGGATATCCACATTAACATTCTGCCCATGCAGGTAATCCATGCCGTCGCGGATATCGATCCGCAGCTTGCTTCGGCCTCGCGAATCGTTTTGCGGCCTGAAACTGATCATCAACCCCGCGATGATGTTGTAAAAATTGCCTGTTTCCTTGTTTTTGACCCAATATCTTACCAATCGCGGCTCATTACTCAATAGATGGGGATACAGCGGGCTGTTCACATTGCGTGGTGTATAGCGCCCATCGGTATTATCCAGAAAGATCGTGCATGTTCCCGCATCGATGCGCTCGAAACCATCCCCGCTGCTCTTGATGAAATTCTCGCGTCCCCGCGCAGACTCCCACCCGCCGGGTATCATCCAAAAGGCATCATTGCTGCCATTGAACAGTCCATCGTTATCCCAATCGATCTCCAAACCATACAATAATTGCTCGCGGTTGACCTGTGGCCCGCCCAGAAAGCGGCCCGCTCCGAGTGGAACATAATAACCAAGTGGCGCGACTGGATAGGTCATTACTTCTTCCTCTCGTCAAGCAGGCGGTTGATCACAGGTCGAAGCCGATCCCCTACCTCATATTCATCGAAGAGCGTGAACGGCTTATCAAACGTAACGTTCACATAGATCGGCGCCATTGCCGGCATGGCAAAAGAAGGCGTCCCGCCCCCAGCGCCCAGCATTGACTCTCCCATCCCCAGCCCCATCTTTTTCATTCTTCGTACAAACCCAAGTCCAGTGCCTTCCGCGGACGGTTCGCCGACTTCATCCGCAAACTTATCCGAAGGGCTTCTGATCCCCAAAAATCCTTTGGCCGCTTCCAGGGCTGCCTTGGCGGCCTTGATTGCCGCATTTCTCAAAATGCTCAATCCATTCGTGATCCCCTTGGCGATACCTTGTAGAATATTCGTGCCGACATTTCCCCAATCAGTTTCCGTGAAGAAATTTTTAACAGTCTCGATGCCATCCTTCACGCCAGTTTTGATATTCTCCCAGGCTGTCATAAGAATGGTGTTCATTAGCAACCAGGCCCTATCCCATGCCACACGTAATAGCTCACCAAAGCGATACCAATCTCCGCTGAAAGCCGCCTGGAATGCCGCAAAGATCGTCTTGATATTCTCAAAGATCGTCAACACGATCATGCTGAGAATTCCCAGCCTCCCGCTCATCAGATCATTGATGAACTGCGAACCGCTGTTAATGATCCCCTTGATGAACTCAATCGCCGCCCTCGTCTTGTCCTGGATTCCTCCCCAGTTTGAATTCCAGGCCGCTCCCAGCAAGGCTGCCAGGGCAATAAGCAATAGGACAGGCGCGCCCACAGATGCGATTGCGGCAGCGATACTTGAGATAATAAAGACAATGACCGAGCCGGCTAGCACCGCCCCAATACCTGTGAACGCCCCTTTTAATTCCTCTGCATGGGTAGTGACAAAAGGAATCAATGTACCTGTAACCCAATCTCCAATGGCTTGCAAGGTAGGCATAATCTTTTCAGCCATTTCAGGCCCGAAAATAGCAGTCAATGCACCTTGAATATCTCCATCGAGTAATAGGCCTATTCCCGTAGCTACATCGCTTATTTTTTGCGCCAGACTATCAATAAATGCTAAAGTTTCAGGTCTGGAAATGAAATCATTGAACCGAGAAGCCATGTCTGTGATCAAAGGTAGTAAGGCTGTACCTAGGGTATCCTTGATGTCTTGAAATTTTGCTTTCAAAATACGCTGTTGATTCGCCAATCCATCCGATGTTCTTGCGAAGTCGCCTTGAGCAAGGCTGGTTTGTTCCACCATCAGCGCATAAGCTGCTTGCGCTTTCGCGCCGGCGTCTAAAGTACCGACGCCATCCCATAAGCCTAACTCGAATGCCTTCTCTTTAAGCAAAGCTTCATTGATGTTTATCCCCAATGACTTCAACGGCTCGGTCTCCCCCGATAAACCCGAGCGTAGTTTTTCAAGTACTTCCGTCGGGTCCATATTATTGAAAGAAGCCAGGTCGCCAGCAAGTTCCACAAGGTTTGTTGACATATCGGCAGATGCCGACTCCCCGATCTCCATTGCCCGAAATAGATTTCCATATGTTCCCGCAGCAGAGAGTGCCGCGCTTTGAGATAAACCAAAAGATTCCGCCGCCGACTCTGACCATCCTAAAACTTGGTCTGCATTTTCACCAAAAACAATATTCGTTTTGCTAACCGTTTCACTCAAATCAGATGCCGAACCAACTGCATCCAACAAAAACTTGCCAATAATCACAGTTCCCCCGACCAGTGCTGTTCCCAACGCAAGGGTAAGATTTTTTCCAAAGGTACTGATGCGGCCTAATGCCGTACTCTCGAAGCCGCGCAGATCTCCAAGCGCCTTCGAGTCGTCGACGTTGATGTACGCGATTATGTCCCCTAGTGTGACAGACATGAATTACCTGCTTTAATTGGATGCTTTGCTGTAACTATCATAAGAGTGTCTTCAAAACCGAATAGTTGCCTTATTGAATTTAATCGCGGATTCCAATCATGTCGAACATTGCATCTGGTTGGATCTCGCGGTAATGCCCACGAGTGCCTTGTCTCTTTCCACCCCCCAACATTTCACCGATCACATTTCCAATCGCAACCGCCAGCGCTCGATCTTCATGTTTCTTCCGTCGTCGGTATGCATTGAGCAGAAGTTCCTGCTCTAATTCTTCGAACTCGTCATCGAAGCATCCGTACTCTGAGATGAAGAGTTCTGCTCGGTCGCTTGCGTCGCTTGGCCAAGCTTCGTCATCGCCTCGAACACTCCAGAGAAAGGGTACGCGAGTTTAGCGACCTCCAAAAACGCCTTCACGATCTCCTCATCAAACGCCTTTTCTTCAATGGCTTTGCGTTCGGTTTGAAGTTCGGGTGAATATGAAAAGACCGCATCGCTAATCAAGTCCACCGAGGAGATCAACACCCGCACGATTGAATCCGAATGTAGGAGTAAGACCGCGCCAACATCCTTGAGTAAGTCGGCGGTTGTCTCATATTCCTTCGATGCCAGTGATCCAGCCGCTTTGGTTGCCGCCAGTAATTGTTCGATTGGCACTTCGAATTTCTTACGCCATTCGCGGTTCAGGCGCATGGGTAATTGCTGAATCAGGTAATCCTTGTCGGCCAGTCTGATCGTAGTACTGCGCATGGTTTTCTCTCTTTGTTTATCCCCTCATCTATGGATGAGGGGATAGTTATAAGAACAGGCTTATGATGTGGCCGGAGCCGTCACACGCTGGAACCAAAACGGTGTCGTTCCATCCACGGGTTGAAGCGCATTGATCGCCAATGGCACACCCGTATAATCGTCGCTGCGGTTCGAGAATTCAGGATCGCCGTTCAACTGGAACGTGCAGATACGAAATCCCATGCGGATTGGCAAGGCCACGCCACTGGCGTTGTAACGGATACCCTCGAATCCAAAGGTGTATTCGTCCATCTCGCTATCATTGCCGGCTTGCAGGTCTTCGTAGCCTTTTTGAGATGCGCCTGCCGCGGTAGTCGTGACCACGCCATCCACCGCCAACTGCATGTAATCGGCGATCAATTCGGAGAGCACAGTCTCCATCTTCATTTTTCTTCCAATGCGGCGGCGAGCCACGGCCATCAAGAACTCTTCCACTTCCTTCTCGTGGAATTCGTCCTCGATCATCAGCTTCAGCGGCTCTTTGGTGAAGCCAATACGCAGCCAGCTCCCGCCCCAGTCTGCGCCGGCGGCGATGGCGGTCTCGTCTGGCAGCGCTTCGCCTTTCGGCGCATACCATCCGATGGCTCCAGATTTCAAAATATTTGCAACAACAGGATCAGCCATGTGTCACTCTCCTTGAATTAACTGATTGAATTACGGACCATGATTTTGTAATACACCAGAGCGTAGGTCCATTGGCTCTCGGGGTCTTTCAATGTCACCGGTAAGATCTCGCGTCTTACTGCGGTAATATCCTTGTTTGCCTTGCCTTCGAAGTTATCATGCAGGGTTCGCGCGGCGCCTCGGGCAAGTACCTCGTTCTTGGCATAGATCTTGAATTGAAAGCTCGGGTCAAACACCGCGCGTGAATCATCATCCACGCCGCCGCGTACTTTCAAACAAACGCCGATGCCGTCGTCAGGCACATAGGTGGAAGGGGGAGTATCCACGTCGCCCCAAAACTTGAACGTGGAAAGCGGCGTTTGCGCTTCCAGGAAATCAATCACAACCTTGGTTTCATTCGCGCTGTTAATCACGTAAGTTCTCCACGAACACCTTTTGTGCGTCGGCCTTCAAGCCAGAATCCTTTGCGGCTTCCACACACGCGGGATATAAGAAAGGTTTCCTTTCCTCCTGCCAGATTGCATACTCCGCGCCGACCGCAGTGGCCGCCAGTGCTTCGGATGGTAGTTGAGCCTGGCGTACCAGCTTTCGTCCTACCTTTTGGCCTCGCTTGTCGGTGTAATCGCCGCTTTGATTGGCCTGGCCGAAAGTGCTTGCCTTTTTCGTAACCGTATAAGTGCTATTCAACATAAATCCGGTATCGATCTGACCGTTGCGTTGGATGTTGACCTTGGCGCGCGCCTGGATCTGCGTGGCGATCATCGCCGCCATTGGTTCGCTGGCCTTTGCCATGCGCACCAACACATGATCAAGATGGAATTTGGTGACACCTCGGGCCATTACGAATCACTTCCATCGGTGACGATCTCGACCATTACCAGCAGGCCGCTCGGGCCGGCTTTGGGATGACCGATGATCTGATAGGTTTTGGGGGTGGTCTCAGTGACTCCGAATCGCTTCGTCACCTTGATCCGGTCTTTCGGGTCCAACGTCGTGGTCAGCGGCAGGCGGATCATCGTCGCGATCATCGGAGCCTGGGTCGCCTGCATCAACTCCGTATGCTTGCTATTCCCAAACACCAGGCCGCAGGGCGTAGGCTGAGCGGCTGCCGGATACGTGGCATTCGAAGTCAAGTTGTACTCATCTTCTGTGCCCGCTGTCCACCGACGCAAGTAACATTCATCCATCATGGCGGCTTCTTGTGTAGATTGCATGTCAGCGATCTCGCCCAGGGTCAAAGGGATCATGTACGCCTCGAAGTCCTTCGGGTCTTGCGCAGGAGGGGTGTTTCCGCCGTAACAGTTGGAATCTCCATCTCCTTTAAGGCCAAGCCATCAAACCAATCGGCAATCAAATCCAGGTTTTTCAAGGCATGGCGGTTTGGATTAAAGTTGATATGGCCGGCCTGGCAGAATTCCACAAGGGCGTCCATGCGTTTTTGATCCCGTTCCCAGATCGTCCCGCTGCTTTTCTGCAGTTCAACCGGAACGGGGATCCGTCGGGCTTTTGCAAGCCGCACCACGCATTGCGAAATACGAGCCCACAGGGCTTCAGTGTCCATTATTTTGTCCTTTCATCGAGAGGCACATAGGTGTACGGATCGTTCTTGTAGCGGGATTTGGTGATTACCACTGAATAGGCGGGGTCGTAGGCCATTGCTGCGATCTCAAGGCTGTCCAGGGTCTTCTTGGCGTTCTCAAACATCTGTTGGCGGTCATAATTGCCGCCGTCCGCGCTAAAATGAAAGCGGGTACTCAAGTCGCCGACTGCTTTTTGCCAGGCAAACACCTTGGCTAGCGTGCGCAATTTGAGGATGCCGGCCTGTCCGCTGATCGTGCTGATATCATCCGTGCCATAAGCCAACAGCGTATCGTTGATCGTCTCGGCATACGTGGCGGGGTTGGCATATCCAAGAACAACCGCCACATCGCCGAGCGCCGCGTGCATGAAAGTGGCAAGAGTGGATTCAGTATAGGAAGTGGGAATAGACATTAATGATTCTTCCTCTTCGCAGATATCAATCGCTGCACTTGCTGCCAATCCTGCCATTGGAGATCAGGAATCACCTCCTGATCAATCAACTGAACCACGCCCGGACATTTATCCACATAATCGTGGAATGCAATAAATCCTCCAGCCTTAACAAATCCTTGCCAGGACTCATAATCTGCGCGGACTGCCTCATACGTATGTCCTGCATCAATAAACAATAGGTCAATCGGCTCTTTCCATGTCTTTGAAAATTCCGTGCTCTCAGCCACGTGGCCGGTCAATACATCCTGCAAACCAAGCCGTTTTATATTCTCCTGGAATTTAGAGAATTTATCCTGGCTTCTATAATTTTTCTGCTGGGTTTTTCCACCGAGCGACCATAGATCAACACAATGCACTTTTGCCTTGAAATTCTTTGCGAAGCGCAAGCCAAATCCCATGAAGCTTGCGCTCTTCCCCACATTGGTTCCGATCTCCACGATCGTCCCGCCATCAGGAACCAGGTGGGCGAGATGGGCTAAGTGCGCGCCTTCCACTGCGCTAATGGGGCCATCCAGGCCAAGTGCAAGTTCATGTTCAGGGGTAATCAACTGAATAGCAGAGTCCATAGCTAAGCCTTCTTCAAAATCCAAACAAACTCGGATGTGATTGACGGTCCTGTCAAAGATTGAATAATGACAAATCCAGCATCGCGGAAATGCTGTTCCCAGGACTGGCGGAATAAATGCCATTCCGTCTGCCGGCTTCCTCCATTAAGTTCGCGAAACCCCTCGACATTTTCTGAATAGGGATACCCAATGCAATTCGGCACTTCGATGTACAACACGCCATCATGGGTCAGCAGATCTCGCATTTTCATCAGTGAGCCTGGAATATCTTCAATATGTTCAAGCACGCCAAGCGCCAAAACGCAATTGAAGGAATCAGACCTATTAAAATCTTCGAGGAATCCTTGATGGATGTGGACGTGACCCGGAAGCCTTTTACGTGCCAGGGCGCACGCTTCATGGG
>Ga0209342_10007671_pt1 | contig 10862 bp, 7 predicted proteins | sample RifCSP16_2_FD_184023 | JGI IMG/M metagenome (GOLD analysis project Ga0209342, IMG submission 184023) | Soil microbial communities from Rifle, Colorado - Rifle CSP2_sed 16_2 (SPAdes) (version 2) | ecosystem: Environmental > Terrestrial > Deep subsurface > Rock core/Sediment | place: Rifle... | reverse complement strand
GATGCTCGATCTCGACGGCGATGGCGATGACCGCACGGGTTGGGTGTTGCTCTTCTTCCACGTCGCAGAGAGGGATCAGGTGGCGAAAGGGATGGTTCTCAAGCAGGGCGATACGATCGGTCATCCTTCGTGCGAGGGAGGTCGGGCGACCGGGACCCACTTCCATTTCGCCCGCCGGTTCAATGGCGAATGGATCCCCGCCGGCGGGACGCTGCCTTTCGAGTTGGATGGTTGGGTGGCTCACTACGGCGAGAAGCCCTATGAGGGCAGCCTGCGCCGCGGGTCAAAAGTCGTCGAGGCATGCACCTGCACGATGCAGGCGAACAGGATCATTTACGAGCTCAAGTAGCTCGGCGGGGTGAAGCCGACGCCATCTACTACCGGCTCCGCTCGGAGCTGAGGCGAGGTCGGCCGAGATCCGTTCTTAACCCGCTCCGACCTCTACCGCCGCCCCTATTTCTTCCGTTTCGACCCAGTCTTCTTTACTGTTCTGGCTGATCGGCGAGGTTTTGATTTCACCGCCGGGCTCTTCCGCACCGCTCTGGTCTTTGATGCACGCTTGGCCGACTTGGACGTCTTCCTATGGCCTCGCGTCTTGGCTGAGGCTTTCTTCGAACCGTGGTGGCCTTTGGCAGCTTTCTTGACGCTCGTCTCGCGAGTGCGGCCCCGGGTTCGCTTAACGAGTCGCTCGTCCTTGTCGGCCGGGTCAGTCGGCCCCCCTTCCAGCTTGAGGACAAACCGTGACAAGACCGGTGTGACGGCGGAAACCTCGTCGTTGACTTTCAACTCAATAGCCGGCGGACCGGCGGCGGCGCGCGACCTTCGCTTTACGTCCAGGAATCGCATCGAACGATCGGGGGACTTGGCCAGATGGGCAACGAACCGATCTTCCTCGCCGCCGATCGCTCCTCCGGCGAGTTCGACCCCTTCTCCCGACTTCCACCCGAGGACCCCTTTTCCATGACGGCGCTGCCGAGGGAATTGGCTGAGCGGGGTCCTCTTGGCGAGACCGTCTCGAGTGACCAGGAGAAGTTCAGGGCCGCTCCTTGCTACATCCATTGCGACCACGCGCGCCGAAGGTTCGTCGAGGCGGATTCCAATTACGCCAGCGGCGCCCAACCCCATCGGCCGAATGTCTGCCTCGCTAAAGATGATCGCAGATCCGTAGTTGCTTACCAGGCAAATCTCATCATCGCCTCCAGTTACTCGAACCCATCCCAGACGATCGGGATCGGTCAGCCTGACGGCGGAGAACGGTCGGGCCGACGGGCCGGGCAGCACCGTAAGCGGGGTCTTCTTCAACATTCCACCGACCGTCGCCGCCAGCAAGAAAGCCTCAGAGCCGGCATAGGCTTTCGGGACACTGATCCCGCCGATGATGCTCACGCCCGGCCCGAACGGTGTGGCGCCGGCCACAGCATTCCCCTCGTTGGGGTCGTCGCACTCGGGCAGCGTATGGACGCCCAGCGCAACCGCCATGCCGCGTTCGTCAAACAGGTATAGCGTGTCACGCGTATTGGCCTCGAGGACAAGCACTGGCGCAGTGCGTCCGGCCAGTCGAGGCAGGCGAGCGGATGGGCTGCGCGAGATTAGATTCTTCGAAGTGAGAACAACCCAGGTTTCTCTGTCCGCCACCAAATCGCCGGCGCGAAGGACCTTCTGAGCCCGTCGGCCTCGCTTTGCTTCGACGATCTGGGTTCTCCGTCGGTCACCGTACTGACTCTTGAGCTGAACAAGTTCTTCGGTGATGAGGCCCCGCAGTTTCTTATTTGAGGCGAGGAGCGCCTCGAGTTCCTTGATGCTCTTACGAGTCTCCTTGTACTCATCGTCGATCTTCTTGCGTTCGAGATTCGCCAGCCGTCGCAAGGGCATGTCCAGGATGGCTTTGGCCTGGATCTCGCTCAGCTTATAACGCTTCCTGAGCCGCTGATGGGCCTGCTCGGCATCCTTTGAGGCGCGGATCATCTCGATCACTTCGTTTAGGTGTTTAAGAGCCAGCCGCAAGCCCTCGAGGATGTGGGCCCGCTCAAGCGAGCGGGCCAGATCATAGGCACTTCGGCGCCGGATGACTTCCACCCGATGTTCGAGATAGACTCTCAGCGCTTGACGCAGATTGAGCAATCGAGGCTCACCCTCGACGAGGGCCAGCATGATCATGCTGAACGTACTCTGCATCGGAGTGCGCTGATAAAGCTCCGTCAAGACACGATCGGGTTCGGCGGTCTTCGCGAGTTCAATAACAATACGCATACCCTGCCGGTCCGACTCATCCCGCAGATCGGCCAGACCCTCAAGTTGGCCGGTGCGTGCCAGGTCGGCAATCCTCTCGATCAGGCTCGACTTGTTGGTCTGATAAGGCAATTCGGTGACGATAATGCGCGAGCGACCGCGCCCCATGTCCTCGACATGGGCCCGCGCCTGAACGACGATCTTGCCGCGGCCCGTGCCGTAGGCCGCCGCCAGTTCATCGCCGTCATCGCGACTGCGGATAATGATCCCCCCGGTAGGGAAGTCGGGGCCGTGGATGAACCCCATCAGATCGTCCAGTGTGATCTTATCTAGGTGACCCCAATTCTCAAGCATGTAGATCAACGCGTCGCAAACTTCGCTCATGTTGTGGGGAGGGATCGAAGTCGCCATCCCGACGGCGATCCCGGTCGCCCCATTCACAAGCAAGTTCGGCGAACCGGCGGGCAGCACGGTGGGTTCGTCGAGAGAGCCGTCGAAATTCTCGGCGAAGCCAACCGTTTCCTTCTCAAGATCGCGCAGCATTTCCATGGCCAGGGGTGTCACCCTGGCTTCGGTGTAACGCATCGCCGCCGGGGGGTCTCCATCGAGGGATCCGAAGTTTCCCTGGCCATCGATCAACGGATAGCGCATGGAGAAGTCTTGAGCCATGCGGGCCATTGCATCGTAGACGGCCATGTCTCCATGCGGGTGGTACTTGCCGAGGACCTCACCGACAATGCGGGCGGATTTCTTGAAATCGGAGGTCGGCCGGATCCCCATGGCGTGCATGGCATGCAAGATGCGTCGGTGGACCGGCTTGAGCCCGTCGCGCGCATCCGGCAAAGCGCGGGCAACGATTACGCTCATGGCATAGTCGAGGTAGGACTGCTGCATTTCGGAGTCGATATTGATGCGGCGGATCATGCCAACTTCCATGAGTTGCCACCTCTGGCGTAGCCGGATCGCGTCGGAATGATACGGGGTCGCGCCGCATCCGTCAAACCGGGAGGTGCGCACGGCCGCACCGATTGTGCAGGGACGGTGCAGGCGGCTCCCCGGTAAGAACATCCAGGGTGAAGGCCCCCTCCGCTCCCTCCCCCGGGCTTCGCCCATCCGGAGGAGTCATGCCCATCGTCAAGGGAGCGGATGCAGAGATGGAGAATGGGGGAGCCTTGCTTCCCCATTCTCCCCAGTCGGATTCCCCACCTCGGCGCCTTAACTATGGGTGTTGACCTCGGGCAGCGGCCGGCGGGGGTGCGCAAAAGGGGTCAGGTGTGACCTCGCGCCTAGCACAGAGAGGTATGTGGGAAGGCCGCTCGAGTTGCCCGCATCCGGCTACCAGCGAGAGCATATCCCTCCTGGTCGGATGATCCGAGCGAGACTCGTTCCCCCGTGTCAATCCAAATGAAAATGTTACCGAACGGGAATGGTTCTGCCAAATGATAATGTTACCGAGTCAGGGCCTCCTCCTCTTGTTGGACAGGTGGGGCGAACAAGGTCAGGTAGACATGCTGCGTCTGGCCGTCCATGGCACCGGGCATGCGATGAAGGACTTCCAGGAGGTTGTAGATCTCCTGACGTAACTTACGAGGGTTGGTGGCCAAACGCAGGGCTTCGAGTTGGTGACGGGTGGCGGCGGGGAGGGCGTCGGTGGCACACAGCCGATCGAAGGGGGTCTGAGCGCGGTCATAGCGGCGGCGAATGCGGCGGCGGCCATCGGGTAGGGCCAGAATAAGCTTCTCCTCCAGGCGCATCACGGGCTGGAAGAGATTGTAGTAGAGCCAGAGTCTGTCGTAGAGCGAGTTGAGCAGGTCCGTTTGGTCGACGGTATCGAGACGGTTGTGGCCAATGTAGGCACGTACAAGGGTGGCGTTCTTCTGCTCAATGAAACGATTGTCGTTCTTGTGCCACTCCCGGCTGCGGGAGTGCTGGACGTCCTTGGCGGTGTTCTTCCAGAACTTGGCCAGGTGAACGTTGAAGAAGGCGCTGTCGTTGTCGGGGTGGATCTCGAGCACCTTGAAAGGCAGGCGGGCCAGGATGCGTCGAAAGCCGTCCTGGATGGCCAGGTAGCTGCGTCCTAGCGTGGCGGCCCGCTCGCTCCAGCCTGTGGCGACGTCGACCATCTGCAGGGTGTGGACGTACTGACCGGAAGCCGAGATGCCGCAGTGATGGACCAGATCGGTTTCGAAGTGGCCCGGCTGGCTTTCGTTCCAGGGGATGCGCCGGACGGGGACATTGCGCCGATAGCGATTGGCTTCTTGGGGTCCCTTACGGGGCAAGCGAGGCTCATCCTGGCCGAGCTTCTTGAGGATCCGCCGGGCGGTCGAAACACTGATCTGGCCAAGCTGGCGGAGCAAGCCAGGGGAGAGCTCGAATTCGCCATGAGCGGCGAGATGCTCGGCCATCCAGACCAGGTTGGGTTGCAGCCGTTCGGCACACAGGTAATCGAAGCTCTCGGCGATGACCTTGAGGGCTCGAACGACCTCGATGCCATAGGTGCGGCCGCGCTGCCTGGAGCGGGCCTTGCGGGCCAAGTCGCCCTTCATCAGCCGGGTCAGACTCTTGCGGTGCAGATGGATCACGGCCTCCATTTCGTCCAGCAAGCCGGTTCTCTCCTTGCGGGAGGCTCTCCGGTAGCGCTTTTGCATCTGGCGCAGGTACTTTCGACGCTCATCGACGGTCATCGGGTCATCAGCGGCCATGGCACCCTCGGTAACATTTTCAAATGAGGGAACCATACCTGGCCGGTAACATTCTAGATGGATGAATACGTCGGCTTGACGGTCGAAGACGCGGGATGGTAATATCCTCGATTGGCTCCGGTATCAGCCGGGGAACCCTCTCAACCATGTATCTCGGCGGAAGCAAGTGGCAAATCAAGAAGACCCGGCGGCGCCGTTCGAACCCGTGGCGGATTCTGCTGCTCTTGGGGTTAGTTTCCGGCGCGGTCTACGTCGAACGCGTGATCGTCCCAACCGTACCGCCGCTCTTCATACCGACGCCGACACCCACCCAGAACCCGGCGACAATCCTCATCGAAGCCGAAAGCCTGGCTCAGGCGGGGAAGCTCAGCCAGGCGGAAGATGCCTATACGCGCGCGATCGGGATTGACCCAAAGCAGGCGAGTATTTACATCGCCCTGGCGCGGGTCCAGGTCTTTGCCGGTAAGTACGCCGAGGCTGAGACGAACGCACGCAATGCGCTTCTGGTTGACCCGAACGCAGCCCTTGCCAGTGCCGTTTTGGCGTGGTCCCTGGATTTTCAGGCCTCCCAGGCCGAATCTGAGCAAGGCCGGACAGCGCTGATGCTGGAGGCCGAGGCCGAGATCAAACGAGCCCTTAGCCTGGATCCAAACTCGGCGCTGGCCCGCGCCTATCATGCGGAGATCTTGATGGACTCCGGCGATTATGCGGGCGCCCTGGATGAGGCCCGCGCCTCGTTGGCCATCGACCCGGACACCCTGGAAGGTCAGCGAGCCATGGGTTATGTCTGGGAGAGGACCGGCAACTACGAACAGGCGATCGAAGCCTATCAGACCGCCCTGCGTATCAACCCATACCTGCCACTGCTTCACATTTCGCTGGGCGACATGTACCTCGCCGAAGGTGACACCGACCGGGCGGTCGCCAGCTATCTCAAGGCAACCGCGCTCAATCCGACGAGCACCGAGCCCTTGAGCCGGATTGTCCTGGCCTATGCGCGAGTCGGCGACTACGGCATCGCCAGCCAGTACGCGACGAATGCGGTGGAGCAAGACTCGACCAACCCACGTCTCCGGGGGAACCTCGGGCGGATGTTCTACAAGAACAACGAAATCCAACAGGCGGTCGACCAACTCGGCTTGGCCATTCAGGGGGGCCAGCTCGATGACGGCAGCTGGGTTCAAGGCCTACAGCTGGATCCAGGCGACACACGCGTCGTCGAGTTCTACTATACCTACGGCCTGGCCTTGGCCAAGAATAATCAGTGTCCCCAGGCGATCCCTATCTTTGAGGCGCTCCTTCGCTCGGCTTCTGCCGACGAGATCGCCGTGGCCAACTCCTATGAGGGGCTGGTGATTTGTGGCCAGATCGAGCCGACGGCGACGCCGAAGCCTGCGACCACTGGGTAGTCCGAGCAGTGTCGAGTTTCCCAGCTCCGATCGGCCTTTGAGGAAGTGGACCAGGATATGAACCCGCAGCTCGGCCTTGCTCGAACTCGTACGAGCGGCGTGGAGATTTACCCATGAGACGGTTTAGCTGGCTGACTCATGCTTCGGGGGATCGAGACAGGAAGAAGTCAGCGTGAGAATCCCCGGCGACCGTATGCCTTTCGGGGAGAGCGGGCGCAGGTCGAACATATGGCGCATGGCGCTATATGTCCTGCTGATCGCCGGAGGGGTGATGCTGACGCGAATGGTGGAGGCGGGGCGAGTCAAACCGCTTTTCCTTCCCACCCCGACCTCGACCCGCCCGGCGAGCTCCTACGCCGAGCTTGGGCGAACCTACTTCGATGCCGGCAACCTCGAGCAGGCCATCGCTTCCTTCGAGGCGGCGGTTGACCTGAAGCCGGATGACTCAGGGCTCTGGGCCGAGCTGGCCCGGGTCCAGACCTACTCCAGCGAGCTTCAGTCGACATTTCAGAAGCGGATTCAGAGGCTGGCCGACGCCAGAGCCTCGATCGACAAAGCCGTCGAAGTCAACCCCGACGACGCCACAGCGTACGCCATCCGAATCCTGGTATACGACTGGTCGGCCTCGGCTGCGCTGGATGCCCCCGACCAGCGCCAGGAGTTCTTGTCGGAGGCCGAGACCTCAGCGCAGCGGGCCAGTCTGCTCGATCCGGGAAGCCTGCTGGTTCAGGCGCTGAGCGCGGAGGTCTCGATCGACCAACAGAAGTTCTCACAAGCCATCGACAACGCCTCCGCGGCAGCTGAGCAAATCGGCGGTGATGACCCCTACCGCATGGATGTCCACCGGGTCTATGGGACGGTGCTGGAAGGTAACGGTTACTACAACCAGGCCATCACGGAGTATGAGAAGGCGGTTGAGGCGAACCCCAACCTCACCTTCCTATACCTGAGGATTGGCGCGAACTACCGGCGCTTGGCGGGCAGCGCCCTCTCGCCACCCGAGCGCTCCGGTCTGATCGAGAGCTCGCTGGAGGCCTTCGACCGGGCGGCCCGGATCAATGACCAAAACGATATCCAGGACCCGACTCCTTACATGGCGATCGGAAGAACGTACCTGCAGGACGGGGAGTTCTTCATCGCCGCAGCAAATGTACTCAGGGCCTTGGCCATCGATCCGGGGAACGCCGAGATCTATGGCTTCCTGGGGATCGTATACTACAAGGCCCGCAACTATGAGAGTGGCTTGAGCGTGCTTGAGTGCGCGGTCGACGGTTGCAGCGCCGAGGACAGCAGCGCTCTCCTTTGTGACCTCAAAGTCTATTTGTGTGACCCCGAGGATCCAGTGTCGATGACCCATGGGGAAGAAGTCACCGGCTTGCCCCTGAATGCGACGAGCCTGGAGGTCTACTACACCTACGACTCGGCCCTCGCCGCCGGAAAAGAATGCGACCGGGCGGGTCGGGTTTCTGAAGAGCTGATCGCCGTCTACGGGCAGGATCCGATCGTTCGCGACATTGTCCAGGAGAACCAGGCTATCTGTGCTGGTGTCCTCCCCAGCCCCATCCCGGGGCCGACGGAAGCTGCGAAAAGCCCGGTACCGAGCCCGTAGGATCGTGATCACCCCTGCTCTAGGCGGTCTCGCACCATAGAGCGGGGAAGGGTATCCGGGCGGCGCCCGCAAGTCTGGCTGCCCCGGCCCCTTGACACACCCGCGCGACTCCGTTAAACTATCAGTGCATGTTAGCACTCTTACGACCCGAGTGCTAACATGCCGCCTTGTGGTCGAGTTTCTCTGGTTCGTCCCACATTTCCACATCTTCAGGAGGTTCGAATGTCCCTTAAGCTCAAACCGCTTTCCGATCGCCTGGTTGTCAAGCCATTGGAGCAGGAAGAAGTGACCCCGAGTGGGATCGTCCTTCCTGAGACAGCCAAAGAGAAGCCGCAGAAGGGCGAGGTCATGGCTGTCGGTCCGGGCGCACGCGACGAGGACGGCAAGAGGATCGCCATGGACGTCTCCGTCGGCGACAAGGTCCTATTCGCCAAATACGCCGGCACCGAGATCAAGGTCGAAGCCGACAAGCTGCTCATCCTCCGCGAAAGCGACATCCTGGCAGTGATCGACGAGTAGCCGGGTCGGCGTCTGTCAGGTAATCGGAGACCCTCTCAAGGTCGAACCGAATTCATGGACTTGACAATCTCATCATAGGAGTGTTGAAGAAATGGCTGCTAAGCAACTTGCATTTTCCGAGGACGCCCGTCGCCGATTGAAGAGTGGGGTAGATGCCCTCGCCGCGGCGGTCGCCACGACCCTCGGCCCGAAAGGCCGAAATGTTGCCCTGGATCGGAAGTTCGGCTCGCCGACCATCACCCACGACGGGGTTACCGTGGCCAAGGAAATCGAGCTTGATGATCCATTCGAGAACATGGGGGCTCAGCTTCTCAAGGAAGCTGCCACCAAGACGAACGATATCGCCGGCGACGGGACCACCACCTCGACTGTATTGGCGCATGCCATGGTCACCGAAGGCTTGAAGAACCTTGCCGCGGGCTCCAACCCGATGATGCTCAAGCGGGGCATCGAAGCCGCCGCCAAGAAGATCTCGGAGGCCATCACCGAACAGGCGATCGACGTCACCACCAAGGAAGAGATCGCCTCGGTCGCCGCCATCTCGGCCCAGGATAAGGAAATCGGCGATCTGATCGCCGAGGTGATGGACAAAGTCGGCAAGGACGGGGTGATCACCGTTGAAGAGTCGAAAGGCCTCGAATTTGAAACCGAGTATGTCGAAGGGATGCAATTCGATCGAGGCTATATTTCGGCCTACTTCGTGACCGACCCCGAGCACATGGAAGCTGTGATTTCTGAGCCGTACGTGTTGATCCACGACAAGAAGATCTCCGCTGCGACCGACATCGTGCCGATCCTCGAGAAACTGGTCCAGATCGGCAAGCGCGAGCTGGTGGTCATCGCCGAGGACATCGACGGTGAGGCCCTGGCGACGCTGGTGCTCAACAAGCTGCGGGGCATGCTGAACGTCGTGGCGGTGAAGGCCCCCGGTTTCGGCGATCGCCGGAAGGCGATGCTGCAGGACATCTCCGTCCTGACCGGCGGGACAGTCATCACCGAGGAACTCGGCCGCAAGCTCGAGACGGTCACCCTGAACGATCTTGGCCGAGCGGGTAAGATCGTGGCCACCAAGGAAGACACGACCATCGTCGAAGGCCAGGGAGATTCGGCCAAGATCAAGGGCCGGATCGAAGAGATCAAAGTCGAAATCGACAAGTCGACCAGCGACTATGACAAGGAGAAGCTCCAGGAGCGCCTGGCGAAGCTCTCCGGCGGTGTGGCCGTCATCCGCGTCGGGGCCGCTACGGAGACCGAGCTCAAAGAGAAGAAGCACCGGGTTGAGGACGCCCTTTCGGCGACCCGGGCTGCAGTTGAGGAGGGTATTGTCCCCGGCGGCGGAGTGGCCTTGATCAACGCCAGGGATTCGATCAAGGACATGAAGATGGATGACGAGGACGCCAATGTCGGGGTCAACGTCGTCCGGCGAGCGCTCGAAGTCCCAATGCGCAAGATCTCGGAGAACGCCGGTCAGGACGGCGCAGTCGTCATGGAAACTGTGCGTCGGACCCAGGTCGAGAAGAAGAATAAGAACATCGGTTATGACGTCCTCAGCGGCGAATATGTGGACATGGTCAAGAGCGGGATCATCGATCCGGCCAAGGTCACCAAAGGTGCCCTGGAAAACGCCGCATCGATCGCAGCCATGATCCTCACGACGGAAGCGCTGATCACCGACGTACCCGAGAAGGATAGACCGGCGCCGCCTCAGATGCCGGACTATTAGGCGCAGGACACACCTGTCATTGGAGTGTGGGGCGAGGTTGTACGACGACCTCGCCCCACTTTTTGTATAGCTACCGAATCTGTCGAAATGACTGCAAGCGAAAGGCAAGACGTGAGTTGGCCCTTCCGGGCCTCACCACTTTGTCCCCCTCTCCGCCTCCGGACCTGGGCTGGCGGGGAGGTGGCCGGGCGAAAGACGTGGAAGGGGGTAAGCCCGGGTTCGCTCCCCCCGAAGTCCGATCCCCAGACAGTCTCATACCGAAGCAGAACCAGTTGCTCCTCCCATTTTCGCGCCTAGCAAGGCGGGGGGCATGAAAATGGGAAGCTCTGCGGGCCTAGACAGGGTCAGACGGTTGGTGATCATCGCATCAGTGTCAGGCGGATGTCACCTCCGTCAAAGCGGATATGCGATACTAGCTGCGAGGTTACACAAGGGAGGACGACAATGTACCAGGAGAATGCGAAAGTGCTTCGAAGATCGCGTTCCGAAGGGATGATCGCAGGGGTATGCGGCGGGCTGGGCGAGTTCTTCGGGATCAATCCCTGGTGGTTTCGATTGGGTTTCCTGATCGCCCTGATCCCAGGCGGCGTGCCGGGAGTCGCCGTCTACGTGCTACTCTGGCTCATCATCCCTAAAGAACGTCGATCATAGCCACCGGTCCCTTGCCTGGG
>Ga0209342_10007670_pt1 | contig 10863 bp, 11 predicted proteins | sample RifCSP16_2_FD_184023 | JGI IMG/M metagenome (GOLD analysis project Ga0209342, IMG submission 184023) | Soil microbial communities from Rifle, Colorado - Rifle CSP2_sed 16_2 (SPAdes) (version 2) | ecosystem: Environmental > Terrestrial > Deep subsurface > Rock core/Sediment | place: Rifle... | reverse complement strand
TATTAACCTTATTTTCTAATTTGGATTTAAAAGTATATTTATTCAAGGTCTATGTGAAGCTTTAAGAAATGTGTTGCACAAGAAATACAGGGGTCGTAGTTGCGTATAGCTTGTTCACATTGTAGTGTTAATTTATTTTTTGGCAAATCAATATGCTTTTGAACAAAGTACCTGAGATCATTTTCAATGGTTTTCTGATTCTGGGCTGTTGGTGGGACAATCTTGGCGTCAGTGATTAATCCACTATCATCAATACTATAGCGATGATAAAGTATACCACGAGGCGCCTCGGTGCATCCATAACCTGTAGAGGCAAAAGGTTTGACATCTACATATGGTTCGTATGGCTTTTCATATTGCTCAATTATACGTAGTGCCTCTTCGCAGGCGTAAAGGATTTCAACGCCTCTTATGATGATACCTTTAAAAGGATTATTACAAAAAGCTGATAATCCAGCAGAACTCGCAGACTCTTTTGCTAATGGTGTGAGACGTTCATAGTTCAGGTTATATCTTGCAAGAGGACCAACAAAATATGCCCCTCGTTCCTTGATTTTGGAATGTAAGGCGTTTGAGTATTCTATATGTTCCTCTATAAAATGATTTTCGTATTCATGTATTGAAATATTAAGTCCTTTATTTGAGATAAACCTGCCTTCATTAAATGGATATTCGTTAGGGTGTGACAAAGCAACAAATTCATAATCTTGTTTGAAATCAGGGAAATTGAGTGTGGACGTCCATCGTATAGTTTCTAGCGCTGCATCCCTCGCATGTTTTAGTTTTTCAGCAAGTTGGGTTAGTTCATTTTTATCTGGTACCCTATAAAAACCTCCAATTCGTACATTTACTGGATGAATTTCCCTACCTCCGATGATTGAGACAATCTCATTACCTAATTTTTTTAATTGCAAGCCAAGCTGGACTATTTTAGGAAAATCCTTTGCCATTTGAATAGCATCATCATAACCAAGGAAATCAGGTGCATGTAACATAAATATGTGAAGCGCATGACTTTCAATCCACTCTCCACAATAGATAAGTCTGCGAAGAGCTCTGATTTGACTATCAATCTTGATACCGAGGGCATCTTCAATTGCATGAGCCGAGCTCATCTGATAAGCTATTGGACATATACCGCAGATTCTTGCTGTTATGTCGGGCGCCTCATTGTAATTGCGACCACGCAAAAAAGCCTCAAAAAAGCGAGGTGGTTCAAATATTTTTAATTTAACATCGGCAACCTGATTATTCTTTATTTTAATATATAAAGAACCTTCTCCTTCTACGCGTGAAAGATAGTTAACCTTAATGGTCTTACTTTTCATGTGCTAGACTCTCATTTTTAAATACTTCGGCACCAGCAGTAAAGCTTCTGAATATATGTACAATATCTTTATTGCTCTTGCCCAAAAGGCTGAACTGTTTACTTAATGAGGATGTATTAGGACTTTCCATAGGTCCATAGCAACCATAGCAGCCCCGGCAATAGGACGGGCATATTGCACCGCATCCTGCATGTGTCACAGGGCCAAGACATGGTGTGCCTTGTGTCACCATAACGCAGATCGTTCCTAGTCGTTTACATTCTATACAGACACTATACGCTGGTATTTTTGGTTTTCGTCCGTGCAGAAATGAATAGAGAACTTCGAGAAGTTGACGTTTATTAATTGGACATCCATGCAGTTCGAAATCAACTTTTACATGACTTGCAATAGGTGTTGATTTATCCAGTGTATCAATGTATTGGGGATTGGCATATACGGAAGAAATAAAGTCTTTTACATCTTTAAAATTACGCAGGGCTTGAATACCACCTGATGTGGCGCAGGCGCCAATCGTTACTAAAAGTTTTGATACCTTCCGAATTTCTTGAATGCGCTCGGCGTCATGTTGCGTTGTAATAGACCCTTCAACGAGCGAAATATCATATGGCCCTTTTATTGTTGCACGTGAAGCTTCTGGAAAATAAGCAATTTTGACTGTTTCTGCAACTGCAAGCAATTCATCTTCACAATCCAGGAGGCTTAACTGGCAGCCGTCACACGATGCAAATTTCCAGACAGCAAGTTTAGGTTTCCTTTTTATAGTCATATGCATAATAATTTTAGCCACGAATTTACGCGAATAGGCACGAATGAAAAGACATAAGAAGATTCGTGTTTATTTGTGGCACTATATTTCTCTCTTTCCGAAAAGTTCTTTAATATGATCATAGCAGAATACGGGACCGTCTTTGCACACAAATTTGGGCCCAAACTGGCAGTGACCGCAAAGACAAATTCCACATTTCATGTTGCGTTCCATTGAAATGTAAATATTATTCAGTTTCACACCGCAGTTTAGCAGTTCTTTTATTGTAAAGCGCATCATTACTTCCGGACCGCAAATCATTGCTGTTGTTTGAAAAGGTTCAAAGTGTGCTTTATGAATAAGTGAGGTAACAACTCCTACATTACCACGCCAATTTGAACTGGCGCTATCTACAGTAACTTTTACCTCAATATCGAATATTCCTCTCCAATGCTCTAATTCTTTTTTATAAATCATATCATCAGGCGTTCTTGCTCCATATAGAAGAATAATTTTACCATACCTGTCTCGTTCAAAGATAATCTGATATATTGCTGAGCGGATTGGTGCAAGACCAATTCCTCCTGCTATTATAACAATATCTTTTCCTTTCGATTCTTCCAGTGGCCAATGAGTTCCAAACGGTCCCCGCACTCCGATTGTATCACCACATTTTAATTTGTGTATTGCTTCGGTAACAGATCCTACTTTACGTACTGTATGGATGAAAGAATTAGATATTGATGGATTGCCACTAATTGAGATGGGTGCCTCTCCAACACCAAAGACGTAAAGCATATTAAATTGTCCAGCAGCGAATGAGGTTATATTGTTTTCGCCAAAAGGGATGAGTTCTATTGTACAGGTATCATATGTTTCTTTTCGTATTTTATGGATACGAAAAGGACTTGGCATCATTGGGAATTGAACGTGCATGATAGTTAAGGTTATATGTTTATATTATCAGCGATGTACACCATATATATCTAGCAGTTGTAACCTTGTTGCTTCAAGGCGTTGTGCAATAATATTTGTAAACCGCTTTAATAATTCATAACCAAGATTATGATTATTTTCGCATTTAGTACGCAAACATTTACCGTTAAGCGCAATAGCACGGGTAACTTCAATGACCTTAGCATCAAAATGCCAGCGATAGGGTGGTATTAACCATGACCAACCGAGAATCTCGCCTTCACCAATGGTTTGAACTCTAATTGTGCCGCGTTCTGCTGCAAATAATTCTATAGATACCTTACCGTTTAAAATGATGTAAAAATTGTTTGCTTCTTCACCCTCATGAAATATGAATTGATCCTCGTCAAATCGTACATTTGATGCACACTCTGCAATCGTTTTGATATGTTCGGGTTCAAGCCCTTTCAGGAACGGATGTTCTGCCAGATACGGTTCAAGAGTTTGCATAAAATACTCCTTTATTAAATTTAACTATTTGAGATTAACTATTAATAATCACCAAATTGTGTATTGTGGTAGATTGGAAGTTAATATCTGTGAATGTGCTTTAAATATTTTATTTTGTAACGGGATTATTTTCACGAATAGCTTGAATTTCTTCTGTAATATCAATTGCTACCGGACACCATGTAATGCAACGTCCGCAACCAACGCATCCGGAGATACCAAACTGGTCAATCCATGTGGCTAGTTTATGTGTAATCCACTGACGATAACGGGATTTAGTTGATGATCGGATACTTCCTCCGTGAATATATGAAAAATCCATAGTAAAACAAGAATCCCATTTTCTCCACCGCTCTGTATTATCGCCTTTAAGGTCAGTAAGATCTTCTATGGTAGAGCAGAAACAGGTTGGGCAAACCATAGTGCAGTTAGCGCAGGTTAGACAACGTTTTGCAACGTCATCCCACCGTGGATTTTCATAGTTATTATAGAGTAATTCTTTTATACTCGAAGTGTTTAGATTCCTTCCCATTTTCTCGATGGTTTTTTTGGTAATATCATCTGCAATACTCTTTTCCATTTCATTTGCTTTTCTGTTAGGAATACTGTTAAGAATTTCACTTCCAAGTTCAGTCCCAATCTCTACCAAAAAATTGTGACTATTGTTATCAAGGATTTCAGTTAAGGCAAGGTCAAAACCTGAGGTTGCCCTTGGTCCCGTTCCAATGGAATTACAAAAACACGTTCCAGCTGCGTTCCCGCAATTGACAGCCAGAACAAAGATATGTTCGCGTCGCAGCTTATAATGTGGGTCAAGATATGGTCCATTAAGGAAAACCCTATCTTGTGTTAATAACGCATGTATATCGCATGAACGAACGCCAATAAAAGCGAATTTCTGGATTTCTTCGTTTTGCGCAATAAACTTAAATTTGCTACCATTGAGTTCCGCTTGCCATAAACGCATAGCAGATGGGAATAAGAATTTTTTTAGAGAATACGGTCCAACTACATAACTAAAGAATGTTCCATCTGTGCGTTTTGTGAGGCGGTAGCTGCCAGCGTCCTGATTATCTACCCATCCAACAGGAAGTTGTTCAACAGAGTTCAGTTCGCCGTACACAATAGTTTCATCTTTTAAGGTTGGACCTATCGTTCGATAGCCTTTTATTTTGAGGACATCGAGGAGTTTATTAAAATCGTTACTTTCAAAAATAAAGCTGTGTATTTCTTTTGTATTTAAACCTGTCATAGAAATAATATCTTGTTTTTATGAATCAAAGAGAATTTGTCATTTTGGCATAATTTTTAACCATTCGTCCATAGTTAACACTGGGGCAAATTTTCCGGTTTGACTGGGTACAAGTGGCAGGAAAAATTCAACTACTGAGGTATAATCGCTTGCTTCAATTATGATATAATAATTATGTTCTGTAACTGTAACATATGCTCCAAGTATTTTTATTCCTTTTTTCTCGGCTTCTTTTCTTCCTTCCCAGAATCTACTGAGCATTTTTGCTCCATCAAGACCTCTGCCCGGACAGTTTTCTGGTGTATGAGACCAGTATGCTACATATATAGTATTTTTATCTGTCGAGCTGTTATAATCCCATTTTAATTCCTTTTCTTGCACTTTTGTTGAATCAGATATTTCAGAATTGTTAGCATACAAATTAAAACCATAGAACAGCGAAGAAAAGAATATAGTGCCAACACTGATTAAGCTCAATGAAGAAAAATTCATTATATATTTCCCCCTTTTATTTATAAATATTTTAATAATTTCAACAAATCCTTGGAAGTTGGTCGCCAACAAGCATATCCAAAACCCTTGTCCCACCAATTACTGTTTTCAAATATACCTTACCTTTCGGTTCATTTACTATTGCTCCAATGATTTCTGCGTCTTTACCAAAAGAATCTTTTCTAAGTATATCAAGTATTTTATAGGTGTCACTGGAAGAGGCAACAATTACCACTTTCCCCTCATTAGCAATATAAAGAGGGTCATAACCGAGTATTTCACAAAGCGCTCTTACATCGTCTTTAATTGGAATGTTCTTTTCGTCAACCAATATACCATATTTTTCCATATTTACAATTTCATTAAGTGTGGTGGCAAGCCCTCCTCTTGTTGGGTCTCTCATGAATTTAATATTAGCGCCTGAATTTATTAATTTTTGAATCATTTCATTAAGTGGCGCGCAATCACTTTCTATCGGAGGATTAAAATCTAAAGATTCCCTTTCAGAAATTACTGCAAGACCATGGTCTCCAATAGTACCGTTGATTATTATCTTATCACCTGGTTCTATATTTGAGATTGATAGACTTGTTTTATATGCAATTGTACCAATACCACATGTGTTGATAAACAGTCCATCAGCGCTTCCACTATCTACAACTTTAGTATCTCCAGTTACGATATTAATTCCTGCTATGGATGCAGTATCTTTCATTGAAGTTACAATCCTTTCAAGCATGGATATATCAAATCCTTCTTCGATAATGAATCCAACCGAAAGGCACAAGGGTTTTGCGCCTACAACGGAGAGGTCATTGACTGTTCCACTAATTGCAAGTTTTCCTATATCACCCCCAGGAAAGAATAGTGGTTTAACAACATAAGAATCGGTTGTGAATGCCAAGGTCTCACCATTAAGTTGCAATATTGCTGAATCATGCAACTGGGATAATACATCATTTTTAAAATGCGGAAGGAAAATTTGGTTTATTAGTTCGTGCGTTAATTTCCCGCCGCTGCCATGTGCAAGTGTTATTTTAGAGTATTTATTCACCATATTTATAGTAAGCAGCGCAAGTACCTTCACTTGAGACCATACAAGCGCCTACAGGATGTTCAGGGTTACAAACCTTTCTAAATAGTTTGCATTCATTTGGAGTTTTTACACCTCTAAGAATATCTCCACACATACAGCCTTTGATTTCAGATTTCAGATTTCGGATTTCGGATTTATTTTGCATTAACGTGAGGGCATCGAATCTTTCATATCGGCTTTTCAATTTAAGTCCACTTTCAGGAATAACTCCCATTCCGCGCCATTCGGCATCATAAGGTTCAAATATTTTATCTAACAAGGCAAGTGCCGTGGGATTCCCTTCAGGTTTTACTACTCTTGAATACTGAATATTTACACAGGGTTCTTTTTTGATAATTTGTTCAAGTAACATATATATACCGTATAATATGTCTAACGGTTCAAAACCGGCAATAACACAAGTGATATTATAGTCTCTGGCAATAAACTCGTAAGGTTTTGACCCTATTATTGTACTCACATGTGCAGGACAAAGAAAACCATTTATGTTAAGTTCTCTACTATTCAGGAGGGATTTCATTACAGGTGGCATTATTTTATGAGAGGTTAATAAAAAATAGTTTTTCAGACCCCTCTTTTCTGCTTCAATAACTGAAGCAGCAACTGTTGGCGCTGTTGTTTCGAATCCTATAGCCATAAAAATGACACACCTTTCCGGGTGTCTTTTTGCAAGCCTCAATGCATCAAGCGTTGAGTAAACAACAGCTACATGAGCACCTTTTGATTTCTCATTTTCAAGACTTGAGTAAGACCCAGGTACCTTCATCAAATCTCCAAAAGTTGCTATTGTTATATTGTTGTTATTTGCCCCATTATTTGTATATTTATGTAATATAGATATAGCAGTGTCTATATAACTCACAGGAGTCACGCATACGGGGCATCCGGGGCCTGAAAGCAATCTGATGTTTTGTGGTAATAGCTTTTTCAATCCGTACTTATAGACTGACATGGTATGGCTTCCGCATACCTCCATAATGGTGATTGTGTCGTGTCCTTTAGCAAGCGAAGCAATATTTTTAGATAGACTTATCGCAGTGTTCTCGTTTCTGAATTCATCTATGTATTTCATGTGGGTATCCCATACTTTCAAATAGCGCAATTGTTTTTGAAGCCTCTATTAGATCTAATTTTTGAATGGCATAGCCTGCATGGACTATAATGTAGTCGCCAACATTTACATTCTCTAGTAATTGTAATCCTATTTCACGTTGCAGACCACCCAATTCAGCAATTCCAGTAATTCCGTTATTTTTAATAAGTTTCATTGGCAAGGCTAAGCACATGTTCTATACCTTTCACTTGCTATAACGGCCTGTCCCAACGAAATTCCGCCATCATTACACGGGACTTTTTCATTGAAATAAACCTTGAATTTATTGGAATTGAGTTTATCTATAAGACGGCGAAGAAGGAAATTATTTTGAAACACACCGCCTGATAACACGACATCATTAAGATGATTATTATCGCGGACTGTCTTACATACATGCAGTACTATTTCAATTATAGAGTTGTGAAATTTTGCAGAAATTAAGGATTCAGAGATATTGTTTTTTAAATCATCTAATATTGATTCTATGATTTTTTGCCACCGTATTATACAAACGGAGCTATTACAAGCTGTATTATCATTAATATTAATTTCAAATGGATAAAAACTAGTTGTGTACACATCTGCAATTGATTCCAACCTTATTGCTGCCTGACCTTCGTAATTTGCGATGTGTTGTAAACCGATGATAGAAGCAACGCCGTCAAAGAGTCTTCCCATACTGGAAGTTAAGGGGGCGTTGATTTTTTGTGAAAGCATCTTAAGAATTATTTCTGATTTTTTATATTTAGTCCCATTATTAATAAATATTAAAGGATGTAGATGTGAAAGATTATATAAATTCTCTCCGTATATACGATAAAGATACGAGATTGCCATACGCCATGGTTCCTTGATTGCCTGCTCCCCGCCTGGCATAGGCACATAATCGAGATGACCAGCCCGTTCATATCCAGAAAGATCTGCAACAAAAAATTCACCACCCCAGAAATTGCCGTCGTCTCCATAACCCAAGCCATCAAATGCAACACCAATTACCTTGTGGTGAATGCCATTTTCTGCCATACAACTTACAATATGGGCGTGATGATGCTGTACTCCTATTTTAATCATATCGTCTCTCTGCGCAAGGGCGTATCTGGTGGAAAGGTATTCCGGATGAAGGTCGTATGCGATAACCTCTGGTTTAATGTTAAAAAGGCTTTTATAATGTTCTATAGACGTTGCAAAAGAATCAAGTGTTTCTGCATTATCTAAATCTCCTATATGATGGCTTAAAAAAGCATGATTACCACGTGCCAGGCAGAATGTATTTTTAAGAAATGTCCCACATGCGAGGACAGGTTTTGGAAAGGCGTATTGCAGCCTTACCGGGAATGGTGCATATCCCCTCGACCTGCGGATAAGCATCTCTTTGTCTTCAACCACTTTTACGACCGAGTCATCGCACCGCATAAAGATATCCCGGTCATGTACGAGGAAATAGTCTGCAATGGCGCTTAATTTTAATAATGCATTGTTATCGTTATAAACAATTGGTTCGTTACTCGGATTGCCGCTTGTCATCACAAGCGGCGCATTCGATTCTGCTATAAGTAGATAGTGAAGGGGGGTGTACGGAAGCATAACGCCTAAATAATTATTATCTGTAGCAACGTTATCTGCAATAACATATTTGACCTTCTTGCGAAGCAGTACTATAGGTCTTTGAGGTGACGATAAAAGAGTTTCTTCTTTTTTATTGACGTAGCATAATTGTTTTATCGTATCTAAATCATTTATCATTACGGCAAAAGATTTGTCGTCCCTGTGTTTTCTTTTTCTAAGCGTAGATACGACGTTGTGACTTGTAGCGTCACAAGCAATATGATATCCACCAAGTCCTTTAACAGCGACTATTTTCCCGTCTTCTAGAAGTGTACAAACAGTAGAAATAGGGTCTTGAGTTTGAACTGCAAACCCTTCATTATTGAGTAACATTAACTGAGGACCACAAACAGTACATGCATTGGGTTGTGCGTGGAAGCGGCGGTTTACAGGGTTATGGTATTCATTTTCGCATGTCTCACACATGGTGAAGTGTGCCATGGTAGTATTGGAACGATCGTATGGAATATTTTTGGTAATGGAATACCTAGGTCCGCAGTTTGTGCAATTAATGAAAGGGTAATGATACCGTCTATCCATAGGATCGAAAAGCTCTTTGATGCAATCATGGCAGGTAGCTATGTCTGGTGAAACCAGGGTAAAACTTCCTTCATGAGACACACTTTCACGGATACTAAAATCTTTGTACGATACTTCGTCAGCAAGAATGCGGGATGTAAGTTCTTCAATCCTTGAGAGAGGGGGGGAAGATGTCTTTATTTCTTCAATAAACCTGTCAATCATTTCTCCCTGTACTTCTATTAGAATCCCTCGTGAATCGTTTAGGCAGAAACCCTTGAGTTTATATTTTTTCGCAAGGTTATAGATAAAAGGACGGAAACCAACTCCCTGTACAGTTCCTGTTATTTGAATTCTTATCCTGTTATGCATAGAAATATGACTCAGCAATTATCAAGTATGGAAAGATGGTAGTCTTGGCTGATTAAAAGCTAATTTCCCCTTGATTTAAGAAATTTGATAATTACAATACATTTAAAGGGAAATACTATAATTGTCAAGAAATATTGCGATATACAGAATCTTTTCCCTATTTGAATAAGTATAAATATCATTGCACTCTGAAGGTCATGAGATATACAATCTTCATATGACCATTGAATTGTTTGAATGGGAAAAACAGTACTTCACGAGCAGTCAACACTTACTCAATGGTATACTATGGTAAATTTTCATCGTATTCTTATAGTTTGCTCTAAATACACAAGGACACAATGAAAAGGAGGGTCGTTTATGGGTAATTCACTTTACGATCGTCTTGGTGGAGAGACGGCGATAGAAAAAGCAGTAGATATTTTTTATAAGCATGTCATGGCAGATCAAAGAATAAATCATTTCTTCAAAGGAGTTGATATGAAAAACCTCTCGCGCATGCAAAATGCTTTTTTGACGACTGCATTCGGCGGGCCTAATATCTACACTGGGAGGGCCCTGCGAGCCGCGCATGCAAGATTGGTGCAACAAGGTTTAAATGATAGCCACTTTGACGCCGTTCTTGATGACCTCACGAAGACTTTGAAAGAATTAAATGTCTCGGACAACCTGATTCAGGAAGCTGTCAAAATTGCTGATAGTGTAAGAAATGATGTGCTTGGCAGATAAATCTTATAGAGTCTCCTGTGAACGTATTTTACATCCATTTTACCATATGAATAAGAGCTTTGGCGGGAGCGTGTGGGAATCGAACCCACCTATCCCACTAAAGCGGGACAGACCGGATTTGAAGTCCGTCGCCGACACCAGCCGACATGCACTCCCGAGGATATCTTATATCATTCAGATAAAATGTAAAAGCAATAAATG
>Ga0209342_10007669_pt1 | contig 10863 bp, 6 predicted proteins | sample RifCSP16_2_FD_184023 | JGI IMG/M metagenome (GOLD analysis project Ga0209342, IMG submission 184023) | Soil microbial communities from Rifle, Colorado - Rifle CSP2_sed 16_2 (SPAdes) (version 2) | ecosystem: Environmental > Terrestrial > Deep subsurface > Rock core/Sediment | place: Rifle... | reverse complement strand
CGAAAGTTTTCGGACAATTCGCTTTACTCGGACTACGTTGGCGGTCTGCTTTATAACTCGCTGCTGCGGCAGGATCCGGAAACTTTCGAGTGGGAGGGCAGCCTGGCGGAGCGCTGGACCGAGGAAGATGTTGTCGCCACCAAGGACGGCAAAGAGCGGCGGGGCGATGCCTCCTACGCCGGTCCGGGCGACACCGGCGACGTCCTGATGCGAACCGCGGCCGGAGATACCCTGCGAATCGGGGCAGGCGAAGTGCAGGAAGTGCGCAAGGGTGTCGCGTTCACCTTCTATCTTCGGCACGGAGTGAAGTTTCACGACGGCAAGCCGTTCACCGCCGCCGACGTCAAGTTCAGCTTCGACACGATCAAGAACGAGTATGTGGACGCTCCGTCGTTACGAGTCTATTACAACGATTTGAAAAACTGCGAGGTGCTGGACCCCTACACCGTTCGGATGACTTATTTGAAGCAATACTGGAAAGCCCGCGAATTCGCCGCCGGCTTCGCTATTCTTCCGAAACACATCTACGATCCTGACAATCTGCTGGAGAAAGACCCCCAGGCCTTCGGCAAGCGGTTCAACGAAAGCGAATACAACCGCAAGCCGGTCGGCACCGGGCAGTACAAGTTTGACCGCTGGGATACGGGTAATCAGATCATTCTTACCCGCTACGAAGATTACTTTGACAAGCCGCGGCGCGGGCATATGGACCGCATCATCTTCCGTTTCATCACCGACGACATCGCAGCCATCACGGCGTTGAAAAGCGGAGATGTCAATTTCGTTCCCGAAGCTGCCGGCGAGTTGTATGACCAGGAAAACAGCCCAGAATTCTTGCGAAAATTTGCAAAGGCGGAGTATTTCCTGGGCTCGTTCCGCTATGTTGGCTGGAACATGCGCCGTCCCCCCTTCAACGACGTCAAAGTGCGACAGGCCATGACCTACGGGGCGCTGGACCGCCAGAAGTTCATCGATTCCGTACTGCACGGGCATGGGATCATCGTTACCGGCAGTGAACACTACTTCGGACCGGGCTATGACCACAGTGTTCTCCCCTACCCGTTCGACCCGGAAAAGGCCAAGCAACTGCTGCTCGAGGCGGGCTGGTATGACCGCGACGGCGACGGCTTGCGCGACAAGGACGGCAAACCCTTCCGTTTCGAGATGCTGATGCCTTCCGGTTTCGAGGCCTACCGCCGCCGTGCCGCGTTGATGAAGGAGAATCTGCGCAAACTGGGAATCGACATGACGGTCCGGGAACTGGAATGGGCCACTTTTTTGGAAAGTATTTATGACCGGAAATTCGATGCCTGTTCGCTAGGCTGGGGAACGCCCATTGAGTCCGACCCCTACCAGATCTGGCATACGTCGCAGAGCGAAAACCGGGGCTCCAATCACGTTGGCTTTGGCACGCCAGAGACCGACCGGCTGATCGAGCAGTCCCGCCTCACCATCGACGATGCGGCGCGGCGAAAACTTTTTTCCCAATTGCACCGCATCCAAAACGAAATGCAGCCGTACCTCTTCATGTATACTGAGCCAAACCTGGGCATCTACGACAAGCGCTATCGAGGTGTGAAGTTCTATAAGGTCAGGCCGGGCTGGGACCTCGCCGAGTGGTACCTTCCGCAAGAGGGAGGGACCTAGGGTCCCGCCCTAGACCTTCATGAAGACATACCTGCTGAAGCGGCTGCTGCTGATTATTCCCACGATCCTGGGTATTAGCCTGATCACCTTCGCCATCATCCGGTTTGCTCCCGGCGATCCCGCTGCCATGAAGATTGGAAGCAGCGTGGAAGGAAGCATCGGCGACACGCAGGTGGCGGCCGAGATCATCGAGAAGACGCGCCAGCAGTTCGGGCTCGACAAGCCCATCCCAGTACAATACTGGATGTGGCTGAGGAGCATCGTCACGCTCAATTTCGGGCGGTCCTACAAGGACAACCGGCTGGTCATGGACAAGATTTGGGAGCGGCTTCCCATTACGCTGCAGCTCAACATCATTTCCTTGTTCCTCACTTATCTGTTCGCAATCCCGCTGGGCATCTATTCGGCCACGCACCAATACTCCGCGCCTGACAAGGTGATGACCGTCGGTCTGTTCGTGCTCTATTCCTTGCCCAGTTTTTGGGTGGCGACGATCCTGATCCTGTTCCTGGGCGGGGGCGATTACTGGCACATCTTCCCGATCAGCGGCATCAGCTCGCTCGACGCCGAGCACCTGGCGCGCTGGGCCTGGCTGAAGGATCGCGCCTGGCATCTGGTGCTGCCGGTGTTTTGTCTGACCTACGGAGGTCTCGCCTACATCTCGCGGCAGATGCGCGCCGGGATGCTGGAGACCATTCGCCAGGACTACATTCGCACAGCGCGCGCCAAAGGCCTGAGCGAACGGGCGGTGGTATTCAAGCACGCACTGAGAAACTCGCTCATCCCCATCATTACCCTGCTGGCTGATCTGCTCCCCGCGATGCTCGGCGGCAGCGTCATCATCGAGAGCATCTTCACGATTCCCGGCATGGGCTTGCTGGGCTTTGAGGCCATCCTGTCGCGCGACTATCCGGTGGTGATGGCCATTTCGACGATCGCCGCTTTTCTAACATTGATCGGCCTGCTGCTCTCCGATCTCTGCTACGCTCTGGTGAATCCAACCATCTCCCTGGAGGCCCAATAGTCTCATGGCCGCCATCCCTCCCCCGTCCGGCTATGATCTTCCCGCTGCCCCGATTGTTCCCCTCACGGATGGGGCGCCTCCCAAAGGGGAAAGTTACTGGGACCTCGTCCTGCGACAGTATCGGCGCAATCACCTGGCGGTGGCATCCTTCTTCTTCGTCCTGGCGCTCTATGCGATCGCCATTACAGCGCCGTTCCTAGCCGACAACAGGCCCATCGTTTTTCACGGCGCCTACCAGGGTATGTACCGCGAATTGTTCGACGAGTGGCGCAGGGGCGGCCACCCGGAATTAGTCCAGGGGCTCGAAGCAGTTCGAGACGGAGGCGGAAGCGATGCTGCGGCGCAGCTCCTCCGGCGGCTCGCCACCGTCGAGCGCCAGTTGACGCAGCTTGCCAGCCAGTTGCCCGCCGATCCAGCCGATCGAGTGCTATCCTACCTGCCGAAGTATCAGGAAGCCGTGCAGAGGAGCAGGCTGGAGGGGGATACCGCCAGCGCGCTGCCCTCACTGGACACGCAGTTGCAGGCATTGCAGCAGAACTTCAGAGAGATTTCCGAGCAGTTTGCTCCCAACCGAGTAACCCTGGAGCAGAAGCTCTACTGGCCGGCGCTGACCTCGCTCCACGCGGTCGATATTTTCTTCCTTACGACGGCGGTATTTTTGATCCTGCTCTGGCTGCTGCGGCGCGTTCTGCCCGCGCCGATTGCCGGGTCATGGCGGGCGCAGTTGCTGCTGGTGGTGCTGCCGCCATTAATTCTTGCTGCCCTCTGGAGCCGGAGTCCGGAAGTCTTTGACACGCTGGATTACAAGCAGCAGCTTTTCAACGGGGAAATTGAAAATACCATGGCGCTGTTCCCGCCGATTCCTTACGGCATCAACGAAGATCATCTCGAAGATAAATTTCAAGGCCCCAGCTCGCGACACCGCATCGGCACCGACGGCAACGGCCGCGATCTATTGACCCGGATGATTTGGGGCTCGCGCATCTCGCTTTCGGTTGGCTTTGTGGCTGTAGCCATTTACGTGGTGATTGGAATCCTGGTGGGGACGCTCGCTGGCTATTTCCGCGGCTGGGTGGATCTGACTCTTTCCCGCGCCATCGAAATCATGATCTGTTTCCCGGCCTTCTTCCTGATCCTGGCCGTGCTCGCATTTCTGCAGCCCAGCATGTGGAACATCATGGTGGTCATTGGCATCACCGGCTGGACGACCGAGGCGCGGCTGGTGCGCGGCGAGTTCCTCCGGCTCGCCGGCCAGGAGTTTGTACTGGCGGCGAAGGGCCTGGGCGTCTCCGACTGGCGCATCATCTTCCGCCATATACTGCCCAACGGACTGGCGCCGCTGCTGGTCTCGGCCAGCTTCGGCATCGCCTCCGCGATCCTGATCGAGTCGGCGCTGAGCTTTCTGGGGTTCGGCATCTCGATTCCAATTCCCAGTTGGGGGGGGATTTTGAACGAAGCGCGCGAAAGCTTCCGCTACTGGTGGATCACCATTTTCCCCGGCCTGGCGATTTTTTCCACCGTCACGGCATACAACCTGATTGGTGAGGGCATCCGCGACGCCATCGATCCGAGGCTAAAACTATGAAGGCTCCTGCGGTGCCATCGCAGTCCGAGCGCGCCCGAACGAGCGCGGATGGAAAATTACCCTTGCTGGTCCTCAAAGACTTGAGGACCCATTTTTTCACTGACCGCGGCGTGGCCCGGGCCGTGGACGGCGTGAGCTTCACGATCCCGGCGGGAACGACCATGGGGCTGGTGGGCGAGAGCGGCTGCGGCAAGAGCGTCACGGCGCTGTCCATTCTGCGGCTGATCCAAACGCCTCCGGGGCGCATCGTCGGCGGCTCGATCCAATTCGACGGCAAGAACTTGCTCGAATGCTCGGAGGAGGAGATCCGGCAGGTGCGAGGAAACCAGATCTCCATGATCTTCCAGGAGCCGATGACTTCACTCAATCCGGTTTTCACGATCGGCAATCAGATCATGGAGGCCCTGCTGCTGCACCGCAGCCTCAGCCACAAAGAGGCCGAGGAGCAGACCATCGAGATGCTGCGGCGCGTGAAAATTCCCTCCGCCGAGACGCTCATTCACCAGTACCCGCATCAAATCTCCGGCGGCATGCGCCAGCGCGTGATGATCGCGATGGCGCTGGTGTGCCACCCCAAACTGGTGATCGCTGACGAGCCCACCACCGCGCTCGACGTGACCATCCAGGCCCAGATCCTGGAACTGCTCGAGGATTTGCAGAAAGAATTCGGGATGTCTGTGCTGATTATCACGCACGATCTCGGAATCGTGGCGAACTTGGCCGATCACGTCGCGGTGATGTACGCCGGGCGCATCGTGGAATCGGCGCCCACGCGCGAATTATTTTCGGCCCCGCGGCATCCCTACACGGTGGGCCTGTTCCAGTCGCGCCCGCGCCTGGGCGGCAGGAAGAAACGTTTGGAAGTGATTCCCGGCGTGGTTCCCAATCCCATTGATTTTCCCCCGGGCTGCCGCTTCCATCCGCGCTGCGCCCACACCGTGGCGGACTGCAAGACGACCGACGTGACGCTGGAACTGGTGGGGCCCGATCACAGCTCGGCGTGCCTGCGGGTCCAGCGCAAGGAGATCGAGCTGATAAGACACTAGCGGGAAGCATGGCAGCCTGCCGCCGTGAACGCGAGTGAAGCGAAGGATCTGTTTTCTAGTTATGGCAACACCAACGTCATCGAACGGCCACAATCTGCTACTGGAAGTGAAAGACCTCCGGAAATATTTCCCTGTGCGGCGGGGCCTTGTTTCCCGCGTGGTGGCTAATGTGAAGGCTGTGGATGGAGTTTCGTTTCACATCCGCCCCGGCGAAACGCTCGGCCTGGTGGGCGAGAGTGGCTGCGGAAAGACCACGGCGGGGCGGACCATTCTGCGGCTGGTCGAGCCCACGGGCGGGGAAGTATTTTTTGACGGAGCGCCGGTCTTTCGCCTGCAAGGCGAAGAGTTGCGGAAGATCCGTAAGCGGATGCAGATCATCTTCCAGGACCCCTACGGTTCTCTGAATCCCCGCATGACGGTAGGAAGCATCATCATGGAAGGGATGGTGGCGCACCAGATGTATGCGCGCGACGAGCGCATCGAGCGTGCCCAGAAAATACTGGAGCGCGTCGGGCTCGACCGGCTGCATTTCTACCGTTACCCGCATGAGTTCTCGGGCGGGCAACGCCAGCGCATCGGCATCGCGCGAGCCATCGCCGTCGAGCCTCGCTTCATTGTCTGCGACGAGCCGGTCTCGGCGCTCGACGTTTCCATTCAAGCGCAGATCATCAACCTGCTCACGGACCTCAAAGATGAATTGGGCCTCTCCTACCTGTTCATCGCCCACGATCTTTCCGTCGTCCAGCACATCAGCAACCGTGTCGCCGTGATGTACCTGGGCCGCGTCGTGGAACAGGCTTCGAGCGACGAATTGTTCTCCAATCCGCTGCATCCTTACACCCAGGCGCTGCTCGCCTCCGTGCCATCGCTCGAGCCGGGAGAGAAAAAGCAGCGGCGGACGCTGGCGGGCGATGTTCCTTCGCCGTTGAATCCCCCGCCGGGCTGCCCCTTCCACACCCGCTGCCCCGAGGTCATGGACATTTGTCGAACGGAAGTGCCGGCGACGATCTCGCAGGGTTCCGATCATACCGTCGGTTGCCATCTCTATCAGATCGATTCCCCCGCCCCGCGGTAGGCCGTAAGTGAGAAGTCACCGAAATGCCGGCGAGTAACATCCGGCGGGAGCCCGCTTGCGGCAGCCGCCCGCCTGACTTACACTCTTGGTAGGGAAACCTTTACTGGCAGTGCCAGTTCCGAGACTGGGCGGGAGAATTCGATGCGAAATCTGAAGTTGATCGCGCTGTGTGTGGGTGGACTGACGCTCGCGCTCATCGTACTGGTTGGCCTGCGGGATATCAAACGATTTCGCGCCGGCGCTCCGGCCGAATCGGCCGACGCTTCCGGCAAGGAGTTGCGCACGATCCGTTTTGTTAAAAATCCCCAACCGGCACCGGCGCTATCGTTGAGGGATCTGGATGGCAGGGCACTTTCTTCCTTCGATTGGAGGGGCAAAGTCGTGCTGCTGAATTTCTGGGCGACGTGGTGCGGGCCGTGCCGAGCCGAGATCCCCGACCTGATTCGCCTGCAAGAGAAATATCCGGACAAGCTTCTGATTGTGGGGCTTTCACAGGACCTCGACCCGCCCGCCAAAGTGAAGGAGTTTGCGCGTGCGATGAACATCAATTATCCGGTGGCGATGTCGACGGAGGAGATTGAAAGAAGTTTCGGTGGCGTCTTTGGCCTGCCGACCTCTTTTGTCATCGACACCGAGGGGCGCATTGTGCAGAAACACATCGGCCTGCGCGATCCGGTGCTTTACGAAGATGAAATTCGGGCACTGCTGGACCTGCCCGTTGAGGCCAAGGTCGAGCGGTTTGACGACACCGGGCAAGTGATGCTGGCCAATGCCAAGAACGCCACCGAATATCCGGGCGTGGACCTGTCCAAACTGAATGTCGAACAGAAAAAAGCAGCCCAGCGCCAGCTCAATGAACAGCAGTGCAGCTGCGCGTGCGGCCTGACCGTGGCACAGTGTTTGGTCAACGACACCAGCTGTGATGTCAGCAAAGGAATGGCCGCGCAGGTCGTCGAGGAATTGCTGGCCGGCAAGCCCTCCCTTGCGCCGGATGGCGCGAAACCCTAAAATCACTAGAAGGCATTCGACCTCCGTCTGGTCATCGGAGGCTCGCTGGACCTGGTGTTTCGCCGGGGAGAGGTGTCCGAGTGGCTTAAGGAGCACGCTTGGAAAGCGTGTGTAGGGGAAACTCTACCGTGGGTTCGAATCCCACCCTCTCCGCCAGTTTTTAAAGTATTTATTTAACAATCGGTTGCGGGCCATGAAATCATTTGGTGTCTATTCTGGCGTCTCAGCCAAAGAAATTCTTAGGCTACTAGGAAGATAGTCTCTTCAGGTTCAGGCCGACCCGTCGGGCCAAGTAGAAAGCGAAGATAATCTCTGAGTACGCCGTTATCCGGGCAGAATGGATCGTCGGTAAACGGCTAATGGGGACCGATCCGGGAAAAAGGCGTCCGGCACCCATTTCGAGATTCGATTACTAATGCTCGTGCTGCCCGGACATCTCCGCGACAACTTCGATGCGCCGGCCTATTCTGATGGACTCCTGTTGTTTGCCTTGCTTTTTATAGGCCTCAAACAGGGCTTCCAAGGTCGGAAGCAAGCTGGCATGAAAGGTGCCGTTGTTGGTCTCCTGGATCGTGACGACGCGCTCCCAGATGCGCGTGGCCTCGCCATAGTGTTCCTGCGCCATGTGCGCCAGCGCCAGATTGTTCAGGGTGGGAACCAAGTAGGCATTGTCCGCACCGAACGACTTCTCTTCCAGGATTAGGGAGCGTTCGAGCAACTTTTGGGATTCCGCCGGACGGTCCTGCAAGGCGTACAGGCCGGATAGGCTGCCCAAAACCGGAACAAGGCTAGGATGGTCTTTCCCCAACTTGTTCTCCCGAATCGAGAGAGAGAGCCGGAGGAGGCGCTCCGCATCCTCGGACTTGCGCTGCTGCATGTAAATGGACGCCAGCGCGCCTAAGCTGCGCTCCAGCTCCAGATCCTGCAAGCCGAAATGCTTCTCGCGTATTTGCCAGGAGCGCTTCAGCAAGGATTCGGCTTCTGCCAGTTGGCCCTGCTTCTGTGCAAGGATTCCGAGATTGTAGTGACTTGAGGCCACTTCGGGAGCTTCCTTTCCGAACACGCGCTCGCGGGTCTCGAGCGAGCGCCGCAACAGCGCCTCTACCTGCCCATACTGTCCCTGCGCGTCGTAGACCACTGCCAGGCGGTTGACGCTGGCGTCAACGCTGGGATCATCGGGGCCGTAGGCTTTCTCTCGAATTGCAAGGGAGCGCTGCAAAAGTCCTGCCGCGGATGCCAGGCGTGATTCATGCTCGTGTGCCTGGCCCGCTTCTTGGGATTGGTCCGCCGCGTGTGCGTCCCCTTCCTGTTGCGCCTCTTCCTCTTGACTCAGCTTGTGTTCCTCCTGATGGAAAGCGGCCAGTGTGTCCAACGCGTTTGCCACCGACGGGTTGTCCGACCCCAGACCTTGCTCCAAGACTGTGATGAGTCGTGAATAAAGCGATTCCGCCTCCTCGACGTTCCCTTGGGAGCGCTGGAAAGAGGCCATCAGGTTTAACGTGTTAGCCAGGCGCTGATCTCCTGGACCAAACTTTTCTGCCTCGCGCAGTGCACTGCCCAAAGCAAACAAGACATCATCGGGCTTGTCGACCCGGAGCGCGGCCGACGCAGCCTCCATATGACGCTTCCAGGCCTCCTCGTCCGCCTGCGCCTGAAGCCCCGCCGGGAGCAGGAGGAAAAACATTGCCAAGGTAATAAGTTGCCGTGCTCTAGTCATCCCCGCGTTCCGCATACCAAATATCCTCTCTGCCTTCGCCATCCCCAGCTGGCACTTGTTTCAATTCCAAGTCGCTGGACATCGCCCAGCGGAGAAAAAGGGGGACATTGGATCGATGTCCCCCTTTGCAGTACCGCTTGCGTTCAAGAACCGCAATCGATTCAGAAGGCGCGTAGTTCGACTTATTGATTCATCGGCACTTCGCCCTCATCATACTCTTCGCTGAACTCGAATTGAACCTGCGGCCCGACCGGCTGCGTGCCCAGTTCCCGTGCGAACTCCTCGCGCAGGACCAGGGTCTTGCCGCCGACTACTGTCATCAAGGGGAATACGCTTGGAATCTCGTCCACGGGAATTGTCAGATAGTCCTTGTTGTACACCACAAAGTCGGCCAGTTTGCCGACCTCCAGCGTCCCGATCTCCTTCTCTTTCAGCACGTAGTACGACGGGTAGACGGTAATCATCTTCAGCGCCAATTCGCGGCTGATGGCCTCTTCGGGGGCGACCAGGACTCCCTTGTTGTTCTTCCGGGTGATGGCCTGGATTCCCTGTGACCACAGCGTCGGCCCTGAGCCGTCCTCGGTTCGCAGCTCAAACTCCAGGGTCGCCATCATGCCCGCGTCAATAAGGCTCTTCATAGGAGCGATGCGGTTGCCTTTGTCATCCCCATAGACTGCCAGCCACGGATAGCTGCGGTTGATAAACGCCACATCGCAACTGAGAATCATTTTGAAGTTTGCCATGCGCGGGAGTTGCTCTTTCCGAGGATAGAAACCGCAGTGATCGGAGGTCATCCGCAGATCCCGCATGTATTCCAGAGTGATCTCGGAGTTCTCCTTGATCACCTGGTCCATGATGTCCATGACATAATCCATGGCCTTATCCCCATAGACATGGTTCACTATGTACCGATAGCGATTCGACAGCGCCGTATGAATCGCCTTCGCATACTGGTTACCAGGTTGCAGGAAGCACTTCTCCTGCGCCTTGAATTTCGGAGGCGCTTCCATGGTGGTGCAAATGGAGGGAGGCCCGCCGTCAATGGCTCCCAAGGTCATGCCGACGCTCCAATAGTAGTTGTCTCCAACGTTCTGGATGGCCCCCAGGTGCAGGAAGCAGCCGGGGACATTCTCTTCCACCAACTGGCACAGCCGGTGTGCCCATCCGAAACGAATGGGCATCCGCCCTTCCTTTCGAAGGAGGTCGTAGGCCGGCATGAACCGCAGTCCGACGATGTGGGAGGAGAACGTGGTAATCCCGTTCGCGGCGGCGCTCTTCATGCCATGCTCCATGGCATTCGCCAGCTCGCCGACATTGTTCTCGAAGTACTTGTCGGAAATCCTGGTGCGATTGATGGTGACGGCGTGCTGGACGGCATTTTCCAAGCTTTCATCGCTTGGTTCCACGCCATAGTATTCGAGCAGCTGATTGCGGGCAGTAGTATTCAACTGATATTCCACGTTCGCCGAAATCCAGACCGGCCGGTCCGGAGCCCACTGATCCAACATCTCGCGCGTCAACGAATCTGACCGCAGGTAGGGCATCCCGATGTCCGTGCCGCCAGGGACGCTAATGTCTGCCCACGTTTCCTTCGGTATGCCAGACATGCCTTCCTTGATAGCCAGTTCGATTCCTTTGTTCAACTCGTCAAACGTCTTCCCCCGTACTGAAATCCTCTTGGCCAGGTGGGCGAACTTGGCCGTATTGTTCTGGGCCCACCAGGAATACGCATGGTTGTGCAGGTGCGTGTGCGAGTCAATG
>Ga0209342_10007667_pt1 | contig 10864 bp, 12 predicted proteins | sample RifCSP16_2_FD_184023 | JGI IMG/M metagenome (GOLD analysis project Ga0209342, IMG submission 184023) | Soil microbial communities from Rifle, Colorado - Rifle CSP2_sed 16_2 (SPAdes) (version 2) | ecosystem: Environmental > Terrestrial > Deep subsurface > Rock core/Sediment | place: Rifle... | reverse complement strand
AGCGCCATCTCTTCTCTGGTGACATTCCCGCACGCTGGCGGATGGGAGTGCGACGCCATCTCGCCCAGTCCCCTGCGACCGAACCTTCGTCGGTCGGTAGGCTGTTCTGGACGAAGGCCGGAGGATGTGGCGGATGCCGCGGCGTAACCCGGTTGGACTCGACGCTTCGGATTCTGATCCACACCAGTCGCGACTCCTTGTGGGGTTGGTGTTGGTTGCCACGGTGATCGCGGTGGTGTCGGTGTTGGCTGTGGTCGCGGTCTCGTTTGTCGGGAGCTGGCTGACTGACCAAGAAACCAGCGGCTGGCCCATCCTGGAGGCGTTCACGACGACGCCGCAGACTTCAAGCCCACCACCGTTGGAGGTGGCCTGCCTGGCGGAAGGCATCAGATTCCCGGCCTCCTTCCTGGACGGACCGCAGTTCACTCGCGACCAGTTCCTCGCAACGCCGACGGGTCATTCGTTCGGAGCCTTCTTCACACGCGGACCGGGGCAGGCGGCGAATGGGCCGTATCTCTCGGCCGAAGGCTTCTCCGTGGTGTCGGAGTCCCTGGTGCTCGGCTACTCGCACGGCCTACCACTCCTGCTCCTCAGACCCACCGACGTGGCCATCGCGTCGTTCCCAGACTGCCTACTGACCATGGTGGTCGGCGACGCGGTTGCGGCGCGATGGGTTCCTGAGGAGCCTGTGGATGCCGACGCAACCTCGCTTCGGGTTGCTGTCATCGCCGAAGGGTGCACAACCGCGACCGGCACGGAATCTCTGACGGAACTCTGGGGAACGTCCGTAGTCTGGGACTCCCAAAGCGTCCAGGTCACTGTTTGGACTCGGCCCCGCACCTTCTCCGTCGACCACTGCGCCCGGACTGCCGTTGTCCTCTCGGAGGAAATAGGACTGGACGCACCCCTGGGCGGCCGAGCTCTCTTCGACGGAGGGTTCGTCCCCCCGTTCGTGATTGACCGGTAGCGTTTCGCCGGATCGTCCCGGCTTCGCCGACGACCCACTTCGGATGAGAAGAACCGGATGACATTCCCGCACGCTGGCGGAGGGGAGTGTGTGGTCAATTGCTGACGCCCAGTTCTACGGCGACCCACTCGTGGCCGTGGGCTTCAAACCGCTCGCCGTCGCAGTAGCAGGCACGGAGGACGTCCGATGCGAGGTCAGGGTTCTCAAGCGCCTGTCGCGCGGATGGCGACCCATCACCTACGAGGCCGAGCCGATTACCTGGATTCCCAACCCCGACCAGGTTGAACGCGCACGCGGATTCAAACTGACCCACTACCCGCTGCCGGTGCCGCCAAAGTGACGGTCCTGGCGTGTGGCATCCCCCGCCGCTCTCCTGCTCGCGCCTGGCTCCCCCGGTCGCGTACCGGGGGGGCAGGCGTACGTAGCCGCTATCGGAAGTCGAAGTAGGCGGTGTAGGTGCTGCCGTCGGCCAGGGTGAGCACCATCACGAAGGTCTGACCTGCGTAGCTCTTGGGGGTCTTCCAGTTGTACTGCCACCAGCCGTCCCCTAGGTACTGGAGGCCGGAGTTGCCGCTGTAGGTCTCGATCTGGTCGTCATAGGTCGGCGCACCCTGCGAGGTCTGTGAGGTCACCGACACGAAGTGCCCCGGGTCGCTCACCGGTTCGCCGTAGAACTCGACCCGCCACTTCACCGCGATGGTGCGGCCCGCCTTGGCAACATTCGTGGCGGCCACATCGACGGGCGGGCCGAAGGTGAACACCTCGTATGCCGTTGGGAGGTTCCGGTCGTGGTAGGTGGCGTCGTGGTCGGGGTAGTAGCGGTCGTCGTAGACGTGGGCCCGCAGCTTGCTGCCCGGGGTGAGGGTGACAGTGTTGGGTTCCCAGTCATCGGGAACACCCTCGATGGAGAAGTTGACGCCGAACATGCCGTTGGTGGCGGTGGCAACACGGCGGGCGGAACCGTTGTCGGTCCAAGCGACCACGTCGACCAGGGCACCGTCGGGTGCGGACCCCGACACAACGCCGGTGGCCGTGTTGACTTCGGTGATCTCGACAAGTACCACCTCGACGTCGGCGATCCAGCCGTCCTGGGTAACGACCACCACATCGCCATCAGCTACGTTGATGCCATAGTCGGTGAAACTGAACTCGAGGTGACCGTTCTCGTCGGGCTCCGGCAAGAGGGACACATCATTCACCTTGACCGTCACCGGCCCCGGCGCCCAGTTGTCACCGAAAAGGTGATCATCCACCGGGCTCACATGAATGTAGGGGGCGCGGAAGCTGATCGCGATGCAGTCGCGGTCCTCGTCGCACACCATGGCCGCGCCGCCCATGTTCCCGCCGAAAACGGTCAGTTGGCCCTGGCCCTCGCTGTCCTGGCCAGGAGCCATGCCCAGATGAGCCACCCACGACCCATCGCCCTCGGCGGTGACCTCCCGCCACGCCGGCCCGAAGTCCACCCTCACCTGCGATCCCGCCGGAGCGATGCCCGACACGGTCAGATCCATTTCGTCGAACCAGACCGGCACATCCACCACCGTGAGCGTCTTGGTGCTGGTCCCGTCCGAAACGGTGACCACATCGCCAACCTCAAGGTCCAGGGCCGGGTCGAACCCGATGTTGGCGTCGCCTCCCCCATCGGTTTGGAATGGGCCATAGACGACGGTGCTGTCCACCGTGATCGTCACCCAACCATTCGCAGCAAAGTCGCGAACCCAAACCCCCCAAGAACGATCCACCCCGAACACCGGGACGGATTGCGCCTCCGCAGACCCCGTCGCGGCCAGCGGCAGTACGGCCAAGATCAGGGCAAACGTAGCCAAGATCGCCTGCCAGCGCCCTGTGGTGCTCCCGGACATGATCGCCCTCCTCGAGGTGAGCAGCTCCACAGGGGTGGTATGACCGGGGCTAGGCCCGGGCCGGAACCCGGTGAATAGGGCGCGTCGCACGCGTGCTCCGAGCCACATGATGCGTTGCATCACCCACCTCCTGAGGTTGTGAGAACCTTGGATGCGCGGGATTGCTCGTGAGTGCTAACACGCACCTCTCTTCTCCCTGCGCCACCGGACTCTCGCGCTAGCGGAATGGGCGGCTGAGCGGTAGAGGAGAAGGTCATGATCCACCGGGCCGTGTTCCGAGCCAGTATCAGGAGGACCAACACCGACCTTCAATCGGTCAGGGACCTCTGACGTACCCGCCTTATTCTCTGGTGTCATTCCCGCACCCTGGGGTGCCACTTCTTGAGTACACCCGTCGAAGGTGAGCCTTTGGCGATTGAGGCAGACTCGGCATGGAGACTCAAGCCGTGGGGGTGGGGTCCGACCTGGCCGGGTTGGTCCTCTTACCGTTCGTTCGTCTGGTCTCGCTGGCGATCTATGTGCTCGTGCCCATCGGCTTCTTCTTCGAGGGACCGGTCGGCGAGATCGACACGGGCTGCGTCAAGGCAGTCGACGGGCTGCGTCAAGGCAGTCGGGTAGCTACGCCCTCGAGCTGACCCGCCGGCGCCGGGACCTACCGAGCCGTTCGGTTCGGCGCGATTCGCATAGAGTCGAGACATGGCGACCGTCCGGCCCGCTGCCGTGGCCGGGGCGTTCTACCCGGCCGACCCCGCCGCGCTCCGCGGTACCGTCGAGCGCCTGCTCGAGCAGGCGGTGCCACCGGCGATCGACGTGCACCCGCGGATCCTCGTCGTCCCCCACGCCGGCTACGTGTACTCGGGATCGGTGGTGGCGGCCGCCTACCGGGTGCTGCAGGCGGCACCGACCCGGCGGCGGGTTGTACTCCTCGGTCCCTCTCACTTCATCGCGTTCAGGGGCATCGCCACCCCCGGCGCCGACCGCCTGGCGACGCCGCTCGGCGAGGTGCCGGTGGACCGGGAGCTGACCTCCCTGGCCGAGTCCGATCCCATGGTCGCGCCCGATTCGGCCGCCCATGCCCGCGAGCACAGCCTCGAGGTGCAACTTCCGTTCCTCCAGGTGGTGCTCGGTGAGTTCGCCGTGCTGGCGATGCTCACCGGCGAGGTCACCCACGAGCGGGCCGCGGATGTGCTCGACGCCACCACGGCCGGCGGCGACGTGGTGGCCGTGATCTCCTCGGATCTGTCGCATTACCTGCGCTACCAGGCGGCGCGCCGTCGGGACGCTAAGACCATCGCCGCCATCGCCGAACTGCGCGCCGAGGATCTCGCCTGGGACGACGCCTGCGGGCGGACCGCGGTTCAGGCGGCGCTGGTCCTGGCCCGCCGGCGCGCTTGGGCGTGCCGCCTCCTCGATCACCGCAACTCCGGCGACACCGCCGGGCCGAAAGACAATGTCGTCGGCTACGCCGCCTTCGCCATCGGGCCCCCGGTGTGATCAGCGGGCGAGCCGCACCGGGAGCCGGCGGGGACCCCAAGTCCCGGGACCGTCCGGATCGAACACCCCGGCACACCGGGTGCCGCATGTCGTGCAGCACCCGTCGGCGTCGAGGCGGCAGTGGCCCAGCCGGTACCAATCGCGCTCTATGACGGCTCCGCCGCAACCGCTGCAGTAGGTGGCCTGCCCGGCTGGGTCGTCGACGTTGCCGGTGTAGACGTAGCGCAGGCCGTTGGCCATGGCGATCCGCCGAGCCCGTGACAGGGTCTCCGGTGCGGTGGGGGGACGGTCGAGCATCTTGAAGTCCGGGTGGAACGCACTGAAATGGAGCGGTACGTCGGGACCCAGCCGGTCGATCACCCAGGATGACAGGCGATCGATCTCCTCGGACGAGTCGTTGAGACCGGGGATCAGCAGGGTGGTGATCTCCAACCACACGTCGACCTCCCGGTGGACGAACTCGATCGTCTCCAGCACCGGAGCGAGGTGGCCGCCGCAGAACCGGCGGTAGAAGTCCTCGGTGAAGGCCTTGAGGTCGATGTTGGCCGCGTCCATGTGGGCGTAGAACTCGGCGCGTGGCTCGGAGGTGACGTACCCGGCGGTGACCGCCACCGTCTTCAGGCCGACTTGCCGGCAGGCCCGGGCGACGTCGACGGCGTACTCGTGGAAGATCACCGGGTCGTTGTAGGTGAAGGCGACGCTGCGGCAGCCCAGCTCGGCGGCGCGCCGGGCGATGGTGTCCGGTGTGGCCCGGTCGGCGAGGGTGTCGTACTCGCGGGCCTTGGAGATGTCCCAGTTCTGACAGAACCGGCAGGCAAGGTTGCAGCCGGCGGTCCCGAACGACAGCACCGGCGTGCCGGGGAGGAAGTGATTGAGCGGCTTCTTCTCGATCGGGTCGACGCAGAAGCCGCTGGAGCGCCCGTAGGTGGTGAGCACGATCTGGTCCTCCAAGCGGGCCCGGACGAAGCACAGGCCACGCTGGCCCTCATGGAGCTTGCATGCCCGCGGGCAGGCGTCGCACTGAATCCGACCGTCGCCGAGCCGGTGCCAGAACCTCGTCGGCACGATCGCCTCGGCGGGTCCCAGAGGGGTAACCGTGGTCAGCACATACCGTCCGCTGATGACGATACCGGCCGCGCCGGCGATGGAACCGGCTCGATACCGGCCGCGCCGGCGATGGAACCGGCTCCGTCACCGGCTTGGAGAAGGTCTGACGATGCCCTCGGTGCGGGGGTCTCGCGATCGTATCGGTACTCGGCTCACGCCCTGGTTCGACTCGACCTTGCTATCGCGCCGCGCTCCGTGCGCCGTGGTCGCCAGGTTGAGACCGCATCGTCTGGCGGCGGTGTCTCATTCGCGACCACGCAGAGGCTGCAGGGCGTGCCGCCAGCCACATGAGGGCGGTGATGATCACCGCCGAGGTCAGGCACCAGGCGCAGGTGGCCCCGATGACGAAGGGCTCGAGAAATGTGAGATACGCCGACAGGAAGACGCCGGCGACCGTCCCGGCAAACAGGGCGATGGTCAGGACGTCGGAGTGGCGTCGGTTCAGCCGCCCCATTCCCCACATCGTCAGGATCACGGAGTATCCGATGACCCCGAGCACACCGATCGGGATCACCCCGAACAGTCGGGCGTAGTCGCTCTGCTGGACGGCGTTACAGTCGCCCACCGGGCCACAGACCGCCTCCGAGCCGCCGACCTCCACGAACGTGAGGTAGACGGCGACTCCAAGTCCGATTACGGCAAGCAAGGCGATCGCACCTCCCGGAGGAGGCGCCGCTGCGGACCTCCGCATGCGCACCCACACTCCGATGAGGGCGGCCGACATCACGGCTAGCACCGCAACCGAAATCGAATTGCCGACCGGGTCGGTGCGGAACCGGTCCCACGGAGATTCTCCGCCGAAGGTCGGGAACTCGGCCTCACCCGGTGAGTTTGAGGTGGTCGTGGAGGGCGATGTGGTGCTCGAGGCGGGGATCGCGGGTTCGGGGATCGGGACGCTGTGCAGCGCGGCAGCGAGCCCGGGGATCGCCGGCCAGTCGATCGTGCCGCCGGCGTCGAGGGTGTCGAGCACGATCCCGGGGAACTCCTCCGGGATCTCCTCCGATCCGATCAGGTACCGGTCGCCGACGACCAGCCGGGGAACCCCGGCCGACTCGATGTCGAGGGCAGCGCTGGCTGCGATGAACAGATCGGCTCCTTCGGAGATGGAGGTATCGACGAGGAGGATTTCCAGACGCCCGTTGCTCATGAGAGAGAACGCCAGCTCTTCCGGCGGGATCGCCTCGTCGTAGAACAGGTCGGGTGCGCCTCCCGCCGCCTCGAAAACACCGGGGAGCACCTCGGTGATCACGTACTCACAGTGCCCGCAGGCGGGAAGGAAGAAGACGACGGCGCGTACTACCGGCTCCTCCGCTGCGGCAGTCCGGGCGCCGCCTGCGGCAGTCAGGGCGCCGCCGAGGAGCACTACGAGGACGAACAGGATCGGGGCCACGCGAGATCGCTGGTTCACGAGTCGCCTCCTACGCCGACTCGGCAGGTGCCGCCTTCGGATCCGGATAGAACCTTCGCTGTGCCCACAGGGCGACGTACACGAGCCCGACGAGCACCGGCACTTCGATCAGCGGGCCCACGACTCCGGCGAGGGCCTCGCCCGAAGTTATGCCGAATACCCCAATGGCCACCGCGATGGCCAACTCGAAGTCGTTGCTGGCCGCGGTGAAGGCGAGGGTGGCGGTGCGGTCGTAGGGGAGGCGCAGGCGTCGTCCCACGGCGAATCCGGCGACCCACATGATCAGGAAGTAGGCGAGCAGGGGAAGAGCGATGCGCGCCACATCGAGAGGCTGTGAGGTGATCTTCTCGCCCTGGAGGGCGAACAGGACCGCAACGGTGAAGAGCAGGCCGAGCGTCGCCACCGGGGCCACCCGGGGCACGAACACCGACTCGTACCATTCCTTGCCCCGAACCCTCTCTCCCCACCGTCGGGTGAGGTAACCGGCCGCCAGCGGCACCCCGAGGAAGATCAGGACGATGCGGGCGATCTCCCAGAGCGACACCGCGAATGTAGAGGTGTCGAGGCCGAGCCAATCCGGAAGGATCTGCAGGTAGAAGTAGCCGAGAACCGAGTAGAAGGCCACCTGGAAGACGGCGTTGAGCGCTACCAGCACCGCCGCGGCCTCCCGATTGCCGAGGGCGAGATCGTTCCAGATGAGCACCATGGCGATGCAACGGGCCAGGCCCACGATGATGATCCCGGTGCGGTACTCGGGGAGGTCGGGCAACAGCAGCCAGGCGAGGGTGAACATCACCAGGGGGCCGACCACCCAGTTGAGCACCAGGGAGGTGACCATCATGCGCCGATCCCGAGCCACCGTACCGATGCGCGAGTAGTCGACCTTGGCCAGGACCGGATACATCATGGCGAACAGGCCGATGGCGATGGGCAGGGACACCGTATCGACCTTGATCGAGTCGATGGAGTCGTTGAGATCGGGGAAAAGACGGCCGAGTCCGAGACCGATCGCCATGGTGAGCCCGATCCAGAGCGGCAGATAGCGATCGAGCATCGAGAGGCGGGCGACGACCGACGACGCCTCAGCCGTGCGTGTCGCGTCGGTCACCGATCGACCTCGTGGCTCTCCAGAGTGACGACGCGCTGCACCAGCAGGGAAACCAGTTCTTCGGTCTTGGGGATCTTCCCCGACAGGATCACCTGTTCGTCTACCACCAGGGCGGGGAGTCGCATCACCCCGTACGCGGCGATCTGCTTGTAGTCGGTCACCTTCACCACGTCGCCCTGGACACCGATCAGATCGAGCGCCTCCCGGGCTCGCTTCTCCAGTGTGATGCAGTTGGCGCATCCAATACCGAGAACCTTCAGCTTCATTGCGATTCCTTTCAGACGACGGCGTTCAAGAGGTATCCGGTGATGAGGATCCCGGTGGCCACGACCGCCACGAAGGTGGCGAGGAGCCGCATGGAGAGCACGCGTCGGAGCAGCACGAGTTCCGGAAGCGACAGCGCCACGACCGACATCATGAAGGCGATGGCGGTCCCCAGCGCCACGCCCTTGGCGTGCAGCGCCTCCACGAGCGGGATCGTCCCGGCGGCATTCGAGTAGAGGGGAATCCCGAAGAGCACCGCGACCGGTACCGCCAGCGGGTCGTCGGGACCGGCCCAGCGAGCGAAGAGGTCTGCGGGCGCCCAGCCGTGGATGACGGCTCCGATGGCGATGCCTGCCAGCAGATACGGCCAGATCCGGCCGAGGATGGCCCGCACCTCGTACCTTGCCGCGGTGAACCGCTCTCCCCACGTCGGCCCGGCATCCGGTGTCGAGTGGTTCGGTGCCCGCGCCGCAAACACGAACGGCTCTACCCAGCGTTCCAGGCCGAGCCGCCCGATCACCGCACCGGAGACGATGGCGACCGTGAGACCGGTGGCGACGTAGAGCGCCGCCACCTCGACCCCGAACGAACCGGCCACCAGGATCACCGCCACCTCGTTGACCAGCGGGCTGGCGATGAGGAAGGTCATGGTCATCCCGAGTGGCACGCCGGCGGCAACGAAGCCGATGAACATGGGCACCGCCGAGCACGAGCAGAACGGCATGACCACTCCGAGGGCCGCGGCGAGCCCGTACCCCACCACCCGCCCCTTTCCCCCGAGCAGATCCCTCGTCTTCTCGACGGAGATGAACGAGCGCAGCACCGTCACGATGAAGACCACGCCGGTGAGCAGGAGCGCGATCTTGACCGTGTCGTACAAGAAGAAGTGGATCACCTCGCTCGTTCGCGAGTCCTCCGTCACCCTGGGGAGGCCGCGCACGACCCAGTCGGCAATCCGTCCATTGACGGCGTAGAGGCCCACCCCCAGCGTGGCTGCCGCGGTGACCCTCGCCCAGGCGACACCGGTTCGAGGCGGCGATGCCGTGTCCGTGGTCACTCCGCGTCGTCGCCCTCTCCGGTGAGCACCCGGCGGATCTCGTCGAGTGCCGCCGGTACCAGCCGGTAGTCCACCCAGCGTCCCCGGCGGGTTCCTTCGACCACCCCGGCGTCGCGTAGGACCTTGAGGTGGTACGAGAGCAGGTTGGGGGGGACGTCGACCGAGGTGCGGAGCTCGCAGACGCAGCGCTCGCCCCCTCGAAGGACCTGGAGGATCCGTAACCGGGTGGGATCGCCGAGCGCCGCCAGCCGGGCCGCCGTCGCTTCGATCACCATTGATTCACCAGCCGGGCCGCCGTCGCTTCGATCACCATTGATTCAAGAAACCTTGATGTGACCACGGGCGCATCGTCTCTCCGGCCGCCCGCGCCCTCCAGGGCCGTTGGTCACACCGGTGGGCGATCTCACCAGTCGCCGGTGACCCCGAGACGCCCGAGGAGGTCGGCGACCCGACCGCGGATTTCGTCGCGGATCGCCCGCACCCGGTCGATCGGGAGCCCGGACGGGTCGTCGAGGTCCCAGTCCTCGTAGCGGACCCCGGGGACGTAGGGGCACTCGTCCCCGCACCCCATGGTGACGACGACGTCGGCGTCGTGGATGATCTCGATCGTCCACCTCTGCGGGACGGCCGTCGACATGTCGATGCCGATCTCCCGCATCGCCTCGGCGGCGACCGGGTTCACCGTTGCCGCCGGATCGGAGCCCCCGGAGAAGACATGGACGCGGTCTCCGCCGAGAACCCGGGCGAACCCCGCCGCCATCTGGGAGCGGCCGGCGTTGTGGACGCAGAGAAAGACGACGGTCGGGGTAGTCGTTGACACGGGGGAACCCTATCCCCACCACCGCACGAAGAGCGGGGCCAGGACCACGGCGGGGAGCGAAGAGCGGGGCCAGGACCACGGCGGGCGAGAGTATGGCGGCCGTCACCGACAGCGCCTATCCCCACCACCGCACGAAGAGCGGGGCCAGGATCACGGCAGGGAGCATGTTGGCCACCCGCACCTGTTTCAGATCGAGCAGGCGCAGCGAGATCCCCAGGAGCAGGATGCCGCCGGCGGCTCCGAGCCCGTCGAGCATGGGGTCGGTGAGCACCCCGTCGAGCGTGCCGGCGGCGAGGGCGATGCCGCCCTGGATCACGGCGACCGTCACCGCCGAGGCGGCCACCCCCCACCCGTACACGGCGGCAAAGGCGATCGCGGCGAAACCATCGAGTGCCGACTTCACGAGCAACAGCTCGGCGTCCCCGAGACCATCCTGGATCGAGCCGACGATGGTGAGCGGTCCGACGCAGAAGACGAGGGAGGCGACGACGAAACCCTCGGCGAACCGGTTCTCATGGGGCACCGGCAGAGTGGTCTCGGGGACGTCGACGTCGACCGGCACCGCGGCGGCGAAACGCCGCTGCAGAGCCTCGCCCAACCGGTGCAGCCCGGCCTCGATCCGTATCAGTTCGCCGAGCACCGCCCCGAGCAGCACGGCCCCGAGCACCAGGGGAAACTCGTCGGTGGGCAGGATCTCCCGAAAGCCAATCGCCGCGGTCGCCAGGCCGAGGGTGGCGAGCACCGTGCCGCGCACGCTTTCCGGGAACTTCCTGCCGG
>Ga0209342_10007665_pt1 | contig 10865 bp, 9 predicted proteins | sample RifCSP16_2_FD_184023 | JGI IMG/M metagenome (GOLD analysis project Ga0209342, IMG submission 184023) | Soil microbial communities from Rifle, Colorado - Rifle CSP2_sed 16_2 (SPAdes) (version 2) | ecosystem: Environmental > Terrestrial > Deep subsurface > Rock core/Sediment | place: Rifle... | reverse complement strand
CCAGCTCGAACCCGGCGAGACGACGATGACCGAGTCCGTTTTGCGCCTCGGGCATCCGCTGGAGGTAGAGGATGTGCAAAACACGCCCTATGTGAGCCAGCGCATCGCCGCGTTGTTCCCTACTCGCTCAATGCTCTCTCTACCATTGATTGCCGACGAACAAAAAATAGGCGCGGCGCACATCGGTTTCAACCATCCGCACCCATTCACGGCGGAGGAAATCGCGCTTGGCGAACAGGCAACCTCCCAGATCGCACTGGCGATGGCGAAAACCAGGATGCTCGAGAACGAACACCGCCGGGTGAGTGAGCTCGATGCGCTGCGGGCGACCATGGCGGATATATCTGGCGAGCTCGAGCTTTCCGCACTGCTGCGCATCATCCTGGAGCGGGCGACGAGCTTGTTGAATGCCACCGGCGGAGATCTGGGCCTGTACGAAGAGGAGCGGGGTGAGATCTTGATTGTGGTCAGCCACAATATGGGCAAGGATTACCAGGGCACAAGAATGGCTTTGGGCGAGGGCGCCATGGGTCTGGCGGTCAAGGATAACGCGCCGGTAATTATCTCAGATTACCACCGCTGGGAAGGCAGGTCTCCTCAATATGAAGCGGGACCATTTGAAGCAGTACTGGCTGTACCGCTCCATTTCCGCGGGCGGATCGTCGGGGTGCTGGGAATCGCAGATAAGAATCCAGCACGGAAGTTCAACCAGGACGATCAACGCCTGCTCAATTTATTTGCGCAACAAGCTGCAACGGCGATAGAAAATGCGCGCCTGTACGCGGACGAAAAGAAGCGAGTGTACGAACTGGAAACATTGTTCGAGAGCAGCGCGACCATCACCAAGACGCTCGATCTGGAGGTTGTATATAAAATCGCCGCCGAGCAGTTGCTCAAAGCAGTCGATGCGACCAGCGTATACATCCTGTCCGCCCCCGATCTGACTTCAGGCCAAACCACCGTCCTGGAGCACCATTACAGTCCCTCGGCGAATGTTCACGAACGCAAGCCGTATATCGGCGCAACCTACGACCTGAACCAATTCAGCCAGACCCTGGCTGCACTACGGGCTGGGAAACCTTTGACGATCATGGTAAATGATCCGAGCATCGACCGCTCCGATTGGGAAGAATTAATCAAAAACGAGGTCAAATCTACGATCTGTGTACCGATGATCGTATCCGATCAGCTCCTCGGTTATGCAGAAATCTGGGAAAGCCGCTATGAGCGCACCTGGAGCCCAGAAGAGGTGCGCTTGTGCCAGACAACCGCTAACCTGGCCGCGGTGGCGATTGAAAACGCCAGCCTTTACCAGGAAATGCAGCATTTAGCCGTGACCGATGCGCTGACCGGAGTTTACAATCGGCGCGGTTTGTTCGAGGTCGGGCAGCGGGAGGTCAGCCGCGCCAGGCGCTTCGTGCGCCCTCTCTCGGTTGTCATGCTCGATATCGACCATTTCAAGCAAATCAACGACGTCCACAGCCATGCGATTGGGGATACGGTGCTGCAGACGATTGTACATCAATGCCAGGCGTATCTACGGGACATGGACATTTTGGGAAGATACGGGGGCGAAGAGTTCGCTATCCTGCTGCCTGAAACCGACCGCATGGCCGGCTACCAGGTGGCAGAGCGACTGCGCATGCTGATCGCCAGCAACCCGGTGCCAACGCCGAACGGTCCAATCAACGTCACGGTCAGCATGGGGGTTGCCAGCGCCACGGTGGAGGTTGAACACCTGGCAGTGCTGCTCGACAGGGCGGATACAGCCATGTATGCGGCTAAGGAAGCCGGGCGCAATCGGGTTGTAATTGAGAGCAGCACCGGCAGAGGTCCTTATATTTAAAGTCAGGCTAAGCGTCGCTCACTAACGGATGGCGCCACCTCAGTCCTGGGAAACGGCTGTAATCGCGGTCGGTGGTGATCCACTCGCTGCCGGATTCAATAGCCAGTGCCGCCAGATAAGCGTCTGAGATTAAATTGCCCTTTACGCCTGCCGACTGGCATAAGTTCTGGAAAATATCCCAGTGCCTCGGCCCAGGCGAGATAGGGACAGCATTGGGTTGGATGCGCAGGATTTGGACGAACGCAAATCCAGAGGCTAAGTCGCTAGGGGGATTGAATAGACGCGGGTGAGTAACTATTCTGAGAAATCCGCTGAGCACCAGGTCGGAGTACCCATAAGCCTGGTCACTGTTGATCAACTCTTCTAACCAATCCCGATAGGCCAGATGACCTGGCGCATCCTCCCGATGGGCGTAGACGAGCACGTTCACATCAGTCAGGATCATCGGATGAATCCATTAAATCCAAGAGGGCAGCGGAGTCATCCAGGTCTACACCAGGGAGCAAGCCTTTGCCGGAGAAGGTGATCAAGCGGACGGGCTCTTTCCGCCCTGCGTCATGTTGCCGCGCTAAAGATGCTCGTAGAGCATCCTCGATGACTGCGGTGAGGGTCTTCCCCCGACGGGCAGCCAATTGCTTGGCTTCTTTAAGAAGCTGCTCGTCGATTCGAATCGTCGTTCTCATGCATCAAATCATATAATAATGTCATCAATATGTCAATATCGTGAGAGGCGGTATCAGACCGAAGCATAGGCAGGTCCATGCAATATTCATGCAGAATTATTGAAGTACAGACCCGCTCCAGGGGTCACCTGCGCCGAAAATATCTGATAGAATGTACCCCGAAACGGGTAAAGACGATCGCCTGCGCCCAGGCACCTAAAGCGTTACACCCGGCAAGAGGAGAGACGCCCCCATGACCCCGAACGAGAGCACGCCCCCCAGCGATTTCATCCGCGAGATCGTCCGCCAGGACATACAGAGCGGAAAATACGGCGGGCGGGTGCACACCCGCTTCCCACCTGAGCCGAACGGCTACCTGCACATCGGGCACGCCAAGTCGATCTGCCTGAACTTCGGCCTGGCGGAGGAATTTGGCGGGCTTTGCAACCTGCGCTACGACGACACGAACCCCACCAAGGAGGAGGTCGAATACGTCGAAGCGATCAAGCGGGATATCCGCTGGCTGGGATTCGATTGGGAGGAGCGGGAATACTACGCTTCGGATTACTTCGAGCAACTCTACCTGTTCGCCGTCAAGCTGATCAAAAAGGGGTTGGCCTACGTGGACGACCTGAGCGCGGAGAAGATGCGGGAGTATCGCGGCACGCTGACCGAGCCAGGGGTGGAAAGCCCCTTCCGGAACCGCTCCGTGGAGGAGAACCTGGATTTGTTCGCCCGCATGCGGGCAGGCGAGTTCCCGGATGGCGCCCGCGTGCTGCGGGCCAGGATCGACATGACCTCCGGCAATATCAATATGCGCGACCCGGTGCTGTACCGCATCCTGCACGAAAGCCACCACCGCACCGGCGACGCCTGGTTAATCTACCCATTGTACGACTTCGCCCACGGGCAGTGCGACTCGATCGAGGGCATCACCCACTCGATCTGCACGCTGGAGTTCCAGGACCACCGCCCGCTGTATGATTGGTTCCTGGACGCGCTGGAGATCTACCACCCGCAGCAGATCGAGTTCGCCCGCCTGAACCTGAGCTACACCTTGCTCAGCAAGCGCCGGCTGCTGCGCCTGGTGCAGGAGGGGCACGTGAGCGGCTGGGATGACCCGCGCATGCCCACCCTTTCCGGGCACCGCCGGCGCGGCTACACGCCTGAAGCCATCCGCCTCCTATGCGAGGCGGTCGGCGTGGCAAAAAACGACAGCGTGGTGGATATCGCCCTGCTGGAACACCACCTGCGCCATGACCTGAACAAGCGCGCCTCGCGGCGCATGGGCGTGCTGAGACCGCTCAAGGTGGTGATCGTCAACTACCCGCAGGGGCAGGTGGAGGAGATGGAGGCGGTCAACAACCCGGAGGACCCGGCGATGGGGACTCGCAAGGTGCCGTTCTCAGGCGAGCTGTACATCGAGCAGGAGGATTTTCGCCTGGAACCGCCGCCCAAGTACTACCGGCTTGCGCCGGGGCGGGAGGTGCGCCTGCGCTACGCTTACTTCATCACCTGTGTTGATGTGGTCAAAGACCCCGAAACGGGGGAGGTGGTGGAGGTGCACTGCACCTATGACCCGGCGACGCGCGGCGGCGACGCCCCGGATGGGCGCAAGGTGAAAGCCACACTGCACTGGGTTTCAGCGCAGCACGCTCGACCCGCCGAAGCGCGGCTGTACGACCGCTTGTTCAGCGTGGAAAACCCCAACGAGGTTGCAGAAGGACAGGATTTCACCGCCAACCTGAACCCGAACTCGCTGGAGATCCTGGAGAACTGCTACGTGGAGCCCAGCCTGGGTGCGGCGGCAGTGGGCGAGATTTTCCAGTTCGAGCGCCAGGGCTATTTCTGCGTGGATCCCGGCTCGACGGCGGAGAAACCGGTCTTCAACCGGGCGGTGGGATTGAAGGATACCTGGGCTAAGATCGAAGCGTCGCAGAAAGGGGGCTAGAGAGGATGATTTGCAATGATGTGGCGCTGGAGCGGGCGCGTTAACCCGTTCCAGCGCCTGAGTGTCCAATGGGTTATGGGCTGGCCTGGCGCAAAATCAACCCTGCCCAGATATACCAGATTGGCGCTACGATCACAGCGGCCACTGCGGCAATCGTGATCAAGACTTCAACCTCGAGGACGAAACCAGCCACCACGAACCAGTACGCAATCGCGCCGACGATCCCCACGTAAGCCAGCGGCTTAGACCAGATATTCCCCCGCATTGCGAGCAGGTTGACGACCAGGAACCACAGGCCAACCCCGCCGAAAACGAGCCAGCCATTTGGATCCAGGGCGATCATAGATTGATTGGCAGCCAGGGCGGCCTTTGTCGCCGCGTCACCCGTTACGAAGGCTTCCGCTCTTGCGGGGTAGAGCGCCAAGTAGCGGAAGTACTGGATCGCCGCGACCGCGAAGCCAACCAGGGCCAGATAGCTCGTCCAGCGAACCCAACCTTCATTCGCTGAGCGCACCTTCTCCGAAATTGACGGCACCACGGCGAGGGCGAACACCGCACCCAGCGCGAAAGCCCAGTATTGGAGCATGGCCATGCTCGGGTTTTGCGCAAAGGACGCCAGGAATGCGGCAGGATCTGCCCCACCTTTCTGTTCTGCAGGCACCAGCAGGTAAGCTATACCAGCCATTACGTACGAAACACCCACGAGCATGGAGCATGCGCCTCCGAGTCTGCTCATCGTGTTGTTTTTCATGGCAATTTTCCTCCTTAAATACAAACGATTACACTCGACACCCTGACATCATCGGTGATGACCAAGTTGCTGCTAACGCAGCTCACCTCCTTTCCTCCCCATATCTATCGCGCCGTGCGGCAATTACGCCCAGTAGTGCAACGGGCTTGCTATTAGTATAGACAAATTATCAATTTATGCAACTGTTTTCGGGTTAATAGGTAAACATGCGGTCACTATCGAGCGCAAGTTTCACCAACACGTTAGGCATGGCAAACTGGGCAGGCTTGCCATCGATATCTGCCGCGCCCAGGCCGCGCGCGTTAGCAGACATCCCTGACAGATAAATCTTTGCCCCACTGGCTACCACTGCATCGTAAGATTCACGCAGCTTGCCGGTGCCCAGGCCGCTCAGATTATCCAGCACACCATCTCGCAGCAATTGAACCGCGTCGCCGGCGAGAAATAGCGTGACGGTGTGACCTTCTTCAATGGCGGCCTTGGCAACCAGGAACGCCAGGGCAGCCCGGGTGGGATGCTCCGGACCGTGGGTGAGGTGAACGAGTATTTTAGCCATTGGATGTCTCCTACAATAAAGGTTGAGAGCAGGCGAAACTGCTTGAGCTACTATTTCGCCTCGGATTCAACCGCCGTCCACAGAGCTTCGTGACTTATTCCGCCTGTTTTTCTGATGCGCTCTTCAGCAGCGTCTAAGAGGGCCTGAAATTTTACGGAGTTTGCCAGCAGAACCCGTTCCAGGTCGTCCTCATCAGAGATGCTCAATAATACCGCAACCGGTTTGCCATGCTTGGTTATAATTACAGGCCCTTCCTGGATCTTCTTGATATAGGCGCTGAAGCGTGCTTTGACATCTGCGAGAGGGGCGATGTTCATAGTTTTACTTCCTTTCCACCGATATACAAACGTTCTCCCTTTTTTACGCCAATCGCCAGAATATGAACTACTGATTTTTCGGGATAGACGCTGTAAAATACCCGAAATTGATTGTTATCACCGAAACGCAGTTCCCACCGTGCGCCAAAAGCTGGTGTGCGGACCAAAGGCTTGCGGTTGCGCGTTTCAACATCAGGTTCATAGGTAAGCTGACTCTCAATCGTGTGGCGGATAAACGAATAATATTTACGCTCGATCGCTTTTACCTGGCGAATGAATTCAGTGTCGTAGACAAGTTGATAACGCTTATCCGCCATATTATGACTACTATTTTAGTCAAAATGGACAGGTTGTCAATATCTCTGTGGACAAGGGTGCGTTTCAGTTTTTAGGTGAATTGTAAACGGTGCAGGCCGGGCAGTAGAAGTATTCCCGCTCTAGCAAAATGCTCCTCACGCGGGCCTCGATCAACTTGGGTTGCTTGCCTTTGTTCTCCATCGGCCCGCCGCACCGCGGACAGGCCGGCCGCTCTGCGGGAACTCCGCCTTCTTCCCCCCTCAGGAAGGCTGCCACCAGCTCTTGGCTCAGTTCTTTCCTGGTTTTCAGCACCTGCTCTTTAAACTCGGTCAGCGTGGGGCGATCCGCCTGCTCCTGCCAGTCCAGGATTTGGTCCACTTGTTCTTCAAATTTCGCCGTCAATTCGGCTTTGATTTGCTCGCGGGTGCGTTTCATCTCGGTTCCTCCGTCTTCAAGGTTGCCGCCAATTTTCCCATATTTCCCCTGAAATTGAAACGCACCCAGCGGCTTGGCGCACGTCAGGTTGGGGGCAAACCTGCCATGCATACTGTAATGGGGATGAAGATGTGGGTTTGCTGAAGTGCAAAGCGCTTCGAGCAAACCCACAAACCCCCTCTGCCCCAAATAGGGAACCCGGTTTTTGCTGAAAAACCGGGTTCCTTAAAGATCATTGCCTGGAGATATTGTTCAGGGCTTTACGGTGCTGCGAAAATCCACAGGCCGGTATCCCGGTCACTCCCCAGGATGTAGGTATTGCCGTTAGGGTGGTGGTGCAGGTATACGCCCCAGAAGTTTGATCCTTCCGGACCGGTATCCACGAAGTGGGCGGTCTCAGTGAGCGTATCGCCTGCGAAACTTACTACCCGCATCCCCTCAGCATACCAGGAGATGTAAGCGGTAGTGCCTTCCACGACAACGTTGTGCATGGTGCGGTCGCCGCCCACCGGCGGTACGAACACGTTTTCCGTGGCGAAGCCGTCCAGTTCGACGATATTCGCCGGGTCGGTAACGTCCAGCAGGTGCAGGCGGCCGTAGCCATCGAAGATGCCCGTCATTACCACCGTGCCTCCAGGATTGCCCACGCCAGCCGCTTGCATCACTTCACCAGTAGAGAAGCCAACGAAGGCGCCCGGGATGGGCGGGTAGGGGCCATCGTCGCGCGGCGCCATGGCGACCAGGGCGTCGCCGCGAGCAGCGTCATTGGCTACTACAAAAGCAGCATACCCTTGGGCAAAGGCGGCTTCCGCCTTGTCCTGGAAGAAGCACACCCCGCGCTGGATCAAGGCCACGGCGCCCAGCGCAGGTGCCGGAGGGATCTCCGCCGCTGTGCAGCCCAGACCGCCAGTCCAGACTACCGGGCCATTGAAGGTCTGCCCAGGCAGTAGTCCGACCGGGAAGGTGAACGTGCCTTCTATGGCTGGATATGAGGTGCCGTCAAAGGTGAAGGAGGTGATCTGGCCGGGGCCGAAATCCTCATCTCCCATCAGCACTCGCGTTCCGTCCGCGTTGGGGACGGCAGCGTGGGAGTTGCCTTCGGGAGCCACGCCCGAAAGCGGGTCCGGATCCAAGTAATCGCTGTCACCCAGGAAGACCGGGTTTCCAGGATCGGTGATGTCCAGCAGCACCAATCCGGCGTCCCAGTACGAGAGATAGGCAATCACCTGGCCGTCGTTTTCCTGCGCCCAAACGTCGTGCAGGAAAACCTCGCCAAAGCCGATGTTGTCGATTCCAGGTGGCCAGTCAGGTGCTCCTGTAACCGCGATCTCCTTTGGGGCTTGCGGCTTGGTGATATCGATGATGTGGACGTCGCGCAGATTTTCGTCGTCGACGACCAGCGCGTAGGCCTGGTCACCTTGCTGGTAGATGTATGTGTTGTGGACCTGGAACTTGAGGAAGTTCTGCTTGAGCACTTTTGGTTTCAGGGGGTTCGTGACGTCGTAGATGGCTATGCCGTTGTTCCCGGGCGCAAAAGCCCCGCCTCTGGAGACCAGGCGCGGGATAAATCCGTTCCCGCAGAACTCGTTGGAGTGAATCAGGACGTCCCCTGTGAAGAACATGGTTTCGATGTGTGCCACCTTAACGTCGTTCGCCCGCGTGTTAGGTGGTGAGGGAATGAAGCCCACCTGACTGGGACTGGCCGGGTCGGAAATGTCGATGATCCGGATCCCGGTAATGTCCAGCGAACAGAACGGCTCGTCGAAGCTGCCAATGTAGGCGTAGTTGCCAAGCGCCCACACGTCGGTGGTCAATCCGTCCACACCACCAAAGGGGTTGAAATGGCCCACAACGTCCAGTTCTGGGGAGCCAGAGCCACCGTGTGTGGCTAAAACTACGTTGGGCAAGAGCAAAGCTACGCTAAGTATAGCTGCTACGATAGCCAGCTTTGCCTTGCGACGAGCGATATGGCCTGCCATTATGTAGCCTCCTTTTTGAGTGATTAAAGAATGGATGGGTTAGTAGGGTGACGTAGATCGTTATTTACCGGTTAATCGAATACACCACCTCCTGGCGAAAATTTTTCAATCGCTGGAGCAGATGCCCACACGGATCAGCTCTACTAATCGTGGGATAGAAACCCCCCGAATTAGTAGGCGTGGGAAAGGAATCAATACAACCTCCCCGGCAGTTAAATTATAGACAATTATTATCCAAATATCAAGTTAAAGAAATTTAAGACAATGGTCGGGTGAGGCGGAACTCAGTCAGGTCTGGGGCGAGGTAGAGAAGGCGTTTACGGCGCGCTGGATGCGGTCCTTGTCATCCGAAGCCAGGCTGTGCTCCAGGAGGCGCTGGCTTATATCAGGGGGGAGGTGGCGGATGGCAGAGGGGCGGTATTTGGCGAAATAGTAGCCGGCGAAGAAGCGTGCTGCACCCTCCAGTTGGGTAGGGGTGAGCTCGTGACGGGTAAGCGCGGCGAGGAGCTGATCCACTGGAAATGCCAGGAGCAGCCTCTCAGCGACGCTTTCATAGGCGGGGAAACCGCTCCAGGGACCTTGCCCGGAGCCGTACCAGTGAAACAGGGTCAGAATGCGCCGGTCCACATCCGGGTATTCAGCCGCCAGCGCGCTCAACAGAGGGGTCAACTTGTAGGTGACTTCCTCGATCTTACCGGGCGGACCTTCGGGGTGGAGAGGAATGAAGGAAGCCATGCCAGCGGAGGAGGTGAACATCTCCTCGGCGTAGGGATACAGGCAGCGCGGCATGGCCTCCTGCCAGCGGGCGAGCGCCTTGCGCTGTACTTCCACGAGGCGTTGGGCCTCCCGATAGGCTTCCAGGGGCGCGGTTGCGCCGCGCTCGGCCATCCAGGCGAGCAGGCGTTCGCCGTCCACCAGCAGGGCGTCGTATCTCCAGGCACCCCAACGAATCGAGCGCCCGTGATGCAGCCCAATGGTGGCGATCAAATGGTCCCCGGCGTACAGCTCCAGGGCATTGTCGCCCAGGCACGAGCAGTGGCCGAAGGTGCTTTCGTCCTCCACAATTGTCAGGCACTCGCGCAGGGCTATGACCTCCTGGGGGTCGTTTTCATCGATCAAGACTTCCGTCCCGAGCGCCTTGCCGTGCGACATGCCACCAGCGATCACCCTGGCGCGGGTGATCTTTTCGATCAGGATGTCCAACGAACGCTGGGAGGGATTTCCGCGCTTCGGCGCGGGCGGTGGAGGTTGATTTTTGTTAGGGCGCGGCAAGAGCTTCTTCAGAATCGACATGTTTTATCCCCTATCAGTGAAGCTGCGCACCGCACCTCAGTCGCTGGCGGCGCTTAAAGCCGCCAGCTCTGCCAAGGGCAGCGCGGTCGTGCAGCAGCACGAGCAGGTTTCCCTGCCGCTGTCATTAGCCTGGCTGGGGAGCGAGGATTCGAACCTCGGCATACGGATCCAGAGTCCGCTGTCCTACCGCTAGACGACTCCCCAGTGCACTCCGGAATATTACCACGCGATGCAAGATTGGTCAAACTTATTGGGTCACTGGGCGAGTGGATGCGGGCTTTCAGCCGCCAGTCCCTCCAGGATGGCGATGGCATTCTTGAGGCGCTCCAGCACGACGGGCTTGCCGATGATCTGCATGCTCTCGAAGAGCGGCGGGCTTACCGGCTGTCCGGTGGCCGCCACGCGCAGGATGCCGAAGAGCTGACCGGCATCGAGACCAAGCTCCTCCGCCAGCCGACGCAGAGGTTCTTCGGCGGTCTCTAGTGAGATGGAGGGCAGTGCGGCGAGCAGCGCGTACGCGGCCCGGGCCGCGTGGGCTGACCGGGCTGGAGACATATTCTTACCCACCAGGTCATCCGCTTTGGGGGCGATCTGTGGCTGAAAGAAGAAGCCGGCCATAGGTATAGCGTCGTCCAACGTGACCAGGCGCTTCTGGATGATGGGAGCCACCTGGAGGAGCAGCTCATCATCGAGGTAGTAGCCAGCATTGAGAAGGAAGGGTTTTATCCGCCGGGCAAGGTCGCTGACCTCCAGGCTGCGGATGTGCAGACCGTTGAAG
>Ga0209342_10007664_pt1 | contig 10866 bp, 9 predicted proteins | sample RifCSP16_2_FD_184023 | JGI IMG/M metagenome (GOLD analysis project Ga0209342, IMG submission 184023) | Soil microbial communities from Rifle, Colorado - Rifle CSP2_sed 16_2 (SPAdes) (version 2) | ecosystem: Environmental > Terrestrial > Deep subsurface > Rock core/Sediment | place: Rifle... | reverse complement strand
GGGACCAGCGCTCCAGCTGGAGGCGCTCGTCAGGGGAGAGGACGACGACGGGGGCGGTGCGCATGTCCTCCCCAGGGCGGGGGGGACCTATAATCCTACCTACTTGCGTAACGGCAGACTAGCGGGCACAACCGAACACGCACGCGCCCGTGTCCCAGTCAATCAGGGCGAAGCCGCCGAGGAGTTCATTCTCGTGGGAATACGAGACCGACCACAGATAGAGCGGGGTACCGTCGCGTGGACGCCAAGGGAGACCCGCTATCGGGCGGCCCGGGGCCGGGACTGGATCGCACGTCGCCTCGAACTCCCAGCCTGTCCCATTGACGAACACCGGCGTGACCGTCGCATGAATCTCGAGGAGGTCCAAGCCGAGGTCCGCGGCCACACGGTGCACCGCCTCGCCGGGTCCGACGGCGGCGAACCGAGAACACTCCGCCCATTGCCCCGCGCCGGTCCACCGTGGCTGGGTGAGGAGATTCGTCGTGGCCGCCGCCGACACAGCGGTCAGTACAGCCGCCAGGACGAGGAGAACCCCCCACTGACGGCGCGCGCCCGTATCGGGTGCCCCCTTCCGGAACTCCTCGACGAAGCGTGCAGAAAACCCCGTCAGACAGGACAAGGAGAGAGTGAGGGAGAGGAGGAGAGGCTCATACCCCCCGAGAGGCCACAAGAGCAGGAAGCCCGTGGCGACGGAGAGGACGAGGAGTCCGAGGATCACGAACGGCCTGGGCATGCCCCTCACTTGCGTCCAGGGTCGATAAGCCTCTCGGCGACATGTCGATGCGCGGCTCATGGGCGGAGACTTGGGCGGTCCCAACGGTCCTAGGCCAGGGCGCTCACGGCCAGCGCCTCGACGAGGACGCAGATGGCGGCGATCCCTGCCAAGACCTGGAGTGGAAACGAGGCATGGGAGAAGTCGACGCGGCCCTGAGTGTGCAGGCGGAGCTGCGCCCGCGGGACGCGGAAGTCCCGGGTCATCAGCATGTCCGAGCGCGTTGGACCGGAGACGAACGCGATCACGAGGAGGACGAGGAACGCGACGAACCCCGCCGTGGCGAAGCGGTCGGTGAGCCGGAGCGCGTAGAGGTCGCCCGCGGGAGTCGACGCCGCGGCATACCCGGCGCTCACGACGGGCGGGAGGCCGAAGAGGAGGAGGAGCGTGAGGAGGAGCGCGGACCGCGGCGTCATGAGGGGGAGATGCTGGAGGAGCTACTTGGCGGCTCGTCGGGCGGCCCCCGGGAGTCCCTCCCCGACCGAGGGGACGAAACTCGTTCCGCCCGGACGCACTCGTTCCGCCCGGACGCACTCGTTCCGCCCGGACGCAGGGGTTATATACTCCGTCGCCTTCGGAACCACTCTGGCAGTCAGGCGGAGGCCCTGAACTGTGACGGGTCCCCACTCCAAGGCTGCCTACACGGTGGAGGTCTGAGAAAACCGCGTTAGCGCGTGGCCTCTCAAACCCGACGCTCGACGAGAAGAGGTGCTCAGCGACCTCGCTAAATTCCATCCGAGTACATTTCAGTGTGCGTCGACATGTGTCGGCAGTCAACTCCGGTTGATCCTGCCGGCGGGCACCGCTATTGGAGTTCGCTTTAGACATGCGAGTCGAGAGGTGTAAGACCTCGGCAGACGGCTCAGTAACACGCGGACAATCTGCCCTAGGGTGGGGGATACCCTCGGGAAACTGAGGATAATACCCCATAGGTCCGGGATGCTGGAACGCTTCCGGGCTCAAACTTCCGGGGCCCTAGGATGAGTCTGCGGCCTATCAGGTTGTAGGGGGTGTAACCGACCCCCTAGCCTTCGACGGGTACGGGCTATGGGAGTAGTCGCCCGGAGATGGATTCTGAGACACGAATCCAGGCCCTACGGGGCGCAGCAGTCGCGAAAACTCCGCAATGTGGGCAACCACGACGGGGGAACTCCAAGTGCGAGCGCTTTGCGTTCGCTGTTCTTTTGTCCAAAAAACAAGAGAAGTAAGGGCCGGGTAAGACGGGTGCCAGCCGCCGCGGTAATACCCGCGGCCCGAGTGGTGCTCATTATTATTGAGTCTAAAACGTCCGCAGCCGGTTTCGTAAATGCCTGGGTAAATCGGGCCGCTTAACGGTCCGAATTCCGGGTAGACTGCGAGGCTAGGGACTGGGAGAGGCTGGAGGTACTCCAGGGGTAGGGGTAAAATCCTGTAATCCTTGGAGGACCACCGGTGGCGAAGGCGTCCAGCTAGAACAGATCCGACGGTCAGGGACGAAGCCCTGGGGCGCAAACGGGATTAGATACCCCGGTAGTCCAGGGTGTAAACGCTGCAGGCTTGGTGTCGGAGGTCCTACGAGGGCGTCCGGTGCCGGAGTGAAGATGTTAAGCCTGCTACTTGGGGAGTACGGTCGCAAGACTGAAACTTAAAGGAATTGGCGGGGGAGCACCGCAACGGGAGGAGCGTGCGGTTCAATTGGATTCAACGCCGGAAAACTCACCGGGGGCGACCCTTGCATGAAGGCCAGGCTGATGACCTTGCCTGATTTTGGGAGAGGTGGTGCATGGCCGTCGTCAGTTCGTACCGTAAGGCGTTCTGTCAAGTCAGATAACGAACGAGACCCTCGCCCTTAGTTGCCCGTTCGATCCTTCGGGATCGGGCGCACACTAGGGGGACCGCTGGCGCTAAGTCAGAGGAAGGAGAGGTCAACGGTAGGTCCGTATGCCCCGAATCCCCCGGGCAACACGCGCGCTACAAAGGACGGGACAATGGGCTCCGACCTCGAGAGAGGGAGGCAATCCCGAAACCCGTTCGTAGTTCGGACTGAGGGCTGTAACCCGCCCTCACGAAGATGGATTCCGTAGTAATCGCGTGTCAACATCACGCGGTGAATATGCCCCTGCTCCTTGCACACACCGCCCGTCAAGCCACCCGAGTTGAGCCTGAGTGATGGTTCCGTTTTTGCGGCGCTAGAACTTAGGTTCAGCAAGGAGGGCTAAGTCGTAACAAGGTATCTGTAGGGGAACCTGCAGATGGATCACCTCCTAAGCCATCAACATAGGAGGCCTTGGCAAGGTAGAAAGGGCCTCTGCTTCCCGATCGCGAGCGTCTAATCCACTCCTTTTTCTTCAATGAGTTTCGAGCGGAAGCTCGGTGTCCGATTGTCGTGGATTCGCATAATCCCCTCGAATTCGGAACGGACCCGGGTAGACATAGCGTCGTTATACTCTCAATCCGAAGGAAACTCCCGTCACGGGATTCATCTCCGAGCTGAGGGGCGGGAAACCGAAACGAGTCACGTGAGCGGTCCAGAAAGTGGTGAAAGGCCGGAGCCCCCGCGCAGAACTCCGGTCGATGTTGCACTCGGCCCGAGGAGTCTTCACTTCCCCTCGTCCGGGGCCTGTGTCGGCTCGGTGCGAGTGCGGATCCGGACACCCGTCTCCGACGTCTCGACGTAGTCGCCGACCCGCTTCACGACGGCCCGCGACCACTCCTCGATGCCGCGAGAGAAGCCGTCGGCCACCCGAACCAAGACGATGATCGACCAGATCACCAGGACGACCAGCGCGAAGCCCGCGAAGGCCGGGTTGATCGCCACGAGGAAGGCGAGGAAAAACAGATAGATGAGCACCGCGAAGAGGACGTAGAACAATCCTCGGAACCCTGTCCTGTAGTTGCTCAAGTTCGCCTCCACGGTGGTCTCCTTGCTCGCGCTCACGGCCGCGATTCCTGCGAGGGCATCCGCCGTCCGCCGAATGTCCAACGCCGCGCGCACGAGCACGACGAGGAGCGCGACGATCACGATTGCGGACACAATCGGTGCTAGGTCGAAACCGAAGAGCGAGAACCCTTCTGCAAGGGGCACAAACACAAGGCCGCCGAAGAGCCATATCAAGCCAGCTACAAGGATGTGCACTGCTAGGCTCGGCAGACTCGCGGCTAGGCGCTGCTTGCTCTCGTCCATCAACTCCGCTCGGTTCACACTCCCACTTCCCGCTCTTAATTCTGTAAGTCATCGTATATATTGATGTCGGAGCGGGACCACCGTGCCTCGGTCATCTTATAAAAGTGTACCGGGCGCTCCTGTCTTGGTGGAGCGCATCGGCGTGACCGCCCACGTTGGTTTCGCTTCTGTGCAGTGACGATTGCGCAATCGCCCGCGATGGCGATCCCGTTCCGACTTTCCGCCGTTGGAAGCTCATCCTCGTCTTCGCGGGAATTGCCTCTTCGACGGGCTGGTCGGACGTGAGGGGCGGAAGGCTGAACGGCGTTGACGCGTCGCGCCGCCGCCCACGATGGGTACAAAGGCCACTCGATCCCCGTCCCGCACCGGATGCGATATCGTCGGCCCTTGTAGGACTTCGTCGTTCAGGACGACGCGCACGGCGGGCTCGAGGATTCCCGGGGTGGGCTCGAGCCTCTTCCCCGCCAGCGGGAAGGTCTTTCGGATTGCTTCGAGGACACCCCCCAGGGTCGGCTGCGTCGGCGCGAGCCTGACGTCGTCCGTCACACCGGCGGCACGTTTGTACGGACCCATTAGACGGACGGTCACGTGCACGCTCGTGTCGAACGTGCTTGCGGCATAAAAGGATGGCGGCCGTATGGAGAGAATCGTTATCTAAGTCGCAGGTCATTGCGGCGGAGAGGAGTGCGGGACGATCGACCTCAAGCTCCGCATGGTGAACGTCGACCTGGACTCCGGCGAAGTGGAACCGGAGGAACGCGATTCGTGGTACTGGGAACAGTACATCGGCGGCCGCGGCGTGGGCGCGAAGCTCCTCAGCGAGGAAGACTTCCGGCTGGATCCGTACCATCCTCGTATGCCCGTGTTCTTCTGCACGTCCCCGTACGAGGGCACGATCGCCTCGTGCAACCGCACGTGGGTTGTGACAGTGAGTCCGCTCACAGGGTATTACTCCTGCGCCGCGGGCGGCGGGTTCTGGGGACCGACGCTGCGCAAGTCAGGGTTCGATGTCATCCGCGTCGTGGGCAAATCAGACCGGCCGGTCTACCTTGAGATCCGCGATGGCAAGGCGATGATCAGGGACGCGACGCACCTCTGGGGCCTGACCACGGAGGAGACCGTGGCACGGTTGAAACCTTCCGGCCGCGCGCTGTGCATCGGTCCGGCAGGGGAGAACCTCGTCCGAGTGGCAGGCATCGCCCTCGAGGACCGCACGGCGGCCCGAGGCGGGCTCGGCGCCGTCCTCGGCGCGAAGAAGCTCAAGGCGATCACGGTCTTTGGCACGATGGACTTCCATGGCCTGCAGGGCGAGCCGATCAAGGTCTTCCACAAGAAGACCCTCGCGCAGAACAAGGAGCGGAGCGGCTATTTCCACGAGCAGGGGACGATGGAGATCCCGCCGAAGGTGAATGAAGGAAATCTCTGGCCGACTCACAACTGGCAGGAGGTCCAGTGGGAGAAGGGCCCGAACCTCTACTTCCCGAAGTTCCTCAATATCCTCACCGGGTACACGACGTGCTTCGATTGCTCGATCCGGTGCACGCGGACGAACACCTCACGATACGGAGACCAAGGTCGCGGCCCGGAGTACGAGACGACGTGGGCCTTCGGTCCGCAGGTCATGAACGACGACCCGGACATCGTCGTGCACGCGAACAAGCTGTGCGATCAATACGGCCTCGACACGATTTCCACGGGGTCCATCCTCGGCTTCTACCGGGAGTGCATCGAACGCGGCCTTGTCCGGGACACCTGGCCGAGCAACGAGAAGATGTTCGAGCTGATCGAGATGATTGCGAACCGACGAGGGATCGGGGACGTCCTGGCGGAAGGGACCCTCCGCGCGAGCCAGGTGTTCAATGGCCAGTCGGAAGATTTCGCGATCCAGCAATGCGGCATGGAGCTCCCGGCGTACGATCCGCGCGGCTCGTGGGGCATGTTTCTCTGCTATGTGTTCGGCCCCCGCCACGGATGCCACAACAAGGCCTGGAGTGTCTACATGGAGCTGGGGATGAGCCTCGACGCCCGCACAGGTCCTGACGGAAAGCCGAAACTCATCTCGGACCTCCTCGACGAGACCGCGGTGATCGATTCGATTGGGATCTGCACCCTCGTGACCCCGATCGTCTTCACGGAGACGCCGGAGGCGTACAAGGTGGTCCTCGGGAAAGACGTCAGCGAGGCGGAGATGCGGCGCATCGGGCGACAGATTTCGGACCTCGAGCGGTGGCTCGACATCGAGCGCGGACACACGAAGGACAAGGACGCGCTCCCTCGACGCCTCCTCGACTCCGAGGTCGACGTGAACGGGAAGCGGGTGCGGCTCGGCGAGGAGACCTGGGACCGTCTGCGGGCCGAGTACTACCGATACCGGAACTGGTCCGCGGAAGGCGTGCCGAACCTCGTCGTCGCGCAGTAAGCCGGTCGGACGTCACTTCCGCGCCATCACGGCGACGCATTCGCACGGGATCTCAATCCCGCCACGGCTCTTCCACGTCGTCCGCGCGCACTCGCGATAGTACTCGTCCGTGTACTTCCACGGCGCCATCGCGTCCCCGGCAGGACATCCGGGTCCCGGCATTTGCGCCCCGCGGGCGCGGATCACAGCCAGCCCTTGCGGCGCATCCACAGGGCGAGCGCGAGGGTCGGGGCCGTCATCAGGATGAGGGCGATGTAGAGGCCCTCCGGCCGATTGAATCCGAAGAACTCGACGTTCATCCCGAAGGCGCTCGAGACGATCGCGATCGGGAGCGTCACGGTGAAGATGACCGTGAGGACCTTGATCACCTCGTTCACCTGGTTCGATACAAGGGTCGCCTGGACTTCCATGAGGCTCGCGACGATCTCCCGGTACGCGTCCAAGGTGTCGAGGGCGCTGATCATATGGTCCTGGACGTCGCGCAAATAGTTCCTCATCTCCTTCCGGAAGAGAGGCACCTCGAGGCGGCTCAGCACGCCGAAAATGTCCCGCTGAGGCCGCAGGGCGTTCCGTAGTCGGACGATGTCCGTCCGGAGGCTGTGGAGCCGGGAGATCCCTTCGCCGCTCGGGCGTTCGACGATTTCCTCCTCGAGTTGGTCCAAGAGGGACTGGAACCGATCCAGGTGGGGGAAGTACGAGTCCACGAGGACGTCGAGGATCGTGTAAGCGAGGAAGTCTGCCCCCGCCTTCAGCATGCGGGGATTCTTCTTCCGCAGCCGGATGCGGATGTCCTCGAGCTGCGGGAACACCTTGTCGTGGAGCGTGATTACGAACTTCTTCGAGAGGAAGATCGACAGCTGGTCCGTCTCGATCTCCTCCGCCCACACGATCGTCCGGGCGACGATGAAGACGAGGTCGTCGTAGTGCTCGACCTTCGGTGCGAGGTCCTGGTGGGTCGCGTCCTCGAGGGCGAGCGGATGGAAGCCGAAGAGGGTCTCGAGTTCCTCCAGGGTCCGCCCATCCGGATCGACGACGTTCACCCACGTGACGCTGTACTTCTCGACGAGTTCCCGGCACCGCCCTATCGTCACGTCCTGCTCTTCGAGAAAGTCGGTCGGCGTGTAGGCGATGACCTCGACGCGGACCATCGGGCCGCGAACCCCTCATGCCACTTATAATGGTTGTGCGGGGAATGGAACATGCGGAAACTCCAAATGCCCAACCTTCCTTGCGGAGCGCGGTGGACCCATGAAAGTCGTGCGACGCCGGAGTGCGAAGGCGTTGAAAGGCGACGGGAGCCGGTCGTACCAGCTCATTAGCCCGCACAACGTCGGCTCGAGGAAGTTCATGATCACCGTGGTCGACGTCCTCCCGGGCGGCGCCACGCCGGTCCACGAGCACCGGACGTCGGAGTCGATGTACTACATCCTTGAAGGTCGCGGCGAAGTGACGTCAGGGAAGGAGAAGCGAGTGCTCGGAGCCGACACCGCGGTCTACTTCCCGGCGGGGAGCTCCCACGGCATACGCAACGTCGGGCGGAAGCGCCTGCGGTACGTCTCCTGCCACGCGCCGCCCTACGAGATCGAAGAACTCTACAAGACCTGGCAGGAGCACGCAGATCTCGTGATGACGGGCGGTTGATCCCCTGGAGACCCGCGGCGGTCTCCCGGCTGAGAACGACAGACGACGCCTTGGCACTCCGGACCTTAAGTTTTAAAGCCCCACTTCGGATACTATGGGGTTAAATCGGTCGACCGGGACTGAGACCAAGGGGAAGCGAGGTAGACGGAACGGGCCGTTCGCTCGCTCACGACGGGCGCCGCCGAACCTTGGGAGGATCCGGGGTGGAAACGGTGAGCGCGGAACGCATGGACCAGCTGGTGGACGCTGCACAGCGACCCGTGTCCGACGAAGTCGAGAGCGACGACAACCTCGTTCGCCTCTGGCAGGACGAACTGCGGGAGGCGCGGGAGAAGATTGAAGTGTACCGGTCGGACGACGCCCTCGCGAAGACGTTCGAGGCGGACATGCGGTATACGCAGCAAGTCCTCTCGAGCCTGCCGCAACGAATCGCGACGCACCGGGCAGAAATCGCCTACGACCTGTGGGCGAGGGAGACGCTCGCGGGACTCGAAGAGATTCCTGTCACCTCGATGGACAAGTCTTTCGCGTCCGTGAAGAAAGAGTATCTCACACTCCTCGCACCGGAGCTCGCGATCGAGATCCCGAAGAAGTCCCACCTCTGGGCCGACTGGTCCGTCTGGAACTTCAAGCGCCATGCGCTGAACCGTGCAAAGGCCCTGCCCGCGGAGGCCGTCTCGCGCGCCCGCGGCGCCCTGTCCCACTTCGAGCGCCTTGAGGTATGGCAAGCCGTCGGAATGGCGGACCCCTGGCTCGTCGGCGCAATCCGGACGCCCACGGGGCGGGAGCGGTTCTACCTCCTGTACGACTGGGGTCTCGAGACGACGGTCCAGAGCAGCGGGATGCGCTGAGACCTGCGCCCGAAGTCTCGGGCGAATGCTTATCCCTCATGCGAGCGTCGGCGCCGCCGTGCGGCCGATCGTCCTCGTCCTCGGCGTCCTCGTGGCGGTCATGGGCACCGTCTGGGCCCTGCAGGGTGTGGGGGTGCTCCTCGGCTCCTTCATGTCGAACGATCCCATGTGGCTCTGGATCGGGGTCGGGACCGTGGTCCTGGGGATGGTCCTCATCCTGGCAGGGTACCGGATGGGCCCGTCGACGAAGGCCGGCTGACGGGCTCTACCGAGACACGAGCAACGTGATGGAATCGTACCCCGACGCGCCGTTCGGGAAGGGGGACGCGACGGCAGGATCCTGCGACACGCCGTCCCCGTCGACGGCCCTCGCCACAATCCGATGGGATCCGCTCGTCGTTGGAGTCCAGTCGAGGGTCCATAGGATCCAGGTTCGCCGCGGGTCGAGCGGCGGTGTTCTCACATCGGCGGCCTGCCATGTGGTCCCCCCATCCGTGCTCACCTCGACCTCGGAAATCCCGCGGTCCCCCGCGAAGGCGACGCCGCCGATCCTCACGGACGACCCGACGACGCTGTCCGCCGGAGGAGTCGCGATGATCGCCGTCGTGTGCACCCGGCCGTCGTTCGTCCAGCCTTTCTGCTGCCAGAAGCCGCGGAATTCCCCTTGGGCCGGCTCGACCCGGGTGACCCACTTCGCGTGGAACATGCCGTAGACGCCGGGCACGACGATTCGCGCGGGGAATCCGTGGCCGGTCGTCAGTCGCTCGTCGTTCATCCGGACGACGACGAGGGTCGTCGGCTCCATCGCCTTGGCGCGTGGAATCGCGACCGTGTATCCGTCGGCACAGGTGAAGGCGATCCAGTCTGCCGCAGGGTCGATCCCCGCGGTCTGGAGAAGCTCCCCGAGCGGCACGCCGGTCCACTTCGCCGTGCTGATGAGATTCCCGCCGATTTCGTTGCTCACGCACTCCAAGGTCACATGCTCCTCCGTCGAGGCGAGGTCTTCCAGGTCCGCGAGCGTGTAGGACCTCGGACTCGACACGAGGCCCGCGATCGCGAGACGCCAGGACGCGGCGTCGACGGTCGGATCGATCACATTCTTCGTGACCGTGTAGAATTCCGCCGTCGGGGTGACTTCCTTGAGGAACATCTCCTCGACCGTGCGGAAGACGAGCCTGCCGGTCCTCGAGACGAGCGTCGTGAGGCCGTACAGGGCGAGGGCCCCGAATGCGAGGGCCGATGCTCCCGCGACGAGGAACTGCCTCCGCGAGACGCTGAATCCTCCCGGGTACCGCGCCGCGACGTCCACGAGGAAGTAGTCGAGCACGGCCGCGTAAAGTGCGTACCCGAGAAGCTGGCTCAGCGTCGCGAAGCCCGCGCCCGCGGATGTCGAGGAACCGAAGAAGCCGCCGCCCAGGATCGGGAGGATCGCCCCGAGGACGATCCCCGCGGACGTGAGGGCGTAGAAGCCGAGGACGTACATCCTGCGCTTGAGCCACCGTTCGACCCGGCGATAGAACATCGCGTAGATCCCCGGGAGGACCAGGAAGACCGCCAAGGCGGTCGCGAGGGCCAACACCTTCGCCCCCTCGCCCATCGTCGAGATGAAGAAGGATTCGATCGACCCGGGGATCCGTCCGACGACAAAGTCGACCGCGACTTCCGGGACGAACACGCCGAGCCCTATCGCTCGCATGAGGAACGTGACGAGGAGGCCGGCGCCGCCCGCGACGACCCCGGCCCCGAACCGATACCATGGCAGCCTCCGGACGAACGCGAGGAACTTCCCCAGGTGACGGGCCACGCGCCATCACGCGCTCGAGGCCGTTTGAACGTTTGCCAGCTTGAGACCCGGATTGCCCAATCTTTTATCTAGTCTTCCGGCGGTCATCTGCCCGGGCCTTATGTCCGCTCCCTTCAGCGCACAAGCCCACGTCGGGCGACGGGTCGCACTGACGGTCGCCTGGACCGTCGTCCTCGTCGTCGGCATCGCGATCGCCCTCCTGGTCGGCCTGCCGGA
>Ga0209342_10007662_pt1 | contig 10867 bp, 9 predicted proteins | sample RifCSP16_2_FD_184023 | JGI IMG/M metagenome (GOLD analysis project Ga0209342, IMG submission 184023) | Soil microbial communities from Rifle, Colorado - Rifle CSP2_sed 16_2 (SPAdes) (version 2) | ecosystem: Environmental > Terrestrial > Deep subsurface > Rock core/Sediment | place: Rifle... | reverse complement strand
GAGCGGCCGCCGCCCGAGGGCGGCGAAGAACTCCGCGATGCTCGCGAGCGTCGCGCCGGGGCCGAAGACGCCCGCGACGCCGAGCGCGGCGAGCCGCGCGCGGTCCTCGTCGGGCACGATGCCGCCGACCACCACGGGCACGTCGTCGAGCCCGGCCCGCGCCAGCGCGCCGGCGAGGCGCTCCACCAGGAGCGCCGGCGAGGCGTCCATGATCCGGTAGCCGATGGCGTCCACGCCCTCCTCGCCCGCGAGCCGCGCGATCTCCCGCGGGAGCAGCGCGCCCCCCAGGATCACCTCGTGGCCGGCGTCGCGCAGCCCGCGCGCGACCACGTGGTAGCCGGTCGAGTGGCCCGTGGAGTCCTGGACCAGCAGGACGCGCAGCGTCCGCGGCCTCACCCCGTCTCCGGGGCCCGCGCCCGGCGGCTGACGCGCTCGACGATGTGGCCGACGATCTTCTCCATCGGGGTCCCCATCCCGTAGTTCCCCGTGACGCCCATGGCCTCGAGGGCGGGCTTGTCCTCCTCGGGGATGATACCCCCCGCCACGACGCAGATCTCCGTCGCCCCGTGCCGCGCGAGCTCCGCCAGGACGTCCCGGGCGATGAGTCGCATGACGCCGCAGTGGTCGCTGAGGGCGATCACGTCGGCGCTCTCCTGCATGGCGGCCGCGACGACCTCCTCGGCCGTCTGGAACTTGCCGGTGAAGATCACCTCCATGCCGGCGTTTCGGAGCCCCTGCGCCAGGACGAGAATGCCCCGGTCGTGGGGATCGAACCCGACCTTGCCGATCAGGACGCGGACCGTGGCTGCGCTCGCGACCATCGCCGCCCTCCCTGGTCTGGATCAATCATGAAGGGTCCGCGTGCAGACGGACGGTGGCACGAGGAGAGCGGTCTCGGGAGGGATCGCTCGACCACGCGGCACGCGTCCGCTGTCCCTGTGCGCCTGGGCTCCATCCTGCGCGCGGGGTCCGGGACCGCGCGGCGGGAACGGGTCTCGTCGACCCCCCGAGACCGCTCTCCTCGTGCCACCGTCCGACCCGCGCGTGCGGCGATCATCGATGACCCAAGCTAGGCCACGTGCTCGAGGAACGCCGGGGCCGCGATCCGCTCGTAGGGGTCGAAGGACAGGCCCTGGGCCATGCGGATCGTTCCCACCATTTCGCCCAGGGTCGCATAGGCCTTGGTCGCCTCGATCGCCGGCCGGAGGACGTTTCGCTGCTCGCGCACGGCGTCCGCCAGGTCGCGGAGGCGGCGCGTGACGGCGTCGTGGTCCCGCGTCTGTCGGAGCTGCCTCACCCGGTCGATCGCCCCGAACCGCTTCTCGTCCGGCGGGACCTTGTACGCGCCGTCGACGATGGCCCGGCTGATCGCCCCGTCCTGCCCCTGGAACGCGTTCACACCGACGATCAGGCGCTTGCCGTCGCTGATTTCGCCCTGGATCTCGGTCGTCGTCCGGTCGAACTGCTGGCGCAGCCACCCGGACTCCAGGCACTTCCACATCCCGCCGAGCCGCGCGATCTCGTCCAGCAGCGTGGTCGCCTCGGTCTCCAGCTTCGTGGTCAGCCATTCCACGTAGTACGACCCGCCAAGAGGATCCGCGGTGAGCGGCACGTTGCCCTCGTGGGCGATGATGTGCTGCAGGTCGAGCTCGAAGATGCGGGACTCCTCCGACGGCAAGCCGAAGGTCTCGTCGATCCCCGACGGGTCGATCGCTTGCACGCCTCCCAGCACGGCGGCCAGGACCTGGAGCGTGATGCGGGCGGTGTTGTTCAGGGGCTTCTGGGCATAGATGGAATTGCCCGCCGTGCGGATGCCGATCCGGCACGCCATGGTGCGCGGGGTCGTCGCGCCCAGTCGCTCCCTGGCCATCCGGGCCCACAGTCGACGCGTCGCCCGGAACTTCGTGATGGTCTCGAAGAAGTCGGACTCCGCGCTCATGGAGAACACCATGGGCCTGAAATCGTCGAATCGCAGGCGGCGCTCCTTGACGGCGTCCCCATAGTACTGGAGGGCATTGGCGATCACGAAGGCCATTTCCTGGGGGGACGTCAGGCCGGCATCGCGCATGTCATAGCCACAGGGCGTGCAGGGATGCCACCGGGGCGTGTTGCGGACGCCGAACTCGATGAGATCCAGGTTCACCCGGCGCGCGAGGGCGGGGGGGAACTCCGGGGTCCCGTACACGATGGCGGCGTGGATGGGATCGTTGATATTCGTGCCCCGGAGCCGCGCGATGTCCGCGCCGCGCTGCTCCATCAGAGCGACCAGGAACACGTAGGTGAAGAAGCTGCCCGACGGCGTGGAATTGGCCGACTCGAAGTCGATGCCCTCGAGCGCGATGCCGTCGAGCATGGTCTCGTACTCGGTCAGGGCGAACGTGGGGTTGCCGTTGCACATGATGTCGTAGCGGGCGAGCGGATGGTCGGGATCGACGCCGGACAGGGTCGCGGTGTCCGTCAGGACCCTGAGCCCCGTCTGGCCCGCGGCGATGTACTTCTTGAAGGCGCGGTTGGTCTCCTCCGGCGTCGCGTAGCAGACGATCAGGGACTTGAGCCACAGGTTGCGGCGGTACATCTCCGGGTAGATCCCGCGGGTGAACGGCGCCTCGCCCGGGTTGCCCAGGTCCCGGGCGTGGTCGAACCCGTCGAGATCCGCCGGGCCGTACACGCTCTTGACGGGGATGTTGCTCTGGGTCTTGTCCCGCACGAGGCGGCCGAAGTCCCGATCATAGGCGACGCTGTCGTGGTCCATCGTGGTCACCCCTCCGTGTCCAGGTTCTGTGGCAACGGGACTTCAGCGCCCGAAGTTCCAGGTCGTGGGCCGGAACGGCTCGCCCAGCGCCTCCTCGCGCACCCGCGCGATCTCGCCGATCGACAGGGAGGCCTTCACGGCCTCGAGCATCGGCAGCACGATGTTCTCGCGCGCGCGGTAGGCCGCGCCGAGCCGACCGCGCGCGTCCGCGGCCTGGCGCGGGTTCCGCGCCCGCCGTGTCGCCTCGAGGCGCCGCACCTGCTTGTCGCGCCAGGCGGGGTCGTAGCGCAGCGGCTCGACGCGCGGGGCGCCGTCCGCCTCGTCCGCGGCGTCGGCGAAGCAGTTGACGCCCACGACCTTGATCTCGCCGGCGTCGATCGCGCGCTGCCGCCGGTAGGCCTCCTCCCGCGTCAGCTCCTGCATGAGCGCGAACGCGTCGCGGTCGGGCTGGGCCTCGAGCTTCGCGAGCAGGTCGCGCGCGGCCGCCTCGATCTGATCGGTCAGCGCCTCGATGCAGAACGCGCCGCCGAGCGGGTCGAGGACCTTCGTCACGCCGGTCTCGTAGGCGACGATCTGCTGGGTCCGGAGCGAGAGCGTCGCCGCCGCGCGCGTCGGCGTCGCGAGCACCTCGTCGAAGGAGTTCACGGACATCGACTGCGCGCCGCCGAGCGCCGCGGCGAGGGCGTGGATCGCCGCCCGCGCGACGTTGTTCAGCGGCTGCTGGCGCGTCAGGGCGAGCGCCGAGGTCTGCACGTGGAACCGGAGCATGCACGCCCGCGGATCCGTGGCCCCGAACCGCTCGCGCACGAGCCGCGCCCAGAGGCGGCGCATCGCGCGGTACTTGGCGACCTCCTCGAGGAAGTCGTTCTCGGCCGAGAGGAAGAACGACAGGCGCGCCGCCACACGGTCCGGGTCGAGCCCGCGCGCGACGCCCGCGCCCAGCGTGTAGACGCCCTGGAAGCAGCCGAAGGCGACCTCCTGCGGTGCCGTGCACCCCTGGTCGCGCGTGTTCCGCACCGAGATGCTCGCGCTGTTCCAGCGGGGCATGCGCCGCGTGCAGAACTCGAGGATGTCCACGCCGCCGTTGCCGCGGCGCTCGGGCCCCGCGCCCCCGGGCTCGACCCAGTTCTGGATGGTGCCGCGGAGCTCGGCCCACGGGATCCCCCGGCGCTCGGCGAGCGCCAGGATCATCGCGAAGACGGGGATCGACGAGCCGATCTGGTTGATCGTGATCGCGCGCATGTCGAGCCCGTCGAAGAGGGTCTCGACGTCCGCGAGCGTGTCGAGCCACACGCCGCCGCGCCCGACGAAGCCCTCGGCGTGCTCCGAGTCCGAGTCGTAGTTGGTGTAGCCCATCCCGCAGACCGAGAACCCGGTCTGCCCCCGCGCGAACAGGTAGCGGAGCCGCGCGTTCGTCTCCTCGGCCGTCCCGAGGCCCACGACCTGCCGGCGCGTCCATTCCTTCGTGTGATAACCCGTCGGCCGCACACCGCGCGTGAAGGGGAACTCGCCGGGGAAGCCGAGATCGGCCAGGTAGTCGTGGTCGCCCACGTCCGCCGGCGTGTAGAGCGGCCGGAGCGGCAAGCCGGACTGCGTGCGGCCGGCCCCGGCCGGCACGCCCGCGGCCTCGAGCCCCTCGCGCACCAGGGCCTCCCACGCGGCCTGGCGGGCCGCGATGTCGGCGACGATGGCGGGGTCGTACACGGGCGCCCCCTTCAGTACGAGCGCGGCAGCTCGCAGCGGAGCTGCGCGATGATGTTGCGGCACTGCTCGTTCGTGATCGGGCCGATCTGCCAGAGGCGCGCCAGCCGCCAGTAGCGCGCGACCTCGACCTCGCTGGTGAGCCCCATGCCGCCGTGGATCTGGATCGCGCGGTCGCAGGCGCGCACGGCGACGTCGGCGGCGTACATCTTCGCCATCGTGGCCTCGGCGCCGCACGCGCGGCCCTGGCTCTGGAGCCACGCCGCCCGCTGGACCATGAGCCGCGCGGCGTCGAGCTCGGTGGCCATGTCGGCGAGGTAGTGCTGGATCGCCTGGAGCTGGCCGATGATCTTGCCGAACGCCGTGCGCTGGCGCGCGTAGGCGAGCGCGGCCTCGTACGCGGCCGCGCCGCAGCCGAGCGCGGCGGCGCCGCCGAGGATGCGCTCGTTGTTGAGCGTGGCCAGGAGCTGGTAGAAGCCGCGCCCCTCCTCGCCCAGCACCGCGTCGGCCGGCAGGGGCACGCTGTCGTAGAAGACCGCGTTGGTGTCCTCGATCGGCACCAGCGTGTCGATCTTCCGGACCGTGATGCCCGGCGCCGTGCGCGGCACGACGAACAGCGTGATCCCCTGCGCCGGCTTGGCGACCGCCCGCTGGGTGCGGGCGACGACGAGCAGGTAGTCCGCCCGCTGGGCGGCCGAGGTGAACATCTTGGCGCCGTTCAGCACCCAGCCGTCGCCCACCCGCTCGGCGCGTGTCTGCATCGCGCCGAGCACGTCCGTGCCGCCCCCGGGCTCGGTGATGGAGAGCGCGAAGACGCACTCGCCGCGCGTGATGCGGGGCAGGAAGAACTCCTTCTGCGCGTCGCTGCCGAAGAAGCCGATGGACTTGCCGCCGAAGCACACGGTGTTGAAGTAGGGCCCGATCGCCGGGTCGCCGGGGGCCAGCTCCTCCACGAGGATCGCCATGTCCACGATGTCGCCGCCCGAGCCGCCGTAGCGCTCGTCGATCGCGACGCCGAGCCAGCCGAGCTCCGCCATGCGCCGCCAGAGCGTCTCCGACCGGCGGCCCTCGGCGAGGGCCCGGTGGACGACCTCGGGCGGGCACTCGCGCCGCATGAACTCGCGCGCCGCCTGGCGGAGCTGGACCTGCTCGGCCGTGGGCTCGAAGTTCAGGGTGCCTCCCCATGGCGCGCGGGCGCGGGCGCGGCCCGGAGGCCGCGGACCAGGTACGCGGCGAAGGTCTCGGCGACCTCGCGGCCGGAGCGGCGCCCGGCGGGGTCGTACCACGTCGGGATCCAGTTCATCGCGCCGAAGAGCGCGAAGCCGACCAGGCGGGCGTCGCAGGGGACGAACACCTCCTGGGCAATGCCGCGCGCGATGATCCCCCGGAGCTGGCGCTCGTACTCGTCGCGCCCCGCTTTCACCTCGCGGTAGTGCTCGGGCGACAGCGCGCCCTCCTCGAGGAGCACCACGCTGCCGCGGAGCTGGTCGGTCATGCCGTCGATGTAGGAGACGAGCGCCAGGCGGAGCTGCTCGTCGGGCGCCTCCGCCTGCTCCTGCGCGCGGCGGATGCCCTCGAGGCCGATCTCGATCGGCACCCGGCAGCACTGGAAGAGCAGCTCCTCCTTGTTCGCGACGTAGTAGTAGAGCGCGGCCTTGGTCGCGCCGAGCGCGCGGGCGACGTCGTCGAGGGTCGCCCCGTGGTAGCCGAGCCGGTTGAAGATCCGCGCCGCCTCGGCGAGGATCCGCTCCCTGGAAAGGCCCTGCCGGGACCGCGCGCGCTGCTCGCCCGTGCGCATGTGCGCCGAGCTTACTGACCGGTCAGTTAGCAACACAATAGGGCAATTGGGGATTTTCGCCTCGGGAGTCCTGCGCCCGGGATTGACGCCGCGCGTCGCGTGTGAAGCACGCCGCTCGCCAGGTCGCCACCCATGCCAACCGGCGGACTTCAAAGACATTCGCTCCGAGCCGACGCATCGTGGTCTGTCCAGAGTGCCCAGAACTGGTTGCACTCTGCACAGAGCGTTGTGCACAGGAACGTAAGGTGTTCGCGCTAGATTTCCGTTGGCTCCACCCTATGAGTCATTTAGGGTCGTCGGCACCCACTGGTGCTCAGACAGGAAGCTTCGAGGGGCCTGTCCCGGTTAGAAACTCTGTTTGGCGTGGATCGAGTGGCTGCGGCCCACGCGTCCACGCGACGGCGACGCTCGGGATCCCGGAGAATTCCGCCTGGAGACGACGATCTGAGAGGCGAAGCCCTCGGTGACACGCGCGAACCGACTGGTCAGTAGCCTGCGGGAGGGCGTGAGAACCCAACGTCCCTCAGGCGGCGCGCCGGTAGCGGTGATGCAGCCCACCGACCTGCGGCACCGCGACAATCGGCCCCTGCTCTGGGGGCTCGACCGCCCGCGGCCACGGGCTGTTGTCCCCGAGGCTCTGATGGGGCCGCGCCGCGTTGTAGTACCGCTGGTAGCTGCGGAGGCGGCGGAGCAAGTGACGCTCGTTGAGCACGACGACGTGGTCCAGGCACTCGCGCCGGATCGAGCCGATCACGCGCTCGGCGAACGGGTTCTGCCACGGCGCCTGCGGGGCGATGAGGCGCTGCCGGATGCCCTGCGCCGCCAGGCGCTGCTGGAAGACGTCGCCGTAGACACCGTCGCGATCGCGGAGGAGATAGGCCGGCGCCGACGGCCCAGAGAACGCGGCCTCGATCTGCTGGGCGGCCCAGGCCGCCGTCGGATGGTCGGTGACGCTCACCTGGAGGAGCTCCCGGCGATCGTGGCGGAGGATCACGAACGCGAAGAGCAGGCGGAAGGTCATCAGCCCCGACACCGCGTGGCCCAGCAGCGCCAGTTCAGCCTGGATCCGGCGGCGGCCCCAGTAGGGATTCCCCCGCGCCATGCGCTGGATCAGCGCGCGCAGGGCCCCGTCGAGCGGCGGCCGTCCCTTCCCGCGCGCGCGTGACCGCCAGCCCCAGTAGAGCTGGAAGCCGCGCCGATGCCACGCGAGCACCGTCGCGGGCCGCACGATGAGCAGGCCCGCCCGCCAGCCGCCCCAGCACCGCGCCAGCCACGCCCACAGCAGGCGATCCCGCGGGTAGAGCCGCGGCCGCGCGACCGAGCGCTGCAGCACCGCGAGCTGATGGCGCAGCGCGGCGTTCTCGACGGCCACGGCGGCCGCGCTGAGGACCAGGGCACGAACGAAGCTGACGACGCCGAGCAGCAGGATCATCGACGGCTCCCGGGGCGCGAGGATGTGGACCAACCGACTCTAACCAGGACTAGATGTTGTAGTATGCTACAAGCATGCTGACAGTCCCCGACGCCGCCCGCCGCGTCGGCTGCAACCCCGAGACCGTTCGCCGGTGGATTCGCTCGGGCCGCCTTCGCTCCCGCCGGGTCGGGACGCAGCACCTGATCGACCCGTCCGACCTCCTGGCTCTTGTTCCGGTCTCCGGCCCGGCCTTGCCCTCGGGGTGGCGCAAGACCGTCACCGGCGAGCCGATGCCCGACGTCGTGCGGGCCGTCCGACGGTCGCGAGAAGGGCGCTGAGCGCGTGCTCGTCGTCGACAGCAGCGCGGCCGTCCAGACCTGTCTCGCTGCGGAGGGATTCAGCCTGTTCGCAGACGAGGACCTCGTGGCCCCCGGGCTGCTCTGGTCGGAGGCGTCATCGGTGATCCACGAGCTCTGGTGGCGGCGTGAGATCTCCGAGAGGCTCGCGTCAACCGCGTTCGACGCGTTGCTCACCGCGCCGATTACCGCCCGGACACCGCGTCGACTCCGCCGAGAGGCGTGGCGCGTCGCCGAAGAGCTCGGTTGGGCCAAGACCTACGACGCCGAATATGTTGCGCTGGCACGGATCCTTCGCTGCCGACTGTTCACGATCGATGATCGTCTCCGCAGAGGTGCGCGGCGAATCGTCGAAATTGTCGGTCCGCGAGATCTTTAGAGGATCATCGGCGGCTCCCGGGGCGCGAGGATGTGGGAGAAATCGACCGTCCTAGCCCATGTCTGACAGTAAGGACGTGGTCGCGATGCGCAAGTGCGCAAAATCCCTCACGCGAGGGTAGCGCGTCGACGAAATCCTAGTGACAATCTGAAAGTCGCTACGGCCGTCGGCGCCCATGTATTTGCTTGCTTGTGTGGGGGGGGGCAGCGCCGGTATAAACTCGTGACAGCCGATGTACCTGCGCACGGTCAAAGTTCGCGGCAGCACCGGCGTCACCCACGAATATCTCCGTCTCATCGAGTCCTACTGGGAAGACGGGCAAGCCAAGCAGCGGATCGTCGCCAATCTCGGCCGGAAGGATCTCCTGGCCCCGCACCTGGACGCGCTGGTGCGCCGGCTCGGCGGCCAGCGCGCGGAGACGCCTGCGCTCCGAGCCGACGCGGTGCAGGCCGACCAAGCGGCGTGCTGGGGGCCGATGCTGGTGGCGCGCGCGCTGTGGCGCGAGCTCGGACTCGAGACGGTCCTCGACGCGGGCGAAGGCCGGCGGCGCCGCCCGGGCACGCTGCCGCTGGCCGATCGGGTCTTGGTGCTCGTGGCGCAGCGGCTGTGTGATCCGCAGAGCGAGCATCGGCTGGCCGCCGGGCTGGAGACGGACTTTGTCTGCGACCGGCGCGGGCGCCGGTTCCTGCCCCGGTGGAAGACGCAGGGCCGCGTGCGCGTCGACCTGACGTGGCTGCAGCGCTGGTACCGCACGCTCGACGAGGTGCTCCCCCACAAGGCGCGCGTGGAGACGGAGCTGTTTGCCCGCCTGCGGGATCTCTTCGCCCTCGAAGTGGAGCTGGTGTTCTACGACCTGACGTCGACGTACTTCGAGAGGGTCGGCCCGGCGGGCCTAGCGGTGCACGGCTACAGCCGCGACGGCAAGCCGCGGAATCGGCAGGTGCTGGTCGGCGTCGTCATGATCAATGGCTGGCCGATCGCCCACCACGTCTTCCGCGGCAACCGGCACGATGACGACACCGTGACCGAGGTGCTCGCCGATCTCGAGCGGCGCTTCGGCCTGAAGCGGATCGTGTTCGTCGGCGACCGCGGCATGGTCACGACGGCGAACGCCGGCGGCGCGAGGAGGTGTTCCGGCTGATCGAGCGCGCCACGGGTCCATGGACGGCATGTCCGGTAGGAATCACGGCACGGGAGAAGGCGGACGCGGCCCCGAAAACGCTCGTGCAGGAGGTCGCCTCGGGCGAAGGGGGGGGTCCGGATCTTCGTCGTGCACTCGGACGAGCGTCTGGCCTACGAGCGCGCGATGCGGGAGCGCGACATGGAGCGCACGCGGGTGGCGCTCGAGCGTTTGCAGCGACGGGTCGCCACCGGGAAGCTGAAAGCGCCTGAGAAGATCGGCGAGGCGGCCGGGCGGCTCCTCGCTCGCCACCATGGCCACCGCTACTTCGGGTGGGAGTTGCGAGCGCGGCCGGTTCACTTCTTCGAGCATCCCGTCCACCTCGCGCGGGAGCGGGCGTACGAGGGCAAGTACGTGATCCGCACCCGAGGGCAAGTACGTGATCCGCACCGAGGAGCCCGAGCTGTCGCCGGTCGAGGCCGTGCAGGCCTATAAGGAACTGTCCGAGGTCGAGCGCGCGTTCCGCGAGCTGAAGGACATCATCGAGCTCCGTCCCATCTACCATCGACGCAAAGAGCGGGTGCAAGCCCACATCTTCATCGCGGCGTTGGCCTTCTTGCTCGATCGCGCGATCGAGAAGAAGCTCAAAGCCGCCCGCGTCCCCATGTCCGCGGCCGAAGCCCTCAAGGCACTGCGGACGGTCCATGTGGTGGATCTCACGGTCGGCCCCACACACAAGCGGGGCGTGACGGCGGGCAGCGCGCGCGCTCGCCAGGTCCTCGCCGCGCTCGGGATCACCGATCGGGACCCGCCCACGTCAGTGGGACGCCTCGAAATGGCCACCTGCTGACAATCGGCCAACCGCGTGCTTGGATTTACGCGGACTTACGAAACCTAATGTCAAACATGGGCTAGCGGCCGGCTCCTTCCTACCGCGGGTTCGCCCGCGGGAACTGGCCGGGCTTGCGGCCGGGCGCGGGAGGGCCGGCGTACGCCTGGGCGACCAGCATCCACTCGCGCGCGGCCGGCCCTTCCACAAGGAGGGCGGTGTCGTCCACGTGGCGGCGGTGGGTGACGACACGGCAGAAGTCCACCGCGGGCCCCGCGATCCGGTTTTCGGCGCCCGCCTCACCGTCCTCCCACCGGGCGCCCGACGGGAGGATCAGGTCCACCCGCACAGGCGCCGTGGGCGCCGGGAGCCCGCGGAGCGCGTAGGAGAACGCGCGCGTGCGCACCCCGAGGACCAGGATGTGGCGGACCCGGTCGGTCTCGCGGCGCTCGAGCCCGAGGGCGTCGGTGACGTCGTGGCCGTGGAGCCACGTCTCCATGAGCCGGGCGCTCAGGAAC
>Ga0209342_10007659_pt1 | contig 10870 bp, 13 predicted proteins | sample RifCSP16_2_FD_184023 | JGI IMG/M metagenome (GOLD analysis project Ga0209342, IMG submission 184023) | Soil microbial communities from Rifle, Colorado - Rifle CSP2_sed 16_2 (SPAdes) (version 2) | ecosystem: Environmental > Terrestrial > Deep subsurface > Rock core/Sediment | place: Rifle... | reverse complement strand
GGGCCGCCGAGATCCAGCGGGGTGAGGCGAGCGCCGCAGTGCCGGCACTCCTGCGCATCAGGCGGGTTTGGCCGGCTGCACATCGGGCAGCGCTGTTCCGACATGCCCTCAGCCTCCATAAGGCCGTTCGGTGCCCAGCAACACCCGCAAACCGGTGGCGGTGGCTCCCAGGGCGACACCCAGCAGAATGCCGCGGGCTCCGCCGGCAGCCCACACCTGGGAAATCCAGGCCCGTAAGTCTCGGACGACCACCTCGAAGGTCCCCAGGCCAGGCAGCGGCCAGGGAGCGGTTCCCACCATGACGAATAGAGCCGTGGCCAGGAAGATCAGCGTGTACAGGTCCCGCCGGCGGGACACCAGGCGAAATCCCGCCACCACCAGCGAGACGGCCAGCAAGGCCATTAAACTGGTCTCCACCGGGAGCTGGAAATTGCTGAAAATGAAGAGCGCCACCGCGTTGTCCGGGCCGAAGAACAGGCCCAGACCCAGGGTGATCACCAGCGCCAGGATGAGCACGGCGCTGTAGATCCAGCCCTCCTCCAGCAGCCCGACCTTACGCCAGTGGACGGACACCAAGTTCACCAAGCCGACGATCAGCGCGGCTCCGGCTAACAACACCGCCCAGTGCAGGAAGGTTAGGCGCAGATCCTGCACCGCCTTGAGCTGCACGAAGTAACCCAGCAGCACAAACAAGCCGGCAGCCAGGGCCACGGCCGCCCACAAGGCGGACAGACGGACTCTCATAGCAGCTCGCCGAATGTACTGAGCAGGGTCCCCCCCAGAATGAGGGCGATGATCGCCCAGCGCAACGCATCCTGCGTGCGCAGGCTGGCCGTGTGCAGCCCCCCCACTTCCAGATAGGCGCCGGTGGCGAAGACTTCCTCTCCGATGAGAGGGTGTTCGGCGGTGGCGAAGAACAGGGCCTGTGACTGAACGTCATCGGTGCCCGCAATCACAAAAGCGTTCTCGCGTTCCCCGAAGTCGGCTGCCAGAGCGGCCTCCACCCCAAAGGAACCGGTCAGTATGTGCACCGCAACTCCCTCGGTGGCAAGCACCAGCGGCAGACCGGCGATGTAGGAGAAAGGCGTGGGCGCGAGAAGGCGGCCGGCGGTCGGCTCATAGCGTTCGGCGGCCCCCACCGACTGATAGGCACTGCGCAGTGTATCCCGGGCCAGGATGGCCATGGCGGCGTCGCCGGTGGTGGCCACGACGGGCCGGTCGCTCATGGAGGTGGTGCGGGCAATGCTGCTGAGCGCGGCCAAACCGGCAAAGGCGGGGGCGCTCTCTTGTCCGACCGTCGAGCCGGTTCCCAGGGAGACATGCACTCGCTGCCCGGCCTCCACGGCTCGCTCGATGGCCCGGCCGAGCGCCTCAAAGGCCGGAATGGGACGGAAGGAGGCCGGCAAGCGGCGGCCCAGCGCGGCGAAGAGCAGCAGCAAGCTCAGGAACACCGCCAGGGTCGCCAGGCCTTGCCATGCAGAGCCGGTCATTCGAGGTCTTCCGAGCCGGTGAGGCTCCGCACCACCGCCTCCACTCGCCGGGGGTCTTCCAGCAATTGCCCCACTTCAGCCAAGGGCAAGCCGAATCCGCCCAACAGCGGCTCCGCCATGTAGCTCAGCTGGGCCACCAGCGGGGCGAGCGGCCGGCTGGCTTCCAACAGCGCCGCGGCGAATCCCTCCAGGCCCATCCGATGCAGCCAGTGGCTCAGGCGCGGGATCAGACTCGCGTTTCCGCCCATTTCGCGCAGTATAGCACAACCACTTGGCAGGGACCACGAGCCGGCCGTGCATCCGCCCGACAGGGCAGCGGCGGATTGTAGGCAGCCCGACCGGAGTGGGCAGGCTTGACCCCGCACAATGCAAACCGCCCGGCGAAGTGCCGGGCGGCGGTGCGATGCGGTTCGGGCAGGTTACTCTTCGGCCTCGACCGCGTGCGGGTCGCCCCGGCGCGCAATGTACTGTTCCACGAACAGCAGCTGCGCTCCGGCCCGGCGGATCACACCCAGCAGCTCGTCCATGGTGGCCACTTCTTCGAGCTGCTCGGTGGCGAACCAGCGCAAGAACTGCTGCGCGATGTGGTCGTTCTCCTTGATCGCCATGTCAGTGAGCTGGTTGATCTGGCTGGTTACCTCCAGCTCCCACTCCAGGGCCTGCTTGGCGGCCGCCTCGGCCGAATCCAATTTGTAGGGCGGCGCCGGGACCTCCGGGATGGCCAGGCTGCCGCCGGCCTCCACGATGTAGTGGACGAATTTCAAGGCATGCACCCGCTCTTCGTCCGATTGCCGGTAGAAGAAGTCGGCCAACTCCGGCAGGAACTCCCGCTCGAAGTAGGCCGCGATCTGCAGGTACTGATGGGAGGCGCCCAGCTCGCTGCCCACCTGAGCGTTCATCGCCTGGTTGAGTTTGTCACTGATCAGCATGCTTGCGACCCTTTCTGGCGGCACCGGGCCCTCACCGGTTCGCCACGACAATTCTACTGCGGCTGGCTGCCGGACGGCGTCGGATCTCAGCGGGTCGCCCCGACGAACTCCAGGGCGTACTGGGCGTCCAGGTAATTCGGGTTGTACTGCAGCGCCTCGCGGAAATCCTCGATCGCGCCAAACGGGTCGCCCAATCGGAACTTCGCCCAGCCGCGCCACAGCAGGGACTCCTCCGACTTGTAGGTGCGATACAGCGTGGCATCGGCCAGGTCGATCAGGTCCTGGAAGCGCGCCTGATTGAAATAGGCGATGTAGGGTCCAAACTGGTAGCGGGTGAAACGCCAGGGAAGCCCCAATCCCAGCGCGGTGTCGAAGGCCTGGGCGGCCTCCCCGTATCGCTCGAAGTAGACCAGGTTGGAACCCAGGTTGAACCAGGCGTAGGGGTCTTCCGGATTCTGCTCGGCCTCGATCCTGGCCTGCTCCAGCGCCCGCGACCGGTTGGTATCGACATCGGCATCCTGCTCCAGGATCCGGTCGAGAGTCTCCTGGGCTTCCGGGCGATAAACCAGGAGGTAGACCCGGTTGAAGGCCCGCCAGCCTTCATCCAGTTCGGCATAGCTGAGCTCGCGATCTGCTCCCCCTTTGATTGGGTTGGTGTCCTGGGCGACGAAAACGCTTCGGGCCTGGTCATAGCCGGTCAACAGCAGGTAGTGTCCGGCCCAGCCTCCCCCGCCATCGTTCTCCTCCAGAATGAAACCCTTCTCCACGATCACCGGGAAGCCCGCCGCCAGCAGCGCCTGCAGCCGCTCCAGCGTTCCGCCCACCCTGAAGTCGGCATTCAGCCAGCCGGCGCGGGTGCGCACGTAGTACACCAGCTCTTCCACGTTGACGTTCTTGTCGCCCCGGTCGGGCTTGAGCAGGTCGGAGATGGTGTACTGGTCGCCCTCCCATCCGAAGTAACGCAAGCCGAGCGCCAGCGTGGCAGGTCCGCAGTTGTTCCAGTCCTGCTTCTCCCATTGGGGGGCCGGCAGCCGAACGGCCTCCGGCAGCGCGGTGGGCGTGGGCTCGGGGGCGGGAGCGCTGGCAGGGTCGAGGGTGGGAGCCGACTCCGGCGTGGGCAAATGCAGGGGAGCCTGCAAGGCGATCTCCGCCCGCTGCGGTGCCGGCAGCGTATCACCGGGATACAGCCAGCCACGCACGATCCCGGAGAAGGCATCGATCCGCCATTCCACTTGGAATTTCACGGGGGGCAGTTGATACAGCAGCCAGAATGCGGCCGCCGTCACCAGCCCGCCCAACAGGAACCAAAGCGTGCGGTCCCGCATCGCGGCGCGGGATTATATCAGCCCACTCCCCCCGTAATTCTCTTCTAAGCAATCTACTATATTATGGCGGTTCGGGGACGCCCACCCCACCGCAGGAGGAGCACCCATGAGATTATCGACCGGCGCCTGGATTGGGGCGCTGACCAGCCTGCCGATGATCGCGTTGAGCTGGCTGGCCGAACGGGCCGCAGGCCTGCCCTTTGCCCCCTTCCATCTCTTCGACTGGATGGCACGCGTGTTGCCGGGAGACCTGCTGACCTTTGGCATCGACCTGCTGGTGGGCCTGATCCGGGGCCTCAACCTTGGCCCCACCGCCACGACCGCCAAGGCCATCGAGCAGACTTTAGCGCTGCTGCAGTTCACCCTGATCGGCCTCGTCTTCGGCCTGATCCTGGCCGCATTAGGCCGGACCCGCCCGCAGCGCCTGGTCGGCTACGGCCTGCGCGGCGGTGCGATCCTGGCCGCAGCCTTCCTGCTGGTCGAGATCGGGTTGGGGCGCTCCCCTTCCTCCCTGGCCCTGGTTGCCGTTTGGCTGCTGCTGCTCTTCGTGGCTTGGGGTGCGGCGTTGGGCCGGCTGCTGCTGCAGGCCGGGCCGGCCATGGCTCAGACCCCTGAGCATCCGATCTCCCGCCGGGGTTTCGTCACCGCCGTGGGCGGGGGAGCGATCGGCATTTCGCTCGGGGCCTGGGGCCTGGCCTCGCTGCTGGAATCGGAACCGCCAGCGTCGAGTGGCACGGCCGCCCTGCCGCTCCCGGAGCTTGAAGTCCCCCCGGCGGGTTCGCCCTCGGCCGAGATCCTGGCCGGCCGCCTGCAACCCGCCCCCGGAACCCGGGAGGAGCTCACCTCCAACGAGGACTTCTACCGGATCGACATCAATACTGGACCGCCGCAGGTAGACGGCGAAACCTGGCGGCTGGAGGTCGGCGGCCTGGTGGATAATCCACTCAGCCTGACTCTGGCCGACTTGATGGCCATGCCCACCGTCACCCAGGCCATCACCCTCTCCTGCATCTCCAATCCCATCGGTGGGGACCTCATCAGCACCAGCAACTGGACCGGCGTCCCCGTGCAGCAGCTCTTGGAGTTGGCCGGCCTGCAACCGGCGGCCAAGGAGCTCTACATCGAGGCGGCCGACGGGTTCTACGAGAGCGTGGCGATGCAGGATCTGCAGGATCCGCGCACGCTGCTGGTCTTCGCCATGAACGGCGCACCGCTACCCATCGAGCACGGCTTCCCCCTGCGCATCTACATCCCCAACCGTTACGGCATGAAGCAGCCCAAGTGGATCGTGCGCATGCAGGCCATCGACCGGGAGGGGGCGGGCTACTGGGTGGACCGGGGTTGGAGCGAACAGGCCTATGTCAACCCGACCTCGGTGATCGACTCGGTAGCCCTCGATGCCGCCGACCCGACCAGCGGCACGGTCCCGGTGGGTGGGATCGCCTACGCCGGCGAACGGGGGATCAGCCGCGTGGAAGTCCAAGTGGATGAGGGGCCCTGGATGGAAGCTGCGTTGCGAACACCCCCCCTCAGCAGTCTGACCTGGGTCCAATGGCGCCTGGATTGGCCCCCGCAGGCCGGACGCCACACCTTCCGCGTACGGGCCTACGATGGGAGCGGAGGGCTGCAGGTGCTCCGGCCCCGCGGCGTCCGCCCGGACGGCGCCACCGGGATCCATGAGGTCACGATCACCGTCTAGCGGCGGCCGAGCAGATACCAGGTCTGCATATCCCCTTTGCCCTTGATCGGAATGAACCCGCGAGGCTCGAAGTCGAACTCTCCCCGGAGCAGCTCGTACGTTTGTTGTGTCACCTGGATCTTGCCCACCTCGCCGTGGGACTCCATCCGACTGGCGGTATTGACCGTGTCGCCCCACAGGTCGTAGTGGAACTTGGTCTTGCCAATCACCCCTCCCACCATCGGCCCGGAGTTCATCCCCATGCGGAAGGCAATCCGCCGTCCGTTGCGGGCCGGCATCTGCTGCAATTGCTCGCACATCTCCAGCGCCATCAGCGCCAGGGCGCGGGCATGGTCAGGGCGGGGGCTCGGTACGCCGGCCGCCACCATGTAACTGTCGCCGATCGTTCGGATCTTCTCCAGGCCATATTTGTCCAGCAGCACATCGAAGGTGGAGAACACCTCGTTGAGCCAGTCGACGATTTCGCGCGGCTCCATCTCCGCGAACAGCGTGGTGGACCCGACGATATCGGCAAAGAGGACGCTGGCGGAGTCGAAATGCTCGGCGATCGTCTGGCCACTCTGCTTGAGTCGCGGGGCGATCTCCTTGGGAAGCACATTGAGCAGCAGTTTCTCGGAGCGCTCCTGTTCCTGGTACAGCAGACGGTAGGTCCGGTCCTTCTCACGCACGAAGTAGTACAGCAGGAAGAAAGCGATGCCGGACACGGTGGCGAGGTTCAAGACGAAGAAGAGCGGGACGATCATGGTCGGGGGCAGGTTGTTGGTCAACCGGACGTAGGGCTGCAGCACGCCCCCCAGGATCAGCAGGCCGCCGTACAGCAGCATCCAGCGGGGGGCCCTTTCCGGCCGGTCGAACACCAGGGCGGCCATGGGGCACAGCACCGACCACAGCACGACCGCGCTGGAGTTGACGAAACCCCCCAGGGCCACCATGAGCAGAAACGGGAGCAAAAGGATCAGCACCAGTTGGGCGGTCAGGTACAGATCGTAGCGGCGGGTGGCCAGAAAGCCGGCGAACGTCAGCAGCGAGAAGACGCCGTAGGAGAAGGGGATGGCCCCGGCCAGCGGCTCGTCGAACAGCCAGTACATCACCCCCCACAGGACTGCTGCCAGGATAAACAGGAAGCTCACCGGCACCAGCAGGGCCTTGCGCAGCTTGAGCTCCGGGTCGTCGCCGGGCTCGGCCACGAGCTTTTCCAGGCGGACCAGCAGGCTCCTTCCCGTTAGACCGTCTGCGGAGTCCATCTCCCTCACCTCTCACCAAGAACCGCCCTGCCGAGCTACCGACTGTACACTTGCACCTGCCAGACCGCTGTTTGTTCGGCGAAGCGGCGGGTGAACCCCATCCCGCGCAGTAGGGCTTCCAGCCGCTCGGTGCGGTGCACATAGGAGCGGAAAGGGCTGCGCCGCAGCCGCATCATGGCGTTCAGCAGCCGTACCCCCAGCCGCGTCCACCAGGTGTCGCGTGGGAATACCAGCCCGTACAGCCGCCTGGCCCTGGCGCCGGACAGGCTCACCAGCGTATCCAGATCGTCGTAACAGCAGATCACCCGGTCCAGCGTGACCACGTCGTGCTGGCCGACCCGTGGCGCCAGCTCCACAAAATCGCCCTCCCGCAGCTCCACCCGCTCGGATAGGCCTCGACGACGGGCCTCCTGGGCGGCAGCCGCCGCATAGGCGCGGGAGGCTTCCACGCAGGTGGCCGAGCGCATCCCGGCCGCCAACAGGATGTGCGGGATGGCTCCCACGCCTCCGCCGATATCCAGCAGCGTGCCCCCCTTCAGGTTCTCGGCTTGGAGCGCCTCGGTGAGCATGCGCGTGGTACGGGAGGCACCCTTCCGCCGGTAACTGGTAAGCTCGCGGACGGCGTACTGCTCGGAGAACTCGCGTTCGATCCCCTGGCACTGGCAAGATGCCATGCTGCGCTCCTCCCTCGGCGGCCGTTTTCGTCGGCCCCGCCTGGCTCCTAATGTACCGCAAATCACCCTCGAATCTGGTTCCATGCTACACTCCCCCGGGGATTCGTTGATGGAATTGGAAAGCGCGTTGCTCATCATCCCGCCCAAGGCCATTCAGGCCTTCGCCTACCCGCTTCGAGAAGAGTATGACCCACACTCCTTCGACCGGGTTCCAGCGCACCTCACGCTGTTCTATCCCTTCATCCCCGCCGAGCAGGCGGACACGGTGGCGGAGGAGATCGGCAAGCTGTGTAGCCGGCACCCGGCGTTCGAGTTGACGCTCAATCGCTACGCCAGGACGGCGGACGCCATATCTCTTGAGCCGGAGGACTCCGGCGCCCTGGTCGACCTGTACCAGACCCTGGCGCAGGCTTACCCTGAGTACGTGCGGCGCAAAGAGGGGGCCGAACTGCCGTATCGGCCGCACCTGACCCTCGCCCGCCTGGCAACCCCAACGGATCAGATCGACATGCCGCCTACGCCTTCCTTCACCTTCACCGTGGAGAGGCTCCACATCTACGTCGGGTCACGGGAAGAGGAGACGCCCTACATCCCCCGGGCGACCATCCCGCTGCGGGGCGGCGCCTGAGGCTGCCCCTGCAGGCCCTGGCTGAGTTCCTCAAGGCTTATCTACTTCCGGGTTCGGAGAGCTTCCTGCTGCTCGGGCTGGCAGCGGGAGCGCTGTTGTTGTACCTGCGCGATTCGGCCGCTCGCTGGGGCCGGCGCTGGCTGACCCTGCTGGCCGCCACGTACCTGGCGCTGAGTTCGCCACTGGCGGCGCGGTCGCTGGAAGCGGTTCTTGACCTCGATGTCCAATCCGCCGGGGATCCTGCTGCAGAGCCGGCGGCAGTGGCGATCGTGGTGCTTGGCGGCGGGACGGTGTCCTACCGCACAGCGAGCGGGACCATCAGCGAGTTGAGCGACTCCACCAGTCTGAGGCTGCTGGAAGCGGTGCGGTTGTATGAGCTGCTGAACGAGCCGTGGCTGATCGTCTCCGGTGGGTCCCCCTCCGGGGATGAAAGCGTCCCGCCGGAAACCGAGCCCATGGTCCAGGAGCTGCTGGCTGCCGGGATCCCGGCAGCGCGGATCCGAACCGATCCGGTCTCGGGCAGCACGCGTGAACAGGCAGTCAACCTGGCCGGGATGATACGGGAGCTGCGGGCGGAGCCCTTCCTGCTGGTCACCTCCCCCATCCACATGCGCCGCGCCCTGGCAAGCTTCCGAGCCGAGCAGCTTGCCCCCGTGCCGGCGCCCTCAGCGCAGCATGCCCTGGGCCATCCGGTCTTGAGGGGCGGGTGGCTGCCCCACCCGGCCGCGCTCGATGCCAGCCAGGCGGCACTTCGGGAGGCCCTGGCGCTGGGCTACTACTGGCTGCGCGGCTGGCTCCGCTCCCCTTAGCCCATGGCCGATTCCGTTCAGGAGCGTGCCGCGAGACTCGGTGAGCCTTCCTACCGGTGGCGGGCCGGGCAGGAAAGACGCCTGCAGATGATCCTGACCGCCGCGGAAGGGCGCCAGCGCGGCTGGGTATTGGACAACGGCTGTGGGTTGGGGCTCTACCTGCAGCGGCTGGCTTCCCAGGCCGAACGGGCTTACGGACTGGAGTTGGACCGCGAGCGGGCCCGCACCGCCAGGCGCGCCGGCCTGGCTGTCGTCTCAGCCGAAGGGGAACAGCTGCCCTTCCCGCAGGGGGTCTTCGACCTGGTGCTCTCGCACGAAGTGCTCGAGCACGTCACCGATGACCGGGCCGCGCTGGCCGAAATGGTGCGCACACTGCGCGGCCCCGGGCAGCGGGGCCCGGGCCGGCTGGTGCTTTTCACACCCAATCGCGGGTACCCTTTCGAGACCCACGGGGTCTACTTCCGCGGGCGCTACCGCTTCGGCAACATCCCGCTGGTGAACTACCTGCCCGGCCGGCTGCGGAACCGGCTGGCCCCCCACGTACGGGTCTACTCCGGCCGTGACCTGCAGCGCCTGATCCACGGGCTGCCGCTGAGGGTGGTGCAGCGCACGATTGTCTTCGGCGCCTACGACAATCTGATTGAGCGCTGGGGGCTGGTGGGGCGTGCGCTGCGCGGGGTGCTGCAGGCCCTGGAACGGACGCCGGTGCGGACCTTGGGCCTGTCGCACCTGTGGGTGCTGGAACGCACCTGAATCAGCCCGAGGCTCGCAGCTCCCCCACCGCCTGGACATCGACCGGCACCCCCTCGATCTCCAGCGGGATCAGGTCCTCTTCGGCCAGCATCCGGGGAGGCAGCTTCTGGGTGACCATGACCACCAACACCACATCCCGTGTCTGGCCTCCCCCCCGGCTCCTCAGCCCGACCCCAACTCCGACCACGTTGGCCTTGGCCAGCAATTCCCCTTCGTGGGTTTCCTTGACCCGGCTGGCCCGGGCGTAGTCCGCCTCGACCTCACTCACCCGTTTGCTCCGCTTGTTCTAGAACTCGATCTGCAGCAGGTCCAGCACCGTCTGAAGCGGGCTGAAGATGGTGGCCTGATTGGAGCCGGCAAACAGCAGCCCAACTGCCTTGCGCGAATCCCCTGCCACCAGCAGCGAGCCTGAATCACCGCCCTGAGACATTGGGCCGGTGACGAACTGACCTTCGAAGGTCGCCGTCCGTCCCTCGCCATAGCTCACACTCACCGTGGACTCCAACACGTTGATCTGGCCGGTGGTGAAGCCGGTGGTCCGCCCGGACTTGCGCACCGCCATCCCCAGCGCCGGCGCCAGCGTCCCATCGACTCGGCCGATGTCCAGGATCTCATCAGATACATCGGCATCCGCCAGTGGCCTGGCCAAGGCCGCGTCCACCCGGTTGACCGCCTGTGGGTCCTCCTGGACCGCCTTGAGGCGATGCTTGGAGCCCAGCAGACGGGCCAGCAGATTGGCCAAACCGGCCACGCCGATGGCTACCCCACAGCTGGGAGGCGCAACGGTGAACTCGATGGGCACGAAGCGCTCCAAGCGGGCCAGGGTGTCGGAATCCTCGTGCCCACCATCGGCCGCTCCGGGCTGCAGGATCGGGTCGCCCGGCTGCGCCTCATTGCTGTTGGCGAGCACGTGATTGTTGGAAAGAATCAAGCGGGCGCCGCTGGCCCGGTCGCGCACCACGGCTCCCAGCGTGCCGGCGGTGATCTTGAAATGCCCAATGCTCACCCCTCCGGGCGCCGGCCGCCAGCGGTCGGTGCGGCTTTGCTGGGCCCGTAACTCGCCGACCGGGACCACATCGGTGGCTACACCGTCCACTTGCGGCGGTACCATGTCCTCCGGAGCCAGCGCGGCACGCGGGACCTTCTCCCGGACCAGCGCCACCAAGCACAATTGCCCGGAGCGAGCGCCATTTACCACCTTGTAACCGTATCCCACACCCACTACGTTCGGTTTGCGCAGGATCGTCCCTTTTTGCTGCTCTGTCACCTGCCGGACCTGCTGGGCATCAACCATGTTGGCTCAACTCCTGTCTTTCAGA
>Ga0209342_10007658_pt1 | contig 10870 bp, 9 predicted proteins | sample RifCSP16_2_FD_184023 | JGI IMG/M metagenome (GOLD analysis project Ga0209342, IMG submission 184023) | Soil microbial communities from Rifle, Colorado - Rifle CSP2_sed 16_2 (SPAdes) (version 2) | ecosystem: Environmental > Terrestrial > Deep subsurface > Rock core/Sediment | place: Rifle... | reverse complement strand
AAAGGGCTCCGCCGCCGCCCATGACGGAAAGTCGAGCGCGGCGCAGAGGTGCTCGCGTCCTTTCATCGAGCGGAAGGTATCACCATCGCGAGGAGGTCCGAGTGACCTCAGCGCACCTCGGGCCTCAGAGCCCGCCGCCGGTCGGCGGCGACGACACGCTGTGCGTCCCAGTCACGCCATCGCGAGCGCACCGTACCATTTTCCGCCGTTATTTCGGGAACATAAAGGCGGGGGCCGGTGGCGCGAGGCATGCAAAACGCCTCAGCAGGAGGACGCACCCATGAAGCCCCGACGGCTCGCATCGCTCCTCTTCCTCGTCCCGCTCCTCGCCGGCGCGTGCGTGACCACGACCAGGCGCACGACCACATGGGGAGGGTACGTCGGCTACACCGAGCGCAGCGGCCAGGTCGAGTGGATCCGGGAGACCGTCGAGCGGCACGAAGGCCAGCCCGCGGCGGGCGCCTTCGCGGGCGCGGTGCTGGGGGGCCTCCTGGGCAGCGCGATCGGTGGTGGCTACCACCACGATCGCTGGGGCTACGTGCACCATCACGGCAGCGCCGCGGGCGCGGTGGCGGGCGCCGTCGGCGGAGCGATGATCGGCGCGGCCGCGAGCCAGGGCTCCTCGGAGGAGCGCAGCTACGAGGTCACGGTCAGGTTCGACGACGGAGGGTACGAGACCTTCCTCTACCCCGAGTCCGTGCCGTTCCGGGTGGGCGACGCGGTCCGGCTCACGCCGCAGGGGCTCGCGCCGATGTGACGGCACCGGATGTGACGGCACCGGCCACCAGCGCCGCCGCCTTGCCCGCCACCTCGGAGAGGGGCACCAGCTCGACCTCCTTCGACCCCCGCAGCTTCCACTCCACCTTCCCCTGCGCCAGGCCCTTCCTCCCCACGGCGAGGCGGATGGGGATCCCGATGAGGTCGGCGTCCTTGAACTTCACGCCCGCGCGCTCGTCGCGGTCGTCGTAGAGCACGTCCACGCCCGCCCGCAGCAGCTCCGAAGATACCTCCTCCGCGGCCCGCGCCAGCTCCGGCTCGCGGCCGAGCGTGAGCACGGTGGCCCGGTAGGGCGCGATCGAGAGCGGCCAGATGATGCCGTCCTGGTCGTGGTGCAGCTCGATGGCGGCGGCCATGATCCGCTCGACCCCGATGCCGTAGCTCCCCATCACGATGGGGACCTCGCCGCCGTCCGCCTTGAGCACGGTGGCCTTCATGGAGACGGAGTACTTGGTGCCGAGCTTGAAGATGTGGCCGACCTCGAGCGCCTTGAACAGCTCGAGCGCGCCGTCGCACCGGGGGCAGCCCTCGCCGCCCTGCACCGTGCGCAGGTCCGCGAGCCTCGCGTTCGGCTGGGAGAGCACGTCGCGCTTCACGTCCACGCCGCGGAGGTGGAACCCGTCCTCGTTCGCCCCCGTCACCATGTTCGTGCGCTCGGCCAGCGCGCCGTCGACGAAGACGGGCGCGCGGGTGAACCTGACCGCTCCGAGCGATCCCGCGCGCGCGCCCATGAGCGGCGGGATCTCCTCCGCGTGCGCGGGGCGGACGACCTGCGCGCCGGTCGCGGTCTGGAGCTTCGCCTCGTTGAGCTCGTGGTCTCCCCGGACCACGGCCAGCACCGGCTTCTCGTCCGCGAGGTAGACGAGCGTCTTCAGCTGGCGCTTCCCCGGCACACCGTACGGAGGCGCCGCGAGCGCGTCGATGGTCACGACGCCGGGCGTCGGGAACTTCTCGATCTCGGCGGGGCCGGGCTCGTCCACCTCGGGGGCGACGCGCGAGGCGGCGGTCTCCGTGTTGGCCGCGTAGCGGCACCTGGGGCAGGCGGCCACGTGGTCCTCGCCCGCGTCGGTGCGGACCATGAACTCCTGCGAGGCCGACCCCCCCATCGCCCCCGAGTGCGCCTGCACGGCCACGAAGTCGAGCCCACAGCGGGTGAAGATCTTCTCGTAGGCGCGCCGCTCGTCCTCGTAGCTCCGGTCGAGGCCCTCCTGGTCGACGTCGAAGCTGTAGGCGTCCTTCATCGTGAACTGGCGCACGCGCAGGAGGCCGCTCTTGGGCCTCGGCTCGTCGCGGAACTTGGTCTGGATCTGGTACCAGACTTGAGGAAGCTGCCGGTAGCTCCTGAGCTCGTCGCGCGCGATGGCGGTGAAGACCTCCTCGTGCGTCATGCCCAGGCAGCAGTCGGCGCCCTTCCTGTCCTTCAGGCGGAACATGTTCTCGCCCATGACCTCCCAGCGCCCCGACTCCTTCCAGATCTCCGCCGGGTGGAGCGCGGGCAGGTAGAACTCCTGCCCGCCGATGGCGTCCATCTCCTCGCGGACGATGGCCTCGATCCGCGCCAGAGTCCGCCTGGCGAGGGGCAGGTAGTCGTAGATCCCCGCGCCGAGCTGCCGGATGAACCCGGCGCGCACGAGGAGCTTGTGCGAGGCGACCTGCGCGTCCGCGGGCGCCTCCTTGAGCGTGGGCACGAACAGCTTGCTGAATCGGGCGACGTTCATGGCCGGGGGTTATAGCCCAGCGGCGGCAGGCACGAAACGGCTGGCGGCCCTCGCGGCGGTCGCGGCCGGCGCCGTTCAGTCCCCGAGCACGCGCCCTGCTTTCCCCCGCCCTGTCGGTTCGCCCAGTCCTGCCTCACCGTCACAGCCGGTGCGTGATGCGCCCGTGGAACAAGCGGCCCACGCGAGCGTAGCCCGTGGCATCGGAGGCCGGAGCGCCAGCGTTGTAGCGCCAGGTCCACGCCGACGCCGCGGCGGCTCGCGCGGCGGGCTGCGGAGACCTGTGCCTCTGGCGGAGCTCCGGGTCTAGGGTGCGGACCCCTACTTCACGCAGGGCTTCGCCGCCGGGATGACGCACAAAAAGACGAACGGATCCTCGCCCACGTTCGCGAAGCAGTGCTCCTCGCCCGGCGCAACGTAGACGAAGCTCCCGCCCTCGATCTCGCTCTCGCCCCCCGCCCGCCGCACCTTGCCCTTGCCGGAGAGCACGTAGACCTCGTGCTCCCAGGCGTGCGTGTGGTAGGGCGTCCTGCCGCCGGGCGCGAGGTCGAACCGGCGCATGGCGCAGGTCGGGGCGCCCACGTTGTCGCCCATGAGGACGCGGATGGTCACGCCCTCGGCGCCCTGCTCCGAGACGCCCTTCGCCTCCACCTCGTCCCACTTCGCGACGTGCATGTGCGCCTCCGGCGGCAGCGCCTCCGGCGCAAACCAGGCCGCCGGCTTCGCCGTCATTGACATCGGGGGCTCCGCCCCCGATCCCCCCGATCGCCACCGCGATCGTATATCGTCCTACTCCTTCTACTCCTTCTTCGCCCGCCCCTCCGCGATCCGCTCCGCCTCCTCGACGACCGCGTCCTCGAGCTCCTCCGCCTTCATCCGCTTGACGATCTTCCCGCCCCGGAAGAGCAGCCCCACGCCCTTGTGGCCGTAAGCGACGCCCACGTCGGCGGCCGCGGCCTCCCCCGGGCCGTTCACCTCGCACCCCATGACCGCCACGTTCACCTCGCCCTTGAGATGGGCGAGCCGCTGCTCCACCCGCTCGGCGATGGGGATCATGGCCACCGAGCAGCGGCCGCAGGTGGGGCAGGCCGTCAGCGTCGCGCCGCCGAACTTCAGCCCGAGTGACTTCAAGAGGACTCGCGCGACCCGCACCTCCTCCACCGGGTCGGCGGCGAGCGAGACGCGGATCGTGTCGCCGATGCCGTCGGCGAGGAGGATGCCCATCCCCGCGGCGCTCTTGACCGCGCCCGTGAGCAGGGTGCCCGCCTCGGTGATGCCCAGGTGGAGCGGGTACTCGAACTTCTGGGCGAAGAGCCGGTTCGCCCGCACCGTCATGGCGATGTCGTGCGCCTTGAGGGAGACCTTGATCTCCCGGTACCCCTCGTCCTCCAGGAACCGGATGTGCCGTTCGGCGCTCTCGACCATGCCCTCGGCGGTCGGCCAGCCGTATCGCTCGACGATGTCGTCCTCGAGCGACCCCGCGTTGACGCCGATGCGGATGGGGACGCTCCGCTCGCGCGCCGCCTTGACCACCTCGCGCACGCGCTCGCGCGAGCCGATGTTGCCGGGGTTGATCCGGATGCAGTGGATGCCGGCGGAGAGCGCCGTGAGCGCGAGCCGGTAGTCGAAGTGGATGTCGGCGACCAGAGGGACCGGGGAGGCGCGCACGATCTCCGGGAGGGCGGCGGCCGCCTCGGCGTCCGGCACCGCCAGCCGGACGATCTCCGCGCCCGCCCCGGCCAGCGCCCGCACCTGGGCGAGCGTCGCGGCGGCGTCGCGCGTGTCGGTGGTGGTCATCGACTGGACGGCGATGGGCGCGCCCCCGCCGACCTGGACCGATCCTACTCGCACCGGCCGTGTCGTCCGCCGCTCGGAGATGGCGGCGATCCCGCTGTGGTCGTAGGCGCCCATATGCGTGAGCCCCGAGCCCGTGAACGAGCCCGCGCCCGCGCCCGGCATCGTCGGGCTCGGGCTCGGACTCGGGCTCGTTTACGGATTCATCTCAACCGAGCAGCGCCATGAAGCCTCTCGGCCCCTTCCCCTACTTCCTCGCCAGCTCCCCGTCGATGACCTTCTTGAACTCCTCGTAGGTCGGGGCGGGCATGGGCTGCCCGTTCACGAAGAACGAGGGCGTCGCGTTGACGAACACGGCCTCGCCCGCCTGCCTGCTGGCGTCGACCACCTTCGCCTTCTCGCCCGAGTCGAGGCACTTGTCGAACTTGGCCTGGTCGAGGCCGACATCCTTGGCGTACCCCTTCAGCTTGTCCGGCTGGAGCGCCTGCTGGTTCTGGAAGAGCTTGCCGTGCATCTCCCAGTACTTCCCCTGGTCGCCGGCGCACTGCGCCGCCTCGGAGGCCTTCTGCGCCTGCGGGTGCATGGGGAGCGGGAAGTCGCGAAAGACGACCCGGACCTTGCCGTCGTAGTCCTTCATGACGCGCGCGATCGTGTCCTCCGCCTTGGCGCAGTAGGGGCACTGGAAGTCGGAGAACTCGACGATCGTGACCGGCGCCGAGGCGGGCCCCTTCGACGGCCCCTCCGCCGCGACCTTGAGGCGAGGCGCCTTGAGCAGGATCTCGAGCTTCGCCTCCTCCTTGAGCTTGGTGAGGTAGGAGCGGTACGCCTCCTGGCTCCTCTCCTGCTGCAGGTACTGGGCGATCTGCGGCTTGAGCTGCTCGAACGGGGGAGCGCCAGGCCGGCCCTTCACCTTCTCGTCGTACACCTTCTGCATCTCGGCGTCGGTCGGCTGCTGGGTCTTGTCCCCGATCGCCTTCTTCAAGAACGCGTCGGTCGCGAGGCCGGCCGCCTTCGCCTTCTGCTCCACCATGCGCTGGACCACGAGCTGCTCGAGCGCCTGCTTCTTCTGCGGGTAGGTGAGCGCGTCGAGCTCCCCGGCGCTGATGTTCCCCCCGCTCCAGCGGGCGACCGGCGCGCTGGCGTCGGGGGTCTCCGCAGTCTTGGGGGGGGATGATGTCTGGCACGCGGCGAGGGCTAGGCTGAGGCCGAGGAGGAGGCGTGACATGAGGCTCCCGGGAGAGTGGTGCGCGAAAGGACCGGCGGATTCTTCTTGGAAACACCCGGAACGTCAACACATTCCTGGAGGGGCGCACCCGCACCCCGATCCTCGAACCCGAGTGTTTCCAGGACGAATCCGCCGTCGAGGCGGAGTACGCCTTCGCCAGGCCGCGCATGACATCCGGGCCATCACAGGCTAATTAGAAGCGACTCACGCGGAGGCGGCTCATGGCACACCACGAGAAGCTCGTGATCATCGGCTCCGGTCCCGCCGGATACACCGCGGCGCTGTACGCGGCGAGGGCCAACCTCGCGCCGCTGCTCTTCGAGGGCCTGCAGCCCGGGGGGCAGCTCACCATCACCAGCGACGTCGAGAACTACCCCGGCTTCCCGGAGGGGATCCTCGGGCCCGAGCTGATGGAGAAGATGAAGAAGCAGGCCGAGCGCTTCGGGACGCGGTTCGTGCTCGGGGACGTGACGCGCGTCGACCTCTCGTCCCAGCCGTTCCGCATCTGGCAGGACGATCAGCTCTACACCGCCTCCGCCCTGATCGTGGCCACCGGCGCGTCCGCGAAGTGGCTGGGGCTCGAGAGCGAGAGGCGGTACCGCGGCAAGGGCGTCTCCGCCTGCGCCACCTGCGACGGCTTCTTCTTCCGGGGCGTGGACGTCGCCGTCGTGGGAGGCGGCGACACCGCCGTCGAGGAGGCGACCTTCCTCACCAAGTACGCGTCGCGCGTCTACCTCCTGCACCGCCGCGCCGAGCTGCGGGCCTCGAAGATCATGGCGCGCAAGGCCCTGACGAACCCCAAGATCGAGCCCGTCTGGAACAGCGCAGTGCAGGAGGTGCTGGGAGACGGCAAGGGGATGACAGGCGTCCGGCTGAAGAGCACCATCGACGGGTCGACGCGCGATCTGACGGTGAAGGGCCTCTTCATGGGCATCGGGCACGAGCCGAACACCGCGCTCTTCAAGGGCCAGCTCGAGATGAACGAGGTCGGCTACCTCGAGGTGCTCTCGCCGTCGACCCTCACCAGCGTGCAGGGGGTGTTCGCGGCAGGAGACGTCGCCGACCCCGCGTACCGCCAGGCGGTCTCGGCGGCGGGGACGGGGTGCATGGCCGCCATAGACGCGGAGCGGTGGCTGGGCGAGCACGGGGCGTAGGAGCCGCGTAGGAGCGGAGCGAGGACACCATGAAGATGATCGACGTCGGCAGCAAGGAGAAGACGGAGCGCGTCGCCGTCGCGCGCGGGTTCGTCGCCATGTCGCCGGCCACCGTGCGCATCGTGGAGCGCGGGGAGAGCGAGAAGGGCGACGTCATCGCCGCGGCGCGACTCGCGGGCGTGCTCGCCTCGAAGAAGACGCCCGACATCGTCCCGCTCTGTCACCCCATCGCGCTCTCGGCGGTGGACGTCGAGGCGCGGACGCGCCGCGGCGGGGTCGAGGTCACCGCCACCGTCCGCACCGTCGACCGCACCGGGGTGGAGATGGAGGCGCTCATGGCGGTCTCGGCCGCCTGCCTCACCATCTACGACATGCTGAAGCGGTACGAGCGCGGCATGCGCATCGAGGCGGTGGAGCTCCTGGAGAAGAAGGGCGGCCGCTCCGGCCACTGGCAGCGCGCCGCGCCGCGCAAGCGCGCGGCCTCATAGCGCGGCCACGGCCCCCACCCGCAGGAAGCCTTCGTCCAAAGGCATGGTGGGGGGCGACCCGCCGGGGCGAGCCCGCTGGAGGCGTCAGTTCGGGACGTAGCCCCGGCGGAGCCAATCCCGGCGCCCCGTGCCCCACAGGACACAGCTGGCGGACGCGCCGGGCACGTCCCAGATCTGGACGCCGCCCTGACCCCCGCCCAGGGTGTCCTTGAGCGAGATGACGATCTCGAGGTCGCCGTCGCCGTCCACGTCGGCCACGGTGGGGGCGGCCATGGACCCTCGGCCCGCGATCTCCACCTGGTGAAGCTCGACGCCGTTGGCGTTGAGCACGACGAGGTGCGCCGGGCTGTCCGGAGTCCGGGGTGCGCCGGAGGTGTAGGTGGTGAAGAGGATCTCGGGCGAGCCGTCGCCGTTCAGATCCGCGATGAGCGCCTCGCTGGCGCCCACGAACGGCCCTCCGGGCTGGGCGAACTCGTAGTCCCAGGCCACGCTCCCGTCGGAGCGGTAGGCGTGGAGGAGGCCGTCGTACGCCGGCACCAGGATGGTGAGGCCCGGGCCCGAGTCCAGGCGGGCGACGGACGGGCTGAGCGAGGTGGCCACGATGTTCTGGCCGAGGTCTCCGTACTGCAACGGCATGCCGGTGTCCTTGGGGGAGAGCCATCCGTCGGGACGGGTCATGTCGGGGCGGAGGACCCATACGGTCACGCCCAGGTTGTCGGTGCTCCTCGAGGTCTCGTGGTCGCCGGCGAGGACGACCTCCATCCTGCCGTCCGCGTCCACGTCCGCCACGACGGGCGGAGAGTAGGTGAACTCGGAGCGGTCGCCGTCCCCCCAGCCCTGCCGCGAGAGCTCGATGTCGTGGTACGCCTCCACCGCGGTGACGACCCGATCGCTGAAGCTCGCGTCCGTGGTGAAGGGGCTGCCGTCACCGTGGAACAGGCCGAAGCCGATGGCGTCGTAAGTGGACACGACGTCGGCGACGCCGTCGCCGTCAAGGTCCCCGGCGCCGATGTTCTGGTTGTAGCCGCCGAAGTCCCAGCACCCCTCGGCGGGTGGAGGCGGATCACACCGATCGTTGACCTGCGGCCAGTTGAGGTGGAGCGACCCGTCGGGCTCGTAGACCGCGGTCGTCGGACCGCTGCTCGTCTTGTTGACGAGGATCTCGACCACGCCGTCGCCGTCGATGTCCGCCCCGGCGATGGCCCTCGCCTCGCTGTCGCCGAAGCGGCGCGGCCAGCCGGGCTTCAGCTCTCCTCGCGAGTCGTAGAGCGCCAGGTTGTGATCCGTGTCGCTGACGCCGCCGGCCACCGCGATCTCGACCTCGCCGTCGCCGTCGAGGTCGCCCACCACCGGCGACGGCCACATGCGGGTCGTCCCGTGCTCCGGGCTGCCCCCGGCGCCATGGCAGAAGGCCGTCTTCCAGCGGAGGGTCCCGTCGGCGCGCCAGACGTAGAGGACCGAGTGCCGCGCCGCCACGATCTCCATCTCGCCGTCGCCGTCGACGTCATACACGGCGGGCGAAGCGAGCCAGTTCTCGTCCCAGCTCCCGGGCAGGGTCGCGCGCAGGACGGGCCTCTGCACCGCCCCGCTCGAGCCGGCCGGAGAAGCCTCGCAGACCTGCGGCGTCGGCAAGGTCGGATCGCCCGGGTGTCGTTCGATGGCTCTCTGCGAGTGAGACGTCGCGGAGGAGCCGCACGCGAGGATGACGACGAGCGCCGCGCAGAGAAGAGCTCGAGACATCCACGCAAGGTACCACCACGACCGTCGCCGCGGGCCAGCGAAGGGCATCGGATCGGTGGGCGGATTCGCCCGCCCGTGGGGAGAGGTGTGGCGAGCGCACACAGCCCAGCGCTCACGGGAGGACCGCCGCCTCCACTCTGAGCAGCCGCACGACGTTCTCGCCGCAGACGCGCCGGACGACGGCGCGCGAGAGCCCGGCCTTCGCCAGGCGCGCGGCTGCCCTCGGCAGCGCCAGGAGGTCGCCCGCGCCCTCGCCGGCGCCCGAGCAGAGGACGAGCCCCTCGGACCCGAGCGACGCCACGAGCCGCACCGCCTCGTCGATGGGGTCGGAGGCGCCGCCCGTCGCCGAGAGCGAGATCCCGGCCGAGTAGCCGCAGGCGCGGATCATCCGGACGGTGCGGGCGTCGGCGCGCACCACGAGGGCGCGCCCCGGCTCCCACTCGTGCTCGCGCAGGACGGCGAGCGACCGACGCGTGATCCGCTCCTTCGACCGCCAGGGCGTGTGCACCACGAGCGGCAAGCGTACCTCCCTCGCCAGCTCGATCTGGCGCCCGAACACGACCTCCTCCCGCAGCCCTCCCTCCTCCAGCCCGACGGCGCCGATGGCCACCACGCGCGGGCAGCCGAGCAGCTCCGGGAGCTCGGCGAGGAGCGCCTCGAGCCCGCGCCACGGAATCCACCTGGGGTGGATCCCGAGCGCCGCGTAACCGTCGAGGCCCGCCCGGCCGAGCCGACGGGGGGCGCCCGTGGCGAGGGCGTCCCAGGAGCGGCGCAGCGCCTTCCTCGTGACGGGGGTCACCGAGTCCGCGACGGAGAGCGCCCCCGCCACCCCGAAGAACTCGAGATCCGCGAGGTCGCCGGGCCGTAGCCCGAGGGGGTGCAGCTCCCCGTCGAACAGCACCGCCTCCCGCCGGGCGCGGCCGGTCATGGCACCGCCAGCGCGCGGCCCTCGTACCGAGGGTCGCTGGCCGCCTCGCGCAGGCCCGAGGGCGAGACGCGCACCGCTTGCGCGTTCGCCGAGCGGCGCTCCGTGAACGAGAGCGCGTGCCCGCGCGCCGAGAGAGCGCGCGCCGTCTCGGCCTCGAGGCCGTTCGACTCGACCTGCGCCGCCTCCGGACGGAGCTGCTGGTGGAGGCGGGGCGCGGCCAGCGCCTCGTCGAGGCGCATGCCGTCGTCCACGAGGTGCACGATCGCCTGCAACACGGCGCTCGGGATGCGCGAGCCACCGGCCGCGCCCAGGACGAGCTCGAGCTTCCCCTGAGGGTCGAAGACCATCGTCGGCGCCATCGAGGAGAGCGGGATCTTGCCGGGCGCCGGCGCGTTCTGGCCAGCGCTGGAGAGGCCGTAGGCGTTCGTCGCGCCCGGCGCCGCGTCGAAGTCGTCCATCTCGTCGTCGAGCACGATCCCGGTGCCAGGGACCACGACGCACGCGCCGAAGTAGAAGTTGACCGTCGTGGTCAGGGAGGCCGCGTTCCCCTCCTCGTCCACCACCGAGACGTGCGTGGTACCGCCCTTCTCCCGCGGCGCCGCGACGCCGGCCGCCGGCGCCGCGCGCTCGCCGATCTCCGCGCGCAGGCGTCGCGCGAAGGCGGGAGAGGAGGCCTCCTCGGCGGCGGCGCGCGCGCCGGGGACCTGATCGGGATCGCCCAGCCGCGAGGCCCTCAGGGCGAAGAGCCGCTTCTCTGCTTCCAGCATCACGTGGAGGAAGCGCTCCGGCCGATAGCCGCCGGCGCGCGGGTCCTCGCCCTCGAGCACCCCGAGCACACCGAGCACGATGGCCCCGCCGGCGGACGGCGGTGGCATGGTCACGATGCGGTGACCGCGGTAGCGACCCTCGAGCGGCGCGCGCTCCCGGACGCGATAGCGCGCGAGGTCCTCCTCGCCCAGCACGCCGCCGCGCGCCCGGACCGCGGCGGCGATCCGGCGCGCCAGCGCGCCGCGGTAGAACGCCTCCGGATCCCTCCCCAGAAGGCGTTC
>Ga0209342_10007656_pt1 | contig 10871 bp, 5 predicted proteins | sample RifCSP16_2_FD_184023 | JGI IMG/M metagenome (GOLD analysis project Ga0209342, IMG submission 184023) | Soil microbial communities from Rifle, Colorado - Rifle CSP2_sed 16_2 (SPAdes) (version 2) | ecosystem: Environmental > Terrestrial > Deep subsurface > Rock core/Sediment | place: Rifle... | reverse complement strand
GTTGACGCCGAGAGACTTCGCATCGGCGGGATTGATGTCGACATACATCTCGCCGGTGCCGGGCATGCGCTTGTCGCGCCGGTACATGTCGCCGAACGGCCCGAACAGCGCCGCCATGAAGTCGGTATCGACCGGCATGGTGTGCGCGCCATGGCGGTACTTCGGCGTGTGGAACACGTGGTCGTAGCCTTTGTCCCTCAAGGGATGCTTGGACGCGAGCAGCTGGTCTGAGCTGTACGTCGTATTGCGCATTTGGCGCGTGATGTGGCTTTTGTCGTCAGCCGGGATCTTCCAATCGGCGGGCCGCCTGGGCCGGATCGCGGGATGCGGGGCCGCCAGGATCGCGCACGGGTCGTAAAAGGTGGCTTCGGAGGGCTCCCTATGCACGACAAGGTTCTCGCCGGCCTCGATGAACTCAGGTTCGGGCCGGTAGAACTCGAGCCGCCCGGTCTTGGTGTACCAGGGCTTGCTCTCGTGCACCTGCTCATATGAGTTGATGCGCGGATAGGTGCGCGTGTTCATGAGCGCGGGAATGCCACGCTTGGCCAGCTCCTCGAGATCGGTGAGACGGTAGCCCTTCAAGGGCGTCGAGCCGTCGATGATGCGCTGCAGGTACACGTCGGCGCGCTTCTCGGCGATAAAGTGCCACATCTCCTCGAAGCGCTTGTCGCCGGTGAGCTTGGTAAGCTCGCGCGCAACGCCGAGATAGGTCTCGTTGTCGGAGATGGTATTGAACACGCGTTTGGCCGGCGTGCGCGGGAAGATCTGCACGAACGGATTGGTGTTCGATGCCGTCATGTCCTGGTACTTGAACTCCATCCAGGAGTCGACGCCGTAGACGATGTCGGAGTACTCGCACGAGGCCGTCCACCACCATTCGTTGTAGACCACGAGCTCGCACTTCGGCAGCGTGTTGTTGACTACGTCGTAGTGGCCCTTCTGGTTGCCGAGCGAGGAGTTGGAGTTGACCTGCCAGATGGCCTTGGTCGGCGTGGGAACGTGGGCGCCGCTCGTGATCTTCTTGTCGCCGGCCTTCATGAGACGCTCGCCGTTGGCCCAGTAGTGCATCGACTCGGGGCGCAGCGCGTAGCGTGGCTTGACCTCGCCCTTGGGATCGAGCTGGGGGTGGAAGGGGTCTTCCGCGGTCCATTTGCCGATGCCGGAGAATAGCGTGTTCTTGTAGGTTCCGGCGTAGGAGCCGATGTTGCCGCCGTGGCGGCCGAGGCTGCCCGCGAGGGCGAGGACGAGGAAGATCGCGCGGTCCTTGTTGTCGTTGTTCCAGAACTGGTTCGGCCCCATGCCGACGGCGATGAGGGTGCGCCCCTCGCTACCGGCGATCGTGCGCGCGAGCGAGACGATTGCCTCTTTCGGCGCCCATGAGACCTTGCTCGCCTGGGCCGGCGTCATGTTGGCGTCGAGGTATTCCTTGGTGAGATCGAAAACGGTGCGCGCGGTGACCTTCGTCCCGTCGGCGAGCGTCACCTTGAAGCTCCCCGTGAGCGCCGGATCGATGCCAACCTCCCCGAAACGCTCGCCGAGCGCGTCGCGCGAGACCGCGACCGGGGCATTTTTTGCCCCGTCCCACATGACGAAATCGCCGAATTCGGAGGCGAGCGCCTCCGGGATCTGCATGCCGTTCTGCTTGGTCGTCGGCGGCGCCTTCTGGTCCTTGGCCAGCACGCTGACGAAGTTCGTGAGCTCCTTGCTCTTGTAGCTCGGGAACACGTCGGCGGCCTTGAGCCGCTCGAGCGTGTCCATGCGCACGAGAGTCGGCAGATCCGTGTAGCGCTTGACGAAGTCGGCGTTGTAGAGCTTCTCGGCGATCATCACCTGCGCGAGCCCGAGCGCGAAAGCGGGATCGGTGCCGGGGCGGATGACGACGACCTCGTCGCATTTCGAAGCGGTGGCCGAATACTCCACCGTCACCGCGACCGTCTTGGCGCCTTTGAGACGCGCCTCCGTCAGCCAGTGCGAGTCGGGCATCTTGGTCGTGATCCAATTCATGCCCCAGGCGACGATAACCTTGGCGTTCTCGGTGTCGAACAGCTCGAAGTCGTTGGTCTGGTCGCCGGTCACCATCGGATGGCCGGGGGGCAGGTCGGTGTGGAACGAGTAGGAATCCCAGGAGCCCGAGCCCTTGGCCTCGTCTTCCGACACCTTGCGCACATTGGCGTCGAGGAGGGCCATGGAGTTGCCCATGCGGAAGGCGCCGAAGATGCGCACCGCACCTTGCTTCGCCATGCCGCCGCGGAACTTCATGACGCGCGTGCCGGCGCCGCCCACGGGCTCGACCATGTCCGGGTCGTAGCCCTGCGCGAGCAGCCGCTTCTTGCCCTCATCTCCGGAGTACGTTTGAGCAACGTTGAGAAGCGCCTTGGCGTGATAGGCGAAGGCCTCCTCGTGGCCGACCTTGACCCAGCTGTCCCAGCCGCGGCGCATGAGCTCGCGCGGGGCGGCTCCTGTCGCGGGATCGCGCGGGAAGCCCTGGTCCGCCCAGTCCTTGAAGCCCTTCCTCAGGAATGCGCCATTGACCCGCCGGTCCCCGTAGAAGCGCCGTGCGAGCACGAGCCCTTTCTGGCAGCAGCGCGGATCCCAGCGGGCAGATGCCTTGTTGCCGTAGAGGTCCTGCGCCTTCGAGTAGCCATAGGTCGGCTCGATGCGCACCACGACGTTGTTCTTGACGTGGGCGTTCAAGAGGCAGTTGTGGGTGTCGTTGGGGCAGCACAGGAACGTGAAGCGCTGATCGGTGCGATAGATGTCGCGATAGATGCGCTCCCAGTCTCGGTTCGGATACGCGGCGAGCGGGTTCTCGACCGAGACGGGGGCCAGATACCGGTATTCGGCCATGAGCGCCTTGGGGGCGATCGCCGTGCCCAGTCCGGCCCCTGCAAACCGCAAGAAGCCGCGGCGCGAATAGGTCGTATTGTCGCGATTGTGCATGGCCCCACTCCCGATTGTGGCAGCGGCCCCGCGCACTCAATCCGGCGCGGGACTGTTTGGGGAGTGGACCAGATCCCACGCGGGTCTGGCTTGACCTCTGTCAAGCATTGCGCCGGCGGATCGACCGTGCGGCGTTTTGGCAGCGAACACTTACTCAGAAATTGATCAAGGCGCCGATGCCCAGGAAGTCGGCGTCGTCGACGTCGGTCAGCGTGCCGCCGGCGACCTCGGCCTCGTAGCGGCGGTACTTGGCCCACAGCGTCATCGCCGCGGCGTCGATCTCCTGCGCGAGCCCGCCGCCCCATCGATCGAACTCGCTTCCGGTGGCACCCGTTGCCAGCGCCGCCGGCCCGAGCTGGTCGAGGTAGGCTGCATACTCGCCCCAAAGCACGGTGTGGCCGAGCGGCAGCCACTTCTTTCTGAGGCCGCCCTTGACGTACCAGTGGCGGCCGTCCTCCGGCACTCGGCCGGTGGCGAGCAGGGTGTCGCTGTTGTCCTCGCGCCCGTAGGCGGCATGCACGAAAAGTCCCGAGGCCAGGTGCTGGGCGTAGCCGCCGATCTGGAAATAGTCGGAGCTCTTCACGGCAAAGCCGGTGAAGGGGGCGAGCGGCAGCTGCGTCCGCTCGCTCGTGTTGCGCGAATAGGCGATGCCGCCGGCGAGCTTGAAGCCCGCGATCTCTCCGCCATAGCGGGCCGCCAAGTCCCAGAAGTCGTCCTCGCCCCAAGAGGCGGACACTGTGAAACCGGCAAGCGTCGGGCTGTCGTAGCGCACGCCCTCCATGACGATGCCATTGCAGTCGCCGCCCCAGGGCCGGGCCTGGGAGTAGCAGAAGCCGAGATTTCCCCATGTCACGCCGGTGAGCGCGCCGGCGTTGCGGACGAAGAAGCCGGCCCCGTCGAACAGCACGTAGCTGGCGGCGATCTGCGTTCCCGAGAGATCGGTGAACATGGCCGCGCTCTTGCCGGCGTGCGCCATCTTGCCGACCGACACCTTGCCGAGATCCGTGTTCTGAAGGTACCAGTAGGACATCTGCACGTTGAGGCCCTGATCGCTGTTCGGCGTGGTCTGGTTGGAGCCGAAGGGGTTCGACGAGAGATCCTGAATGCGCATCAGGTAGCCCGCCGTCCAGCCGGGCGAGATGGTGGCCTGACCGTTGAGTTTGAAATGCGTCGCCTGCGTCGGGCCCATGCCCCACAGGTACGCGTTCTCTTCCTTGCCGTCGTCCCAGAAGGTGATCTGGTGGGCGGCATAGCCCGAGATGGTGAGGCTCACCTTGCGGGTTCCCTTGCGCGCCGCCGTTGCCTCGAGCTCGGCAATGCGCTGCTCGAGGTCGGCGCAGCAGCTCCCGCCGAGGTCGGCCGCAACAGCCTGCGCTGCTCCACTGCAAATGAAAGCAGCAGCCAAGACCGCCACTGACCGGCCCACCGCCGGGGCGGATGACATCGTCATTTTCCAATTCCCCCCAGGAGCCCACGCCCACAGAGCCCCGTTTCCCCCGACCAGACCGCGATCAGCGCCGCTACCGGACGGCTTGGGCCAAATCCGCCGGTCAATCGCCCAAAGGCGCGAATCAGTGCGCGTGACGAAACCAGAGTAAACGCCTCTGCCGCGGTCCGCAAAGACCCAACAACCACAATCATCTGACGCCGGTCAGTCTGACCGGCCGCACTCATCATATGTGTGAAGAATACATCAAGGGCGGCTCGCCGCCTTGACTTGGGTCACGCGGTCGAGAGTGGGCCCATGCGATTGCCGCTGTCGTGTGGACGCGGGGTGCGGACCGGCGCGCGCCAGCGCGATGACGCTCCGCAGCCTGCAAGAATGTCGGGTTCGGGACACTGGGCACCACTGCGCGCCCGCGCGCTCTTGATCCCCATCAACAACCCGCGAATTCAATGCTAATAGACGATCCTGCTCTACGGAGCCGTGCCTCGAGTTGCGAGCCGCGCCGCGTTGGAGGGACGTTTGAGTGCCGAACCTTCGCTTCGCCGCGTGACCGGCGGCGCCGAGCTTGAGCTTGCCGCGGCGGGTTCGTGGACCGCGGTCCATGCCGGCGAGCTCGACGCGCTCGTCGGCAGCGTCGCGGCAATGGAGGCAGGCGCGGGCACGGCGTCGATCGATATGCGCGGCGTGAGCGGGTTCGACACCTTCGGCGCATGGCTCTTGGAGCGCCTCGTGCGCGAGTGGGAACGGGGCGGCAGGACGATGCGCATCGTCGGCTTGCCCGGGCATTACCGGGGTCTGCTGGACGAGGTGCATCGTGTGAGCCGTGCGCCTGCCCAGCCAGCCGAAGTGGGGCGCAACTGGCTCGCCGGCCCCGAATGGCTCGGGCGAACGGTGGTCGAGCAAATACGCGGCCTCAAGGGGCTGGTCGGCTTGCTGGGTGAGCTGAGCATCGCGCTCGCTCGTGTGGCGGCGCGCCCGCAGACATTCCGGCTCACGTCGGCGGTCCATCAACTGGACCGGGTCGGCTGGCAGGCCGTGCCGATCATCCTGCTCATCACATTCTTGATCGGTTGCATCATCTCGCAGCAAGGCTTCTTCCATTTCCGCAAGTTCGGTGCCGACGAGTACGTCGTCGACATGGTCGGCATCCTGGTTTTGCGCGAAATCGGCGTCTTGATCGTTGCCATCATGGTCGCCGGCCGTTCCGGCAGCTCCTACACCGCCGAGCTCGGGTCCATGAAGATGCGCGAGGAGATCGACGCGCTGAAGACAATGGGCCTTGATCCGATCCAAGTCCTGGTCTTGCCGCGCGTGGTCGCATTGATATGCGCTCTGCCGATTCTCACGTTCCTCGGCTCGATGGCCGCGCTCTACGGCGGCGGGCTGACCGCTTGGCTTTATGGGGGAATGAGTCCCGATATTTTCATCGCGCGGCTCAAGGACGCGATCTCGGTGACGCATTTCAAGGTGGGAATAATCAAGGCGCCGTTCATGGCGCTGGTGATCGGCATCGTCGCGTGCTCGGAGGGCCTCAAGGTCAAAGGCAGCGCCGAGTCGCTCGGGCTGCAGACCACGGCGTCGGTGGTGAAGTCGATCTTTCTCGTCATTGTGCTTGATGGCATGTTTGCTATCTTCTTCGCCTCGATCGGAATGTGAGGGCCATGGAAACCCGGGCGCCGATTGTGATCCGCGTGCGCGATCTGGTCGTCGGCTTCGACGACACTGTCGTGCTCGACCACCTGTCGCTCGACGTGTTCGGTGGAGAGATCCTGGGCCTTGTCGGCGGGTCGGGCAGCGGCAAGTCGGTGCTGCTGCGAACAATCATCGGTCTCCTCGCGCGACGGCAAGGGTCAATCGAGGTCTTGGGTGTCGATCTCGATGCGGCCGATGCCGAAGAGCGGCGTGCGATCGAGCGCCGCTGGGGGGTCCTGTTCCAGCAGGGGGCTCTATTCTCGTCGCTCACCGTGCGCCAAAACGTTCAGTTTCCGATGCGCGAGCATCTCGATCTCTCCCAGGCGCTCATGGACGAGGTCGCGATGACCAAGCTGGAAATGGTCGGGCTCGGCGCGCGCGACGCAGACAAGCTTCCGTCCGAGCTGTCCGGCGGCATGACCAAGCGCGTGGCGCTAGCCCGCGCCCTCGCGCTCGATCCGGAGATCGTGTTTCTCGACGAGCCGACGTCGGGCCTCGATCCAATCGCGGCCGGCGACTTCGACACACTGATCCGAACCCTGCAGCAGACGCTCGGCCTCACCGTTTTCATGGTCACGCACGATTTGGAAAGCCTGTCCGCGGTCTGCGATCGCGTCGCCGCCCTCGCCGACGGCAGGGTGGTGGCCACGGGACCCGTTGCGGGCCTGCAGAGCTCCGAGCATCCTTGGGTGAGGGCCTATTTCCGGGGCCGGCGCGTGCACGGCCTCGAGAGCCCCGTGGCGCAGTTTTCGAATTGAGGCGAACACATGGAAACGCGAGCGCGCTACACCCTCGTCGGACTGTTCACGCTTGCCGTCACCGCGGCAGGCTTCGGCTTCGTCTATTGGCTGAACACGACCGGCGGCCTGCACCAGCGGATGATCTACCAGATCCGCTTCGAAAACTCCGTGTCGGGACTGCTGACCGGGTCGGCGGTCCTGTTCAACGGCGTGCGCGTGGGGGAGGTGACCGCTCTCGATCTCAGTCCCGAGAACCCTCGGCAGGTGACCGCGACCATCGCCGTCGACGCCGGCACGCCCATTCGCGCGGACACCAAGGCGGGGATCGAGTTCCAGGGACTGATGGGCGCGCCCGCAATCTCGCTTACCGGCGGCACATCGCCGTCACCCGTTACGGCGGCCTCACGGAACGAGCGGCCACTGCTGGTCGCCGATCCCGCGGCCGGCCAGAGCATGACCGAATCCGCGCGCGAGGTGCTGCGCCATATCGACACGGTGATTTCGGACAATGCCGCGCCGCTGCGCACTATGATCGAGAATCTGAGCTCGTTCTCCGAGGCGCTGGGACGCAACGCCGATCGCATCGATGGCGTGATCGCCGGTCTCGAGCGCATGACCGGGGGGGCCGCGAAGGCGCCACCAACCGTCTACGACCTCACGCCGCCGGCCGCCTTTCCGAGCTTCGACAAGCCGGCGGCCGGCCAGCTCGTGGTCCGTGAGCCGAGCGCGCTCGACATGCTTGCCACGGACAAGATTCTCCTGCGAGGCGACGCCGGCGTCAACCCGATCTCGGGCAACGCCAAATGGAGCGACATGCTGCCGGTGGTCTTTCAATCGAAGGTGATCCAAGGCTTCGAGAACGCAGGGTATCTTCGCGAGGTGAGCCGCCCTGTGGAAGGCCTCAGCGCCGATTTTCAACTCCTGACGGACTTCCGAAGCTTCGAGATCGCCGTTTCCCCCGAGCCAATGGCCGAGGTCCAGTTCAGCGCCAAGGTCCTCGGCCTGGACGGCCGGATCATCGCCGCACGGATCTTCCACGCCCGGGTGCCGGCGAGGGGCACGGAACCGGACGCGGCCGCTGCGGCCATCGACGCGGCGTTCGGCAAGGTTGCCGTCGAGCTCGTCGTTTGGACGGCCGCCGCAATTCGCAGCGCCTCATAGGCAGGGTGCGGCAGATGCGCGAGCACCAGATGTGGCCGAAGCATTTCCGCGGCCGGTCCGCGAGCGCTGTCGCGCGAGCCGCCCCGTCGCCGCCGGGTGCCGGCGAATGACGAGTCACGCCGAAAGCCGGTTTTGGAATGAGCCGCTCGATGCGCTGCTGAGAGGCGCAGGCACCAGTGCCGGGGGACTTTCGCAAGAGGATGCCGCGCGGCGGCTCGCCGAATATGGTCCGAACGATGCCTTGACGCGGCGTCGGCGGCCGCTGTGGCTCTCGATCGCCGATCGGTTCGCCAATCCGCTGATCCTGATCCTGCTGTTTGCCAGCGGGCTCGCGGCGTGGACCGGCGACGTGACGAGCTTCGTCATCATCGTCGTCATCATCCTGCTGAGCGTCGTGCTGGATGTCGCGCAGCAGTGGCGGGCCGAGAATATCGTCGATGCATTGCGGCGCAGCGTTGGGCTCAAAGCACTCGTGGTTCGTGATGGGCACGAGCGGGAGATCCCCATCGAGCTGCTCGTGCCGGGGGACGTGGTCAAGCTTGCGGCGGGGGACATCGTGCCGGCGGATTGCCGGCTGCTGGCGTCCCGCGACGTGTTCGTAAACCAGTCCCTGCTGACCGGAGAGTCCTATCCGGTCGAGAAGCACAGCCGTGATGTCGAGACCGCGGCCGACGAGCCGGGCGGCGCCGTCAACTCGGCGTTCATGGGAACCTCGGTGATCAGCGGCACGGCGACGGCTTTCGTCTTCCGCACCGGGCGGGCGACCGAGCTCGGCGCGCTTGCCGGAAGGCTCGCTTCGCAGCGCCCGCCCGATGCGTTCGAGCACGGCATCCGCAACTTCGGGCTGCTGATGCTCCAGTTCACGATCTTCCTCGTCTTGTTCGTGCTGGCGGCAAACGTCCTCTTTCACCGGCCATGGCTGGAATCGTTGTTGTTCGCGCTCGCCCTCGCCGTCGGCTTGACGCCCGAGCTGTTGCCGATGGTGGTCACGGTCACGCTGGCAAAGGGCGCGCGCCGTCTCGCAGAGCGGCGCGTGATCGTGAAACGGCTCGCCGCCATTCACGACCTCGGCGCGATGGATGTGCTCTGTACCGACAAGACGGGAACGCTGACCGCCGCCCAGATCGGGCTCGTGCGCCACGTCGACGCGAATGGCGCCGACAGCCCGGCCGCGTTCCAGCTCGCCTACGTCAACAGTGTCTTCGAGAGCGGCATCAAGAGCCCGCTCGACCAAGCCATCATTGCCCACGGCACTCCCGACATCGCCGGCTGGCACAAAATCGACGAGGTTCCGTTCGACTTCGAGCGGCGGCGCGTGTCCGTGCTTGTGGACGACGGCAGCACGCGCCTGCTGGTCGTCAAGGGCGCACCCGAGGATGTCATCCACCTTTCGACGGATTGGGAGACCGTGAGCGGGTCGCGTCGCCCGATCGATGACGAGGCCCGTGCCGCTCTCATGAGACGGTTCGAGCAGCTCGGTGAGCAGGGCTACCGCGTCCTGGCGGTCGCCTCTCGAGCGATGGATCGAGCGCGCGAGAGCGCCGCCATCGACGACGAGACGGGCCTGACATTCGCCGGCTTTCTCGCCTTCCTCGATCCGCCGAAGCCGGATGCCGCGGCGGCAATCCGGGCCCTTTCCGGGGCCGGCGTAAACGTGAAGATCCTGACCGGCGACAATGAGCGCATCACGCGCCAGATCTGCAACGAGATCGGCGTGCAGACTACCGGGGTTCTGACGGGGCAGGAGCTTGCCCACCTGAACGAGGACGCGCTCTCCGCGCGACTGGCCTCGGTCAATCTGTTCTGCCGCGTCACCCCGCAGCAGAAAGAGCGAATTCTCCTCGCGCTCAAGCGAACCGGCAGCGTCGTGGGTTTTCTCGGAGACGGCATAAACGATGCCTCGGCGCTGCGCGCCGCCGACGTCGGCATTTCCGTCGACAGCGCTGCCGACGTCGCGAAGGAAGCGGCCGATCTCGTGCTTCTCGATCATGATCTCGGCGTCGTGCACGACGGCGTGATGGAGGGCCGGCGCACGGTCGAGAACGTCACCAAGTACATCCTGATGGGGTCGAGCTCGAACCTCGGCAACATGTTCTCGATGGCGGGCGCGGCGCTCTTTCTCCCGTTCCTGCCGATGCTGCCGACCCAGGTGCTCCTCAATAACCTGCTTTATGATTGTTCGGAGGTTGGGGTTCCGTTCGACAACGTGGACGCGGAAGCCATAAGGCGGCCGGTGCATTGGGACATGGCGTTCATCCGGCGCTTCATGCTTGTGCTCGGGCCGGTGAGCTCGATTTTCGATTTTCTCACCTTTTGGGCGCTGCTCACGCTGTTCGGCGCCGACGAGGCGACCTTCCAGACCGGCTGGTTCATCGAGTCGCTCGCCACGCAGTCGCTGGTAATTTTCGTCATCCGGACCCGCCGGCGCCCGTGGCTCAGCCGCCCGCATCCGCTGCTGGCGGCATTGTCGATCGGCGTCGTGGTGATCGGCCTCCTGATCCCGTTGACGCCACTCGCTACCCCATTCCGCTTCGTCGAGCCGCCGTCGGCGTTCTACGTGTTCCTGATCGTCGCGGTGGCGGGCTACCTGGTGCTCGTCGAAACCATCAAGCAAACCTACTATCGTCGTGTCTCGGGCGCGCGACACTCGCCCTGATCGCCGCCAAAGGCGGGCGCCGCGGCCCCCAGCCCATGACTGCGAATGCGGGGCCCGGAGAGGTGGGGAGTCACTGGTCTTGCGCCGACTTTGCGCCGCTCTTCACGGCCAGGAGCAAGTTCGATTCATATGGGCGCCACCGGTAACCGATCCCGAAATCGAGGCGAACGGTGCGTCCGTTCCGGAACACCTCTCTGAGCTTCGGCTGATAGCGGCCCGGGAATATGGAAATCGG
>Ga0209342_10007655_pt1 | contig 10871 bp, 9 predicted proteins | sample RifCSP16_2_FD_184023 | JGI IMG/M metagenome (GOLD analysis project Ga0209342, IMG submission 184023) | Soil microbial communities from Rifle, Colorado - Rifle CSP2_sed 16_2 (SPAdes) (version 2) | ecosystem: Environmental > Terrestrial > Deep subsurface > Rock core/Sediment | place: Rifle... | reverse complement strand
TTCCCAAACTCTCCCAAAAACACGCACTACGATCAATCCCAATTACTAAACGTGACAAAGCACTAGCTTCCCCCCGCCGATCCCCTGATGCCCCTCGACGAGCCCCGCCAAAGTCCAGTACAATCCAATACTTGGGCCCAGGGGATTGAGAATGCGGAATACCGCCACTGCCCCCCAAGACGAGGTGCCCGCCGGAACGATCGCCCCTGAAACGGAAACCCTCCAGATGAGCCACGCGGTCAATGGGCAACCAATGACGTCCGATTCGCTCAGTTCGCTCTATGCGCCCATCCGCGGCCCCCTCGACGAGGTCGAAACCATCCTCCGCCGCGAACTATGTTCTCCCGATCCAAAAGTTGATCGGCTGGTAAAACACGGTTTCCGACTCGGCGGAAAACGGCTACGACCGGCTCTGATGCTCCTCTCGGCAAAGGCCTGCGGTTCACTACGGCCCGAACACTCGACGCTGGCAGCGGCGATGGAGTTGATCCACACGGCCACGCTCATCCACGACGACGTTTTGGACGAAGCCCAACTCCGCCGTCATATCGAAACGGTCAACGCCCGCTGGGACAACGAAACTAGCATCCTGCTGGGCGACTACGTAGTGGCCCGGGCCTTGTGCCTGGCCGCGTCGGTCGACGACGTGACGGCCTGCCGCGAGATCGGCCGCGCCACCCGGCTGATGTGCGAAGGCGAGCTTCGCCAGATCGTCGGCCGAGGCAACTACGACCTGACCGAAGCCGAATACCTTGAGATCATCTCCGGCAAAACGGCCGAGCTGTGCGCCTGCTGCTGCCGGCTGGGCGCCCACTACGCCGGTGCCCCCGACGCGATTGCCGACGCCCTGGGCCGCTACGGCTTCAACCTGGGCATCGCCTTCCAAATCGCCGACGACCTGCTCGACGTGCTGGGCGACGAATCGACCACCGGCAAGTCGCTGGGCACCGATCTGTTGAAGCAAAAAACCACGCTTCCGTTGATCCGCCTGCTGGCCGTGCTCGATCCGTCGGACCGCGACGATCTTCTCGGAGTCCTTTCCGACGCCGACGCCGAAAACGGCCAAACCCGCGAGGCCCTTCGCCCGTGGCTGGCCCGAACCGACGCCCTCGACTACGCCCGTCGCCGCGCCGACGACTTCGTCCAACAAGCGATTGCCGAACTCGACGCCCTGCCGTCGGGCCCGCTCCGCGACGTCCTCGCCCGTCTGGCCGAGTTCGTTATCACCCGACAAAACTGAAAGGAACCTTGCGTCCTTGCGTCTTCGCGTTAAAAAAACGAAGCAAACGCAAAGACGCCAGGTCGCCAAGACGCAAAGAATTCGAGAGGCAGGAAACGGAAAAACGAAGCTTCCTCAAAATCCTCCCCTTGCGTCCCTGCGTCTTCGCGTCTTTGCGTTATAGAGCGTGCCTTCCCACTAGGCTTTTCTCAGGAGACTCGCGAGTGAAAGCCACGATAGCCCAAAAGGCTTATATCCGTCTTCGCGAGAAACTGGCCCGCGGCGAGTTGCCGACAGGCGCCCAATTGGTCAATCGCACATTGGCCAAGGAGATAGGATCGAGTCTCAGCCCCATTCGCGAGGCCATCAATCGGCTCGCCAAGGAAGGCCTCGTCACCCAGGTGGCCGGGGCCGGCGCCTTCGTCCGTGTGGTCAGTCGTCGCGATCTCGAGGAAGCCTACGTCGTTCGCGAGGCCGTCGAGGGCTGCGCGGCGGCCGAGGCGGCCCAAAATATCGGGCCGCGTGAACTCCGTCAGCTCGAGGAAATCTGCGACCGCTGGCTCGCGCTGGTGCGCGATATTCGTCAACAACCCGATAAAATAGCCGCCGCCGAACAACGAGCGCAATGGAGCGACCTCGACGAAGAATTTCATGCCATCCTTGTCGCGGCGTCGCACAACCAGCTTTTGGAGAAAATCGTCTCCGAAAACCGCTTGTTGAGCACCGTATTCAAGGCCACCCGAAATATCCCCGAGGTCACCACTCTGCGCGCCGCCGCCTGGACGTGGCGGGATCACGCGCTGCTGGTCCGCGCCATGAAGCAACGCGACCCGGAAAGGGCGAGGACGCTTATGGTTCATCAAATCCGCAAAGGCCGCCGTCTCGTCCTCGAATTCCTCCGCGAAACGAGCCAGTAGGTCAGGCACTCCGTGCCTGACAACCGCAGGAACAATTGAATCGGGGAGGAACGGACGGGAAGGCCCTTCATTCTTCTCTCAAATGCAGTCTTCATTATTGACAGGTGAAAACAGTGCGTAATTGCAATAGAGGCAATAGAATGCACACAGATCTTATTCTAGGGTCAATCCTCCCGATCGTTGGTGGTATCCTGGGTATCTTTTTTCCAAGGCCAGGCATTTTCAGGAGCCGGAAGTTCATTGCTGCTCTGCACATGGAGAGATTTGTGCCAGAGCTGTTTTTCTCGACTATCTTGTGTAGGTTAGCCGGCGCAATCGTTCTGATATTCGGATTGGTGATACTGTTGATAGGACTGTTTTCTTAGGGGCGGAAAGAGAATCTGGAAAAAGGATCTGGAAAAATGTCAGGAACCCTTTCCCGATTTTGTTGTGCAAGTTATTAGTAAAAAACGTTCCTGGACCTATCCATTCAACGCCAAGACGCTAAGACGCCAAGACGCAAGGTAAGAAAGAAGAAAAGTTTTGCATCCTTGCGTTAAATAAAATTCCTTGCACTTGCATCTCTGCGTGAAAAACATTTCCTTGGCGTCCTTGCGTCTTCGCGTCTTTGCGTTAAAAAGGCCCCCTTGAAGTTGTGTTCTGAATACGCTTGACGGCCGAAAAATGGGCCTGTCCTCCTTGGCTGGAACTTATCCGGGAGAAAACCAATACGCATCGCCGCGTCAAGAAACAACTACTCCCGGCCGCGTCAAGCAGACGGGGTCGGGAGCAGTGTTGTTGACTTCGTGTTAAACGGCTCAGACAACCCGAACGTTGTCCGCCCGCGGACCCTTGGGGCCGCGACCTTCATCGTAGGTCACCTTCTGGCCTTCGCGAAGCGTCTCGAAAGTCGCTCCCTGGACCGAACTGTGGTGGAAGAACAACTCGCCGCGTTCTCCCTGAATGAACCCAAAACCTTTGTCACTGATCAGTTTCTTGATCGTCCCTTGCGGCATAACGCCACTCCTTGAAAAAAAAGAAAAAACACGCGGTAGACGCCCATCGATTCCCCCAGAGCCCAATTCTCGTCGGGGGAGGATGACCGTCAATCTTGTAGTGGGAGAAAAATCAACCGCGTTCGAAAAGCGACATCTTGAGAAAAAATGCCGCTTCACAAAAAGTCGGGTGACCGGAAGGAGAACGCTCGAACAGAGCCGGGGCCCACTTCGTTTCTCACAACTATGCCGCGCATCCTACCATGCCACGCGAAGAATGGGAATGGGAAGTTCGCTTTTCTCCAAAAATCGCCGCTGCGTCACCCCTCTAATGGAAAGCATTCACGTGGGCATTTACCCAATGCGTCGTAATACTTGGGTAACAGTTGACCTTTTCCCCAGGCTTTCCGCCCGCTTGACCTCGATTGGGCGTGACGCCCGGCTCTGATCCGGGTAGGATGATTTGTTGGGCTTTATCCCTCCCGGACTGCGTCCGACCCGCGCTGCGCTTACCTAGGCCCGCGCCCGGCAGTCGCAGCGCACCATCGATCGGACCCAATGTATGCCAGAAACGGCCACCCAAAGTGCCCATACATTCCATATTCCGGTCATGGGCACCGGTTTTATGATTGACGGCCCCCTTCGGGTCGCCAAGTTCGGGATTTCCTCCGCCATCTCCCTGGTCGATGACGTCCTGATCGAGCAGATGCGTAAATTTCACTCCCATCGAGCCGGCGAATCCTACGAGGAAATCGGCCCCCGCGACGAGGACGCCCGCGCCCGGCGAATCACCGCCTATCTCAATCTGCTCGACCGCCTCGTCCGGCGACAGGTGGAGGCACTCCAGGCCTCGCCCTTCGAGCCCGGAAGCGAAATCACGCGGTACTTCGAGTTGCTCCCGGACTCCCCCCCCTTGCGTGCCTACCGCGAAATGCTGGCCACCGACGACCCCCAGCGCCGCCGCGAGTTGCAAGAACGGCTCCGTGCCCTGGCCGTGCCCGGCACGATCGACGTGAACATCATGTCCAAAGGCGACCGCGACGCCTACCGCGACGGCCAAAAGCTCCCCGCCCGATTCAGCGACGCCTCGGCCGCCTTGCGCGGCTACGCCCAAAGCACCCTCCGCTCGTCGATCATCTTCTCGGCCGGCATCAACCCGCGTCTCTACGGCTACGCGGCCGAATTCGACGACTTCCTGCCCGACGCCGGCGGCGCGCTCAAGAAAAAAATCGTGCTCAAAGTGAGCGACTACCATTCGGCCGTCGTCCAAGGACGCTTCCTGGCCAAACGGGGTCTCTGGGTCTCCGAGTACCGAGTCGAATCCGGCCTCAATTGCGGCGGCCACGCCTTCGCCACCAAGGGACTCTTGCTGGGACCGATCCTGGACGAGTTTCAACGGAATCGGGAGAGCCTGACCGACCAAATGCATGCCGAGTACGTCCGGTCGCTCGCGCGGCAGGGCCGCGTGGCGCCGTCGCGGCCGCAGCCCGTCCGATTCACCGTCCAAGGCGGCATCGGCACGGCCGCCGAGAACGCGATGCTGCACGAAGTCTACGGCGTGGACGGCACCGGCTGGGGCACCCCGTTCCTTCTGGTGCCCGAGGTGTCCAACGTCGACGACGAGCATCTTGCAAAACTCCGCGCCGCCTCCAACGGCGACGTCTGGCTCAGCGACAGCTCGCCTTTTGGAATGCCTTTTTGGAATCTCCGCACGTCGGCCAGCGAAGAGGCCCGCCGCCGCCGCATCGCCGAAGGCCGTCCCGGCAGCGCATGCATCAAGGGCTACGTCCAGTTATTCAACACCGAATTCACCTCGCAACCGATCTGCACGGCGTCGCGCCAGTATCAGGAACTGAAACTGCGTCAACTCGACGCCCAAGACATGAGCGACGCCCGCCGCGCCGCGATGCGCGAATACGTGCTTGCCAAATCATGCATCTGTCACGATCTGGCGGGCGGCGTCTCGCGGAAAAACGGACTCGATCCCACGGCCACCCCGGCCATCTGTTGCGGCCCCGGCATCACGAGTTTCTCGAAGATCGCCACCTTGGAGGAAATGGTCGGCCATATCCACGGCCGCCTGTCGCTCGTCACCGATCCAAACCGCCCGCACATGTTCATTCGCGAGTTGGAACTCTACCTCGACTTCCTCCGGCGGGAGTTGAAGTCGCGCGAATTGGGCCTCTCGTCCAATCCGCCCGAATATTTCCGCGAGTTCAAGGAGAATCTCCTCGACGGCATCGAATACTATCGGCGATTTGCCGCGTTCCTTCCCGAGGAAGCGCGGGGTCGATTCATCAAGGAACTGGAGACGTTGCGAGAGACGCTTGAGGCGGCTCCGTTGGCGGCGATCTCTGAAAACACGCACTGAGAGGTTGTGAAATAATCGAAAACACTCGTTAGCCGTCGAGCCTGCTCGACGTTTTCCGAGATGTAGATGTAGGGTGGGCATCGCCCACCAAAACACAACATCTTGTGGTGGGCGGTGCCCACCCTACAAAAATTCACAACCTCTGAGATCAAACCGCGGGAGCAACGAGATCCATGTCCAAAGATCAAAACACGTTTGCCAAACGGGCAAGAGAAACCGAAAAAAAGCGCAAGGCCGAGGCCAAGAGATCGCGTCGTCGGGACAGGAAATCCCAGGCCGGCCAGGTCGATCCCGCCGCCGACGCGGCCGGCTTTGACACGGACCCTATCGTGCAAGACGACGTCCCGCGGTGAACAGCCGCAAACGAAACAGACTTTCCTTGTCGGCCGGTGGCAACCCTAATCCTTCCGTAATCCTTCCGTCGAACGATGACGAGTCTCCTGGTTCTGGGCTCGTGAACGAAAGAAGGGCAACCCTTCAGAGCCGGATGGAAAAGTGATTTATGACCGTATCGTCGATGCGTGCTCAAGCCGTTGCAAAAATTCTTTGGGAATTGAAGCAAGCGGATAGGATCGCCACCTTGACCGCGATTGCCCGGCGCGCCGGATTCAGCCCCGGCACGAACGGCCGAACGGTCAAGGCCTGCCTGAAGACGGTTCGCCGCGACTGGTCGCATCTCCAATGGTGGCGCGCCGTCGGCGACAACGGCCAGGTCGAAACGGAACAGGTCTCCTACCTGGCCGGCGCCGGTTTCGAAACGGAACCGTTCGATGACGAAAACGCCGTCGTCAAGTCCTTGGCCGACCAGTTGATCGATTGGAACCAACCGGCGCCTTCGTAGGCCCGGGACAGTCGCGCGGTCCGCATGTAACTGATTATTCTCATCCGTATCGATTAGCGCGGATTAGTGTTCCTCGAAAAAAAGAAAAGGGTCGGGTGATCCTGGGATCGCCCGACCCTTTATTACGGGTCGAAACATATCTGATTTCCCGGGGCTTTTGGCCGGAGGGAATCAGTTGGCTTCCAGAAACCGTTACTCGCTTCCTAGTTGCCGATTTCCCCGTGACGTTCACGGGGTCTCTTACTTACACTACGACTTCCGGAGCCGATACCCGGTGAGGCAAAGGCCGCCGAGCACGAGCATGAGGATGGTCCCCGGTTCGGGCACGCCCGCCGGAGGCGCAGCGCCTTCAGTCAGGCCGTACCAGTCGGCTACACCGTCGAAGTTCGAGGCCACCTTTGCAAGGTCCAGCAAATTGACAGTTCCTTCACCGGTAAACTCACCGTCCACCCATGCCTTTCCGGTCTTGTCGAAATTATTAGCAACCTTAGCAAGGTCGAGCAAGTTAACAATACCGTTCTGATCGGCATCGCCATCCAACGGGCAAAGGATCCGAGTAGAAAGCGCATGTTCCTGGGTATCAGTCCACGCGCCCGCTCCACCAGCCGCTTCCGGATCCCAATCGCACGTATAGAGAGTCACGTCGACGTCGACATACGCGCCATCGGGCACGACGAGGTGGAACAGATCCACCACTTCGGGATCTACTTCCGGAGTGAGATCCAGAGGGTAGTCGTCAACCGCATGACGAGTGTAACCATCAAAATCCGAGCCGGACAGGTTGGTCAACGTGCCCATGCCCGAGGTAGTGCCTCCACCAACGATCGTTTCGGTGGTTGAGACTACCGACGGAGGTCCGGGCACCCCTTCATACCGATCCGAACCGAAAATGATGTAGCTGTCCGTTGTCACGGCAGGATTCGTGTTGCCATCGTTGATCCAGGCGGTGGGCAGATCGTTTGCAAACACCTGATAGACGTCTCCCGTCCGACTGCCGTCGAACGAGAAGCTCGTCATCACGTTAATATTCCCGCCCGTGGCCTGGACGATGTAGCTCTTGTAGCCGTCAGCAACATACATGTTTTCGGCCACGTAGCCGAGCGTCACCGGGCCGGCGAGGCTTGCGCTCGTCATAGCCAGGAGGGCCAAAGTTAAGATAATCCCCCTCATAATTGCCATTCTCCTTGAGTACCTAAACATGGAAACCAGAATCTCGTGTTTCAACCCTATTTGCGGCGAATGCCGAACAGGCAAAGGGCACCAGCAATAAGCATGGCAATCGTACCGGGCTCGGGAACACCGATCGGCACGTTGACTGGAACCTGGATCGTGGCGGCTGCATTGGCGGCCTGACCCCGGAGGTAAACCAGATCATTATCCTCAAGCACAACGTACAGTAGACCATATCCAGCAACTGGGATTTCGCCAGTGAAAGCGAAAGCCAAGTCCTTCGTGGGGCCGACGGTGTTGAATGTTCCCAAGCCGGGGTGAGCAACCTTGAGCATGCCGGCGTAATGGGTGTAGTCTTGGGTCAACCCGTTCTCATTGAGCGTAGAGCATGTCTCAATCAGTCCATCCGTTTGCTGTCCAACCGACATAGTGCTAGCGGCAAACATGAAATGGGTATCGTAGGGGCTTGGATTGATCGTCGGGGGGACGGCTCCAGGAAGATCGCCCTGGTAAGGAGTCTGGGCCGGAGCCATTCCACCAAATACTTGATGGACTTGGCCATCGACGTAAAGACCGCGCCAAGCCTGCGTGCCGTAGAAAGTCACGGTATACGCAGTCTTGCCGAATTCGAGATCGATGGGATCACTAACAGCGGCCGATACACCATTTGTGAGATCAACGGTGTAACCCGCGTACGAAACGCCAGCCATAGCCAGCACGGCCACCATTGCCAAAGCAAAATACTTCATCGTGTGTCTCCTTTTTCCTCAAATCTCAGACTAAGAAGCGAGTAAGACTAGTTCTTGAGGCTTTGTAGCGCCTCTCCCATGAACCCCTTTTCCTCACGTATGCTCAACGCCGCCTTTGGTACACGAGGGCGGCGATCGTCGAACTGGCTGGCCTACTTCACTTGTGAAGCGGGTTGGATTATTCGAAGCGCCCGAGCTCCGTCTTTTTCCCTCCTCCCCCCGTGACTGGCCAGGCCGGCGTCCACTTCGCCGGCGTCGCATCCCCTTGTTTTGTCGCCGTTTGCCGATTGGCTCGTTTTGCCGGGTCGTGACCCGGCCTACGAGTCTCGCATTTTGGTGGGCGGTGCCCACCCTACTTTGTCAGGCACAGCCTGACCTACGAGTTTGTCGGCACTAACTTACGTGGGAAAAGTTGGAAGAACGCATGAGGAGGAGGGAAAACACAACTCTTTCCCGGCTCGTCACGCCGAGTCTTCTGGGTTCCTTGCGGGCGCCAAGAAGCCTTTGGTTCGTCCTTTCCACCACTTCACGCGAGCGACGACCGACGGATTTTGTTTTGATTGTCCTTCGGCGGCGTCGGATGAAATCGAATCCCACCACACCCCAAAAAACCCTGCGCCGCGAGGGCTTTTGCCGGAAACAAGATTAGTCGCCGGGCCCAGCCTATATACGGCACGACTCTGAGTATCAACAAATGCAAGGGAAAAGTCAAGAGTCTTGCATGACTTTTTCAAAAAAATCGCTTAATTCGGAGAGGGGTTGGGGGCGAGGGGCGGGGGGCAGGTAGGCGGTAGGCGGTAGGCGGTCGTTCATGGTTCGGGGGTGGGCGGATATGGCGGATTTCAGATTTGAAATTTCAGATACATGGGTTGAAGGCTTTCGGGGATGGGACTTGCCCCTCACTCGCCCCTAAAGGGGCTAATCAGAAAAGATCATTATTATTTCTCTTGTCCCCAGGCGTAAACGCCTGGGCTAGAGAAAATATCAACGCTGAGCCTACTGCCTACTGCCTGCTGAGCGCTTCGGAGAGGGAGGTTAGGAGGGGTAGGGCCGGTTTGGGGCGGCGGTGGAAGTCGAACAGGCTGGCGTGGGGGAAGTCGTGGGGGATGCTGTCGTGCAGTTGGGACCAGAGGACGCCTTGGACGTAGGGTTTGGCCAGGATCAGCGGCAGGAGGCGGGCCAGCCAGGCGTGTTGGGTTTTCGGGGTGCGGGCGGGTTCCAACGGGCGGTCGCGGCGGCGGGCCAGCGGGTCGGGCGGGTCGGCGCTGGGTACGCAGATCGACACGTAGAGCGGAACGCCCAACGCGCTCCAGGCGTCCAACTGGCGGCTGAGGTCCAACGGGTCGCGGGGCAATGTGCCGCCCGGGTGATAGCCCAGGTTGATTTCGAGCAAAAGGCCGGAAATGCCGAGGTTGGCCCGCAGAAGGGCGTCGGCGAAGTAGATGGGGGGAAAATCGACGTCGCGGCGTCCGACGTACTCGCCCCAGGGTTGATCGAAGCCGACGACGACGGGCGTTTGGGGGTCGAGCGAGCGGACCTGTTCGACGACGCGGGCCGTGAGCTGGACCATTTCCTCCTCTTCGAGCGAGAGGAAATCGGTGGTGTTGGGCCGGCCGGCGCACTGCCAGAGATCGACCTGGCCGCGGTAGCGCGAGACGGCCGCCTCGACGTATTCGGCGATGGCCGACTGGAGGCCGGCGAAATCGTCCTCGAACAAGTAGAGCCAGTCGGGCGAGCTGCCGGGACCGAATTGGACGAGCGGCCCGACACAGGTACACCACCGGCGGTCGCGGCACCAGCGGACGAGGCGGTCAGGAACGGTCCAATCGCGCGTGGATTCGCTCGATTCGACGTCGGCCCAGGCCAAGGGGACGCGGGCCGCGGTGAAGGCGGGGGCGAGTTGGCGGGCGGTGGACTCGTCGAGGAAGGTCGTGCCCAGGTCGACGCCGAGCCAGGGCCGGCGTTGGCGGGTGGCCCGGCGAACGGCCCAGGCCTGTTCGACGTAGCAGGCGGCCAGGCGGTCGGCGGCGGTGAGGCTGACGGCCAAGGACTGTTCGGCCAAGTGGGCGGAGGCGTCGCGGTCGGCGGAGCGGGCGATGGCCTGGGTGAACAGACGCACGGCCTCGTCGCCCAGTCGGAGGACGGGATCGGGCACTTCGAGACCGATCGAGCGCCATTCGGCCAGTTGGTTGCGAAACTGGGCAATTTCGCCCCGGGCGAGCTCCAGGGGGAGCTGGTAGGGCTGGTCGCGTTCCATGAGACAGCCGGTGGCGAGGATGAGCGTGCCGTGGCCATCGACCGGCCAGGGGACGAAGAGGTTGCCGGAGTCGGAGACGTCGCGGTCGAAGACCAGCCGGTCGCCGACCAGATGGGCCACCCCTCGCCAGGGTATGCGGTCGAGGCCCGACATGTAGGCCAGTTGGGCCGTTTCGGGCGTGATGCGATCGGGCGGCGAGACGATGAACCGCATCACTCCCATGTAGTCGAATTCCTGCTGTTTCGAGCGGCTGGGGACGGGGGAGCCGGCCGGACGCAACGAGACGGAGAGTTAGGGACGCCTTTTGTTTATGTTACCCGGGGCGGGCGGGGGATTCAACGGCGGTAGTCGGTAGTCGGTAGTCGGTAGTCGG
>Ga0209342_10007654_pt1 | contig 10872 bp, 10 predicted proteins | sample RifCSP16_2_FD_184023 | JGI IMG/M metagenome (GOLD analysis project Ga0209342, IMG submission 184023) | Soil microbial communities from Rifle, Colorado - Rifle CSP2_sed 16_2 (SPAdes) (version 2) | ecosystem: Environmental > Terrestrial > Deep subsurface > Rock core/Sediment | place: Rifle... | reverse complement strand
GAGCCCGACCGATCCGCAGCCGCGCCGAGGATGGGTGAGACCAGGGCCGTGAGGAGGCTGCTGAGCGCCACCGCCCGCGACCACCACGCCGTGCCCGTCAGTTCGTCGGGCGCCATCGCCTGCGTGAAGTAGGTGGAATAGATAAAGGTCGCGACAATGGTCGCGAACGCGGAATTTGCCCAGTCGTAGAGCGCCCACGACAAGATGACGCGCGGGACATCGCAGTGCAACGGAGGGGCAGACGAGGTCATCGTCGCTTGGCTTCGCGAGGTGACAGGACCCGTTGCCTCAGCTCCGGGCACCGGCCGGAACCGTCAGCGATCCGAAATGCTCCTCGTACCGCTGCCGGAATTCGTGCCACGTGTAGGCGTGGCTCTGGCCGCCCAGGTGCTCGAGCGCGTAGGTCGCAGCCACGCTGCCAACCCGCGCGCACACCTCGAGGGGTAGCCCGAGCGCCATCCCCTTCATCAGCCCGCCGCGGTAGGCATCGCCGACGCCGGTCGGATCGACGATGCGGTGCGGCGTGACCGCCGGGACATCGACGCGGCCGTCCCGCGTGTAGACCGACGACCCCTGCTCGCCGCGCGTGATGACGAGGGTCCTGGCATTCATCAGGACGTCGGCCTCTCGGAGCCCCGTCTTCTCACGCAGCAGCTCGAACTCGTAGTCGTTGACGATGACGAGCTGCGCACCGACGACCCCGTCCTTGAGCTCGTCGCCCGACATGCGCGCGCATTGCTGGCCCGGATCGAAGATGTAAGGAATGCCGAGCGTCCGGCACTCTTCGGCGTACTGCACCATCGCGCCCGGATCGTTCGGCGAGATGATCGCCAGGCCGCATTCGCCGACCGACCGGAATGAGAGCCGCCCGGCGTCGGCCATCGCCCCGGTGTAGAACGACGCAATCTGGTTGTTGTGTTCGTCAGTGCTGCAGAAGAACGACGCCGTGAACTTCCCGCCGACCTGAGACACGAGCGACGTATCAACGCCCGCGGAATCCAGCCACAGGCGGTAATCTCCAAAATCCTCTCCGGCTGTCGCCATCAGGAGCGGCCGCTCGCCAAGCAGCGCCAGTGTGTAGGCGATGTTCGGCGCGCACCCGCCGCGCCGCTTGTCCATCGTGTCGACCAGGAAACTCAGGCTGACGCGATGCATGTGCTCGGGCAGGAAGTGCTCGGTGAACTTCCCCGGCAACGACATTAGATAATCGAAAGCGATCGAGCCGGTGACCACGATTCTCATGGGGTGTTAGTATGTGCGAAATGAGCGGGCTCGCGCCACGTGCCTCGTCTGTCGCCGTCACGATAGCCCTTGCGGTTCTTGTGGGCATCTCCGCCACCGGCGGGTCGAACCTCTCGAACCAGAACCCTTCGAACCTTCCGAATCCCCAGAACCTCTCGAACCTTAGTCTCGTCATCGAGCCAATCGCCTCGCCCGCTGTCGGCAACGCCGCCGAGCCCCAGTTCACCGGCCAGGGCGACCGAGTCATTCTGAGCTGGCTCGAGATGGCCGGCATCCGAGCTTCTTTGAAATACGCCGAGCGCACGGCCTCGGGCTGGACGGCGCCGCAGACCGTCGCGACCGGCGACGACTTCATGGTCAACTCGGCCGACGTGCCGTCCGTCATCAGGCTCGCCGACCGCACGCTCGCGGCCCATTGGTTCCAACAAAACGGCCCCGATCCGGAGTCCTATAATCTCCTGCTCTCGTGGTCGAAAGACGACGGGCGCACGTGGTCGCCTCCGACGAGCCCTCATCACGATGGGAAGGAGACCCAGCACGGGTTCGCGTCGCTCTACCAGGTTCCGGGCGCAGGGCTCGGGCTGATCTGGCTCGACGGGCGCCTGATTCCTCCCGAAGCGCCTGAGGGATCCGGGAACATGAGCCTGCGCGCCGCCGTCTTTGGACAGGACGGCAAACAGCGAAGCGAGGCGGCGATCGACACCCGCGTGTGCGAATGCTGTCCAACCTCCGCCGCAACGACCTCGGAAGGCGTCATCGTCGCCTACCGAAACCGCAGCGCGAACCAAGTGCGAGACATCTACGTTGCACGCCGGGTGAACGGCCGGTGGATGACTCCGGCGCCCGTGCACAACGACAACTGGCGGATCGCTGGCTGCCCCGTGAATGGACCGTCGGTCAGCGCGCGCGGGCTCGACGTCGTGGTCGCCTGGTTTACGGCCGTGAACAATCAGGGCCGCGCGTTCGTCGCATTTTCTCACGACGGCGGCCGCACCTTCGGGCCGCCCGTTCGCGTCGACGAGCTGAGCTCGCTCGGACGGGTCGACGTCGAGTTACTCGAAGACGGCTCGGCGGCAGTCAGCTGGGTCGAATTCGCGAGAGACGGGTCTCAGTTCACAGCGCGTCGGGTCGATCGGAACGGTGCCGCAAGCCCTGCGGTAACAGTCGGCCCGTCGAGCGGAACACGGTACCCACGCCTCGCCCTCGGCAAAGACGAGCTGCTCTTCTCGTGGACCGAAACGGAGAACGACTCGCCACGTGTGCGAACGGCGCGGGCCAGACTTTCTCAGCCGGCCGGCAGCCGCTGACCGCTTCCAGCCTGCCAGGTTCTCGCCAGTCCTGGATACGTCGGGGCCCGGCACTGGCGCCCCTCACAAACTCAATGAGACACGGCGCTACCGGGGGCCACATCCACGCTCGCAAATGCCAGCGCGAAGCCAAACGGCAGGAACGCCAGCTTGTCGTGATCCACGAACGGGAACACGCCGGCCTCGGGGATGTAGAACTCGAACATCGCGCCGGCGCCGGCCGGAACGGCGAACGTTTGTACGCCGTGAACCCATGGCGCACCGGCATACACGGCGTCGAAAACGCTGCCGATCACGTGTGCGGCCGATACGCCCGGGCCGACGTTGACGAAGTACATGCGCACCAGATCCCCCGGGTTCACCGACACGGGTGCATTGTCCAGCCGCCCGTTGAACATGGAGAACAGTTGGTCGTTCTTCGCCGTCTTCGCCGGGTCGGTACCAGGGATGTGCCCGTTCCTGTCACGAGTGCCGTACACGGCGCTCTCGACCACCACGATCTCGCGTGCGGGCCGAAGCTGCTCGTTGCGCGGATACACGATCATCGCGCCGTGAATGCCGCTCTTGATGTGGAGGTCGGTCACGGGGCCCGCCGCGCAGTGATACATGAACACGCCTGGCGTATCGACGGTCTTCTCAATCTTGAGCGTCGCCCCGGGTGCGACCGGACCGTACTTCCGCGCATCGATCTTCATGGCATGCGTGTCGAGTCCGTGTGAGGTCGTCCCCCTGTTCCGGACGTTGATCGTGACCCGGTCGCCTTCACACGCTTCGATGGTCGGGCCGGGAATCCGGCCGTTGTACGTCCAGGCGGCGAAGGTCATCCCCATCCCCAAATCGACGCCCGTCGTCTCGATCACGTCGAGGTCAAACGTCTTTTCGCGTGGTCCCGCGCAGGCCTTCTGCTGGCCGGCGACGCCTGGCATGTTCATGGTCGAGAGGGGCCCTCCGGAGGTAGTCGGGAGGGGAGCTTCGGCGGCGGGGCCCGCTGCGGGGGATGGCGCCTCTGTGGTGGACGGCGGTGGGCCGGCGCAGGCATACAAGGCGACCGGCAGGGTTAAAAGGGCCAAGCTGACTGCATCACGCGCTCTCATCATGGATCGCTCCTCACGTCGAGTTCGCACACGCCCACCCGCCGGCGTAGCCGTTTTCTCACACGAGTGCAAGAGCGGGCCCACAGTCGGGGCGCGCGATCCCGGCCAGTTATCGGCGGTTGTCCGGAACGAGCCGGCCGTGATAGTTTCACGTTGAAACTGTGCGGAACGATTCCCCGCTCACGCCCTGCGTCACGCCGTTTGAACAGGACCCCGCGACGTGCCGCGTGTGTCGGCTCGTCCCGGCGGCACTGCAGCTCCGGCGCTGCTGCCGCCTGGTGGCCGAGAGCCCGTCGATGCAGGCCTTGATGCTCAGGGCCGCGCCGATCGCGGCGAGCGATGCCCCTGTTGTGATTAGCGGCGAGAGTGGCACGGGCAAAGAAGTACTGGCGCGCGCGCTGCACGCGAACAGCCCGCGTAGGAACAAGCCGTTCCTGGCGGTGAACGTCGCCGCCCTGCCCGGCGGGCTGCTCGAGTCGGAGCTCTTCGGCCATCTCAAGGGAGCCTTCACCGACGCGTCGACCGCCAAGCACGGGCTGTTCGAAGCGGCGGACGGCGGTACGCTGCTCCTCGATGAAATCAGCGAGATGCCGCTCACGCTGCAGGCCAAGCTCCTTCGTGTCCTCCAGGGTGGCGAGGTCCGCCGGGTCGGCGACACGCGCTCCTTCTCCGTGGATGTGCGCGTCCTCTGTACGACCAACCAGGACCTGCGAGCCTGCGTCGCCCGGCTGCAGTTCCGCGAGGATCTCTACTACCGCTTGCGGGTGTTCACGCTGCTCGTCCCGCCGCTGCGTGAGCGACGCGAGGACATCCTGTCGCTCGCTCGGCTCTTCCTGGAGCAGGAGCATCATCCAACCGGCAGGTTCACGGCCAGCGCGCTGGAGGTGATCGAGAACTACCACTGGCCGGGCAACGTGCGCGAGCTTGCGAACGCGGTCAAGCATGGAGCCGTGTTATCGGGCGGGGATGACGTCGACACGCCGCACCTGCCAGAGGATCTCGTGAGGCCGAGGCCTGCGCCAACGGCGACGAAACTCGGCACGCTCGCCGAGGTGGAGCGCGAGCATGTCCTGCGGGCGCTCGAAGCATGCGGCGGCCGCCAGACGGATGCCGCCCGCCTCCTGGGCATCGGCCGCACAACGCTGTGGCGCAAGCTCGGGGGGCTCGGGACCGGGCCTCAGGGCGTAGAGCCGTCGGCCCGCAACATGCCGCCACGGGCGAACGCCGGCCTGTCTGGCGAAAGGACGGGCCCGCTGGCTGAACGCCCTCGGGAGCTGGATGTGCGCCGCATGGCCGCGCCCAGGCGTCATCCGGAGATTTTCCGGACCTTCGATGCATTGGATCCGGACGACGCGTTTGTCGTGGTCATCGACCACGATCCCAGGCCGCTTCTCTACCAGTTCCAAATGGAGCGCTCGGGACAGTTCGAGTGGTCGGTCCTCGAAGCGGGAGCCGAGCGGTTCCGCGTCGAGATCCGCAGACGCGGCAGCCCGGGTCCGCGCAACATAACTGAATTCCTGGAACGCGACCACAGGCGTTTCTGCGGCATTTTTTTTGATGTTGGGCGTCGGCTCGCCGCAGGTTCGTTGCCGGAGAGCGCCTATCGGTTCGAGGAAGGCGCGTGCGGCCTCAACTGGCACCTCAACGCGGAGGAACAAGTCCTGTTTCCCGCCTTCGAGGGAGCGACGGGCAACACCAGAGGGCCGACCGTCGTCATGCGGGCGGAGCATCTGGAGATTCGTCGTTTGATGGATACCGTCCGTGTGGCGCTCGGTCTGGCAGACGCGTACGCATCGAGCGAGGCACTGAGACGACTCATCGGGGCTTTGTCGGCGCACAGCGCGAAGGAGGTGCAGGTTCTCTATCCGCTGACCGATCGCGCAATCGGCGACGAGCGCGAGCGAGACGATCTCGTCCGGCACATGCAGGCTTCTTCGGCTGCATGAGGCTCCGACTGGGCGCCGCGATCCTTACTTGATGTATTTGCCCACAATCGGCGCAAGATCCTTCTTCGTCTGAGCCGGTACGGCCTCGGGCCGTGTGATGATGGCCGTCGCCAGCGCATCCTTGCAGCCACACGTGCGCGTGGCAGGTATGCGGCCGACGGCTTCGGCAATCGCCTGCTGCGCGGTCTTTGCGTTCTGCATCAGATTCCCGATGATCATCTCGACAGTCACCGAGTCGTGGTCGGGATGCCAGCAGTCGTAGTCGGTCACGAGCGCGAGCGTCGCGTAACAGATCTCAGCCTCTCGTGCGAGCTTCGCCTCCTGCAGGTTCGTCATCCCGATGACGTCCATCCCCCACGATCGATACAGCTTCGACTCGGCGAGGGTCGAGAACTGCGGGCCTTCCATGTTGACGTAGGTGCCGCCCCGATGGACCGTGGCGCCGACTTTCTGCGCCGAATCCGCAGCGATTGCGGACAGATCGCCGCAGAGCGGATGCGCGAACGCGATGTGCGCGACCAGACCTCGACCGAAGAAGGTGCTGATCCGTCCTTTCGTGCGATCGAAGAACTGATCGGGCACCAGGATGTCGAGCGGCTTGTATTCCTCCTTGAGACTACCAACGGCGCTCGCCGACAGGATCCGCTCGACGCCGAGCACCTTGAAGCCGTAGATGTTCGCGCGGAAATTGATCTCGGTGGGCAGAATCCTGTGGCCGACGCCGTGGCGCGCGAGAAACGCGACGCGCTTGCCGCGAAGGGTGCCAATCACATAGGGACCCGATGGATCGCCAAACGGTGTGCCGACAATCTTCTCTTCGCGCGCGGTCAGTTCGGCCATGTCGTACAGGCCGCTGCCGCCGATGATTCCTATGTGGACATTCATGTCTGGCTCAGGGCTCAGGGCTTAAAGCTCGATGCGGGAATAACCTGACGCTTGCCATCTACTTCTTTCAGATACCCCGCCGCGACGACTGGATCGTGCTCGAAGAAGACCAGGATGTCCTTCTCTATCGCTTCCTTCGCAAACCGTTGCTTGGCGGTCATCGTCTCGAGCGGGTTGAGATCGTAGCCCATCACCCACGCATCAGGCACATGTGCGGTCGTCGGTATCAGGTCCGCCACAAAGGCCGCTGTCTTGCCACCCGACTCGATGACGACGATCTGATGATGCGGCGTGTGGCCGCCGGTCCGCCGCACCTTCACCCCGGGCATGATCGTCTGGTCCTCGTCGACGAGCTGCAGAACGCCGGCCTCGGCGAGCGGCGCGTAGTTGTCCAGCAGATAGCTGGCCCGGTTGCGCGCGTTCGGATGGGTCGCGTCCTCCCATTCGCCGCGCCGGACCACGTACCGCGCGCGAGGAAAACGCGGACGGAGTCGCCCGCTGGCATCGCGCATCGTGAAGCCGCCGGCATGATCGAAATGCAGGTGCGAGGCGAGCACGATGTCGATCTGTTCCGGTGCCACGCCGGCCTCGGCGAGCGCGTGATCCAGATGGCGGGATCGATCGACGCCATAGATGTCGTGAAACTTCTCGTTCTCTTTGTCGCCCATTCCCGCGTCGATGATCATCGTGCGCACGCCTCTGACGATGAGCGGCCGCATGGCGAGGGCGATCCGATTGCGATCGTCGGACGGCACCTTTGGCGACCAGAGTGTCTTGGGGACGACGCCGAACATCGAGCCGCCGTCGAGGCGAAAGAAGCCGTCACAGACCGAGATCAACTCGAGGTCCCCGAGCCAATACCGCGTCACCGCAGAGGCCGGGCTGAAGCCGGACACTACGTCGGAGGACGGCCGACCGGCGGGTGGCTGGTTGCTTCAACTCAACGAGCACACCTTGAGCGCTCGATGGGTGAATGAACGCGACGAGCGCGTCTTCAGCACCAGGCCTGGGCTGCTCGTCGATGAGCCTCACGCCGCGCGCCTTCAGTTCTGCCAGCGCCGCGTGGATATCGTCGACACGGAACGTGATGTGATGGAGTCCCGGCCCTCGCTTCTCGACGAACTTGGCAATCGGCGAATCCGGCGCCGTGGCTTCCAGCAACTCGAGCTTGTCCGCGCCAGCCTGCAGAAAGTGCGCGCGCACCCGCTGGCTCGCTACCTCTTCGGTCAACTCGATTTCGAGCCCGAGCGCGTCCCGGTAGAAGGCGAGCACGGCGGGCAAGTCCCGTATCGCGATGCCAATATGGTCCAGAACAGCTTTCATGGCAGGTCTATAAGTCTACAAATCCCTGTAGGGCCCCGTCTTCGCCCCTCGGCCTGGCTCGGGGTGCCCTGAGCGATGGTCGAAGGGCAGGCCGGCCCGCGCGAGCAGACCATTCGCCGCCGTGTACGGATCGAGGGTTCGTGCGGCGATCTGCTCCGCAATGGCGTCGATCTCGCCCGGCGCGAGGACGACCCTCTCGAGATGGTCCATGAATCGCCGCGAGACGATCTCGCGCAACTGGTCCTCCGCGCGGAACCGCTGCCGCGACGCCCGCGTCGGAGCCGAGTGCGCCCTGAACTTCCAGATGGTCTCGACGAGCTCCGGCACGCCGTTGCCGCTCGTCGCCATCGTCTTCAGAATCGGCGGCCGCCACTCATCAGGCCCGAACTGCTGGAGCGACAGGTTGGACTCGATTTCGGCTGCGAGCCGATCGGCACCCTCGCGATCTGCCTTGTTGACCACGAAGATGTCGGCAATCTCCATGATGCCGGCCTTGAGCGCCTGCACCTCGTCGCCGGCACCGGGCACGAGGACGACAATCGTGACGTCAGCCGTCCGGACGATTTCCACCTCACCCTGCCCTACGCCGACGGTCTCGATGATAACCACCTCGGTGCCGGCCGCGTCGAGGACGAGCGCCGCATCGGCGGTGGCGCGTGACAGGCCCCCGAGGTGACCGCGTGTGGCCATGCTGCGGATGAACACTCTGTCATCGCCTATGTGTGTCTGCATGCGGAGCCGATCGCCGAGCACCGCCCCGCCGGTGAACGGGCTGGTCGGGTCAATCGCGAGAACGCCGACATTCTTCACTTCTCGCGGGGCCCCACCCCCGCTCGCCGACGCCCTCGCGCGGTCGTGCTCGGGCGTATCTAGAACAGAACGTCGCCGAAGGTCCGTGACCATGCGATCGACTAGCGTACTCTTACCTGCGCCGGGGGGGCCGGTGACGCCGATGAGGTACGCGCGGCCGGTCTGGCCGAAGATGCTGCGGACCAGATCCACGCTGGACGGATCGGCGTTCTCGATGAGCGAGATCGCGCGAGCGATCGCGCGCGCGTCTCCGCCGATCACGCGTTGGGCCAATGGGTGCGCGTTCAACACGGGCTCATCGTGACAACAGTTGACGAGCGATCACGAGGCGCTGGATCTCGCTCGTGCCTTCGCCGATGGTCGTCAGCTTGACGTCGCGGAAGAATTTCTCCGCCGGATAATCCTTCACCAGCCCATAGCCGCCGTGGATTTGCACGCAGTCCTCGGCGGCCCTCACCGCCATCTCGCTCGAGTACAGCTTGGCCATGGACGATTCAAGCGTGGTCGGCCGGCCATGATCCTCCAGATAGGCTGCCCGGTACGTCAGCAGGCGCGCCGCCTCGATGCGCGTCGCGTTGTCGGCAATCTTCCACTGAATCGCCTGAAAGGTGGCGATCGGTTTCCCAAAGGCCGTCCGCTCCCGCGCGTACCGAACGGCCGCCTCGTGCGCGCCCTGCGCCAGGCCCACGGCGAGCGCCGCGATGCCGATCCGTCCGGCGTCGAGGACGCGCATGGCATCTGTGAACCCGTGTCCCTGCTCGCCCAACAACTGCTCCGCGGAGACGCGGCAGTTGTCGAGCCGCACTTCGCTCGTGTCGCTGGCGCGCATGCCGATCTTATCTTCCTTCTTCCCTGGTAAAAGGCCCGGGGTCCCTCGCTCGACGATGAAGGCCGAGATGCCTCTGGGGCCGGCGGTGCGGTCGGTGACCGCCATGACCACCAAGATGTCGCCGACGCGGCCGTGCGTCGTGAACGCCTTCGATCCGTTGAGCACCCAGCCATCGCCCGTGTCGGTCGCGGCCGTGCGCATGTTTGCCGCGTCGCTGCCCGAGGTGGATTCGGTCAGCGCCCAAGCACCGATCTTCTCGCCGCGCGCGAGCGGGACGAGATAGGTCTGCTGCTGATGGGCGCTTCCGACGAGCGCAAGATGGGCGGCGCACAGACCGTTGTGCGCCGCCACCGACAGCGCGACGGCGGGATCGACACGCGCGATTTCTTCGAGGCAGATGCAGTAGTCGATGGCGGACAGACCCGCGCCGCCCCTCGCCTCCGGGATCTGAATGCCCATCAAGCCGAGCGCGGCAAGTTTGGGGACCAGCTCGACCGGAAAATGCTGGTCCCGGTCCCACTCACGAACGTGGGGCCCTATCTCGGCCTCCGCGAACTCGCGCACGCTCCGGCGCAGCAGATCCTGCTCCGGCGTCGGCCGAAAGTCCATAGGCGCCCCGATTGTACCAAGGTGCTGGGGTTCGGGGTTTGGGATTCGGGATTCGGCGTGGGTGTAGGCAAGGCCAAATCCCCAATCCCAAATCCCCAATCCCGTACTATGATCCAGCCAGGAGGATTCATGAACCGTGCACGCACGAACGTGTTGACCGTGATCCTGTGGGCGGTGGCGGCCGCGCCGGCCCGCGCCGACATCACGGCCTTTATCGGCCCGAACTTTACGCCGGCCAACCGCCTCACCAGCGGCCTGGCGGTGGGCTTCGGACTCGTCATCGTGGGGTTCGAGTTTGAGTTCGCCAATACGACCGACGATCCGCCACAGGGCGCGCCGACACTCAAGACGGGAATGGGCAACGTGCTGTTGCAGTCGCCGGTGCCCATCTTCGGCGTCCAACCGTATGTGACGACCGGCGCCGGCCTGTCTCGGGAAGAGTTGGGGGCGGTATCAGACACGAGCATCGCCTTCAACACAGGCGGCGGCGTGAAGATCGATCTCGCCGGGCCGTTGCGGCTACGCGTCGATTATCGGGTGTTCAAGCTGGGGAATAACGCCTTGCACTCGCCTGCGCACAGAGTCTACGTGGGACTCAATTTGAAATTCTGAGGCTACTGGTGGCTAGTGCCTGGTGACTGGTGACTGGCGTGCACGAGCCACCAGCCACTCGCCACCAGCCACGAGAGTTACTTGCCGAAGTCCGCCGTGAGTGCCAGGTTGAGGATGGTCTGGCCCGAGGCGAGGGACTCACGGAACCGATCGTAGAGCGCCCTTGATTCCGACGGGAACGCCTCGTTCAGGATCGTGAACACCTCGTAGTCAGC
>Ga0209342_10007653_pt1 | contig 10873 bp, 7 predicted proteins | sample RifCSP16_2_FD_184023 | JGI IMG/M metagenome (GOLD analysis project Ga0209342, IMG submission 184023) | Soil microbial communities from Rifle, Colorado - Rifle CSP2_sed 16_2 (SPAdes) (version 2) | ecosystem: Environmental > Terrestrial > Deep subsurface > Rock core/Sediment | place: Rifle... | reverse complement strand
GACGACTACCGGGACGTCCCCGGACTGGAGATCCGCCCGCCCGATGTCTGGCGCTGCTTCGTCCGGGTGCGGGAGGATGTGCTGGCGCGGTTCGTCAAGGAGGTCGGTCTGACCGCGCTCTCGCCCTGGGCGGCGGAAGATGAGTATGTCGCGCAGTGGGCGTTCCGTCTAAATCAGCGATTCTACACCATTACCGCCTCCTCGCATTCGCCCGGGGCCCAGGCCTTCGTCCTCTCCTACGGCCGCGACATGCTCGTCCTGAAGATCGTCGGCTACGCCGAGCAAGCGCTCCGTTATTACATGATGGACGACGTGCAGGCGCGGGTCTGGATCGGCCACCAGCGCTATCCGACGAAGGGCCGCGTCTGGCACCCCGGCGGCGCGCATCCCTTCGCCGCACTCGACGTGGCGCTGGTCCACAACGGGGATTTCGCGAACTACCACGCCGTCGGCGAGTATCTGGCGCAGCGCAATCTCTATCCGCTGTTTCTCACCGACACCGAGGTCGCGGTTTTGCTGTTTGACCTCTGGAGCCGGACGTACGGGTACTCCATGGAGCACCTCATCGAGGCCATGGCGCCAACGACGGAGCGCGACTTCCTCATGCTCGCACCGGAGCGGCAGCGCCTCTACCGGGCGATCCAGGCCGGCCACATCCACGGCTCCCCCGACGGGCCCTGGTTCTTCATCATCGCCCGGACCCTGGTGGAGGGGGACAGATCTGCTGAGGCGGCGGCCGGCTGGCAGCTGCTCGGCATCACCGACACCTCGATGCTGCGGCCCCAGGTCTTCGCCCTGCAGGAGGGGGCGGATGTCTCGGTGGCGATCATCGCCAGCGAGAAGCAGGCCATCGACGCGACGCTCGCCAGCCTCTCTCATGAAGACGCGCGCATCAGCCCGATCGCCGATCGCTACTGGACCGCCCGCGGCGGCTCGTACACGGACGGCGGGGCCTTTCTGTTCACGGTCCGGCCCGGCGGGACGCTCGAGTGCACCAACAAGTTTGGGCGGCCGGTGCGTACGCCGCCGGGGCAGACGCACCGGTTCCCCGTGATCCGAATCGGCCCGGTCCCGAATCCTGCCCAGCGCGCTGGGGGGACGTCGGTCCGGCTCGCTCCCGCGCCGCGCCTCGCCGCCACCGACGCGCTTTATGCTCAGGGCGTGCAAGCCGTTCGGGAGTGGGAGTACGACATGCTGGAGGCGTGGCTGGCCGAGATCCGCACGCTGGCCCGCACGGAGGGCGCCGCGCGCGCGGCGGCGCTGGCCGGCCTCACCCGGCTGATGGACGCCCGGCTCGCCACCGGAACGAAGAAGCGCAGCTCGGTTCTGGCGATGCTGCACGGGGCGGTCTATGGGATCCTGCGAGACGTGCCGGTAATCAACGGCGGCGTGGCGCTGCAGCGCATCACCTGGACGGAGCGAACACTGCTCACCCCGCCCGTGCGCAGCGAGCAGACGCTTGCCGTGGACGCCCGCGGATTCCCGATGGAAGGGCCCGACAGCCTGGCGCGCTACCTCGTCGGCGCCTACGAAGCCGGCTGGCGGCAGTTCCTCGTCTTCGATGTCCACGGGCAGCGCTTTATCGGAAACGGCTTCGGCCCGCGCAGCGACGGCGTGTCCCTCGAGGTCTACGGCAGCCCCGGTGACTATCTTGGGTCGGGGCTGGACGGGATGGAGATCACGGTGCATGCCGACACCCAGGACCAGATCGGGCAGATCCTCAAGTCGGGAAAGCTGGTCATCCACGGAAGCGTGGGGCAGACCTTCCTCTACGGGGCCAAGGGCGGGGAGGTCTACGTCCTCGGGAACGCCGCGGGCCGTCCCCTGATCAACGCCGTGGGACGGCCGCGGGTGGTCATCAACGGCACCGCCCTGGATTATCTGGCCGAGTCGTTCATGGCGGGGGACCCGCTGGACGGCGGCGGCTTCTGCATCCTCAACACTGTGGCCTTCGACCACGAAGGACGCGTCGTTGACCTCGACACACCCTACCCAGGGGGAAATCTCTTCTCGCTCGCCAGCGGCGGCGCGATCTACGCCCGGGATCCTTACCGCCGGCTGGATGAGGAGCAGCTCAACGGTGGGCGGTACGTGGAGATGACAGGGGCCGATTGGGAGCTCATCCGCCCGTACCTGGAAGAGAACGAGCGGTTGTTCAACATCTCAATCAGCCGGCTGCTGACCGTGGACGGCCACGTCCGCAGCCCGGAGGATGTCTACCGGAAGGTCGCCCCGATCGAGCTGGCCGTGCTGAAGTAGCTCCGCTTGCCTCTGGGCTTGTCGCTAACGGATCCTGAGACTTCTCCTCGCCTCAGCCACAGTGATCATCAGCGTCATCGGGTCAGTTGGCGACTCGGCAAAACCGTGGCGTTCGTAGAATCGTCTCGCCTCGTCCGAGATTGCGTGCACGAGGATAGCGCGGATCCCCCCGATCTCAGCGGCTTGGAGGACACGAAGGATCGCGTCACGCAGCAGGCCCGAACCAAGTCCTCGAGCCTGGAATGCTCGGTCCACGGCGAGACGCCCAAGCACCATCACCGGGACGGGGTCCGGCATGTTCCGCCGCACCCGGCCCGTGACCGCACCCTGGGCCACACCGCCAGCCGCCAAGGCATAGTAGCCAACGACCCGGCCACCGGCGCAGATCACATAAGTACGCGATCCGCCTGCTTGTTTGTTCGCCAGAGCATGTCGCTTCAGCCACTCATCGAACGCAGATACCCCGGAGTCGAATGGCGCCAGGTCATGGGCGGACGTGAGATGCTCCGGAGCGCCGACGTCTTCAGCGCCGTCGATCATCGCTCCCAGGGAGCTCTGGAAGCAAGCAACCGGCGCAGCCTAGGGTTGTCCGCAGGAGGCCTATCGAGTGCAGCGCTGAAACGTTTGAACGCGTTCTCATCCAGGAGGAATAGCCGCCGATCCAGCAGCACGGCAGTTGCCTCTCGATTCGCCGCCTCGAGCATGAAATCCGAGCGGTTCTTGCCGAGCGTCTCCGCGGCTCGATCGATCAGCGCACGCTGCCTTCGGCTTGTCCGGAGGTTTATCGTCGTGTCGCGGCGCATCGTCACATCACGGCGCTGGGACTCCCTCGCTCGGTTGGCCATGATCAAGGACTCCTCGCTGCTCCTTCTACACAAAAGCGCATTTGTCTACACAAAAAGCATACACGAGTGTATAGACATTGTCAATACATAACCACGCCTCGCTCAGATGGCTGCTGGCGTTATCCTCAGCCGAGATCGCGACGATGCTCACCTTTGGCAGCTACTCCGCGGCCCTCCCCGTGCTGCGCGCGGAGTGGGCGCTCAGCGCGGCCCAGGCCGGCGCCATCTTCGCCGGGCAGCAGATCGGCTACACCGCTGCGGTTTTGGTGCTCAGCAGCCTGACCGACATCGTCGGCGTGCGCACGATCTATCTGCTGTCGGCTTTGTGGAACGGGGTGTTCGGGATACTCTTTGCTCTGTTGGCGGACGGATTCACTACGGCCTTGGTCCTTCGGACCTTCGGCGGCTTTGGCCTGGCCGGGACGTACATGCCCGGCATGCGCCTCGTCGTGGAGACATTCCCCGCGGCGCGCCGGGGCGTGGCGATGGGCGTCTACATCGCCTCGTTCAGCCTCGGCACCAGCCTCTCGCTCCTGCTCACCGGGGCGCTGCTGGCGGCGGGCTGGCGTACCGCGTTCCTCGTTACCGCGGCGGGACCGCTGCTGGCGCTCGGCATCGCCTGGGCCGTTGTGCACGACGTCCCGCGTCAGACCCGGGCACGCGGGGTCGAACTCGGCCGCGTCCTGCGGAACGCCCGGGCGATGCGCTTCATCACCGCGTATGCCGCCCACAACTGGGAGTTGTTTGCGATGCGCTCCTGGCTGCCGGCATTCCTAACCAGCCTGTGGGTCCAGCAGGGTCTGCCACTCACGTCCGCGGCGACCCGCGGCGCGTCATTCGCGTCCGCCGTCCTGCTGGCCAGCGGGCTGAGCAATGCGACCGGCGGATGGCTCTCCGATCGCCTCGGCCGGCGCCGGACGATCGTCACGGTGCTTACCGCCTCCGGGCTGTGCTCGGTCCTCATCGGTTGGACGGCGCCGCTGGGGTTGGCCGTGGTTCTCACCCTGGCCATCGTCTATGGACTGCTCGTGACCGCCGAGTCCTCGACGCTGTCCACGGCGGTCGCCGAGGCGGCGGAGCCCCACGCCCTGGGAACAACAATGGCAGTGCAGTCCAGCCTCGGCTTCCTCGTCACGGCGATCTCGCCGCCGCTGTTCGGGGCGATCCTTGACCTCACCGCGGGAAGCTGGGGGTGGGCGTTCGCCTCACTCGGCGCGGCCGCGATCGTCGGCGTGCTGACCGTACTTCGGATCTCGGGAGGGACCGCGTGATGACGCCGCCTCGATCGACTCGGCCGTCGCTGCCCGCAAGGAAGGAGTACGGGGAAGCCGCATCCCGGGACCTCGAGGAGATCCCCTGGGCAACGGTGAGCGAACGGCTGATCAAAGCGAGACACTACTGGCTGGTGACGGTCGGACTGCGCGGGGCTCCCCATGTCATCCCGGTGGACGCCGTGTGGCAGGACGACCGGCTGTATTTCGCGTCCAGCCCCAAGACGGCGACGGCCCGGAACGTCATCAGAGATCCGCGTGTCGTGGCCCACTTGGAGGATGCCCGGGAAGTGGCCATCATCGAGGGCGTGGCCGAGCGCTGCGAGGCCGCACTTCTCCCCGCCGCCGTCCCGGATCTGTACGTGGAGAAGTTCGGGGTGCGGCTCGATCCCGCGGACTCGGGGATGCCGTTCTTCGTCATCCGACCGACCGAGGTCTGGACGTGGCACGCCGGCAACATCCGCGGCACCTCGATCCGCTGGGTGTTCGACTGACCCCTAATACCGCCCGCGCGTCGCTGTTCGTCTTCTGATTCGAGTCCCGCCTGCGATATAGTAGTGTGTTGCGATGTCGTTGCGAGGGCTGCTGCCCCTGTTGGGGAGCCAACCGAACTTCGCCCGGGTGCTCGACGCCGTCCGGGCGGGCGCATGGCCCTGGGTCACCGGACCGGCCGGATCGGAGAAGGCGTACCTGCTCGCCGCGTTAGCCGACGCCCTGGAGCTCACCGCGTCCGGCACGGCGCTGATCGTCACGCCGTCCCGGGACGCGGCGGAGCGCCTGCACGACGACCTCATCACCTTTCTCCCGGAGCTGGACGGCCGGCTGGTCGTCTACCCGCAGTGGAGCATCGGACCTGACGACGGCCGGCCCTCCCCGGAGGCAGTCGGGGAGCGCCTGGCCGTCCTGACGCGGCTGCTCGACGGCCCCGGGACGTGGATCATCGCGCCCGTGGCAGCGCTGCTGCGAAAACTCCCCGCGCCGCAGTTGCTGCGGGCGTCCGCCCAGCGGGTCGAGGCGGGCGGTCAACAAACGCTCCAATCCCTGGCGGCTTTCCTGGCACGGTCGGGCTACACGCGCGCGGACCTCGTCGGCTCCCGGGGGGAATTCGCGATCCGCGGAGGCCTCCTGGACGTCTTCCCGCCGCAGCTGGCCTCCCCGGTCCGGATGGAGTGGTTCGGAGACGAGGTCGAATCGGTCCGGACCTTCGAGGTCGAGTCGCAGCGCAGCACGCAGACGCTCGACAGCGTCTCTCTCCCGCCGGTCGAGGATGCCGGCGGCGATCGCTCCGTGCTCGATTACCTCGCGCGCGGCTCGCTCCTCGCTTTCGATGAACCCGATGACCTCCGCCGGCAGGCCCGCAGCCTGCTGGAAGGCCCGGGCGCGGTGGACCCGTCGCCGTTCTTTGCGTGGGGAGAACAGCCGGAGGCCAAAGGCCTCCGTGCGGTTTCAATGTCATCGATACACGGTGCCGAGCACCCGGCTGACGAAGTCGCCCTCCGTTTTGCGGGGGTAGAAGCCTTCGGCGGGCAGATGAAGCTGTTCAGCGCGACGCTGCAGGAATGGCTCAGCACGGGCAAGCGCGCGGTCATCGCCACCGCCCAGGTCCAGCGCATCAGCGAGATCCTCCGCGAGCATGGACTGGGCGTGGGGATCGTGGAGGCCGTGACGGCGGTCCCCGGACCGGGGGAGATCATGGCCACAACGGCGCCGCTCACTCGCGGCTTCCATCTCGAGGCGGCCGATCTCATTGTGATCTCCGACAGCGAGATGGTCGGCTGGCGCCGCCGGCGGCGGCGGATGCGGTTCCGCGAGGGCGTGCGGCTCTATTCATGGACCGACCTCGATCCCGACGACTTCGTCGTCCACATCCACCACGGCATCGGGATCTACCGCGGCTTCACCCGCCTGCTGCTGAACGGCTCGGAGCGTGATTACCTCATCATCGAGTACGCTCAGAACGACCGCCTCTACGTGCCGACCGACCAGATCAACCTGGTGCAGCGCTACATCGGCGTGGAGGGGCAGGCTCCGAAGATCCACCGCCTGGCCGGCACGGAGTGGGAGCGGGAGAAGAAGAAAGTCAAGGAAGCGGCGGAGGAGATGGCCCGCGAGCTCCTGCAGCTCTACGCGAAGCGGGAGTCCGCGGAGGGGTACGCCTTTGCCCCCGACACCCCCTGGCAGCAGGAGCTGGAGGCGACGTTCGAGTTCGAGGAGACCCCCGACCAGTGGCTGGCTATCCAGGACGTGAAGCGCGACATGGAGCAGCCCAAGCCGATGGACCGCCTCATCGCCGGGGACGTCGGCTACGGCAAGACCGAGGTGGCCCTGCGCGCAGCGTTCAAGGCCGTGATGGACGGCAAGCAAGTCGCCCTCCTTGTCCCGACGACGGTGCTCGCTCAGCAGCACTACAACGTCTTCCTCAAGCGCCTGGCCGCGTACCCGATCAAGGTGGACGTCCTCAGCCGGTTCCGCTCCCGCGCCGAACAGCGCCGCGCCGTCGAGGGCCTCGCCGCCGGGGAGGTGGACGTGGTCATCGGGACGCACCGCCTGCTGCAGAAAGACGTCCAGTTCAAGCGGCTCGGCCTGCTCATCGTGGACGAGGAGCAGCGGTTCGGGGTCAAGCACAAGGAGAAGATCAAGCAGCTCCGCGCGACGGTGGACGTACTGACGCTGACGGCGACCCCCATCCCGCGCACGCTGCATATGTCGCTGGTGGGACTCCGGGACATGTCGGTGATGGAGTCGCCGCCCGAGGCGCGCCTGCCGATCCAGACCGAGATCCGCCCGTACGACGACACGCTCGTCCGAGACGCCATCGTGCGGGAGCTGAACCGTGGCGGGCAAATCTACGTCGTGCACAACCGGGTGGAGACGATCGAACGCGCGGGCCGGCGGATCCGCGCGTTGGTCCCGGAGGCGCGCGTCGCCGTGGCGCACGGGCAGATGCCGGAGGAGCGCCTGGAGCAGGTCATGCTGGACTTCCTCGGCGGCCGCACCAACGTGCTGGTCTGCACGACGATCGTGGAGATCGGCCTGGACATCCCGCGCGTGAACACGATCCTCGTCGAGGACGCGCACTTCATGGGCCTCTCGCAGCTCTATCAACTGCGGGGTCGCGTCGGCCGGTCCGACCGCCAGGCGTACTGCTACCTCCTCTACCCCCGCGGCGCGCAGCTCACGGAGGAAGCGGAGCAACGGCTGCAGGCGATGCAGGAGTTCGTCGAGCTGGGCTCCGGGTTCAAGCTGGCCATGCGCGACCTCGAGATCCGCGGCGCGGGGAACCTTCTGGGACCGGAGCAGCACGGGCACCTCGCCGCGGTGGGGTTCGACCTGTACAGCCGCCTGCTGGACGAGTCCGTCCGCGCCCTGCGGGGCCAGATGGTGGAGGAAGCGCCCGACGCCACGATCGATCTGGGGGTGGATGCCTACCTCCCGCAGGAGTACGTCGCCGACGAGGGCCAGCGCCTGGCGCTCTACCGAAAGCTGGCCGCGGCCCGCACGACGGACGAGGCCGGCGGCGTGGCGGAGGAGATCGCCGATCGGTTCGGCGCGATGCCCGAGCCGGTGCGGCATCTCGTCGAGATCGTTCGGCTGCGCGCCCTGGCCAGGAACGCCGGCATCACCACCATCACGCGGGAGAAAGGCCGCATCGTCCTCAAACCCGCGGCGGGCTGGACGCCCTCGCCGGAGGAGGAACGCCGCCTCACCGCGCAGTTCCGCGGCCGCCTGACCTTCGCCTCGGGCATGCTGCGCCTACGGACGGAGGGTCGCTTCGCCGATGACACGGAGTGGATCGGTCAGGTGTTGCTTACGCTGGCCGGGCTGACCCGGCGCCGGGAGCCGGCACCCGCCTGATTGACCCTCCGAGACCTGACAGGTACCATGAATCGGGCGTCCACCGCCCCAAGGAGATCCCGTCGATGAACGCTCGCCTGAAAGCCATCCTCCTCGCCGTCGTGCTCGTCCTCGTGGGCACCGCCGCCGCCGTCGCCGTTACCCGCGGCATGCAGCGGGGAACCGGCGTGGCCGCGACCGTCAACGGAGAGGTGATCCTCACCGGCGACCTGGAGCGGGAGGTCACGGCCCTGGCGCGGCAGTACAACATCGACCTGAACGGCGAAGACGGCCGGAAACAGCGCGCAGAGATCAACAAGATCGTCCTGGAGCAGGTCATCGAGCAGCGCCTCATCCTGCAGGAGGCCCGGCGCCGGAGTGCTGAGGCGACGGACCAGCAGCTCGATCAGGCGATTAACGACATCAAGGCCAACTTCCCCAGCGCGGCGGAGTTCCAGACGGCGCTGGCGCAGCGCGGGCTCACCGAGGCGGATCTGCGCAAGCGGCTGGGCACGAACCTCACCGTCCAGAACCTGGCCGCGAAGGTGAGCGCCGCCATGGTGAGCGAGGAAGAGATCCTCAAGCAGTTCCAGGCAAACCGGGCCCAGTATGACAAGCCGGAGCAGGCTCACGTCCGGCACATCCTCGTCGAGTCGGACGCCGCGGCCAGGTTCGTCCTGGCCCGTCTGAACCGCGGGGAGAAGTTCGAGGACCTGGCCCGCCAGCTCAGCAAGGATCCGGGGAGCAAGGAGCAGGGCGGCGACTTGGGCTTCGTCGGCAAGGGACAGCTCGTCCCCGAGTTCGAGCGCGCCGCCTTTGCCCTCGAACGGCCGGGACAGACCTCGCCGGTCGTGAAGACCCAGTACGGATACCACATCATCCGGCTCGTCGAGCGCCGGGTCGCCCAGCCGGCGTCGCTGGCCCAGGTGCGCGACCAGATCCGCCGCGAGCTGCTCAGCAAGAAACAGGAGGCCGACTTCCAGGCCTGGGTGAAGCAGCTCAAGGCCAAGGCGAAGATCACGCGGAGCGCGACCGCGACAGAGTAGCCGTGCGGCTGGACAAATTCCTCCAGGTGAGCCGGCTGGTGCGCCGCCGGGAGGTGGCGAACATGCTGTGCGACCGCGGCCGCGTCCGGCTGAACGGCGCCGTGGCCCGGCCGGCCGCGGCGGTCCGCACGGGGGACGTCATCACGATCAGCCGCGGCGACCGCCGCCTCGTGGCTAAGGTCCTCTCCGTACCGGACCGGCCCGCGCCGTCGAAGGACTTGGTGGACATCCTCGCCCGCATCAACCTCGAAGACCTCCGGGAGTTGACCTGACCATGCCGAAGATCGCCGCGGTCCATGCCAGAGAGATCCTTGATTCGCGGGGCAACCCCACCGTCGAGGTGGACATTCGTCTGGACGACGGCGCGCTCGGACGGGCGGCGGTGCCGTCCGGAGCCTCCACCGGGGCGCACGAGGCGCTCGAGCTGCGGGATGGAGATCCGGCGCGGTTCTCCGGCAAAGGGGTGCAGCACGCCGTCGACAACGTGAACGCCCGCATCGCGCCGGAGATCATCGGGCGCGAGGCGTTGAACCAGGCCGGCCTGGACCACCTCCTGATCGAGCTCGACGGCACCGCGAACAAGAGCCGGCTCGGCGCGAACGCCATTCTCGGGGTCTCCCTCGCCGCGGCGAAAGCGGTGGCTGCCTCGCTGCGTGTGCCGCTCTACCGGCACCTCGGGGGGGAGCAGGCCCACGTCCTGCCGGTCCCGATGATGAACGTCATCAACGGCGGGGCGCATGCCGACAACCCACTCGACTTTCAGGAGTTCATGCTCGCGCCCATCCGTCCCGGCCGGTTCGCCGACGCGCTGCGCATGGGCGTGGAGACCTTTCACCGGCTGCGCGGGATCCTGCGCTCCCGGAAGATGGTCACGGCGGTCGGAGACGAGGGCGGCTTCGCCCCTGAGTTGGGGACGACCGATGAAGCGCTCAAGCTCCTCGTCGAGGCGATCGAGAGCGCCGGCTACGTGCCGGGCGACGACATCGCCATCGCCATGGACCCGGCCGCGACGGAACTCTACTCCGACGGGACGTACCGCTTCCTCGGCGAGGCGGCGGAGCGGAGCACCTCAGAGATGGTGGACTACCTCGACCGCCTCTGCGGCCGGTTCCCCATCATCTCGATCGAGGATGGGATGGCGGAGGATGACTGGGACGGCTGGCGGGCCGTCACGGCGCGGTTGGGAGGCCGGATCCAGCTGGTCGGCGACGACGTCTTCGTCACGAACACAGACCGCCTCCGCCGCGGCATCGCCTCCGGTGTGGCCAATGCCATCCTCATCAAAGTGAATCAAGTCGGCACGTTGACCGAAACCCTGGCCGCCATCGCGGCGGCGCGGGAGGCCGGCTACAACGTCGTGATCTCGCACCGCTCGGGGGAGACCGAGGATGTGACGATCGCCGATCTGGCCGTGGCCACGGGAGCCGGACAGATCAAGACCGGCGCCCCATCGCGCAGCGAGCGTGTAGCCAAGTACAATCAGCTCCTGCGCATCGAGGAGGAATTGGGGGCGGACGCGGTCTTCCCCGGGCGAGAGGTCTTCAAACGCATGGGATAAGGGATAGGGGATAAGGGAGAGGGAGGAGGGAGGAGGGAGGAGGGAGGAGGGAGGAGGGAA
>Ga0209342_10007652_pt1 | contig 10875 bp, 11 predicted proteins | sample RifCSP16_2_FD_184023 | JGI IMG/M metagenome (GOLD analysis project Ga0209342, IMG submission 184023) | Soil microbial communities from Rifle, Colorado - Rifle CSP2_sed 16_2 (SPAdes) (version 2) | ecosystem: Environmental > Terrestrial > Deep subsurface > Rock core/Sediment | place: Rifle... | reverse complement strand
CCACCCCCGCAAGAGGCGCGCCGACGCGCAGCTTCAAGCCTCCGCTTCCCGGCTGTCCTGGCTCCGCGCCTGCGGGCGCTCCGCTCTCGCCTGGCCCCGCGCTCCGGGACATAACGCGACCTTATCCGCTACGCCGCGACACCTGGCCTTCCCACCGGGGCCGGCCCTGGCCACTCCCCCGCCACCGCCGGCCCTACGCCGCGCGCCTCCTCAGGCCTGGCACTCCGGCCGCTACGTCCACCGGCACCCCCGCGGCATCCATGGCTGGCGCGTCCACATCAAACGCCGCGGCCAGGACCACCTCGGCCTCCTTCATGACCACGACCACGAAGGCCGCAAGGGAGCCTACCGCGCCGCCCAGGCCTGGTACCACGAGGCCCTGCGCCTCCTCCCCCCACCGCTGCGCACCTCGGGCAAGGACGTCCGCTGCAAGACCGGTGAGGTGGGCGTCTCCCTCGAGCACCTGGCCCGCCAAGGCGGCGGCGTCTACTCCTGCTACCGCGCGGTCTGGCCCACCGGACGGGGCACGTACAAGAAGCGCGCCTTCTCCCTGAAGAAGTACGGCAAGCGCGTGGCCTTCAAGCTCGCCGTGCGGGCACGGCAGGATGGCCTCGCCCGCCTCGCCAGGACCCTCCGCGACGAGGTCGACCGCGAGATCGAACGCCGCGTCATCCGAGGTCGCGCCGCACGGGCGCGCTCGCGACACCTCACCCAAGCCTTGAGCCCCAAGCCCCTAACTCGCACACAACGGGTCGACCCTACACCCGTCCGAGGTCCGGCGCGTCGATCGTAGGGCATCCTGGTGCGTTCCCGGAGTGGCTTTTCCGTTAGCCGCGTCCGTCCAGGCCCAGAACGACCAGAAAGAGCTACCTGCAAGGCCGTGACGAGTGAGGCGGCCCCGAGCTGGGCCACCGGGCCGGCGAGCGAGTGCCTGCAAACGCGAGCGGAGTCACGAGCCGATGCGCGACGCGGACTCGCGCGGCCGCGGCGCGCGGCGGCTTGGGCGCAGCGAGAGTTGAAACGACGACGGCCGCCGCCTCGTTCGTCGCCATGGCGGCGGCCGTCCTGCTGTTCGTTCGGGGCCGCGGTCCAAGCCAGAAGCCACAGGCCAGGCCCGCGGGCCAGGATGACATAACTCCGTTATGTCTAGAGCCGCGCCTTGATGAAGACGCGCGCCGGAATCAAAGACGAGACGAGCGGGCGCGCGACCAGCTGGCCACCCTTGCCGACCTGCTGGTCGCGTGACCGCTCGTCACCTCACCGCGGCGCGCTTCCTCCAGGCGCGGTGTGCCCGAGGGCCAAAGGGCGCGGCTGCCGAGAAGCCTGGCTTCTCGGGCGCAGCGACCGGAGCGCAGCGCAGGGAGCGGAGCGGACAGCCGCGGAACCCGGCGCGTGGCGTGCCCCCACAGCCGCCCGTTAGCCGCTGCCGGTCAGCACGCCGCGTGCCGGGCCCGACGCCCTCGGGCCGACCTGGCCCGCGGGCACCACAGGCCAGCAGCCACAAGCCAGCGCGGCCCCGACTCAGTGAATGACCGCTGGGGTCTCGTGGTGCGCGCCGCCCTTGCCCTCGCGCGCCACGAGACGCCAGCGCTCCTGACGGGTCGTTCGCGGCTGCCGCAGGGTGGACCGGACCTTGCGGCCATTCGTGGCGATCCTGCAAGGCCCGGGGACGCCCTGGGGCAGCCGCGCTTCAACGACGACGGACGCGCGGGCGCGCCGCGTGCCAGCAAGTCGTTGGCAGGTGCACGCGGTGTGCCCGCGCGGCCTTCCTGCTCAAGCCAGGCGCGCGGCGTCGATCCTGGCGGCCGGCGTGCTCGTCGTCGAAGGGGGCTGCACGGCGGACGACAGGCTCGTTCAGGCGCGCGGAGTTGTAAGATCAAAAGTCCCAGTACCAGCACCAGTCCCGTTCCCCAAACGGTTCACGGCCGAAGAGCGTGAGAATACCGTCAGCAAACGGCCAGTCACCGGAGACGACCGCATCCTCTCCGCTTGGGAAATCGAACTGCGCGATGAGTAGGTAGCCCTTCTTGCGGACATCATCGACCGATGCGAGCAAGGCCGGCTGTTCGCGGACGAGGTGAGGCCGGCCGCCGATCTTGTGTTCCGGCCGTATGACTTGCTGCCCATCATCATCCTCGACCCAGTCCTCAGTCGGCTCAAGGAGCATGAGCGAATGCTCCGAGAGCACCGAATCAAATGGCGAGACACCAAGCTCTCGGGGCACTGGCGGATGGACGATAGGATGAAGCAGGCCTACCTCGTTGATCCGCCCTCGGACTCCCATAAGCGGCTCCAAGTCCGCAACGAAGATGGAAACGCACAACTCCGGCTCGATCGAAAGTGGAACGGTGCCGAAGTAGCGAAGTGATGACACGCTCGTCGGCGGAATCACACCTCTGGGCGGGCGACCACCGAGCCAAGCGCCAGGCGCCCCCTCACCGTCGATAATCCGAAGCGGAACGCAGGTGCGATGGCTACTTGGAGAGACCAGACGCATGCTGCAGGGCCTCTTTCTGTAGTGTCTGGACAACGTGCTCGGGGACTCCGGCGTTCCTCATCGCCTGGGCATTCAGCCTGATGTTTTGCTCTGCACCCATTCCGCGCAGCTTCGAGCGGTCAAAGAGTCCCAGCTTTCTCTGCTCCAGACCGACCTGCCCGTGCATCTCTTGGCCAAGAGCGACGGCGGGGTTGCTTCGCGATACGCCGCCGGTCCCACGAGTGGCGACGTGCCCATGCTCTCGCAGCCAGGCGTTCTGAAGCATCTCGTGTCCAGCTAGTTGGTCAGCCGAACGCCTTGCTGCGCCGAAATTCCCGTACCTGTCTATGTCAAACTCGCGTAGCGGCGTACGACCCGGCTGGAGTGCGGACACTCCGGGCGCCAGCTCCCCGGAGGGGATGATTGCACTGCTCGCGGCGTCAGCACGAGCTACGATCTGTTGGGCTTGCTCGTCGGTCATGATGCCGACGGTCCCCAACTCGCTCCGGCGGCCGTTCACGATGGCTCGCGCCACGGCAAGGTCACCTTGCCGCGCTTGAGCCTCCAGAGCCTCGCCCAGGGCCGTTCCGGCACGCGACACCACCGTCACCGTGCGCTTGACCGCCGCTCCGGCGAGGTTCGAGACTCCCTCGCCGACAGTCAGGCCAGTCGCCGCCGTCGGGGCCGTGAACTCCTCAGTGAAGCCTGCTGCTGCCCCGAAGTGATCACCGCGCGCGATGCGCTCTCCTGCGCGGTCAAGCGCCTCGTCGTAGTCCCGCTCCACGCCCGCCGCAACACGGCCGGGCATGCCCCTTGGGTCTTGCACCGTCTCGACCGCAAAGCGGCCAGGGGCCGCCTGCGCCGCTCGCGTTTCCTCGCTGGCATGTGGGTGTTGTCCCATACCCATCGCGAGCTTCAGCATTCCGAACGCGGTCTTGGCCACCCAGCGCGCCGTCCCCAGCAGGCTGCCTGCCATACGTGCGCCGGTCTCTTGCTGCTCTCGCAGGTATGCGAGCCGCTCCTCTGGAGTCTTTCCAGCGAGCTCGACGGGGCACTCGGTGCAGTGGCCTGTCGGATCGGTGTATCTGGTTGGGTTGTCGTTTGCGTAGAAGTACCGATGGAGTGATGGTGGCTTGTCGACCTGGCCCAGGAAGGAGTCTTGGGAGATGAAGCGTCCGACCTCCGGGTCATAGAAGCGTGCCTTGGCGAAGAGACAACGGTCCACCGCATCCCCGCCGTACCCAAGCCCGAAAGCCTGATGCGTTCCAGCAGCTTGCGAGGCTTCACGCCCGACGCAAGACGCGTTTTCCTGCTCGAAACCCCTGACGCGAGTTTCTGGCCCGGCATCCGCAGGTGCGCCCGCGCGCGCCTGGGGCGCGACCAGCGGCCACAGCATGGAGACCGGGAAGAGCGCAGCGACCGCCTGCCACTGCCCAGGCAGCGCGGAGACGATCAGCAGCCGGACGAGGAGATGCGCGAGGAAGCGGCTAACGACAGAGCGCGACGGACGCCGAAGCGAGAAGAAGGGCTCGCGGTAGACCTGGGGGTCGAGGGGCGCCCGTGGAAGCACGGGCCATTGTAGCCTCGTCAGGGACGAGACGGCGCGGCTAGCCGGCCTTGCGCTTGCGGGCGGGGGTGACTTGGGGCTCAAGCCCACACTCCCGCCGAAGGTCCTCGAGTGAGGTACCGGTGCCCGGCTTGTGGCGGGCATAGGAGCGCTTCATCAAGGCCACGAACTTGGGATGGGTGCTCACCACCAGGTTCTCCCAGTCGTCCTCGCTGAGGGGCATCAGGGCCACCACGGGCTTGCCACGGCGCATCACGACCAGCGGCTCCTTGCGCAGCTTGCGGGCGTATTCGCCGAGGGAGGCCTTGGCTTCCGTCATCTCTACGGTTCTCACGACAGCTCGATCTCCTCTGTCCCCACGAAGACCCGGTTGCGGATCTTGACCCCGATCGCGCGAACCGTGACCAGCGGTTCCGGCTTCTCGCTCACCCCATAGTACACACGTAGGTGGCGGATGCGAAGCGCCCAGGGGGCCAGGGGATTCGCCCGCAGGAGCTTGCGATTCCGGGTAGGCAGGGTTGGTTCGTGAGCAAGCTGCTCGCCTACCGTGTCGAGCAAGAGGGCCCGCTCAGCCGGCGTCAGTGCCTTCACTTGTCGCTTGGCGTCATCGGTGAACTCGATCTTGTAGCGCAAGCGGGCCCTCCGCGGGAAACGCGACATCCTACCTCAAACTTCCCCCACGTCTTCCTGCTCTTTCCGGTCCAGCTTCGCGCCGGGGTGGGTGGCCGAGTGGATGGCCTTGAGCCTCTGGATCGAGACCTGGGTGTAGAGCTGCGTGGTCTTGATGTCGGCGTGGCCCAGCATCGCCTGGATGTGGCGGATGTCGGCGCCGCCCTCCAGCATCAAGGTCGCCATGGTGTGGCGGAAGAGGTGGCACGACCCGCTCTTGCCCAGCTCGGCCCGGCTCACGTAGTCCCGCACCCGGTCGGTCAGCCAGGACACCGAGAGCGGCTCGCCCCAAGACCCCAGGAAGAGGTGGTGCGAGTCCGGCTCGACGGCAAACCGAGGGCGGACCTCGGCCAGGTACTTCGAGATCCAAGCTAGCGCCCGCTCGCCGATCGGGATCAGCCGGTCCTTCTTGCCCTTGCCCTGGCGCACCATGAGCGTGCCCCGTTCGGAGTCGACGTCGAAGACGCCCAGGTGCACAAGCTCCATGCGCCGGATGCCGGTCGAGTAGAGCGTCTCCAGGATGGCCCGGTCGCGCAGGCCGAGGAGATCCTGGAGGTCGGGCTGGGCCAACACGCGTTCAGCCTCGGCGGCGCTCAGCACGGCACGCGGGAGACGCCTTTCCACCTTGGGCAGCTCGATGTCGGTGGCGGGGTTGCTGGGAAGGCAGTTCGTGCGGGCCAGGAAGCGAAAGAAGCTGCGCACGGCCGTGAAGTGCGTGACCTGGCTCCTAAAGCTCACGGGGCGTCCGTCCGCCCTGCGGTAGTGGTAGAGGTACCGCTGGTAGCGCTCCAGGATAGGCTTGGTGACCTCGGAAGGCCGGGTGAGGCCCCGATCCCCACACCAGGCCAGAAAACGCCTGAGATAGGCGGCACGGTTGGTGAGGGTGGCGTCCGAGTAGTTCCGCGAGCGCATCCACTCGATGTGCTCGGCCACCCGGGTGTCCATCCCCTCGGGGTCGGGGCCGGGCGTTGCGAGCGAGAGCACGCGCGGCCGGCCGCGTTTGACGCGCCGTGCCACCATCAGTTCGCCCGGGCCACTCGCGGCAGGGTACGACCGCCAAGACTACGACGTGACGGGGCCTCTTCTCCTGACCCCCTATGTGCGTTTTCAGCCGGTTTCTCGGGAAAATCCGATTCCGTCAAGCCAGACGCGGGGGAAAGTGAATCTCGACCCATGCTCGATGGGGGCTCAATGAGGGCTCGTTGGGGGCTCGAACCACCCTCGAAGTGGCCGTCTCGATGCTCGTTCTTTCCGTCGTAGCCGGCCCGCTGAAGCTCCTTTAGCCGCTCGACGTCGATGAGCCCTGCGACGAAAGGCGTGCCGTCCTGGCCCTGGCCATCGTAGAGAAGCTCGTAGACGTAGCTCTGGCCGCGGGTCCCGTGGTGGACGAGCACGTACTCCAGGGACACGAGCTTGTCCATGTGCGTGCGCACCTGGAAGTCCGTCCACCCGGTGAAGGCGCGGACCCGCTTGCGGCTGAAGTGGAGTTCGGTGCGCTCGATCTTCTGCGCTTTGGTGGCCTCACCCACCATCGCGTCAAGCGCGAGGAGCAGCCGCCGCGTCTGCGGCGAGAGCTCGTCGAGCGAGCGCCCGAGGACCTGGTTCGCCAGACGGTTCGCTACCGCGATGTCGTCGAGCGTCACCTCGATGTAGGGCACCGCCTGGCCGAGGTGCATCGCGGTCTTCACCTCGCGCTGGTACTGGTGCAGGAGGGCAATGGTGCGGATCAGCGTCAGGTACTTCACGTGGTCCCGCCGCGTCCGCGTCCGGTCGTCGAGGAAGGTGAGGTGCTGGGCGTAGGGGTTCGCGACCAGGATCGGCTTCAGCAAGCGCTGCGCGTCCTGGTGGACCTTCAGCACCTCGGGCCGGGCCCGCCGGGCGAGGAGGCCTTCGAGCGTCTGCCGCTCCCGCTGAAGCTTGTGGATCGCCCGCGTCTGCTCTCGCTCCTCGTCCACCGTGAGGACCAGGCAGCGGTTCAGCAGCTCCTCGTCGACCTCGATGGCGGTGGTGGTGAGGAAGATCATCACGGGACCTTCGACCCGGTACTCGTGCGTGACCAGCCGTCCCGTGGCCGGGTCCTTCCCCGTCGAGGCGATCGTGAGTTCGCCCTCGCTCTGGAGCAGCTTCAAGGCGTAGGCCGCCCGCTCGGCTCCCTGCTCTTCGACGATGGCGAGGATCTTGTGCTTGAGGTTGGTCTCGCCCATGTAGAAGAGGCTCTGCCCGGTCATGGCCGAGTACTTGATCCGCACCTCCTCGGGGAAGAAGGAGAGGATGGCATCCATGAGCGCGGTCTTGCCCGCCGCCGAGCTGCTCTGCACGATGATCGCGAGCGGCTCGTCCAAGAGGCGCGAGACCGCGGCGAGGTAGCCGAGCAGGAGGTTGGTCTCTTCGCCCACGATGCCGCAGGCGCGGGCGTCCTCCACGATCCGCGCGAGGAGCCTCGGGGCCTTGAGAAACTCCATGGCGCGTCCTACCTCCTGGTCGCTGAGCGTCACCTCCTTGACCTTGGGAGAGAGGGCCTCTCGGATGCGCTCGTCCTGGATCTCCTCCAGCCGGCGCAGCAGCGGACCCAGGTCGGTCTTGATGGTCTCTTCCTGGATCTTGAGTTCGGCCGCGGCCTGCTTGGCGAAGGCTGCCCGCTGGCGCGCCGCGTAGAGGTCGAGGCTGTCCACGTGGACGAGATCCCCGCGGGAGACGAGCACGTTCACTCTGAGCGCCTCGTGGGAGAGGTTCTTGCTGAGGCCGCGCACGCGGTAGTGGCGATCGCCGAACGCGAGCGTGACCTCGTCGGTGTTGGCCAGGGAGGCAGCATCGACTTTAGCGGCCAACGGAGCGGCTAAGGAAGGTGTGGGCTCGGTCGGGATCGGCACCGAGGCCTCCAGCTCGCGGCTAGGCGACGCAGCGAGGATCTCGAGAGATTCGGCCAGTGGTGACTCGGCCAGGACCTCGCCAGCGACGGAGCCGGCGGACGGTGCCTCGGCCGTGGCCACCGTCACCAGCTCGGCGCCGGCCGCGACGAAGTCCATGTCCAGGGGCTTCGCCTGGCCCTTGCCGAGCCACACCGCGTTGCGCACGAGCACGCCCAGGCTCTTGTCCGCAGGCTTCACCTTGCACGCGTACTCGTTCGCGTCCATGCCCCGCGGAAACTGGATCCTCCAGCACTCGATGCCTTCGCGCATCAGCTTCTCGGCCAGGGCGACCGCGGCGCGCTCGCCGGCTTCGTCTCGGTCGTAGGCGATCAGGACCCGTTCGGTGCCGTGGCGCTTGAAGGCGTCGAGGAGATCGGCTGTGAAGCCCTCGACACCGTAGCTGGCGGTGACGTTGCGGAAGCCCGCGGACCAGAAGGTCAGGGCGTCGATCAGCGCCTCACAGAGAATCACGGTCTTGCTGGCCTTCAGCGCATGCACATTGAAGACGCCGCGGTGCGGGCCGGGAAGGTACAGGTGCAAGGGCGTGCCCTTGCGAAGCTGCGCGGCGGGCGTGATCTTGCGCCCGTACATCCCCAGGACCTCCCCGCCCTCGCCCAGGATCGGGACGACCAGCGAGCCGTTCAGGTGCTCGTGGCCGCTCTCGCGCAGGACACCGAGCTTCTGCAGCCGCTCCCGCGCCTGGTTCCCCGCCTTGGTTTCGTTCACCGGCAGACGGTAGGCGAGAGTGCGGTTGGCGTAGCCGAGACAGAAGGTGTCGATGACCTCGGGATGCTTGAGGCCCCGCTGCCCCAGGTAGTCCAGGGCCTCGGGGCTCTTCTTCAGTGTCTCGTGGTAGTAGAGGAGGACCTGGCGTAGCAGCTCGTGGTCCTCGGCCTCGACCTGCACCGGGCTCGGCAGCCCCGCGCGCTTGGTGGCCGGCGCCGTGGGAATGTCGCCGCTCAAGATCTCGACCGCGTGGCGGAAGCTCACGTCTCGCGTCGTCATCACCCAGTCGATGACCGTGCCGCCCCGCTGGCAGGCCCCCAGGCAGTGCCACAGGTTCTTCTTCGGAGAAACCACCAGAGACGGGTCCTTGTCGTCGTGGAGCGGACAGAGGCCGATGAGGTCTGCCCCGTGGCGCTTGAGCTCCACGCCGGAGGCCTCCACGAGACGCTCCAGGCTGACTTCTCGCTTTAGCCGCTCGATCACGTCCTCAGGAATGCGGGCCATGGCGTTAGGCCCTCCCCTGCTCAGCGGCGGGCGTAGGTGTGGCGTTCCCCTCTTTGTGCTCCATCTCTTATCTCCTCTTCGCGTAGCGCCGCAAAGGCGCGCTCCTTGAGTCGCCGCACGTGGAGTTTCAAGAGCTGCAAGTCGACCGAGGTGGTCCCGCGGTAGTAGTCGCGTTCGGCGGCCTCGACGTCCGGGCCGTCGATCGAGAAGACCGCCACCCGGCGCTGAACGCCGCGCACAGCCACGCCCACCAGCTCGCCGCCTCGCGTGAGCGCCAAGCCCCCGAGAAACAGATCGTCGGTCTGCAACACCCGCACCTCCTGCCCGGTAGAGGCCCACGCCCTTCTCTCCCCTTCGGGGCGGAGACCTCCACCGGGCTCGACGACGGCTCGACTGGTGAGGAGCGGATCGGCTATGGTGGGGTCGGTCAGCGGTGGGGCTTGTCCTCTCCTCTGCCTCGGGCCGGCGTCGGGGGTCTTCCAAGATCACACCCGACGTCGGTCCGTCTTCCTCTCTACGCCAAACCCTCCAAGAAACCGTCCAAGGCGGAAAGCCTGTCAAGAGACGAAGCGCGAATCATAGGCTTTTTCAGTCTCTCCACAGACCGTTCCAAGCATATGCCTTCATTCACCTATAGGTCAAGGGCTTTCTTCCGGCTGGCTGCCCTGCACAGCGAAAGTGACCTTACGATTGACCGAGGAAGGAGGGGCCTTTGCCTCGTGCGCCGAAGAACGTGCTCTTCTCGAAGGAGGAGGTCGGCCAGCGGATCCGGACACTTCGAGAAGCGCGTGGGATGATGCAGGTGGAGATCGCGAAGATCCTCGGCATCGATCAGTCGAACGTTTCGGCCATAGAGCGTGGCGTTCGGGGTCTCACCGTCCATCAGACACTCAAGCTCGCTCGCGCCCTGCGAGTGTCCACCGACGAGATCCTGAGCGACATGCAAACCCGCGACGACGGCCCGCTTGACCGCCGCTTTCTGCGCCGGCTTCAAAGAGTCGGCCAGCTTCCGAAGCGCGACCAGCAGGCTCTGCTCCGCACGATCGACGCCTTCCTCAAGAACGTGTGAACCGTCCAGGACCTCACAGGCACGGCCTGTGCACCACGCCGCCGACCGGCTGAGCACAGGCCGCGCCCGCTCGGATGGTCGCCTCCTTCACGAAGGACGGCCGCGTGTCCCGGCGCCTGCACGTCGGCCTCGACACCCAGCAGGCGCCGGGCCACGCGACCAGCGTCACCAAGGACCCAGGTCCCCCTCACGCCCCTCGGCCACCGGGCCGGTCACGAGGGGCGCAGGCATGGCCACGATCGACAAGCGCCCCCCGCGCCCGTCCCGTCCCCTCGCCTCCTTCCACAAGGAAGCCACGACGGCCCACGAGCTCACGTCGAGGACCCGCGCTCGTGCGCCGTCGTGGCGCCTCATCAAAGGCCTCGCCTGGGCCTTGCTCCTCATCGGATGACGTGGTGGCACACCACGTGGACCACCTCCACGACTCCCACCACGTGGCGCGCCACCACGTCGTCGTCACCAAGGATGCCTCCGGCGGCGCCTCCCTCTCGCCCCCTCGTCCCCTGCTCCTGGTCGCGGCTGGAGTTCGCGCCTAGCGGCGCCCGATAACGCGGCTTACACAAAGCTGCGCTGGTCCGGCATGGCGCTCGCTAGGCGTACTCCTCGGCCCCAGGCCCGTGCTCCAGCGCCAGGAGCACGGGCATCCCCTGGCCCCGGCGAGCGCCATGCCGGGCGCAGCTTCAGGCTCGGCGCGGCTGAGGAATGGCCCCACTCATCCCTGGCGTCGTCTAACGCGCCTCATACGTAAGCCGCGTTATCCGCTCCAGCCGCGACCGTGTCCTTGCCCTCTCTCCTATTGCGCTAGGCGCCGCCTCCGGCCATCCCCCGCGTGCTCTCGTCCTCGAGCTGTCACCCGCCGTGCCCTTCGCCCACGTCGGCCAGCACGGCGGCCGCCAGCTCGGCACCCCTCGCGCCATCCCCAACGACCTCACGCCAGCGGTCCCTGGATGCCCTC
>Ga0209342_10007651_pt1 | contig 10875 bp, 7 predicted proteins | sample RifCSP16_2_FD_184023 | JGI IMG/M metagenome (GOLD analysis project Ga0209342, IMG submission 184023) | Soil microbial communities from Rifle, Colorado - Rifle CSP2_sed 16_2 (SPAdes) (version 2) | ecosystem: Environmental > Terrestrial > Deep subsurface > Rock core/Sediment | place: Rifle... | reverse complement strand
CCTGGTGCTGCAACGCGGCGAATTGGCGGATCAGGGCACCCACGAGGAACTTTTCGCGCGCAGCGCCGATTACCGGCGCATCTTCGCGCGCTACGATTGAGGCTGGCAACGCATGGGCTTTATTCTCGACGGACTTGAAACCGAGGCCTACGACCGGACGTACCGCGACCGGGATCTGACGCGGCGCGTGATCGGGTACTTTCGCCCGTTTCGCGCGCAGGTGGTGCTCGTCGCGGCGACCCTGGCGCTCAACTCGGTGGCGGGTTCAGGCGGGCCGATCATCATTTCGCGGTCGATTGACGTGTTGGCCGCCGACCCCTCTCTGGCGAGAATGGCGGCGCTGAGCGCCCTGACGTTGGCTGTGGGCGGCCTGGCCTGGGTATGCAACTTCATCCAGCAGCGCATATCTGCGCGGGTGATCGGAGATGTGGTGCTGCGTTTGCGGCAGGATGTCTTCGCCGCAACAGCCAGTCACGATCTTTCCTTCTTTGAGGAACATGCCTCGGGCAAGATCGTCAGCCGGATTACCTCCGACACCCAGGATTTCTCGGATGTGGTCTCGCTGGTGGTCAATCTCATCAGCCAGGTGCTGTTGGTGGGATTCTTGTTGGTATGGCTGTTGCGCGTCCACGTGGGCCTGACGCTGTTGCTGCTGCTCATGAGCCCGGTGGCGGCGGCGATTGCCCTCAGCTTTCGGCGCATCGCGCGGGCGGTCACCCAGCGTGCGCGGCGGGTGACGGCCAAGATCAATGCGCAAATCCAGGAATCGATCTCGGGAATCATGGTGGCCAAGGCCTTCCGTCAGGAGCACGCCATCTACCAGACCTTCGCGGCCAACAACCGCCAGGCCTATCGCGTCGGCTTGCAGCGCGGGCTCACGCTCGCCACAATCTTCCCCATCATGGGCATCGCCTCGGGTCTGGGTGTAGCGCTGCTCATCTACTTGGGCGGTTTGCGTGTGCACAGCGGAGCCATCTCTCCCGGCAACTGGTACCTCTACATGCAAGCGGTCAGCTTCTTCTGGTGGCCGCTGATGAACATCGCCTCATTCTGGAGCCAGTTCCAGGATGGCCTTTCGGCCTCGGAGCGTGTCTTTGCGCTGATCGATGCCGAATCCAAGGTTGTTCAGCGCGGCGCCGAGCCGGTCGAGAAGGTTGCGGGCCGCATCACCTTCCGTCATGTGAGCTTCACCTACACGGGCAAGGAAACCGTCTTGCCCGATTTCTCGCTCGATATTCGCGCCGGCGAAAGCGTCGCCCTGGTGGGGCATACCGGCGCGGGCAAGAGCTCGGTCGCCAATCTGATCGCCCGCTTCTACGAGTTCCAGGCGGGAGAGCTGCTGGTGGATGGGCGGGACATTCGCCTGCTGAACTTGCGCGACTATCGTGGGCACATCGGGCTTGTGCCCCAGGATCCGTTTCTCTTCTCGGGGACGGTGCGCGAGAATATCCACTATGGGCGCGAACAGGCCAGCGCCGCCGACATTGTGGCCGCAGCTGTGCACATCAGCAACGGCGATTGGATCTCCGATTTGCCGGATGGCCTGGACAGCGATGCGGGCGAGCGCGGGGCGAATCTCTCCATGGGTCAACGGCAGCTCGTGGCGCTGGCGCGCGTGCTGCTCAAGAATCCGTCGGTGCTGATTCTGGATGAAGCGACCGCGAGCGTGGATCCCTTCACTGAGGCGCAAATTCAAGAAGGGCTGGAGCACGTGCTGCGCGGCAGGACTTCGATTGTAATCGCCCACCGCCTTTCGACCGTGAAGCGCGCCGACCGCATTGTGGTCATGGACCATGGAAGGATCATCGGAGAAGGAACCCACGCGAGCTTGATGGCGCAGGGCGGGCACTATGCGGAACTCTACAGCATGTATTTCCGACACCAATCGCTGGAGGCCCTCAACCGACCCGTATGGCGGCGCGAAGGGAGCGCGGCCTCATGAGCAAAGGCACCCGCGTGTCCTGGCCGCGCAGTGGTATGACGAGGGTGCCGCCCTCCAATCGGCTGGCGGAAAGACCGTCGGTGAAGGGGCGCGCGCGAGTACTCAGCACCTCCCCGCGCGTTGCCTTGGTCTGCGTCCTGCTCTCGGCCATATACTGCGGCACCCCTCGGGTGGCTCGCGCCGACATTGCACCCCCTGAACAACCGCCCGGCAGCAGCCTGGCTCCGGAGGCCGAATTCACTAACGTCGTCATGGTGTCGGAGGAGGTACGGCTGACGGTGCAGTCGACTCCCTGGAACGGCGCCTTCTCTGCCGAGGAAGACAAGCGAGGGTTGACACGGGATTGGGCAAGGGTTGAGGCCCACTTCGTCATGCGCAGCTCGGGCACGCAGGGCGAGGCGATGGCGGTGCGCTTCCCGCTGAGCGCCCCGCTGTACTACGAATCGCCGGCAAACGAGATCCACGGCTTGAGGGTGCGCGTCGATGGGCGCCCAGTTGCGACCCGGCGGATCGAGGCACCGTTCGATGGTGGGGGCAATACCGAAGAGAGCCCGATCGGTTGGGCGGTCTTCGACGTCGACTTTCCGGCGGGGGAAGAGGTCCGCATCGACGTCGAGTATCCCCTGCGCGCGACGGGCTACGCTAATCAGGAATCGCGCTTCGTCTACGTTTTGGGCACCGGCGCCGGCTGGCGAGGGGAAATCGGCCAGGCCGACATCCGCCTGCGCTTGCCTTACCCGGCATCGATTGAGAACATCGTCGACTATGATGCGGGATGGATGACTCCTGGTTACCAGCTCGAGGGTTCCGAAATCCGCTGGAGCTACGCCGATCTCGAACCCGAGGCGGGCCAGGTTGTGACCGCAACTCTTGTGGCGGTGGATCTATGGCAGGGCGTGGTGAAAGCGGAGGCCGACGTGATTCCGCGGGCCGAGGATGGCGCTGCCTGGGGAGCGCTGGCCCGCGCGGCGAAGATCGCACTTTGCAGCGAGAAGGGGTACTGGCCGCGACAGGATGCGGGCGGGCGGCACCTGGCTGAGCGCAGCCTGGCCGCCTATGAGAAGGCAACCGCTCTCGCTCCGGATGACGCTCGCTGGCACGCCGGTTACGCCGAACTGCTGGCAAAGCTCCTGACCGGAAGGGACGCCGACGATCCGATGTTGGGGCGAGCCGTTGTGCAGCTCAACGCCGCGCTCGAACTCGAGCCGACAAACGCCCAGGCACTGCAGGTTGTTGAGGACTTGCGTGGCCGCGCATCCATCGCACTCGAGTATTCGGCCGCTGGTGCCCGGGTGGTCATGACGACCTCCACGCCGACCGTCGGTGTGCCCGCAGCGGGCGCATCACAAACAATCGCGCCCTCGCGCGCTGCCACTCGAGAGGCAGCCACCTTCGGACCGACGGCGGCGACCACCACCCCGGAGTCCGCGCAGGCCAGCGGCAGGGGCGGGGGATGCCTCGGGTCAGCCGCAGCCATCGCTTTGGCCGCTCCCCTGCTTGTGGTCATTTCACGGTCCAGGAGATCAGCCGCTGGCGGCCGCGCCCCCTCCGCACATTGAACTGCAGGCTCACGCTCATCTCGCCTGCCCGCCTGCAGTGGAAGTGCGCAGGCCGTCAATGGCCGGTCGTTTCATGGGGGCGCAGATTCGTCCGACCGGGTTCGGCCGTCGTATGCCAGTCCCATCGAGAGGAGCCGTAGGTCTTGTCCTATGCTCGATCCGCTCGCCGTCTACCTGTTCGACTTGGATGGAGTGCTGATCAGCCCGGGTGGCTACAACGCGGCGCTTAAGGCGGCCGTCAATCACTTTGCGCGCAGGATGGGGTTGGCGGAGGCCGCGCCCGACGACTCCGCCATCGAGACCTTTGCCGTGCAAGGCATCGGTCTCGAATGGGATTCGAGTGCGATCTGCCTGGGCGCCCTGATGCTCGAGTTGTGGAAGGCCGATCGCGGGCTGAGGCTGGCTGGCGACATAGCCCGCATGCTCTCCGCGATCGCCGCGCGCCGCCCCACACAACCGGTTATCGACTACAAGGCCTTGGCGCTTCGGGTTGCGCACGCCACCCCGCCCGGCGGGCACGCGCCGCTCACGGCGCTGCGCCTCCTTTCAGATGAGGCCAACGCGTTTGAACGCGGGGATCGCCTGCGAGAGATGCAGGATGCGCTGCGCCAGGTCCTGAGCGCCACGCGCGATGCAGACTTATCGCCGACAATGCGCGTCATCCAGCACTTTACGCTCGGCAGCTCGCGCTACACCGAGGTGTACGGACAGCCCGCGCAATTCGAGACGATCTCGCTTCTTGACGAATTCGACCGACCGACTCTGAGCGAGAGGGAGTGTCGCGCACTTGAGTCGTCCATGCGCAGGGAGGGCCGGCGGGCTGCCGCCTACACGCTGCGCTTGTCGCGGCCGCTCGACGTTCCGACGAACGGGGTGGAGTTCGCACCGGAGGCGGAAATTGCGCTCGAGACAGCGGGCATGGCGTGGCTGCCTCTTGTAGGTTATGGCCAAGTGCGCTGGCTCGCAGCACAGCATCAATGTGCGCCAGATGCCTTCGTCAAGCCATCCCCTGTCCATGCGCTCGCGGCAATCGGCCGCGCGGTGGGCGGCGGCGATCGCGAGTCTCTCGAGGCGGCGTTCGACTTGTGGGACTCGGGGCAGGTGAATGAGTTGCTGCTTGGGCTGCGCGAACGGCCGCTGACCCTGCATGTGTTCGAGGACACCGCGGGCAGCGTGCGGGGTGTGTGTGAGGCGGCCACGCTGCTTTGCGCGCACGGGTTCCAGGCCGAGTGCCGGGCCTATGGCATCGCCAGCAGCCCGGAGCGCGAAGCGGCGCTACGCGGAAGAGGTGTCGCCGTCTACTCTCGCCTCGGACCCGCACTTCGCGCGGCGGGCCTCTAGTTTGCGAAATCGGACGGGTCTCGACCGAGCGGTCGCGCCGGGCGGGGACTCGCGCGAATTCTCCCAACTTGTGGGATAGATCAGGGCGCCGCTCGTCGTCACTCCCGGGAAAAGGCTCTTGTGACGAGGGCATGACGGTTCGGGTACCACCCCCATCGCTTATAATTCCTGAACCGACCCGCACTTCTCCCAGGATGGGCAATGACCGATATAGAGTCCTATCGACTTTCGACTGAACGTGTCGCAGACGAGCTGCGGACGCACCTGGCCGCCGGGCTGAAGCAAGAGCAAGCTCAGGAACGCTTCGGCGAGCGGGGCCCGAACGAGTTGGTGGAACGCCCTCATCCGGGTTTTCTGCGCCTCTTGCTCGAGCAGTTCAACAATTTCCTGATCATCCTGCTCATCGCTGCCGCGATCGTCTCGCTCGCGCTGGGGGAGGTCATCGACGCGATGGCCATTCTGGCCATCGTCGTGCTCAACGCGGTCCTGGGGGTCGTCCAAGAGTCGAAAGCGGAGCACGCGCTGGCAGCGCTGAAGAAGATGGCGGCGCCCACGGCTCAGGTGATCCGTGACGGACGTCAGCAATCCATTCCTGCGCGCGAACTTGTGCCGGGCGACATCGTGCTGCTGGAGGCGGGCAACTACGTGCCGGCGGACTTGCGCCTGATCGAAAGCATCAACCTGAAGATCGAAGAGGCCTCCCTCACGGGCGAGTCGGTGCCGTCCGAGAAGGATGCCGGGGTGGTGCTCGATGGCGAGGTGCCTCTCGGAGACCGGCGCAACTCGGCCTTCATGAGCACACTCGTGACCTACGGCCGCGGCCGAGGGCTGGTCACGGCCACCGGCATGCACACGCAGATCGGTCTGATCGCCGAGATGATTCAATCTTACGAGGAGGAGCCCACTCCGTTACAGCGAAAACTCGACCAGTTGGGGCGGACGCTGGGGATCTTCGCGCTCCTCGTCAGCGGCCTCATCTTCGGCATTGGCGTGTTTCGCGACACGCAGGTCGGGGAAATCGCCGCCCGCGGCATCGTGGCCTACCTCTCGCGCTTCAGCGAGCAGCTGGTGGATCTCTTCATGACCGCAGTCAGCCTGGCCATCGCCGCCGTTCCGGAAGGATTGCCGGCGGTCGTGACCATCTGCCTGGCGCTTGGCATGCAGCGCATGGTAAGGCGTCACGCCCTCCTGCGGCGGCTGCCTGCCGTGGAAACACTGGGCAGTGCCACGGTCATTTGTTCCGACAAGACCGGCACTCTCACCCAGAATCAAATGACGGTCGTGCGTGGCTGGGCGGGGGGGCGTGTCTTCGAGGTGAGCGGGGAAGGCTACTCGCCGGAGGGGCGCTTCGAGGTGGCGGGCACACCGTACGACCCGCGCACTGACCAAGCCACGACCCTCTTGCTGGTCGGCGGCATGTTATGCAACGATGCACGCCTTGAGGAAAGCGGCGAGGACGACGGCAAGACCACCTGGCGCATGATAGGCGACCCGACGGAGGGCGCGCTGGTGGTGGCCGCCGCCAAGGCGATGCTGTGGCGCGACGAAGTGGAAATGCGTTTGCCGCGAGTCAGAGAGATCCCATTCGACTCGGAGCGCAAGCGCATGACGACCATCCATCGCATCGATCAGGCCAGCCCCCTGGCAGCCGCTGCGGGCCTGGAGCACGCTCGGGCCGTGGCGTTTGTCAAGGGCGCGCCAGGCATCCTGCTCGAGAACTGCACGCACCTCTTCGAAGAGGGGCGGGTCGTTGAGCTGAGCAGTGAACGCCGGGCGGAGATCGTGCGCGAGCACGATGCGATGGCCGGGAGCGCCTTGCGTGTGCTGGCGGTGGCCTACCGCGCCCTCCCCGACGCGCCCGATGCGCCGGCTGCCGAGCGGCTGGAGCGGGAGATGACCTTTGTCGGTCTGATGGGCATGATCGACCCTCCGCGGCCCGAGGTCGCGGCTGCGGTGAAGGTGGCCAAGGGCGCCGGAGTGCGCAGTGTGATGATCACCGGCGACGCCAAGGAAACCGCCGTGGCGGTGGCCAACGCCATCGGCCTTATCCCGCCTGGCGGGCAGGTGCTCACCGGCGCCGAGCTGGACCGCCTGAGCGATGCAGAATTGGCTGCCAAGGTCGACCAGGTTGGCGCGTACGCGCGGGTCTCGCCGCAGCACAAAGTCAAAATCGTGGAAGCCTTCAAGGCGCGCGGCCACGTAGTGGCCATGACGGGCGACGGCGTCAATGACGCGCCGGCCCTCAAGCGCGCCTCGATTGGCATCGCCATGGGTATCACCGGCACCGATGTCTCGAAAGAGACGGCCGATATGGTGCTCACCGACGACAACTACGCCAGCATCGTTTCGGCTATCGAAGAGGGGCGAACGATCTACGCCAATATCCGCAAGTTTGTCTTCTATCTGATCTCGTGCAACATCGGGGAGGTCCTACTGATCTTCAGCGCGATGCTCGCCGGGCTTCCATTGCCCCTGCGGCCGATCCAGCTGTTGTGGCTCAACCTGGTGACCGACGGCGCGCCGGCCCTGGCTCTGGGGGTGGAACGCGGCGACCCGGACGTGATGAAACGCCGTCCGCGGCCCGTGGGCGAGCCGGTGATCAACCGGGAGATGCAGGTAGGGGTGTTGGTGCAAGCGATCGTCATGACCGCGGCGGTGATGCTTTCCTTCTTGTACGGCCTGCGGGCCTACCCGGACAACCTGGCCGAAGCGCAGACCGTGACCTTCGCCACCTTGATTATGTCGGAGCTCCTGCGCGCGTTTACCTCGCGTTCCGAGCGGCACTCGATCTTTTCGATCGGCGTGTTTTCGAACCGCGCGATGGTGTGGGCTGTGGGATCGTCGTTCGTCTTGCTGCTGGCGGTGATCTACGTGCCCTTCCTCGACCCGATCTTCCAGACCGTGCCGCTCACACTGCGCGATTGGCTGGTCATCACGCCGCTCATGCTCATGGCCGCGACCGCGGCCGAGATCACGAAGTGGTTTGTGCGCCGCTGGGCGCGCAAAGAGGAGCGGGAACTCGCCGGACAGTAAGCCGAGTCCATGTGGCTGCGCGATCTACCAGGCGTAGGCCTCCGGCGCCGCGCCGCCCGGGCCCGGCCAAATCTTATCCAGGGTGGCAAGGGTCTCCGGCGCCAGATGCAGGTTGAGCGCGTGTAAGCTTCCGGTGAGCTGTTCCATCGTGCGTGGCCCGATGATGGGCGCCGTCACCGCCGGGTTGGAGAGCAGCCAGGCTAAAGCAACATTGGCCGGAGCTTCCCCCAAATCAGTGCACAGCTTCTCGTAAGCCTCGAATTGCGCGCGATTCTCCTGCGGCGCCTTGGTCCCCCGCTCGCTGCTGCGCCGCCCCTTGCCGTCCGCGGGAGCGGCCCCACCGAGAGCTCCGCCGCTGAGCGGGCTCCAAGGGATCACGCCGAGCCCCAACGTGCGGCACGCCGGCAGCACTTCCAACTCGACGCTGCGTGCTCTCAAGTTGTACAGGCTTTGCTCCGAGACCAGCCCCATGAAGTGCCGCGCGCGGGCCTCTGCCTGCGCCACCGCAATCTGCCAGCCGGCAAAGTTGCTGCTGCCGACGTAAAGCACCTTACCCGCCTGCACCAATTGCTCCATCGCCTGCCAGATCTCTTCCCACGGTGACTCGCGGTCGATATGATGCATCTGGTAGAGGTCGATGTGGTCGGTCTGCAATCGGCGCAGGCTGCCTTCGCACGCGGTGCGAATGTGATATGCCGAAAGCCGGTGATCGTTGGGACCTTTGCCCATTTCCCCGTACACCTTGGTGGCCAAAACCACCCGCTCGCGTCGAGTGCCGCCCTGAGCGAACCAGCGCCCAAGGATGCTCTCGGTCACACCCTCGCCGCGTTTCCAACCGTACACGTTCGCGGTATCGAAGAAGTTGATCCCGTGTTCGAGTGCCGCATCCATGAGCGTGTAGCTTTCGCTCTCACTCGTGTGCGGGCCAAAGTTCATCGTCCCCAGGCAGAAGCGGCTAACTTTGAGTCCAGAGCGTCCGAGACTGGCATACTCCATTGTCATCGCGGCCTCCCACGTCCACCCCGGCCTCGGCGATACGGCGCGGCCGGCACACGCCTCTCAAGATTCTACTCCCGCCGCCAGGTCCTTCGTCGGCGCATGGGCGTCGACCGAACGGGCAGGTTGCGCCCAACGCCAACCTGCAATAGACTTCAATCAGATCCACCTGCGCTTGCGCGCACCATCGCGCCGATGTCGGCGCACAATGCGCGGACGCTCTTCTCGGTTGAGGGACACGCTGTCTGCCCGCACAAGGAGGATTCATGCCTACCGACTCTGCCGCCCGCGCCCTCAGCATACTGCGTGATCCTCAGCAATTTCAGTGGTATGTCATCCCGTTGTTCGCCTTGGTCGTCTACGTATACGCCAATGAGATTGAACGTCGCAACTGGGATCTGGTTTTCGCCGGCCTGGCCTTCTGGGGAATGGATTGGTTCAACGAAATCTGGAACGGCCTGGTGTTCCATTTCACCCAGTATGCGCCGGTGTGGGGGGCGCCCGGCACGACGGCCTTCCTCATTCTGATCGGTCTCAACATCGAGATCTGCTTTATGTTCGCGATCGCCGGTATTGCCTTCGCCAAGATGTTGCCGCGCGAGAAGAAGGCGCGCGTGCTCGGCATTCCCAATCGCCTGGCCTTCGCCATCGCGGGTTCCGCGTTCTGCGTGCTGGTGGAGGTTCTGCTCAATGCGGCCGGCGCACTGACGTGGGATTACCCGTGGTGGAATGCGCGTGTACCGTGGCTCATCTTCCTCATTGGTTACTTCACCTTCTTCATCGTTTCATTCTGGGTTTTCGATATGACATCGGTGCGCAAGAAGGCCGTAGTTGTCGGCGCCATCGGCGCGCTGGATGTGGTGAGCCTGGTCGTGTTCGGGGCGGTGCTGCATTGGATCTAGGCACTGGCACGGCATTCATTCCGAGCGAGTCGTGCGGACATGGGTAGCCAGGAACCGCCCTCCGGGTTGCGACAGGCGGTAGGGCCCAGCAGTGCGTTGGCGCCGGTTCATCGAGCGCAAGGTGTTTTGACGACGGTGTTCGTCGCCCTCGCCTTCCTGGCCTGCGGGCTGACCACCACTTTCTACTTTGCACCCACACAGGCCAGGCGCTACTACGAGGTGCGCTTCGTTCGGCCAACCGGGGCTGCGGGTTTGGGCTCTCTCGCCGTGGGCGGTACGGCCCTGCTCGAGGGGACTCTCTTCGCTAACCCGGTGATTGGTCCGCAGGGTTTGGTTGCATTTCAGCGTGAGCGGTGGGTCGTCGAGCGCGAGGGCGATGGCTCCCTGGTTGGAGGTTGGACGCTTCTCCAGGTCCAGGTGCCCGAGCTGATGATCTCGACCTCCGACGGAACCGTTCGCACGGCGCAAGGGGCGATGGTGATCCTCTCCGGGAAGCGGCATGCCACGACCGTTCTCGTGCCCGACGAAGGCCAGTTGGCGGATGGCATGGTGGACGGAACGGAACGCGCGATCGGCTTCGTCGACGGAGACAATGTGACCGTCGTGGGGGAGCGGGTCCCGGGCGGGCTCGTCATCAGCCGGCTGTACGGCGGCTCGGCGGCACGAATGCAGCTCGAATGGCTGGCTGGCGTTGTGCTCTTCTACGCTTGGGGTGTCGCCATGCTTCTACTGGTCCCGGTCATATTGTGGGCGGGGCTTACCGGGCGCGGGACGGCAAGACTATCTTTCGGTCGCACATGATCGACCGTTGAGGGAACGGCGATCGGTGCCGGAAGGGCTGCGGATGCACATTCTCAAGTCCAATCGCTGGGCAGGGCCCACCGGTAAGCCGCGGTGGAGGCTGACGGGGGCGGCTCCATGAAGGATTTTGGCCGCACATCCCCTGTTGGCGATTTGATGCTCGAGCGGCTCATCGACGGAAACAAGCGCTACGCATCGGGAAAGTTGACCCATCCCAACCAGGCCTTCCGGCGTTGGTCTGGGCCGCCAGACCGCCAGCAGCCCTTCGCCATGATCATCAGCTGCGCAGAGTCAGTTGTCC
>Ga0209342_10007650_pt1 | contig 10876 bp, 12 predicted proteins | sample RifCSP16_2_FD_184023 | JGI IMG/M metagenome (GOLD analysis project Ga0209342, IMG submission 184023) | Soil microbial communities from Rifle, Colorado - Rifle CSP2_sed 16_2 (SPAdes) (version 2) | ecosystem: Environmental > Terrestrial > Deep subsurface > Rock core/Sediment | place: Rifle... | reverse complement strand
CTGGCCGCGCGAGCCGAACGTCCGCGCGTCCGCGCCGTCGATCTCGAGCGCCAGGTCGTCGCGGTGCGGGCCGACGAGCGTCTGGCCGAGCCGCGCCTCCCGCGCCCGCGCGCGCGCGAGCGCCTCCAGGAGGGCCGCGGGCTCGGCCGCCTCGCCGAGCGCGGTCCGATACCGGACCTCGACCTTCACGTGACCCGCCGCGAGCGCGGCCCAGACGCGCGCCAGCTCCGTCTGCAGCGCCGCCACCGCCCGCCGCCGCCGCCCGATCAGCTCCATGCCGAGCGTCGCCAGCTGCTCGCTCCACGGCTCGAGCCGCGCGCCGAGGCCGGGCTCGTGCCGGTGCGCCGCGAGCACCCGGTTGCGCCGCGCGAGGACCTGCCGGTAGCGCACGAGCGTCGCGGCGTGCGTCGGCGCGAGCCGGGCGGCGAAGCCGTCGATGAAGCCCCGGCGCGCGCCGGGCGCGCCGTGCACGATCTCGAGGTCCTGCCAGCCGAACGCGATCGCGCGCGCCCACTCCGGGGCGCCCTCGCCGGTGGCCTGCCAGCTCCCGTCGCCGCCACGCACGAGGGCACGCCGCACCACGCGGCGGCTCTCGCCGCCGGCCTCGACCCGCGCCAGCTCGCCCGTGACGGCCGCCGCCTCGGCGCCCCAGCGGGGGACCTCGCCGATCCGCGAGGTCCGAAACGAGCGGCCGGTGACCAAGAAGCCGAGGGCCTCGAGGAGGTTCGTCTTGCCCTGCGCATTGGGCCCGACCAGGACGTTCAGCCGGGGTTCCGGGTGAAGCTCCAGGGTGCGATAGCTGCGTACTTCTGACAGCCCCACCCAGGCGACCTTCACCCAGCTAAGCTCCTGTTTTTAAACGCGAAATATGCTCCTAAATACGCATAGGCATTATAACACAGCAGTAGCCCTCGTCCTCGACTGTTTTCATCAATCCGGGGCTCAGCGAGTCCTTGAACTCGAAGACGATCTGCTCCTTCTCGACGGCCGAGATCGCGTCCAGGATATAGCGCGAGTTGAAGCCGATGCTGAGCTCCTCGCCCGCGTACTCGACCGGGATCGTCTCCTCCGCCTCACCGAGCTCCTGGCTCGCGGCGGACAGCCTGAGCGTCGCCGGCGCGAGGGCGATCTTGACCGGCTTGTTCCGCTCCTCCGCCATCACGGCGACGCGCCGGAGCGCCGCCGCGAACGCCAGGCGGTCGATGACCAGCTTGCCCGGATGGTTCTTCGGAACCACCGCCTCGTAGTTCGGGAACTGCCCCTCGATCAGACGCGCCGTCATGACGAAGTTCGGCATCTGGAGCACGAACTGGTTGTCGGTGATCGCGATCTGCACGTCCTCGCCCGTGCCCAGCACGCGCTCGATCTCGTTCACCGCCTTGCGCGGCACGATCCCGCTCGCGCCGCCCACCCCGGTGCCCAGGCTCCGCGTCGAGATCGCGAGCCGGTGGCCGTCGGTCGCCACCAGCCGGACATCCTTCCCCTGGAGGGTGAAGAGCACCCCGTTGAGCGCGTAGCGCGTCTCGTCGTGGGATACGGCGAACTTCGTCTGCGCCAGCATGTCCCGAAGGGTCCGGGCGTCCAGCGTGACCCACGCCGCCGGCGTCGCTGGCACGACCGGCGGAAAGTCGTCGGGCGCCAGGCCGACGAGCTTGTACGTGGCGCCGCCGCAGCGAAGGCTGACCGTCACGTTCTCGCCGAGCCGCAGGGCCACCGCCGCCGCCGGCAACTCCTTGACGATCTCCGCGAGCTTCCGGGCCGAGACGGTGATCGCGCCGGGCGAGGCGACCCTCGCGGGAACGGTCACCCGCGCCCCGACCTCGAGGTCGGTGGCGGTCAGCTTGACGCTCTCGCCCTCCGCCTCGAGGAGCACGTTCGCCAGGATCGGCAGCGTCTGGCGCGGTTCGACGATGTTCTGCACCATCTGCAGGCCCCTGAGGAACGGATCGCGGTCAAGTACGACTTCCATGCAGTTCTCCGTGTTGGGGAAGAGAAAAGAACAACACCGTAGTCGTAGAAGCCGTCGAGCACTGTGGACGGGGGGGAATCGGCTGAAGTGCGCGCCGGCGCGGCGCGCGGCGCGATGGCGCACCGGGGATAACGGTGTGCAGACCGCGGGGCGCGCGGTGGATCACAGGGTGATGCCCTGGATAAGCGAGTCCACCGTCTTGCGCAGCTTGGGGTCTTCCTGGAGCAGCGTCTGCACCTTGTCCACCGCGTGCAGGACCGTGGTGTGGTCCTTGCCACCGAAGGCGCGGCCGACCTCGGAGAGCGACGCGTGGGTGAGCTGGCGGGCGAGGTACATCGCGATCTGGCGGGGGAACGAGATGGCGCGCGTCCGGCTCTTCGCCTTGAGATCCGAGAGCTTGATGGTGAAGAACTCCGAGACCTTGCGCTGGATCTGGTCGATCGTGATGATCTTCTCTTCCTCGCCCCAGAGCTCCCCGAGGACCTCCTGGGCGAGGTCCACCGACATCTCTCGCCCCGTGAGGGCGCAGAAGGCGATCATGCGCGTCAGCGAGCCCTCGAGCTCGCGGATGTTCGACTTGACCCGGCTCGCGATCAGGTAGGCGACGTCGTCGCCCAGGCGCACCCGTTCGACCGCCGCCTTCTTCTTGAGGATCGCGACACGCGTCTCGAAGTCGGGGGGCTGGATGTCCGCGATCAGCCCCCACTCGAACCGCGAGCGGAGCCGCTCCTCGATCTCGGGGATGTCCTTGGGCGAGCAGTCGCTCGAGACGATGATCTGCTTGCGCGACTCGTAGAGGTCGTTGAACGTGTGGAAGAACTCCTCCTGCGTGCGCTCCTTGCCCGAGATGAACTGGATGTCGTCGATCAGCAGCAGGTCGATCGTCCGGTAGCGCGCGCGGAACTCGGCGGTGCGGTCGTAGCGGATCGCGTTGATCAGCTCGTTCGTGAACCGCTCCGAGGACAGGTAGACGACCGCCATGCCCGGGAAGAGGCGGACCGTCTGGTGGCCGACGGCGTGGAGCAGGTGCGTCTTGCCCAGCCCCACGCCGCCGTAGATGAAGAGCGGGTTGTAGGCGCGCGAGGGCAGCTCGGCGACCGCCTGGCAGGCGGCCTGGGCGAACTGGTTGGACGAGCCGACGACGAACGTGTCGAACGTGTAGCGGGGGTTCAGGCCCTCGGCGGAGCCACCACCTCCCGCGGGCCGGGGCCGGGCCGGGGCGGGCGCGGCGAGCGTCTCGTCGACCACGAGGGACACGCGGGGGTGGCCGCCGAGGCACTCCTGGGCGGCCTGCTGCAGCGCGTCCAGGTGGTGCTGGGCCAGCCAGTCCCGGGTGAACGGGTTCGGCGTGGCGATGCGGAGGTGATCGCCCTCGACGGCGAGCAGCCGACAGGGGCGAAACCAGTTCTCCACCACGGCCGCCGGGAGCTTGCGGGCGACCGAGTCGACGAGCCGAGTCCAAAGGCTATCCAGCACAGGCGTGGACCCCACTTACACACAGAGTTATCCACAGGTGTGGATAGCTCAAGACCCCTTGTTTGATCGGAGCATCCGCGCTGAAGCGCGCGCACATCGGGACAAAACACCTCACCGCTGGTTGAGTGGCTCGATGGATGGCGGACTCTAGCACGTCGGTGAACGGCGCCGCAAGGACGTTCGCGAGTTGACTCCCTCCGAGCGGCTGTCTACACTATTGCGGTTCGACGATTGTAAGGGGGAGCCGCGTTCATGAAGCGGACGTTTCAGCCGAACGTGCGGCGCCGGAAGAAGACGCACGGCTTCCGGGAGCGGATGACGACGAAGGGCGGACGGAAGGTGCTCGCGCGCCGGCGCGCGAAGGGGCGGAAACGGCTGACCGTCTGACAGGCGGCCTTCCTCGACACGAGCGGTTGACCACCAGCGCCGACTTCCAGGCGCTCTTCCAGCGGGGCAAGCGAATTGACCGGCCTTCGATGATCGTGCTCTGGCGTGAAACGGGCGAGGCGCGTCGTGCGGGCTTCGCCGTGAGCCGGCAGGTCCGCGGCGCGGTGGCGAAGAACCGCGTCCGACGGCGCCTGCGCGCGGCCTATCGCGCGGCGCGCGACGCCGCACCGCCGGGCGTGGACCTCGTGATCGTCGGGCGGCCCGGGGCGTTGCGCGCGCGGTTCGCCGCGCTCGTGGCCGAGCTCGGCGTGGCGCTCGCGACGATCGCCGCGAGGCCGGCGTGACGCGCGCGGCGCGCGTGGCCGTCGGGGCCGTGACCGTCTACCAGCGGCTCGTCTCCCCCTGGCTGCCGCCCGCCTGCCGCTTCGCGCCGACGTGCTCGGAGTACGCGCGTCTCGCGCTCGCCGAGCACGGCGTGGCGCGCGGCGCCGGGCTCGCCCTGCGTCGGGTCGCGCGCTGCCACCCATTTCATCCGGGGGGGTACGACCCGCCGCCGGCCCGGGAGCGGCGCACCCCATGATGGAACGCCGAACGCTGCTCGCGATGGTGATCGCCATGGGCCTCCTGGCCCTGAACTTCTGGGTGATGGACCGCTTCTTCCCCTCGCCGCCGCCCCAGAAGGTGGCCTCGCCCCCGCCCGCGCGGGAGACTCCCGCGCCGCCGCCGGCGCCCGCCACGCCCCCGCCCGCCGCGCTTCCCCCGGTGGCGGCCACACCCGGGCCCGCGGCGGCCCCGCCGGTCGCGCCCCGCCCGCCGCAGCGGCTCGCGAGCGTGGAGACTCCCCTCTACCGGGCGGTCGTGTCGAGCGAGGGCGGCAAGCTCCAGGAGCTGACCCTCAACTACCGGGGAGAGAAGTCCCTGGTCATCGTGGGCGACCTGGGGCCGGCGGGGCTCGTGGTCGGTGACGCGGGCGCCGTCGGAGAGCCGGTGGCCATGACCCTCAGCGCGGAGACGCTCGCGGTCGGCCCGAGGCAGGCCGAGAGCCTCGTGCTCGCCGGGGAGACCGCGGGCCTCCGGGTGCGCGAGACGCTCGAGTTCGGCCCGGACGGCTACACGATCGGCATCGCGCTGCGGATCGAGAACGCGGGGCCGAGCCCGCGGGCCGTGAGCGTCGAGCTGCCGTGGGCGACGCGGGCGACCTGGGGAACGAAGCCGGAGAAGTTCCAGGGCCAGCACCCGACGGAGATCGTCTGGCAGGCGGGCGGCAGCGTCACGCGTCTCGAGGATCTCGGGAAGGTGGTCAGCCAGAGCGCCGACGGCGAATGGATCGCCATGGGCAGCGTCTGGTACCTCGCGGCGCTCGTGCCGAAGACGCCGGGCTTCAAGCTGATCGCCGCGGGGGAGGACAAGCCGGCGGAGGCGAAGAACGGCGGCACGGCCCCGGCGGGCCGCGCGCGGATCGCCCTCCGGGCGACGCCGACCCTCGCGCCGGGCGGGGCCTGGGAAGGCCGCGTGCTCGTCTACGCCGGCCCCAAGGAGTACGCGCGGCTCCGCGCCCAGGGGCTCGAGGCCACGATCAACTTCGGGGGCTTCCCGATCCCGCGCGGCTGGGGCGGGCTGCCGATGGAGTGGATCGGCGTGCCGATCCTGCTCCTGATGAACTGGGTCTACGACTACGTTGGCAACTACGGCATCGCGATCATCCTGCTGACCCTCGTGTCGAAGGTCCTCTTCTACCCGCTGACGGTCAAGAGCCTGCGGTCGATGAAGGCGATGCAGGCGCTCCAGCCGCAGGTCAACGCGCTCCGCGCCAAGCACCAGAAGGATCCGCAGCGCCTGCAGCGAGAGACCCTCGAGCTCTATCGCAAGCACAAGGTGAACCCGGCGGGCGGCTGCCTGCCGATGGTGGCGCAGGTGCCGATCTTCTACGCGCTCTACCTCGCGCTCTCACTCTCGGTCGAGCTGCAGAATGCGAGCTTCCTGTGCTTTGCGCGCGCGTTCGGCAAGGACCTGTGGATCTGCGACCTCGCCGCGTACGACCCGACCTACGTCCTGCCGATCCTCATGGGCATCACGATGTTCGTCCAGCAGAAGATGCAGCCCACGATGGGCGACCCGCGGCAGGCGAAGATGATGCTGCTGATGCCGTTCGTGTTCACGTTCATGTTCCTGAACCTGCCCTCCGGCCTGGTGCTCTACTGGACCGTGTCGAACATCCTGCAGATCGCCCAGCAGAAGCTCATGGAGCGGCCCGCGCGGGCCCGTGCGGCGCGCGAGGTGAAGGACGCCGGCCGCGCCTGATCCCCTGGAGATCCTCGCGCGCCGGGCGCCCGGGATCCTCGGGCGCCCCCTGAGCGGTGGCGAGCACGCGCAATTTTCTAAGTACGTTGATTTATTGACTAAATGGCAGAAAACCCATCGGCTGATCGGTTCAACCGAGCCACGGTGGATCGTCGAGAGCCTGTTCCTCGATAGCTTGCTGTTCCTGCGAGTGCTGCCCCCGGGGATCGCTTCGCTTCTCGATCTCGGATCGGGAGCCGGCGTTCCCGGGATTCCCATCAAGCTCGTCAGACCGACGATCCAGCTCATGCTCGTCGAGTCCCGGCGCCGCCGCGCCTCGTTTCTCTCGACGGTCGTGCGAGAGCTCGCGCTGAGCGGGACGCGGGTGATCAGTGGCAGAGCGGAAGACCACCTCGGTGAGCTGGCCGGGCGGTTCGACGCCGTCGTCATGCGCTGCGCGGGAGACGTGAGCGAGCTGTTCCCTCTCGCGGCCAGACTGGTCGTTGCGGGCGGCGTGGTGGTCGCGTCGGGCCCGCCGGCCCAGCAGGGCCTCAGTCTGGGCGAGTGGGTCAGCGTCGAGGGTGCTCAGCCCGGCCTCACGCGAAGATTCGCGGTTTACCGTGGAGCTTGACGCAGGGCGTAGGTCCGGGTGAAGAATGTGTTTGTCGTGGAACACCGCGACACTCAGCATCTGATTGGTGATATTGTTTCTCGTGGAACAGTCATGACCAGGACGCTGGCGGTCGTCAACCAGAAGGGCGGCGTGGGCAAGACCACGACGGCCGTGAACGTCGCGGCCGGCCTGGCTCTCGCCGAGCGCCCTACCCTGCTGGTGGACCTCGACCCCCAGGGCAATGCGACGACGGGTCTCGGCGTCCAGAAGACGGGCCTCTACCCCACGGTCTACCACGTGCTCCTCGGCGGCGAGCCGGCCGAGAAGGCGATCCTGGAGACGGCACTGACCCACCTGAGGCTCCTGCCCTCGGACATCGACCTGGTTGGCGCCGAGATCGAGCTCGTGGGGCTCGAGCAGCGAGAGCGGCGGCTGAAGCTTGCGCTCGAGTCCGCCGCCAAGGCTTACGAGTGGGTCATCATCGACTGCCCACCGTCGCTCGGCCTCCTGACGATCAATGCCCTGGTGGCCGCCGACCGGGTCCTGGTGCCTCTCCAGTGCGAGTTCTACGCCCTCGAGGGGCTCACTCACCTGCTCAAGACCGTCAAGCTCGTGCGCGAGCGCCTGAACCCCGGGCTCGAAGTCGAGGGCATCGTGCTGACGATGTTCGACGGCCGGACCAGCCTCGCGCTCCAGATTCGCGACGAGGTCCATCGCTACTTCGCGGGTCAGATCTTCGATACCGTCATCCCCCGCAATGTGCGTCTCACCGAGGCGCCGAGCTACGGCAAGCCGGTGATGCTCCACGACCTCAAGTCGAGCGGCTCGCTCGCGTACCTCGAACTCACGCGGGAGGTCTTGGCTCATGAATAAGCGCGGGCTCGGTCGCGGTCTTGGCGCCCTGCTCTCCTCGACACCGAGCGAGGGAGAAGACGCCCTGGTGGAGATCCCCGTTGGCCAGATCGAGGTCAGCCCGAATCAGCCAAGAAAAGCGTTTGATTCCAATACCTTGAATGAGCTGGCCGCGTCGATCAGAGCCGCGGGGGTGATCCAGCCGGTGATCGTGCGCCGTCAGGGCATGGGCTACCAGCTCATCGCCGGCGAGCGCCGCTGGCGCGCGGCGCGCCTGGCCGGGCTCGACCGGATCCCGGCGCTCGTGCGCGAGGCCACGGACGCCCAGAGCCTCGAGCTCGCGCTCGTCGAGAACCTGCTCCGCGAAGACCTCAACCCGATGGAGGAGGCCGAGGCCTACCAGCGACTGCTCGGCCAGTTCGGCTGGACGCAGGAGGAGCTGGCCCAGCGGATCGGCAAGGATCGCAGCTCGATCGCGAACTGCCTGCGCCTGCTCAGGCTGCCGGACGCGATCCAGGCCGATCTCCGGGCCGGCCGCCTCACGATGGGCCACGCGCGCGCGCTGCTCTCGCTGCCCGGAGCGGCCGACCAGCTCAAGCTGCGTGACGAGATCCTCGCCCACGACTGGTCCGTGCGCGCCACCGAGGACACGATCCGTGGAACCGAGGAGCTCGCGCGGAAGCGCGCGGCCGCGCCGCGCAAGGGCCGGCGCCGCTCGGCGGAGCTGGTCGCGCTCGAGGAGGCGCTTCAGGGCGCGCTCATGACGCGCGTGCGGATCACGGGCAACGAGCGGCGCGGCAAGATCGAGATCGTGTACGCGACCGCCGACGAGCTCGAGCGGCTCGCCGACTTGCTCGGTGCGCGACACTGAAGGGCGAGCCGACCCACCGCCGCGGCGGTGAGGCGAGCGAACAGGAAGGGCGGGCGGGGCGAAGAGGGGCGGAGATGCCCGAGCGCATCGTCGTCGGAATGAGCGGGGGCGTGGATTCCTCCGTCGCCGCCGGGCTGCTCGTCGAGCAGGGCTACGACGTCGTGGGCGTCACCATGCGTGTGTGGCCCTGGCGGGAGCCCAGGGAGCCGGAGCGGCGCTTCGGCGCCTGCTGCGGCACCGAGGCCGTCGAGGACGCGCGTCGCGTCGCTCGGACGCTCGGCATCCCGTACTACGTGCTCGACATGGAGGCGGAGTTCGAGCGCGCCGTCGTCGGCCGCTTCGTCGACGAGTACCGCGCGGGGCGGACGCCGGTGCCGTGCGTGGCCTGCAACAGCGACCTCAAGTTCGGCTCGCTCCTCGCGCGCGCCCGCGCCTGGGACGCGGTCGCCGTCGCCACCGGCCACTACGCGCGCGTCGCGCGCGACGCGACGACGGGCCGCTGGCTGCTGCTGCGCGCCGTGGACGCCCACAAGGACCAGACCGACTTCCTCTGGCCGCTCGAGCAGGCGCAGCTCGCCGGCGCGCGCTTCCCGGTCGGCGCGCTCACCAAGGCCGAGGTGCGGGCGCACGCGCGGCGGCTCGGCCTCGTCACCGCCGACAAGCCCGAGAGCCAGGAGATCTGCTTCGTGCCCGACGACGACTACCGCGGCTTCCTCCGGCACCGCGAACCGGGGATCTTCCGGCCCGGACCCATCGTGGACCGTGCGGGACGCGAGCTCGGCCGGCACGCGGGCGTCGCCGGCTACACCGTCGGCCAGCGGCGCGGCCTCGGGCTCGCGACGGGACGACCGCTCTACGTCGTGGACCTGGACGGCGAGCGCGACGCGGTGGTGGTCGGCGAGGTGGAGGCCCTCGCGCGCGCCCGCCTGCTCGCGCGACCCGCGAACTTCATCGCGTGTGCGCCGCCCGCCGAGCCGCTGCGCGTGGAGGCCAGGATCCGGCACGCGCACGCGCCGGCGCCCGCGACCGTGCGGGCGCTCGCGGACGGCGGCGCCGAGATCGTCTTCGACGAACCGCAGCGCGCGGTGGCGCCGGGCCAGTCGGTCGTCTTCTACCGGGGCGAGGTGGTGGTCGGCGGCGGCGTCATCCAGCGCCCGGACCGCTTGACGCCGGGCGTCGTCGCGTGATAGTTTTCACAAACCTTCTGCGGTCAGCTCGGGATCGAGGAGACCTCCGCATGTACCTGCGTGTGCGCGACTGGATGGGCGGGATCTTGTGCGCCGTCGCCGTCCTGGCCCCGGCCCCGGCGTGGGCGTCCGAGGGCGGCCTGATCAACCTCGACTGGCGCGCGCTCTCCGTGCAGATGCTCAACTTCGTCGTGCTGCTCGTGATCCTGACGAAGCTCGTCTACCGGCCGTTCCTCACGAAGATGGAGGAGCGCACCGCCGCGATCAAGAAGTCCCTCGAGGAGGCCCAGGCCTCGCGCGCCGAGGCCGCGCGGCAGCAGGAGGAGAATGAGGCGCGGCTGCGCGCGGCTCACGCCGAGGCCGCGCAGATCCGCGAGCAGGCGCTCCGGGAGGCGGCCGACGAGGCGCGCAGGCAGAGCGAGGCCGCGCAGGCCCAGGCGCGCAAGCTCGTCGAGGACACCAGGGTCCAGCTCGACGGCGAGGTCCGTCGGGCGCGCGAGGAGCTGCGGCGCGAGGTCGCCGACCTCGCGACGACGGTCGCCGAGAAGCTCATGCGCCGCAGCCTGCGCGACGAGGATCACCGCCGGATCGTCGACGAGGCGATCGCGAAGGTCGGCAACTAGATGCGCGCGGCCCCGGGTGTCGCGCGCTCGTACGCCAGGGCGCTCTTCGAGTTGGCGCGCGAGCGCCGCGAGAGCGACGCGGTCGCGCGCGAGCTCGAGGCGGTGGCCGAGCTGCTCGACCGGGAGCCGGAGCTCGCGGCGCTCCTGGCGCGGCCGTGGGTGCCCGCGGGCGCCAAGCGGGAGGCCGCCGCCGAGCTGGCGCGGCAGCTCACGCTCTCGACTCTCACGCGCGACTTCCTGGCGCTCGTCGCGGCGCACGGGCGCGCGGCGCACCTGGGGGCGATCCGCGCCGCGTACCGCGACCTGGCCGACGAGGCGGCCGGACGCGTGCGCGCGCGCGTGCGCACCGCGGTCGCGCTCGGTGACGAGGGGCGCGCCGCGCTCGCGCGCGGGCTCGGCCGGGCGGTCGACGGCAAGCAGGTCGTGCTCGAGGAGGTCACGGACCGGGGCCTGCTCGGCGGCTTCGTCGCCGAGCTCGGGAGCCTTCTGGTGGATGGGAGCCTGGACGGCCAGCTCGCGCGGGTGCGCGACCGCCTCGCGAGGGGATAGTGAGCACCGGGCGGGAGTGCGGCGGGGCACGGGCGTGGCGGCGCGGTGGTCGCAGCTCGGGTCGGGCGG
>Ga0209342_10007643_pt1 | contig 10882 bp, 10 predicted proteins | sample RifCSP16_2_FD_184023 | JGI IMG/M metagenome (GOLD analysis project Ga0209342, IMG submission 184023) | Soil microbial communities from Rifle, Colorado - Rifle CSP2_sed 16_2 (SPAdes) (version 2) | ecosystem: Environmental > Terrestrial > Deep subsurface > Rock core/Sediment | place: Rifle... | reverse complement strand
TGAACGCGTCAGCCTGATGGAACGCGTGCGTGAAGAGAACCGCATCCGCCAATTGCTGCAACGCTTTGTCGCCCCGGTGGAAGCCGAGTTCCTGTTGCGCAATTATCTGAAGACCGGCAGCCTGCCAACCCTTGCCGAACAGGACTGTACGGTGCTTTTCGCTGACATCGCCGGCTCGATCGGCCTGGCCGAACGCCTGGGCGCCAAAAAGTTCGGCGTATTGCTGGAACGCTATTACCAGGACGTCACCAACATCATCTTCCAATACGGCGGCCTGCTGGATAAATACCTAGGTGACGGCGTGATGGCCATCTTCGGCATGGCTGGTTTTCAGCTGCAGCCGGCGGTGCGGGCGGTGGGGGCTGGCCTGGAGATCATCAAGCTGCTGTCGGCGCGCTACCAAAAAGGGGATACCAAATTCGAGGTCGGCATCGGCATCAATTCCGGTCCCGTCATGGCAGGCTATGTAAGCACCAAGGAGCGCGTGGAGCTGACCGTGTTGGGGGATACGGTGAACGTGGCCTCCGGGCTGCAAATGCTGGCGCGGCCCAACCGCGTGCTGATCGGGCCGGATACCTATTCCCAGGTGAAAGGCGCCTTCACCGTTAAGAGCCTGGGAAAAGTCAATATCAAGGAGCGCAGCAAACCGATCGCGGTTTACGAAGCGTTGAAAGCCAAGGGCTAAAGGCTATTGGCTTTTATGTGTTGGAGTGTAATATGTCTATAGGCTAAATTTACGTCCATATGGGCGCAAATCAGGGAGGAACCAAGAAATAAAGAATATTGAGTATTCTATTCCCAACCTGTTTATACCAAACCTGCACCTATTTTAGACGAAAGGCGACTCGGTAGTAAAATCGAGGAGATTGCGCAACTTCAACGCGGATTGATATGGCGCTACAGAACGCTTCCTCTGCTTGACATTCCTCCGCCGCCTCAATCCCTTAATTCGTCGGGCTGTACTGGAAAGATAACACGTCTATAATAGATTAAAGAGCCATGAGCTCCAAGGTCAAACTCCCCGGCGGGGTCACTCCGCGATTCCCGCTTCAATGCGTCTGTTGTCTGGCGCCGGCCGCCGAGCGGCGGGGGGCCACCTGGTCGCTCTACAAGCTCGCGCCGGTAGCGACCTCTGGGATCACGCTCCACACGAGCACTGTGGCGATCTCCGGCATCCCCTATTGCCGCGAGCATGCGGCCGACCATGACGCGTGGGTCGCGTGGACCAACGATCGTGAGGACGCGCTCACTATGCCCTTTTCGAGATTAACCTTTGCGAAGTACCTCTTTTCCCCCAGTGGGGCATTGGCCATTCTTGGCGCCATAATCGCCGTCGCCGCAGGTAGTGATCCCTTGTTGGGAATCGCTCTCGGGTTAGCCGCAGGAGGTATTGTCGGGCTGACCCTCTTCTTTCGCCACCTGCAACGGAAAGCCACCCCACCGAAACCTACCGTCCCCCGGGTTGAGGGAGGAACCAAGATCGTTCACTACTCCCCGGCCATGGGCCTCGACCTGGGGGCCAAAGTTGATGTGGTGCATATTAGTCGCTTCTCCCAGGATGTCTCGATTCAAATCAAAGAGCTGGTACTCAACTTCGACAACCTGGAATACGCGCGGCTGTTCGCCGCGGAGAACGGTGTGAAGGCCTAACCCCTGCGCGTACACACATGCAATCAAGGAACTTGTACAACCTCGTTAAACACCATTTCGTTCGGAGAGAAACTTAGTTGTACAATAGTCCCAACTGAAATTAGTAGGATTAACCGCTTGGTCCAAGAGTCTGCCCTGAGTGCAGCCGGAAGGGTAAACGAATGGGTTCGAATCCTGCCGGGCTCACTTGGGGTAATAAACATGAAATCAAAGCCATTCGCTCCCAGATTGTTTAGCTTTCGAATAGGCCATAACGCGGGGATATCCGACTATAAATACTCTGCGAATCATACAGAATGGAAACAACATTGGCAGGTGTTTCCGGGCAGTTTGATGCAACCGTCATCTGGGAAACAAAAAGTGGAACTAGAGTGCCCAGTGTGCGGGAATAAAATCCCGTTCACGGTGGCCAGCCCTGCCGCTGCCCGCGCCAGCAAAAACTTTTTTCTGCTGGTTAGCGCCGTTTTTTTCGTTGTTGCAATTGCGATTTTTTCGGGGAGGGCCGAGTTTCCTGATGTGGGTTGGCTGGTTACTGCCGAGACTGCACTTCTCTGCGTTCCTATTTTCCTAAGTTTTTTGGGTCTTTTATTTTTGGTTGAAGCTTTTGATGACTTCAGTCGAGCGGTCAGAATGGACTCGAAAACCGAAGCACATAAACTTTTCAAGCCAAACGAGCCGGTTTGAGGAGCTAAACCAGCTCGGATGAAGGCTCATAACCGCTGGGTTCAAGAGCCTGCCCTGTGCAACCCGAAGGGCAAACGAATGGGTTCGAATCCTTGCAGGCCCACTTGAACCTGCATATCCTCGTGCAGTCAAGGAGTTTGAGCATCAATACCTTGGCAACAGGAGTACCTAATGGAAGATGAAAAGCTATTATGCGAAATTTGCCGAGACGAACCTGGATCTCCCTCATTGCAGACGAAAAGAATCCGTGGACGCAAAGAAATAGATGAAACCCGGGTTGATCGGTCTTATCGCTTTACTTATCATCGTCTTCCAGGCGACGTGCTCGAACTGCACACCGTTGGCCGCCATGACGAGACCCTGCGGAATTCCTAATCTATGAGCGAACCTGCCTTCCAAGACCTGTACCTGGACGCCCGCGCCGATTGTTGGGGCTGCGGCCGCAACAACCCCAACGGACTGTATATCAAGAGCCACTGGGACGGCGACGAAGCCGTGGCGCATTTCACTCCCCAGCCGCAGCACACCGGCCACAAAGGAGTGCTCAACGGCGGCATCATCGCCACGCTGATGGACTGCCACTGCATGGGGCTGGCCATGGCCCATGCCCACCGCCTGGAGGGCCGCCAGATCGGCAGCCAACCGCTGATCACCTACGTCACCGCCTCCCTGAAAGCCGATTATTTGAAGCCCACCCCGCTTGGCCAGGTGGAACTGCGCGCCCGGGTGTCCCGCGTGGAAGGCCGCAAGACCTGGATGACCTGCAGCCTGATCGCTGAGGGGCAGGTAACCGCCCGCGGCGAAGTGCTGGGGGTGAGGATCAACGAGCCGCCTGCGAGGTAACGTTATTACGTCATTGCGAGGATTGCCCACAAGGTGGGCAAACGAGCAATCTCGAAGAGACTAGACAAATCACAAGGGATGAAGCGTCGTAAAATCACCTCCGATGCAAAGTGAGCGCCAGGCTTTTGTCTACATCTTGACCAATAAACGCCATTCTGTTTTATACATCGGGGCGACCAATAACCTGGCACGACGCTTGGAAGAGCACAAAAAGAATTAGCCAGTGGTTTCACAAAAGCGGAATAACGTTTCCAAACTGGTTTATTATGAAATGATTGAAAACATTGAAGATGCAATTGCCAGGGAAAAACAACTCAAAGGCGGTTCGAGGACAGAAAATCGAACTGATCAGGAGGTTTAATCCAAATTGGCATGACCTGACCGATGAGATTCTGGGATAATGACAAAATAAGACAATGAAAGTTTCCTACCGCCCCACCTTCGATGAGTTTGCCGATAACTACCTTTCCACCTATTACAGCGGCGGGGTGCGCGTGTTGCAGCGCGCCGCCGGCGGTCCGGCGCTGATCATCGTGGGCGCGCTCAGCATGGTGTGGTTCAGCCGAGAGGTGGAATTCTGGCTGCTGCAGGTTCCCCTGCTCCTGCTCGGTTTGCTGGTCGCCCTTTACGGCCTTTACCTCACCCTGCGGCCGTTGCTCAATCTTTTGCTGGTCTGGCTGCGGCGCAAACAGCTGTTCGAAAGCCAGGATGCGATTACCACCCTGGAACTGAAGGGCGGTTTTTTGCACGTTACCCAGGGGAAAGAGCAAGTGAAACTGCCCCTGGACCAGATCCAGTCTGTGCAGCACCGCTCCACGAGCACCTGGATCCTGACGCACAGCGACAACCTGATCTACCTGCCGCGTGAGGGCCTAATTTCTGGCAAGCACGACAGTTTTGTGCAGTCGCTGGAGAAAAAATTGGCCCCGAAAGAGGGAAGCGAAGGGGAGTAAGCTAATTGAGGGTTTATTACGTCTACGTGTTGGCTAGCGACACAGGCACGCTGTATGTCGGCGTAACCAATGATTTAGAACGACGCGTGAGCGAACATAAATTGGGGTTAGTGAAGGGGTTTACCAAAAAATATAAGGTCTCCAGGTTGCTGGATTACGAAGAATTTAGCAATATTTACGAAGCCATTGAACGCGAAAAGGAAATAAAGAGATGGCGAAGGGACAAGAAGATAGCTCTTGTTGAAGAAGGCAATCCTGGTTGGATAGATCTCGCCAAGGATTGGAAATTTTAGATAGTCGGTAAAAGACATCCCTGTCATTCCGAGAAGCAGCGTAGCCGAGACGAGGAATCCCTTTCCCTTGACCAACAAGGCTTCACTAAAGGGAGACTCGCTCGCTTTACCCGCGCGGAATGACAAAGATTTCTTAGTACTGTCATTCCGAGGAGCAGCGAAGCTGCGACGAGGAATCCCTTTAGTAAAGTCAAGTGCAGTTTTTTATAAAGGGACCCCTCGCGGAGTTTACACTGAGCTAGCCAATGAGAAATCATTGGCTTTGGCGAAGTGCTCGGAATAACAGAATTTATTTGTGGCCGCCCTTTTTCACCTATCTATTACTCCGCATGTCATTCCGAGAAGCGGCGCCAGCCGCAGAGCCTGCCCTGAGCGAAGCGAATGGGAGGAATCCCTTTAGTTAAGTCGAGCATGGTTTTCATAAAGGGAGACTCGCTCGCTATGCTCGCTCGAAATGACAGGTTTTATTTGCGGCCGCTCTTCTCTAAATCCAGGCTCGATCTTCATTCCGAGAAGCGGCGCAGCCGCAGAGCTTGCCCTGAGCTAGCCAATGGTAAGCAATCTCCTTCTGTCATTGCGAGGCAATCAGGTGCTGCTCCTCGCTAGCCTTTTCCTGTTCTTCGAATATACAAGCTTCCTCCAGGATTCTTCAGACACAGCGGCATCTTTTCCCGGAGAAAATCCTTGAAGGCCGTTGCCGCATACGTATTGAAGAAAAAGATCTCCCATTCGCGGTTGTATGAGAGAAAGGCTCGTAGAAAATAGTCTTCATTCCAATAGATACCTTGCAGCAACCATTCTGCCGGATACTCAAACGGATAGAAGACATCATGAAAGTGCACGAAAACGCCAGTGGGCAATCGGGGGAGGACTTCAAACATCAGAAACTGTACATCGCTGCCGCACTTTATGACATGCGTTGAGTCAATGAATAACAGATCCCCGGCACGTAAAGCACTGAAGAGTTCAATCGGTACCTCTTGAACTTTTTTCTCAATGATTTGAGTTGCGCCTTCATCATGCGCCTTGAATAGCCCTCTGAGTCGCTGAGCGTCAGGCTCAATAAACGTCATTTCGGGTGGCTTCCGGAAAAACCTTTCAACCGTATCCAGAATAACTGCGGACGAAAACCCTGATCCGACTTCTATGATTCTTCGTGGGTTTATGTGTCGCAAAAAACTGTAGAGAAAAATCGCATCAGCGTAAGAAAAAACACTCTGATCATAGTAGTAGCGACATTCCTGGCTCTTTTCTTCTGGAAATGGCAGCTCATCATAAAAAGCCTGAAAGGCTGTCAGAATCTCAAACTGTCCTTCTTTATTCAAATCGATGGCGGGTAGTTCCAATTGGTCCGTTTTAATGGATTCCAAATACCCTAAGGTCTCCGCGCGGGTTGGAATGGGTGAATGATAGTGGCCTGGTGGGAATAGACCTGCTTCTCTAACTTGTTTGCGCAGCCGGCCTATATAGGGCAATCTGTCGAGAATGTGACGGCGCATCCTTTCCTCCAATGAAGGCTGGCGTTCCGCTTCAACCTGTCTCCCTTTGAGGCCGTGGCGCATGATCGGTCGAGACGGTACGCGGCAAGCGACGGTCTTGAACCCACAGCGGCGCGATCTCAGAAACATATGCTAATGCCGTGTTCGTTGTGACGAGTGGTTGACTAGCAGAAATATACTACCGAATTAAGAGCAAGGGTCAACAGCAGTACTTGGAATGGATGGCAATTCCTCCGGTTGCGATAAACGTGGTCCATGAATTGTTGAACAACCTGATTGATGAATCCTCATTGGAGAAACAACGCAAACCACAGTAACCAAAGTTACCAATTTAATCTGATCTACCACATGGTTACATCTACACCGTAATGCATGGGGAAGTCTAGCTAGGGAGTCGCAGAGCCTGCCCTGAACTTTTCCGAGCGCGGCGAGGACAGTGAACGGGAGAAATACACCAGGACTTGTCATTCCGACGAACAGCGTAGCTTTGAGGGCCTGCCCTGAGCTAGCCAATGGGAGGAATCCCTTTCCATAAACCTACACTGCCTTCAGTAAAGGTATTCCTCGCGGAGTTTACACTGAGCGATTGTTCGGAATGACATAAGCGTCCTGTTCAACCCCTTGAAATCCAAGCTGGTTTTCACAAGAATGAGCTGGGGCATGCTATAACCCTGTCGTTGATTCCAAACCAAGGGGGGCTTTTTGCCAGGGGGAACACTGCCCGACGACCCGCAAGGGTTTGCGCGCTTCTACCAGCTGATCTACGAGCGTGAACTGCCGCGCCACGCCCGCACCGATTGGGTGCAGCCGCTGTACGCGGCCCGCGCCGCAGGCAAAGGCCTGGTGGTCGCCGCTTTTCGCGGCTCCACCAAAACCACCACGCTAAGCATCGCCTTCACCGCCTTTCGCCTGGGCCAGGAGCCGCACAAGAGCGTCCTGCTCATCCAGGCCGGCGACCGGGCGGCAGCCAGCACCAGCGGGCAGATCGCCGACCTGATCGAGCGCCATCCCGGCTGGCAAGCTGCCTTCCCCCATGTGGAGCCCGACCGCAAGATCGGCTGGGGCGCCCGCGGCTACGAGGTATGCAATACCGACCTGGAGTACGAGAAGTGGCGCGCCCTTTGCGCCCGCGAAAAGGGCAAAGATCCCAGCCTGGTGGGCCTCGGCTACCGTTCGCGGGCCATCATCGGCAAGCACCCCACCGGCATGCTGCTGCTGGACGACATCCATGACGAGAACAACACGCGCTCGGCCCGCGAGCTGGAGACCGTGATCAAGATCCTCACCGGCACCATCTTGCCCACAGTGACGCCCGATACCTGGCAGGTGTTCGTGGGCACGCCGTGGACGGCCAATGACAGCCTGGCCCATCTGAAGGCCACGGATCGCTTTATTTCGGCGGCCACACCGGTCTACGTCCAACGCCCAACGTCCGCCGTCAACAACGCTGACGTGGCACCTGGGACGTCGGACGGCCTGGTCCCCACCTGGCCGGAAAGGTTCCCTGAGGAAGAGATCAAGAAAGCGCGCCAGTTATCCGGCGAAGCCGAATTCGCGCGCATGTATTTGCTGGACCTGGACGCAGCGGAGGGCATGCACTTGAAAGGCGAATGGCTGCATCCTTATCCGCATGAAAAGATCCAGCCGCACTGGCCGGTGGTGATGGGCGTGGATTACGCCTCCACCGCCGACCAATTGCAAAGCCGCCAGCGCGATTATTTTGCGGTGGCGATTGGCCGCGCCATCCCCGGCAGCGGTGGCGTGGTGCTGGTGGACGGGTTCCGCGCCCAATTCAGCCAGGGCGAGGCCGAACAAAAGATCAAGTCGCTGTTCGCTTTCTTCCCCACCACCCAGGCTATCGGCGTGGAAGCCGTGGGCAAAGGCGAGGAGTTCTATCACTTGCTAATGCGCGACTGGGGGCTGCCCCTGGTCGCCATGCACCCGGGCCGGCAGAACAAAGGCATGCGTTTCGAAAGGGGGATGGCGCCGTTGTTCCAGGGCGGCCGCGCCTGGGTAGCCGACGTGGAAACGCCCTTCCTGCGCGCCTTTCGCGATGAATGGCTGCGCTGGCCGAGCGGCGAGCACGATGACACCCTGGACGCGGTGCACTGGATGCTGGTGGCGGCACAGGGCCACCTCAGCGGCGGGGTGCGGCGCGAAAAGAAAGAGAACCCGCTGACCAGCCTGGGGAGAAGATAGAAATATTTATCTGCAGGATGCCACGCGATTTTGCGCATGTCACGATTTTGATTGCTTTGTGAAATGAAGTACAAGTCATATACGTTTTTGTTAGCGCCCCGTCATAGCTTTAAACATATACTCTTTTAGACAGGTAAGAGAAGAACCGTGTTTGTAGCTTTGATATATCACCCCAAAGACTAAAGATAAAAGGATGTGATGGAAATTATCACCAGCGGTGCAGCTCAAATGACATGGGATCCAGACACGCGCCTGGCCGTTCTCCGCTTCCAATCTGAAGCAAGGCTGACAGGAAAAAACGCCCAGGATCTCGTTGATGCATTTTCCATTTGGTCCGGGACAGAAGGCAAGCCATTTGCCCTGTTAGGGGACGGTGGCAAGCTTACCGGCATAGACGCAGAATACAGACAAGTATGGAGTAAGTTTTTCGCCACACACCGCAGGGATTCGTTCATTGCCTTCTTCAACATGAGCCCTATCATTCGCGTAGCCGCAGAAATGTTTCGCTTGGGTACCGGGACCAAACTAAAAGCCTTTGCGGATGAGGCTGGAGCTAGAGCCTGGCTAAGGACACAGGGCTTTCCGGCATGAATTCACCAAGTTTTGAAGAGATATTCAGCGTAATGGCAACTGCCTCTGTCGGGAACTTATCATCCCGGATTGAAGTTCCTAACAGTCCGGATCTTTCTGATCCAGCAACAAAGCTTGCAATTGCCCTCAACCTGCTGCTTGACGACCTTGCTCTGCGCAAGGGCCAGGCGGAAGCAAATTTCTTCCAGCTGCTCTTTTTTAATCACCCCGTCCCCATGTGGATCTATGACCTCGGCACCTTGGCCTTCATGGAAGTCAATGAAGCTGCGGTTGAAAAATATGGGTATACGCGAGAGGAATTTCTGGCCATGACCCTCAAGGATATACGGCCAATCGAGGATGTTCCTCTACTACTCAAGAACGTAAACCAAATACGCACCGCATTGCAGCACACTGGTGGTTGGCGTCATCGATTTAAAAATGGAACGATCATTGATGTAGAAATTATTTCGCATACACTCGAATACCAGGCTCGCAAGGCCGCCCTTGTAATGGCGCAGGACGTAACCGACCGCAAGCGTGCGAAAAAAAAGGTGCAACTGCAATTAGATCACCTTAAAGCGCTCACGGAGATTGACCGGTCGATTTCATCCAGTTTCGATTTGAAAATTAGCCTGGGAACCCTGGTTAACAAAGTCATTGAGAGATTAGGCGTAGACGCTGCGGATGTGCTGCTGTTGGATGGTGGTTCGCTGATGCTCGAATTCTCTGTCGGGCAAGGCTTTCAAAGCCCAGACATCGCCAAAGCAAAGCTCCAGTTGGGCGAGGGAACGGCCGGGCGAGCTGCGATCGATCGAAAGATAGTCCATATCGCCGATTTGCGTGAAGTTTCAAACGAGGCCGCTTTCAGGGAATTGATCCAGAAAGAAGGTTTCAGCAGCTATTACGGTGTGCCTTTGATCGCAAAGGGAAAGGTCAATGGCGTATTGGAAATATACCACCGCAGCAAACTCAATCCGGATCAGGAATGGCTGACTTTTCTCAACACACTCGCCGGGCAAGCAGCCATTGCAATTGATAACGCCTTGTTATTTGATGGATTGCAGCGTTCCAATTCCGAGCTTAGCCTTGCCTATGACGCCACAATTGAAGGCTGGTCACGTGCTCTCGACCTGCGCGATAAGGAGACAGAGGGACATACGCAACGGGTTACTGCTTTAACCATGACGTTGGCAATAAACCTTGGGTTGAGTGGAGAAGACTTAAAGTTTGTTCGTTGGGGCTCACTTTTGCATGATATCGGCAAGCTGGGTGTTTCCGACAGGATCTTACTTAAGCCAGGGCCATTATCCAATGCGGAATGGGTCGAAATGAAAAGGCACCCTGTCTTCGCTTTCGATATGCTCCGGCCCATTCGTTATCTGAAGTCTGCCATCGACATTCCCTACTGCCATCATGAGGCATGGGATGGAACCGGATATCCGCGAAGTCTCCGAGACATGCAAATTCCACTTTCTGCCCGAATATTTTCCGTAGCGGATGTATTTGATGCCCTCACCTCGGATCGACCTTACCGCAATGCCTGGACCAAAGAAAGAGCCTTGGAACATATTCGTTCACAATCCGGAATTCAATTCGATCCGAATGTAGTAATAGCTTTCTTAGACATAAAATCCAAAGAAAACGAGTAACAATTAGCTGTCAAGAAGCTGTCTTAAAATTCATTCATAATAGATTGCAAACACATTGGAAATGAAGAGCAATACAAGCAGCCAGGTCACACTCCGCGAAGTGCAAGACAACGACCTGCCCATCCTGTTCGAGCATCAGCGCGACCCGCAGACGGTGAAGATGTCGGCCTTCCCCGCCCGTGAACGGGAAGCCTTCATGGCCCACTGGGCCAAGATCCGCGCCAACCCCGGCGTAGTGCTGCGCACCATCCTGTTCGATGGCCAGGTGGCCGGCAGCATCGTGAGCTGGGAGCAGGACGGCTGGCCAGCCTTCGGCTGGCCAGGGAGTTTGCAAAATGCGCAAACTCCAGGCGTTCCTCAAACTCACCGTGAAGTCGGTTATGGCCTGGGACCCGAATTCTGGGGCCGCGGCATCGCCACCCGGGCGCTGGCTGCTTTTGTGCAAGATCTCACACAACGGCCGCTGTTCGGCTACACGGCTGCCCATAACCTGGCCTCCATGCGCGTGCTGGAGAAATGCGGCTTCGTACGTGTCGGCG
>Ga0209342_10007642_pt1 | contig 10883 bp, 9 predicted proteins | sample RifCSP16_2_FD_184023 | JGI IMG/M metagenome (GOLD analysis project Ga0209342, IMG submission 184023) | Soil microbial communities from Rifle, Colorado - Rifle CSP2_sed 16_2 (SPAdes) (version 2) | ecosystem: Environmental > Terrestrial > Deep subsurface > Rock core/Sediment | place: Rifle... | reverse complement strand
AGGAGCTCCGGTGTCAACAACTTCCAAACCACGGGTAATATTAAAAATATTTTCTATCGCTATGCATCGCACTGCACCATCACCAAGCTGTTGTTCAACTTCTATGCTTGCCTTTTTTTGCGGCTCGCCATTCCGTTGCGGAAAAATAATATGCAGCTCATTAAGAATATGTGGTGTAGATTCATACGGAAATTGGACATCAACAATAGTGCCTGTTATGCCAAGGACATAGCCACTTTTTGTGTTGTGTGGGGAAGCAGTTTTTGCAGTATTTTCGAATTGATTCATTATGATGCACCTTGTGCATAAAAATAGTGTAAATCCTACGTAGTATTTAACCTAAACCATGTATTGTTCTTTGTAAAGAAGAGGGTATTACAAACTTCATTTTTTTAGAGTATTTGGCGATGCTTTCATAATAATCGCCTGAATCACGTCATGATGCTTTTGAATATCCGCGGCAACTTTGTTTGCCAAATCAATATCATACACGTGAGTGGTTAAATTTCTGTCTTCTATCAAATCAACAAGTTGAACAGTTTCTTCTCTATTGGTAAGTCCTAAAGATAAACATTCCTGAAATACTTTGCGAGGAGAATCAATAGCAACTCCACGCACTGCAATTACATACTCTCGTAAATACTTCCATAGCAAATCGTACGTTAATTCAAATCGTTTAATCAAAGAGTCCCGTATGAGATCTATTGTCTCGCAATCAGCATTTTCATCAGCCAACGCCTCTTTATATTTTTCTATAGCAGTAGCTAGTCGCCGATGAATTTTTACTAAGTTGTTATATTTTTTCTCTAATTTTTCCATAGCACGCCTTCCTTCAAAATAAATTCTTTCATAGCTGCAGGAATTGAATGCATATCTACCACATCAATTTTTTCAGGAAGATTGAGTCCTTCAAGCACGCCACGAGCTTTGGCAACTTCTCTTAACTCCATCTCTCTTCCTAAATCAATTGCTACATCGATGTCAGATCGTTCTGTATGATCTCCACGAGCGCGAGAACCAAACAAGTAAATCGTTGCCGTTGGAAATAGAACAGTAAGCAATTGTACCATTGTCTCTTCTTGCGGAACATTATGAGATAGTTGTGTCATAACATAATACCTTGTAATCTAAATTCATTTATATCGATACATTTTAGGATACCATCATTCGTATCATTCCCAAGAAAATAAAATAAGAGCACTCTGAAAATTATCAGAACGCCCTTATTTTTAAAATCAATATTATTATTTTACACGCAGCATGTTTTCATATTTTTTGTACACAGCAAGATCTTTGTCCGAATAAAGCACAAATCGCACTTCATTAAAAACTCCTGGGTGTGTTTTTACAAAATCACTCACTGCTGCAAATGCAACGGGCGTAGCTTCATTAATATCATAACCAAATATTGCCGTACTAATCGCAGGGAAAGCTATGCTCTTTAAGCCATTATCTTGAGCAACTTGCAAACTATTGAGGTATGCATCGCGCAATAACTGCTCTTTGTTGGGAGTATCACCACGAGGTCCTGTTGCATGAACTATTTTCTTAACACCTACTTTTTCCAAATTAAATGCTGGAGTAATTACCGCCTTACCCGTTGGGCAACGCTTACCGCCAGACATTATTGGCATTGCATGAGAATATTTTTGCAACTCTGGTCCAGCTGCTTTAGCAATTGCAGCAGCAACACCACCACCATGACTTAAATCTTCATTTACAGCATTAACAATTGCATCAACTTTTTGTTGTGTAATATCACCTTGCACAATCGTAATACGCGTTCTGTTAATCCTTCGTGGCCTTGGACCATTCGTTTTTTTAACGTGCTGCACTTTTTTTATGTCTTCAGGTGGCAATTTTTCTGCTGGCGCAGGAATTGCAGGAGTAATTTTTTTTAATGGAGATGGCTGGACATCCTGTTGTACAGGTACTGCAGCAGGTTGGCCCCCTACTCCCCTAGCCACTACAGATCCAATACTTAAAAAAACCATAATAGAAACGATAGCTTGTAAGAACTTCATACATTATCCTTTTCACTATAAAAATACCTCTACCATTTTTAGCTATACATAGAGCTTATCCGAAAATTCAAAATTATCTAAAATCTTTAATTTTATCCCTGCGCTCGTCAGCTTAACCCATTTCCAGTTCCTTCCAATGGGTACCCAATTGAAACGAAGTGAAGATTGGGTTAAAAAGGATATCCCCGAGCGCTCGAAGATATCCTTCAACCAGCCTTCGTCAAGACTTGACCAGAATAGGAGCTTAATTAATTTTCGGATAAGCTCATAAAAAACGATTGGTTAATGAACAAAAAGAAAATTTTTTTATGGTATCACGATTCGCCAAGATTCACATCAAAAGTAATATCATTTTTGGCATTGCCTATTTCATGCATTGTTACCGTAAAATTCGGTCGATAATCTGATGATTTTACAAAAATAAGCCACTCATACTGTCCACCAGATTTAATTATTACTTTTTTATGCAATGTTTTTTCTTTAAGATCTTTGCTGATACGGTGATTCATAACAGCAGATTTTATGCCTTGTGCTAAGAATATACAGCCTAAAGGAATCGCAACAACAGCTGCACCTAAAAAAGGAAGAAGTACAACACCGGGAGTTCCAACAGGAAACGTCACTATAGAAGTAATGGTAAATGGAAGAGCTGCAATAAACCCACTTACAGCCGCCCCTGAAAGACGAGTAATAGTATTTGTTTTTTTGATCAATACATTAACATCATGGAATAACATTTGTGGAATACAAATTCCATTAGGAGAAATGATATAACGTTTACCGCTTAAGTTATGAACAGAGAGATAGATTATTTCAATGTCATCCAACAATGCAGTTCGTCCATCAAAAAAATAATATTTTTCTGCGCAGCTAAATTGTTTTGCGCGAACAGTAATGCCTTGTTCAGTTTGTGTATAAGCAAAATAATTTTTAAATAATTGCAATGGTCTACGCGTATAACTTGATACTCTCATGCACCCAGGCAACAGCACCAGGGCTGCTAAAAAGAGACCTAAAAACTTCTTGTTATTTTTCACCTCAAACCCCCACCCAAATTTTCTTGTTGGATTTTAATAAGATTTATGATTAATAATAATTCTTATTTATAATACAGGATGGTTTAGATATGCGCAAAAGCCCTCATTAAATGGGACAAAACCTCAAAGACTCCGTTCGTTCTGAGTAGTCCTACACCGCTCGTCCTGAGTGTTTTTGTCCTCAAAAATGTATCGAAGGATGAGAATGAGAGTTTTAGGTAGCCTGGTCAAAGAAACTAACCGGCAAATTGATAAGTATAAAACTTGTTTTATTCCGTACCCTTCGATACATTTTTACTATGTAAAAACACTCAGGGCGAGCGGGACAGGAGGTATCGTATATAATTTCAGCAAAGAACTACGATTCTTCTTGCTACAATAAAAACTCCCCCTTAAAAGGAATAAAAATGGACTCTCTAGTGCTTGAATATGAACACACCTGCCAAGTTGACAGTAGTGAACTCAACACCTTACAAGATAAGCTATTGCCAGAAATTGAACGGATTTGCGCTGCTCATACAACTGGTTACAACTCCGACTATGCATCAATAAACCTTCCCTTTGATGCAGAACTATTACAAACAATATGCGCAACGGTAAAAGAAAAAAAACAGCTGCATCCAACAACATTAGTTGTAATTGGCATAGGTGGATCAAACCTTGGCACCATTGCAATTCTAGAAGCATTACGAGGAAAGTTTTATAACGAAGCACACGAAATTAAAGTATATTTTGTTGACACTGTTGACGCCGACCACGTACATGACATTGCACAATTAGTTGAACACGAACTTATAACAGGCAACAATATTGTTCTCAACGTGATTAGCAAATCGGGCACTACAACAGAAACGATTGCCAATTTTGAAATCTTTCTTGAAATTCTTAAAAGTCACCGTCCCTATAATTATCATACATTTGTAGTTGCAACAACGGATCACAGTTCTGCTTTGTGGCAACTTGCACAACGAGAAGAGTTTACACTTCTTACCATTCCAAACCGTGTTGGTGGAAGATATTCGGTTTTTTCAGCAGTTGGATTGTTTCCACTTTGTTTTTTAGAAGTTGACTGTAAAAAATTACTTGAAGGCGCTCAAAATGGTTTTGCAATGTGCACACAAAAAACTATTGCTTCCAACCCTGCTGCACTAAGCGCAGCTATTATCGGAACTCATTACAATCGTGGTAATATCATTCACGATACATTTCTTTTTTCTGTCGCACTTGAATACTGTGGTGCATGGTACCGACAACTATCCGCCGAAAGTCTTGGAAAAGCTTTCAACAAAAATAACGAACGTATCAACACAGGTGTTATACCAACAATTTCCATTGGCAGTATTGATCTGCACTCTGTTGCACAACTCTATTTGGCGGGACCATACAATAGGTTTACAACGTTTGTAAACGTGGAAAAAAATAAGTCGGAAGTAACACTTCCAAACTATCAAGAATTTGAATCACTTGTGCCACAAATTCAAACAAAATCACTCGCAACAATCATGAATGCTATTTTAGAAGGTACAAAAAAAGCATATCTTCACGATAATCGTCCTTTTGTAACGTGCAAGCTGCCAGAAAAATCTGCGTACTATATTGGCCAATTTATGCAGATTAAAATGATTGAGATTATGTACCTTGGATACCTCTTGAACGTTAATCCGTTTGATCAACCAGAGGTTGAGAGTTATAAGAAGGAAACGAAAAACATTCTGGCTAAAATGTAAGCCGTATAAAAAATAAGGAATACCCTTCGATACATTCTACTTCGCCAAGGCTTCGTAGAACACTCAGGGCGAGCGGAATTTGAGTATTCTTTTTCTCCGCTCGTCCTGAGTTTTTTTGTCTGCAAAAAAGTATCGAAGGATGCGGAAAGATAAAATAACAACTTATTTAAAACGTCAATCTTATAAAAAATGATGCACAAAATGCTGCTAATAAGTTACTCACCAACGAGAGTATAAAAAAATGTGTCACAAAAAAAGGGCGCCAGTAATTAATAATACAATAAAACAAACACTGCAATACCGATAAAATTCCACCCAAAATTAATGATGCATCAAGAGTACAATAGACATTAGGCACACCACCACCAATAAATTTCCATTGAAAAAAACTAATCAAAAGACATGAAACAAATCCAAAATATGTAACAATTGCAAAAGCATATGAACCTACGGTCAAAAATAATGCTGGCATAAGTCGCATACGGCCCATCAGAATAAACATGAACCACGTAAAAACAAGTCCCAACGTAAGCTGATACCAACCCCACGTCATCATCCACAATAGTTCATCAACAAAAAAAGTTACACATCGCATCAACATAGTTTTTCCTGTCTTTTAAACACATTCTTTCCAAATATAAAGGTGATCTTTCTTTTGACCCTTGTCAAACAACCAAAAACATTAGTATCTTGTAACAAATTTAACTCAAAAGGGAATGTAATGCTTTATACATCTAAAATTCGTACTTTCTTTTTCTCTCTTTTACTTCTACCACCACTTTTTACCCATGCACAAGAAAAAGAACCTCAAAGATGTACCATTAACAATACTCCCGTTTCAAGTCCTGTCTACAATGTGGAAATTAGTCCAATAATTACCACCACCGCAACAGCTACCATTCACGCAATTGGGGTAAAAATAAGAGATATTATGGTACTCATTTCACAAACAGCAAAAGAAGCGGTAACAAAAAAAAATTTTGATTTACTCAAAGACCTTATAAAACAACTTATCTGGCAAAATCGTTATAAAATTACAGGAAGTACGTTGGTTGGATCGTACAGCGCTACCAGTTTGTTACTGATCGCAGATTATAATCAATTAGATACTATGTTTTGGGCACACTGGAAACACCAAAGCACATTTGAAGATTTATGCGCAATTCCACAAAAGGAACTTACAAAAGAATTAATGCTCGCTATTGGTCAACATCATTACAATAAAACCAACCCAACCGATCTTGCGTATCCACTCGTTACCTTCATCAAAGCAATAGATTGGGAAGTAAATACCATTAAGAGATACATAACTACCACCAAAATTATTAAACATTTACACCTTATACCAATCTTTCCAACTAATGACAATAAGATTAATCAGGCAACAAAAATGCTTGCGAGAGCCCTTTTTATCAAACATATCTTTTTATCATGGCTCGCAGATTATAACCTCACCAGCACACAAAAACTGAATAGCTAATGACGAAAACGTCGATCAGAAAGCTCTATTCTTAAGCCAATTGCCAATTTGTCACAATTTGATAGACTTATAGTATACAAAGGAACCTTAAAAATTAAGGGGTTATACTATGAAATCATATATAAATCTTGGCAATCTTAAACAATTACTTTTTATCGGTCATCTTTTTGTTACTTGTTTTGCTACTGCAGAGCAACAACAAACTACCGAACAAACCTTTTTTAAAGAACCACTTACACAATATACTAAAAAATGTTGGCATAATACCGGTGGTTACAATAAAGGTATTAAGTTTTTTAAAGATGCCGATGGAAAAGATTTCGTTTTGAAATATCAAGATACAATAACAGCAATTAATGAAACACTTGCAGCTCAAATGAGAGCATCCGTTGGTGTTCCAGCTAATCAGGTAATACTTCTGCCTAAAGACACACTATTTATGGGAAAATCTTTACAACACACAGCAACATTGCACACACACGCGCCAGGAAAGGCAGTACGTGATTCCCAGAATATGCCGTATTATGTTGATATACAAGATGGACTTTCTAAAAAAATAAATTTAAAAAGCATCTCTGAAAACGATGATCTTTGTCAGAATGTAGCCGCCAACTTGTACGATGACAATAATGACGGTAGTAGAGCAAATCTTTTCTTTGCTCAAGAAGGTAATCGATTTTGTGCGATTGACCTGGGTAATAGTTTTCATCATGCGCACAGTTTAGTCGACAAAAATAGCTTGCCACATGATCTCCTTGCTACAAAAGCATGTAGTTTTGTAGAAAAGCTACGTGCAAAAAAATTATCACCTCAACAAGTTACAGCACTTCAACGTGTTGATGAAACATTGGATAAGCTCATAACACACTATCCATCACATAAAATATATGATGAATGGATGAATGTAGCACAACAAGCAAACTACACGTATAGCCCACAAAGAAAAGAATATATTAAAAAGCTTGTTGAATATAATTGTAGTGAAATTCAACGATTACGTCCTCATATTGATTGTGCCATAGAAGCACAGAAAATTTCCTACACATTGCGCAGTATGGCAGAGCCAAGTAAAAAGGCCAAACGTGATTTTTGGCACACGATGAATTCGTAATTTTTTATAAACTTCCAACGGCTAAAAAGTTTGATAACGCAAAAGTTAGACGTGTTCCCAAAATTCTCTGCGTAACAGGTCCGAGTGTAAACGATCTGTATGGTGAAAAATGCGCATCAAACTCCGTATTGTTATTCACAATACGATCAGCACAATGCGTACCAAGCGCTGCTGCAAATGGTAATCCACACGTTCCCGCGATGTAATACACCGATGACATTTTTTCATCAAAACCTGCTACCGGAAACACATCTTTACTGATACCAATAATGCCCGGCCATATGTATTCAAATTCAACATTAACGGATGGGAATTTTTCTCTGAAGTACCGCATTAACTTTCTTGCTACGCGCGCGTTATTGTGCGATTCGTTTGCATACGTATACAATAAATCTGATCCCCCTAACATTAAACGATTCTCTCCGGTCAAACGATAATATTGGTAAATCATATCCGTATCCCACACCATAAACGGTTTTTTCGGGAAAATACGCGCAATCTGCGCATCAGACAATGGCGACGAAATCATCAAAAATGTTTGCACGTGATATATTTTATCCCACAAAGATGACAATGCTGGTTCAAAACGATCAGTGCACACAACAATGTGTTCTGCGTTGATTGTTGCGTGCGGTGTTTGTACTTTTTTTTCTTGAATGTTTATCGCAGGCGTTTCTTCATAAATCTGCACACCAGCCTCTTGCAAAACGTGTTTCATACCAAGACAATATTTATACGCATGTATACCAAACGTACCATCATATGATATCCCACCAACATACTTATTTGAGCCAATAACGGAACGCACTTGATCGTGCGAATAAAGAACACTTGTGTAACCAGCTTTTTCACGATTGTTGTATTCTTTTTGTATATCATTAGTAAACGCACGTGCACTGTTTGCAAGAATAAGTGTATCTTGAACTTGGTAATCACAATCTACGTTATAATTTTGAATATTGTTGGCAATGGTTGTGACACCTGCACCAATAAGGTTCCATAATTTTTTTCCTGTGTCTTGGCCAAAAATACGCGTAAACTCAAATAACGATAATTCTGAATCGGGAGTTATAAATCCAGAACTTTTGCCTGAAGCTCCCGCTCCACAATAATTTTTTTCAATAAGAACAACTTTATAGCCTTTTGCATGGAATGCCTGAGCGGCTGTTAAGCCCGCCATGCCTCCACCAACAACAAGAACATCGGTGGATATGTCAGAGGTCAGTGGTTTTGCTTTTGTGGTATTGAGATACCAAAACACTCGATCTTGGGGTAAAAGTTGCATAATAATGCCTCCCTTTTTTCTTTTTTGATTGTATAGGCTACTACGCCAGAATAGTGGTGACAATGGATGACAAACCAGAATCTATAGCTTTTCCCTCTAAAAAAGCCCTTTCCATATGAACTATATAATCATTATCATAATTAAGTTGAATTTATATCTGAAATTATAATACAATTATATTAAACCTTATGGTTCAGGTAAAAAGTTAAAGGGTCTCGAATGAAATTACAAAAAACAACACTTTCAATAAGGATAAAGGCTATTATTAGCCTATTTTGCCTACTCATTTCAGCACAAACAATGCCCCTTCAGCGAGCGCAAACTTTCTTAACCCCTGAGCAAAGACGCTATCTTGCAGCACGGCAAGCAGTGTTCCGTCAAAAAATAAGAGCCCAGGCATTATCTGCCACAGAAGCTTCTGTATGGATACGCACCAATGACAATGAAGTAATGATGCTCCCGCAGTGGAAAATAGACGAAACAGAAACGCTCAAATCTCTTTTCTCTTCCCAAAAAGATAAAAATAGCCAAACAAATCCAATCGATGCATCTATGCTGACTAAAGCTGAACTAGAATTGCTTTCCACCGCTCTAGATAAAATAGCTGCTGGGCAATTTGATCAATACTATGCAAGCCTAGAACCAGAGTATAAAAAAAGCCTTACCGATAAAAGCGTTGGTCCTGGTCAATTGCGTAATCTTATTTCTCTTGCCGGAAAAGTTAAAGCTCACACATTATCCGCATTCCTTGGATCCTACTTTTTGCCTACTGATATGCAAAAACATCTGATGGTACCGCAGATCATTAACCCTGTAGTTGATTACCTAAAAAATGAAATTCTCAAGAAGAATATTCTTCACACAACTATTCTGGCAGGTCATCAAGGCAAACTAGTCAATGTTGAATTTAGTAAAGACGGCAAAGTAGCAGTGACAAGCTCAGAAGGTGAACGTGATAATCTTATTACCTGGGATGGTCAAACCGGAAAAAAATTAAAAACGTTTACTGTTACGCAAGGCGATATTAAGTTTGTTGCTATAAATAACGATGGCAGTAAAATTCTTATCAATGCAACCCAAAACTCTCTCAATATGCAAGAATTCTTTAATGCTAGTGATGATAACGATCAGAATAAACAACCTAATTCACCAGAAAAAGAAATACTTGTCTTATGGGATGCTAAAACTGGCCGCCCTATTAAAATACTCGATAATCTACCTGATACCAATGTCAACAATGCACAATTTAGTAGCGATGGACAAAGAATTGTTGCTGCAGTTGGTCACGATGACAATCAACAAAATGAAGAAAAAGCATATATTTTGATTGCTGACAGCGCAACAGGAAATACAATTGCAACACATGAAATAAAACAAAATTATCCAGATTTTACACTTAATCCTAGTGGCAACACTGTATTGGTAAGATCCGAAATGAATCTCATTCTGTATGATCTTGGCACGGGTAAAGAAATCAAAAAGCTCGATGGTCCTACTGAAAGAATTTACAATGCAAGCTACAGTACCGATGGAACAAAAATTATTGCCTATGGCTTTACCGCTCAAACTATTTTTATTTGGAACGGAAGAACAGGAGAGCAAATAACACAGTTTAATAATATTATTTTATCCAAGATAGAACTGAATTCTGATGGAACAAAAATGCTCACTGTCTCTCCGGGCACTACCGATGTCATATCTGTGCGCGATGTCGCAACGCAAACAGTATTACATACACTCGATGGGCAGCAAAGCCAAATAAGTTCTATGCGGTTTAGTCCAGATAGCACGATGATTGTTTCAGCAGGACAGGGCGACAAAAATATAATTGTATGGGATGCTATTACCGGAGAACAACTGCGTACATTAGACCATCCTAGCAACTTTACTGAAGTTGAGTTTAGTTCTGATGGAAAACGCATTCAATCACATTCTAGTCCTACTGAAGTTGAAGAAAAATGCACCATAAAACTATGGAATACTCGTACCGGAAAAGAAATACACACATTCATTGCAGACCACAATTTGTTAGAAATGGATTCAAATTTTCTCAATATAATAGGCCCTGATGATGCAAATAATCGCAACTGCATCTTGTGGACATCTTTTAGCGATAAAGAACGTGCTACGTTTGCAAAAATAGAAAACAATCTCAATCTCAGTCAGGCGCATTTCTTATACCAACTTTATATGGCAAAATTAAGCAATACACCACTATT